>Ga0116192_1000124_pt1 | contig 60970 bp, 61 predicted proteins | sample AD_UKC113_MetaG_FD_89876 | JGI IMG/M metagenome (GOLD analysis project Ga0116192, IMG submission 89876) | Active sludge microbial communities of municipal wastewater-treating anaerobic digesters from Hong Kong - AD_UKC113_MetaG | ecosystem: Engineered > Bioreactor > Anaerobic > Digestate...
ATAGTTTCCTGATCATTTCTTTATCGACCACACTGATCATTTCCTTTCCTCCCGCACACTGTTGAATGTCCACCTACAATGTACAGGTTAATTTGATCGGGTGGTCAACTTTTCGTTGATCAAAGGGCTAAAATTGGTACACTTTTAGTTTAGCAAATACACTTTTCGATTATTTTTACACAGATGCAAATGAATAATTCAATATGAGATAACTCTATTGACAAATAACCTGTAAAGGAAGTAAAAATATCTAAATGACTTTTTGCAAGTCAGGTGCTACCATGCATGACTTTATAATTTGCGGAGGAACTCTTGTCGACCGGTTGTCTTTAAGAAAAAACAACTGTATTGCCGTGTCAGACGGCAAAATCAGCTTGATCGACTCCTCCTGCCAACATAACGCCCGCGAGTGCATTAACGCACACGGTCTTTTCATTTCCCCCGGATTGATCGACCTCCATGTTCATGGCGGAAACGGTGCGGATTCATTTGACTGCAGTCATGATTCAATCGACCGCATATCAGTCTTTCACGGCGAACGGGGCACTACCGGTTTGATCCTTTCTTTGGGAGCGTCATCCTTCGAGCGTACCGCTCTTGCGCTCGAAAGAGCCGCCTGCGTGAGGGGAATGGAAAGCGGCGCGGCAATTATCGGATTTCATCTTGAAGGTCCGTTTCTCAATCCTTGCTTTTGCGGGGCGCTTGACAGCTCGCATTTTCTTATGCCGGACAGCAAAGCAGCCGGCGAGCTTCTCGCAGCCGGCCGTGGAAATATAAAAATAGTCACGGTTGCGCCCGAACTTCCAGGATGCCTTCAGCTAATCGAATTCCTTTCGTCCAGCGGTATTGTGGTATCGATTGGCCATTCAGCCGCAAGTTTTGAGGAAACTTTAAGGGCGAAAGCTGCGGGCCTGAGGCATGTCACCCACATTTTCAACGCAATGAGAGGCATGCACCACAGGGAACCGGGACCTGCAGGCGCAGCCCTCTCGTCGGAAGACTTGTCAGTGGAAGTCATCGCGGACGGTCTGCATGTCCACCGGTTTTTTCTGAAACTGCTCTGGCAGACTAAAGAACGGAACCTTGCTCTTGTTAGCGATTGTATTGCCGCTGCGGGCATGCCTGACGGTCAATACCGTCTTGCGGGGCGGCAAATTTCATTAAAAGGAGGCAGGGCGATTGCAGGTGACGGAATACTGGCCGGCAGTACCGCCACCCTTTTGGATTGCGTGAAAACAATGGTTTTGTCCGGACTGTCCATTCCCCAGGCGATTTATTTTGCCACGGAGAATCCGGCAAGAATTTTGTCCCTTAACCGCAAGGGTAGACTTTCTCCAGGGTTTGATGCGGACATAATGATTTTCGACCCGGATCTGACCCCGCGTCTTGTTGTGGCGGGAGGCAGGATTATATACCGTAAAAACATTTGACTTAAAGGTATGTTTTAGGAAATTATAATATTTTCAAGATGTGAGCAATCGTTTAGAAGTGTCAAAATCCCCTTCTCCCATTCCGGAAAATCTATTATATTAAGACATGCGTTGTCCTGACGCAGCCTCCAGTATTTATTCAAATCCATTCCGATAATGCTGCCCACTATGCTTCTGATTGCGCCTCCGTGTGTCACGACAACCAGGTTCCCGTCCGGGTGGGATTTCACAATCCTTCTCACTGCGGAGACACTTCTTTCCACCATTTCACTCAAGGATTCACCACCCGGTATCCTGGTGGACAGCGGTTTTTCCCACCACTTGTCAAACTCTTCGCCGAAAGCCTTTTTTATTTCACTGAATGTCATACCTTCCCAGAAACCGAAATTCATTTCCCTTAGTTCACTCATGGTAACCACATCAAGACCGTGGTACCTGGAAATTATTTTCGCAGTTTCTACAGCCCGGTTCAGGTCGCTTGAAAAAAAACCGTCGAATTTCTCTGCAGACAGGCGCCTGCCAAGAAGTTCGGCCTGCCTGCGTCCGAGTTCCGATAGTGGAATATCGGTTTGGCCCTGAAATCTCATTGTTTCATTCCATTTCGTTGCGCCATGTCTGACCAAATAAATACGGCAACTCATTTATTTATTCCCCTCCGTTATTTCCCTCAGGCTGTCCAGCAGCATTTCATTCTCTTGACGCCTTTTGACAGCAATTCTCAGATACCCCTCTTCAAGTCCTTTAAAACCGGCACAATCCCTCACCAGTATGCCTTTTCTTCCCAGCAGTTCAGTTAATTCGCAGGACTTGAAGCCTGTTTCGGCAATATTTACGAGCATGAAATTGGCCGCACCCGGCAGCGGTTTGATTCCATCAATGCCTGAAAGTCCCTTGAACAAGAATCTCTTTTCTTCTATAACTACCTTTTTGGTCTCCTTTATAAAATTTTTATCTCTCAGCCCGGCTGTTCCCGCTGCCTGAGCAAGAATATTAACGTTCCATGGATCTTTTGAAGTATTTATCACAGCCGCCAAATCCCTGGGTGCGGCCAGGGCTCCGAGGCGAAGTCCGGGAATGCCGAAGAACTTTGTCATGGAATAAAGCAATGCGATGTTGCCGTACTTTTCCAGCATTGACGTACAGGAGTAATTTTCTTTATATGCAACAAAATCCATGAACGCTTCATCAACTACAACCATGACACCATGAGTTTCAGCTTTCCTGACAACCCTCTCGATGATTCTTTTGTGCACGACACGTCCGGTAGGATTATTTGGATTGCATAAAAACAACATATCTGCCTGGGGCATTTGGTCCTCAATTTTTTCTACAGGGAGTCTGAAACGGTCCCTTTCATCCGTCAATATCTCAATGATTTTCCCGCCGCTGCTCAAGACAGCCAGGCCGTATTCGCAGAATGTTGGCACGGGTATAATCGCTTTTTTACATCCGGTTACGCGCACAATGAGGTAGATAAGCTCAGCCGCCCCGTTTCCAAATACCAAAAAGTCTTCGTCGATGCATAAATAGGCGGCAAGAGCGCTTTTTAGCTCCCTGCATTCCGGATCTGGATAGTTTTTAATATATTTCAAATTCTTAAGCACGGCCTCTATCATTTTTTTCGAGGGCCCAAGGGGATTTATGCTGGCGCTGAAATCGATCAGTTTATCCTTCGGTATTCCGTATTTTACTGACGCCCGAGCAATGTTTCCGCCGTGAACGTGTTCAAATCTTTTCAAATCTGGTGCTCCCCTCATAAAAGAGAAAATACCTGTAAAACCTCATTAATTTTGAGTAATGGAAAGACAGCAGCTAGCAGTAACACTTCCATAAACTCGTTTATGAATCCGTAAGTATCTCCGGTCAAACCCCCCAGTTCCCTTGAAAGCTTTTTGCCGGCGAGGACTGTAACGACTCCGCTTAAAACCATTAGACAAATACCAGCCATGCCCATAACTACACCCGCTGCCGCTGCTGCAATTATCGAGGCGCCAAGCGCCTCCCTAGCACCCGTATATACTGAATACACTTTCCCCAGCCCTTCTTCCCTGGCGTACGGAAATGCTGCTACAGCTACCGCCATGCCCCACCGGCTTAAAGCGAAGACCACTGGGAGTACCTTTATCATGAGATGGCCGGGCATTTCGCACAGCAGGGCAAATTTCAATATATAAAGACAGAAGAAGCCGGCAACTCCCAATGCCCCAACTCTGCTGTCCCGCATTATTTCAAGCTTGCGTTCCCTCTGTTTGCCGCTCAGGATACCGTCAACGGTATCCATAAAACCGTCCAGGTGTATGCCTCCGGTAAGATAGAACATACCGGCAATTAACAGCGAAGCCTGGACGAAAACCGGAAAGATCAAACCCGCAGCCCACCAAAGAGCAACCAGAAGTAAACCCAGAACAAGTCCGACGGCCGGAAAAAAAATTGTAGACCTGCCGCACGCCTTTTCATCAAATCTTAATACAGGCAATGGAAGTTTTGTTAGTTGATAAAAGGCAAACAAAAAAGTTTTCAAAACAACCGCTCCTGTTGCCAAGTAAAAAAATAAAGGATTTCTCCGTCATTGCCGCTCCGGTGTTTATTTGAACTTTTCACAACTGTCTATGAACTTCCCGGCTGAATCGGGACAACCTGCAAAATGAAGATGCACATAGGACGCATGAATGTTGCCCAAAACTGCGCCTTCGTATTTGCTGTTTCTTTCTCCCCATCTGCTCAGTTGGTAAGCGTAGGTTAACTCCGCATCAGACTCGAACACGGAGTAATGGAACTCGTGTCCCCGCAGCAAATCTCCCCTGTTGCAGATTATGCTGTCGCAAAGCGACCTGGCAGTCACATATCCCAATCCGGCTCTTCTCTTTCCCATTTTGCAACGTCCGGGCAGGACACCGGCAGCCGGATATTCCCTTCCCTCAAAATCACAAATAAACGAGGACAAGTACATCAATCCGCCGCACTCCGCGTAAACGGGCATGCCGTCTGAAGCAGCCCTTTTGACGTCGTTTCTGAACGGCCCGTTTAAAGACAGTTCGTTCAAAAACATCTCCGGAAAGCCACCGCCTGCATAGATTCCCTGTAAATCTGCCGGTAATTGCGTACTGTTCAGGGGACTGCATTCTACAATTTCACCGCCCATCATTTCAAGCAGATCAATACTGTCCTGGTAATAAAAGTGAAATGCCCTGTCGCGAAAAACCCCAATCCTTGCCCTTCTTAACAGTTTCTTATCGGGAAAAACTTTATCCTCCGGTTCCCGACAGTTTTCCGCCGAACGTGCCAATTCAACAATTTTTTCGATATTCACGCCTTCTTCGAAAGCTGCGGTCATCGCCTCTATGTGTTCGTCCAGTTCTGCCTTTTCAGCGGCCGGAAGAAGACCCAGATGCCTTTCCGGCAGTTCTACCGCCTCCTGCCTGCGTACATAACCCAGCACCGGAACATTGCAGACCTCTTCAACTGCCTTCCTGAGAATTTCATAATGTCTGAAGCTGCCGACTTTGTTTAAAATTACGCCTGCTATTCTAATCGCGGGATCCATTTTTATATATCCAAGCACAACTGCTGCGGCGCTTCTGGCCATAGAACGCGCATCCAGCACCAGCAACACTGGTATTTCAAGCACCCTGGCCACGTGCGCGGTGCTGCCAAGTGCGGTTGAACCAACGCCGTCGTAAAGCCCCATCACTCCTTCTATTACTGATATATCAGCGTCATACGAGGCGCGCAAGAAAACCTCTCTTACCGTATCTTCGGACATCATCCAGCAGTCCAGGTTGCGTGAAGTCCTTCCGGTGGCGGCAAAATGATATCCCGGATCGATGTAATCCGGACCCGCTTTATACGGCTGCACTTTATAACCCCGTTTCGTGAGGCAGGACATGACAGCCGCCGATATAGTCGTTTTGCCCACACCGCTTTGTGTGCCGGCAATCAATATTCTCGGACGTTTTTTCATGACGTTTTTCCTTCAAGAAAGACTGATTAAATAAGAAACAAGCGTCCCTGTCAGCACTGTCAGGGTTGTAGAGACGTACATGATCCGCACCGTTTTTAGTATGTGCGCAGGTTCAAGCGGTATCAGTTCCTCTCCCATATATGCCCTGAATGATTCCTTGCCGTGATAGCGGTTCAACCCGCCCAATCGCACTCCCAAAGCACCTGCTACCGCCGATTCCGGAATTCCGCTGTTTGGGCTTGGGTGGCCGGAAGCATACTTCACAATGGCTGCTATCGACCTGAACGCATTATGCCGCAGCAAAAAAGCAGAGCATACAATAAAAAATCCAGTCAGTCTCGCCGGGATGTAATTAGCAGCGTCGTCGAAGCGGGCAGGAAACTTTCCGAAATCGATATATTTTTCGTTTCTGTATCCCAGCATCGAATCCAGCGTATTGACTGCTTTGTAGGCCATAGCAAGCGGGGCGCCTCCGATAAAGGCGTAAAAAATTGGGGCTACGACACCGTCAACAATATTCTCAGCCACAGTTTCAACCGTGGCCCTGGTAACACCTTTTTTGTCGAGATTTCCGGTATCTCTTCCCACAATCAATCCTGCTTTGAGGCGGGCTTCCTTCAGATTGCCTGCTTCAAGCAACCGGTAGATTTCCGCCGCCGCTTCCGCCAATCCTTTCGCGGCAATGGTTGAAGAAATAAGAAGAACGGAAATTGCCGATCCTAGCCAGTAATTGATTTGAAAAAAAGTGTAAGCCAAAAAGTTCGTGATAAACCAACTGGAGCCCACGACAAAAACAGTTGTAAGCATACCGGCGATTCTCAGCATTAAACCGTTTTTTGCAATACGGCGCGAAATCGCTTCCAGCAGATAAATCAGTTTCCCGATAAGCACAACGGGATGCGGTATCCATTGCGGATCCCCAAGTAAAAGATCGCAGATGTATGCTGCCAAAACCGGAAATCCATAGTTTAAACCCATAAAATTACCCGGCGTTCGCCGGCTGCTCCATTCCCATTATTTCATAGATCCTGGCCATGTCCAGGCTGCCTCTTACAATAGCCGCAAGCTTTTCAAAGTCCCGGTGTCTCTGTTCGGAAGTGGTGATCGAAGAAGTGCTTTTCAGGGTTTCAAGCCCCTTTTTTTTGCGCAGCGTGTTGACGATATGCCTGCGAAATTCATCGTTGTCGAAAATACCGTGAATATATGTTCCAAATACCAGACCGTCCATGCTGACTGCACCATCGGGAAAAAACACCTTTTTACCCGACCTCACGAGTATGGTAAACGCTGGCTTTGCACCTGAGTGCAGTTCCGTTCTGCCCATATGTATTTCGTATCCTTTGATCCTTTGAGACGGGAATCCGCTCAAAAACAGCCCCGCACCGGCCACTTCCGCCTCGACCTGGGTGGTTACCTTATCCGCAGCAAATATTGTTGTTACGTCCAGTAAACCCATCCCTTCCACTCTCGGAATCTCAGATTCCATATGGAGGGGATCGTTAAGCTCCCGCCCCAGCATCTGAAAACCGCCGCAAATGCCTATTACCGGCACGCCTCTCCGGCTGCATTCAATTATCTGAGTGGAAAGTCCCGAACGGTTTAAAAACGCCAGGTCTCCGATAGTGTTTTTGCTTCCCGGCAATATTATCAGATCGGGATTGCCCAGCCTCCTGCCGTTTCCAACATAATGCAGCTTCACATCGGGTTCGCTTTCCAACGGGTCGAAATCGGTAAAATTCGATATGTGAGGCAGGTGTACTACCGCAATTTCTACCCAGCCGTTTTCTTCCACCTGCTCAGCCCTGTCTCTGTCCTCGGAAACAGTGTCCTCTTCCTGGATGCGGAGCCCATGAAAATAAGGCACGACTCCCAAAACCCGTTTTTCTGTCTTTTTTTCCAGAAAGTCTATTGCCGGCCGGAACAGTTGCAATTCCCCTCTGAACTTGTTGATCAGTATTCCGGCGACACGTTCCCGGTCCGTCGGGGAAATCAACTCCAGTGTTCCTACGACAGCGGCCAGAGCTCCTCCCTTGTCGATGTCGGCGACAAGCAAAACCGGCGCGTCCGCCATCCTGGCTATGCGCATGTTTACGATTTCTTTGTCCTGGAGATTCACTTCGGCCGGGCTTCCCGCTCCTTCGATCACAACAATGTCATAAGCAGAGCGCAGTCTGCTTAATGCCTCTTCAATAATTTTCAGCGCCTTCGGCGCGTATTCCCTGTGGTACTGCACCGCGGAAAGATTGCCTACAGGCTTGCCAAGAACTATTACCTGGGATGATGATTGCCCGGTGGGTTTCAGCAAGAGCGGGTTCATGTCGACCGAAGGTTCCAGACCTGCTGCCTCGGCCTGAACCACCTGGGCGCGGCCCATTTCTCCGCCTTCTTTGGTGACAAACGAATTCAGGGCCATGTTCTGTGATTTGAAAGGAGCCACTTTGTAGCCGTCCTGTAAAAATATCCTGCACAAAGCCGCCACCAGCACACTTTTGCCGACGTGTGAAGCCGTTCCCTGAATCATGATCGTTTTTGCAGCCATTTCATTCCATCCCGCCTTCAGACGCCAGTTTTTTCAACTCGACAGGAATCCCAGCGATAGTGAAAAACACTTTGTCGGCCTTTTTGGCCAGTATTTGGTTCGCCTTGCCGGTCAAATCCCTGAACTTCCTGCCTAGCGGGTTTTCCGGCACCAGCCCGAGACCCACTTCACTTGACACGACCACCATGTTGACGCCTTTTTCCACAACTCCGGCAAGGTCGTTTACTCTATCGATTATATGTGACCTGTCGTCAGCAAGTTTTTTTCTTCCATTCTTCAAATCGTTTTCAGCAAGCAAATTTGCAATCCAAAAGGTCAGGCAGTCCAGCAGGAAAACGTCCCCGGCTCGACTTTTTTGAAGCACTTTCAAAATTTCCCTCGGTTCTTCTACAGTTTCCCAGTTTTTCGGACGCCTCTTCCGGTGTAGCTTAATCCTTTCAGCCATTTCATCATCTTCCGCTGCAGCGGTCGCCAGGTAAACTACTCTTTGTCCCAATTGCCCTGCGATTTTTTCTGCAAATTCACTCTTTCCGCTTCTGGTTCCCCCCAGTACTAGAAAAAGCTTTCCTCTCACATGAATCAACCTGCCTGAACAAATTAAAAACCCGTCCATCAGGACCGGGCTATTTCCGGGCAATGTAACTGCCGTTCCTTTGCCTCGAAGGATATCCGGCCTTAAAACTGCAGGCAGGCGTCCTGGCTCCCGTATAACCGTCAAACTGGTGTTGGACGGCATACGGTTACAGTGGCGGGACCGCTCAGGCCTTTCACCTGATTCCCCTTTTAATACACTCAAGGTAACCCGCAGATATAATAGTTTTTATTCTACATTGATTTTTATAAATCCTGCAGGGAAAATAGCGTTCGTTAAAATACTGAAATTAAAATGCCCTTCTAACTTTTTTATATATAAAACAAGAAAAAACCGCGCGGTTTTTCGCATGCAAATTGATATGACATATATAGCTATTATTAACAGATAATGGCATTCTGTGTATAATCTTGTGGATAATTTTTCATAAAATGTCTAGGAATTATTTTGCAGTCTGGACTCAAGCTCAACTATTTGCCGGTTTTTTATCATAAGTCTTTGAGCATAGCGGTGGTTATTCATGTGCAGCTTCCGGTTTTCTCTTTCCAGCCGCTTCAAAAAGTTGGCTCTGTCTCTTTCAATTATTTCCACCAGATTCATCAAGACCCTTCTGCTCAGCCTGAGCTGTTCAACTTTCTCCTCAAGCTCCCGCACCCTGCACCTTAGAAAAGAGACTTCAAAACTTTCATCCATACTGATCACCTCACCGGGCATTTCAATGATAGTATATGCCCGGCGTGTTTTAAATAGACATTTCGGCAGATGCAAGACAGGAAGGCCTTATTCAAATTTGAAAGCCCTGCCTATGCGCTCAACGGCTTCGGCAAGTGTGGACTCGTCCTTGACAAGGGCAATCCTGACATAACCTTCGCCCCTGCTGCCGAAAGCTATTCCCGGGGTGACGAGAACACCTGAATTTTCCAGCATTTCGGCGGCAAATACAGTTGACGAAGTATATCCGGACGGCAAAGGAGCCCATAAGAACATTGAAGCATTCGGCTTTGGAATATGCCAGCCGTAAGATGCCAGCCCGTCAACGAGGACGTCCCTGCGTCTTTGATAAGTTTTTGCCGTTTCCGCAACGCAGTCCTGGGGCCCTGTCAGCGCCGCTATTCCTGCTTCCTGTACGGCGTAAAAGACACCGTAGTCAATATTTGATTTTATCAGTGCCAGTGCCGATAAAACTTCCCTGTTGCCGACCACAAAACCGATTCTGCAGCCGGCCATATTGTAAGTCTTGGAAAGAGAATAAAACTCTACTCCGACTTCTTTTGCACCGGGAGTTTCGAGCAGGCTCGACGGTTTGAAACCGTCATACGCAAGTTCAGCGTAAGCAACATCGTGGCACAGGAGGATTTCATACTTGCGTGCGAAATCTACCGCCTTCTTGAAAAAATCTGCATTTGCAGAAACTGCAACAGGATTGTTCGGGTAATTCAGCCAGATCAGCTTTGCCTTTCTTGCAATTCCTTCGGGTATTGCTGAAAAATCGGGCAGAAAATTGTTCTTTTTCAGCAGCGGTACCGGATAAATTTTTCCTTGAGCCATAAAAATGCTGAAGCTGTATATAGGATACCCCGGGTCGGGAACAATCGCCAAATCGCCGGGATCTATAAAGGCCATGGACAAATGAGCCAGGCCGTCCTGTGAACCCATCAGGACGAGCACTTCGCTGGCAGGTTCCAGATCAACGTTAAAACGTTTTTTGTACCAGTACGCTACGGCTTCATGAAGTTTTGCCGTACCTCCCAGGGAATAGGAATAATTTTCAGGTTTTTCCACGGAATTTCGCAAAGCCTCGATAATGTGCGGCGCTGGTGGAAGATCGGGGCTGCCCACACCCAGGTCGATAACCTTTGTTCCACTCGATTCAACTCTCTTTTTACTTTCATTCATTTCGTTGAAAATGCCTTTATTCAGACTTTCAAGCCGCTTTGCCGTTTTCATCTTTTCCTCCCGTTAAAATAAAAAGACAGCTTCATACCATGCTTTTTAGTTTTTCCACCACATCATAGCCCACAGTTTCCATGCCAAGCCTGCAACCAGCTTTATGAGCGGGTCCGTGGTAATCGGATCCTCCTGTTATTACAAGCCCGTACTCTTTTCCAATCCTTCTGAAATAAGCCACCTGCTCATTCGAGTGTGCGGGATGATAAGCTTCCAATCCGGCAAGACCGGCCCCGATAAGCTCAGCGATTATTTCATCAGAATCATTCAATCCCGGATGGGCAAGCACCGGCACGCCGTCAGCCCTGCGTATCAAACGGACAGCCTCGGCAGGTTCAATTTTATAACGCGGTACGTAAGCCGGGCGTCCCGCTCCGATATAATATTCAAACGCTTCCGCAGTGCTCCTGACAATGCCGGCCCGTACCATGGCCGCCGCCAGATGAGGCCTTCCCACCGTGCCGGGACCGGCAATATTGATCACCGTTTCCAGATCAATTGCATATCCGTACCTCCGGAGTTTTTCAATCATCATTTCCATTCTTTTTATTCTGGTGATGCGGAACAGTTCGAGCTTTTCATTCAATTCATGACTGCCGGCCGAGATAAAGTATCCCAGCAGGTGTATTTCCCTTCCGCTGAATTCCGATCCCAACTCAACGCCTGGAATGATCTCTATCCCAGCCTTTTGCCCCGAAGCAAACGCCTGCGCGAGACCTTCCACAGTATCGTGATCAGTTATTGCAACCGCTTCGAGACCGATTTCTACCGCTTTTGTCACCACTTCCTGCGGATTGTCGGCACCGTCTGAAGCGGTCGTGTGGATATGTAAATCTACAGGCATAAATATGCTCCTCTGATGTTTTTCGACGGGATCATCCCAATACCTGCCCGATTAGTCTTAAAATATTTCCACAGGCAATCTTTTTTATTTCCTCTTCACTGTAACCTCTTTCCTCCAATCCGGCCAAAACCGCTCCCACACGCGAACAGTCCTCCAATCCCTCCGGCAGAGTTTCCGTCCCGTCAAAGTCTGATCCCAGCCCCACACAGTCAATTCCCCCTACATTGACCGCGTGTTCGATATGATCAAGCACTTCCCTCACCGATGCAGACCGTCCGCCCAAAAAATCCGGCACATAGGTTATTCCTATCACACCGCCCCTTTCTGCAACAGCTCTAATCTGATCATCGTTAAGATTTCTGGGATGCCTGAAAACTGCCTTGCAATTCGAATGTGAGGCAATTACGGGATGGCCCGAAAGCTCTATTACGTCCCAAAAACCTTTTTCAGCAAGGTGTGAAACGTCTATGATCATTTTTATCCGGTTCATTTCCCTCACCACCGACTTGCCGAACGGGGTCAGGCCTTCCCCGTTCCTCACGCCGACACCGTCACCCAACTCATTGCGTCCGTTCCATGTCAGCGCCAGGCACCGCACTCCCAGGCGGTGCAGGCATCGTAAGATCCCGATGCTTCCTCCCAGCGCCTCACCGCCTTCCACTGCAAGCAGGGCCGCAATTTTTTTTGAAAATACGGCTTTTTTTATGTCAGTTATGTTTTTTGCGGCAATTATATTTTTTTTATTCTCCTCAATTTCCCGGTAAAACAAATCGATTAATTCGAGCACTCTTTTAACCGCGGTTCTTTTGTACTCCGGGGCGATAAATGCTGCAAAAAATTGCAGTTTTATTCCGCCGGCTTGCATGCGCGGCAGATCAAGATGCCCTGTTCCTTTGTCTTCGCACAACCTTCTGTTTTGTTTCAGCATCGCTGTAATTGTATCGCAATGTGCATCTGCCAGTGCGTCTTTGAGATTCATATCTTCCATTCTGAATTTTCGAAATCCCAACTTGCCACACTCCTTAACAAGAATAAAACCTGTTTATGCTTAAAATAAACAGGTCCTCGTCTAATATCCTTTGCCGTCAGTATTTTTACCTCGGTTCAACGATAAGCTTTATTGCAGTCCTTTCTTCGCCGTCGATAACAATGTCGGTAAAAGCTGGAATGCAAATCAGGTCTACTCCGCTGGGTGCTACAAATCCCCTTGCTATGGCCACGGCCTTTATTGCTTGGTTGAGTGCGCCTGCCCCAATCGCCTGCAGTTCGGCGCACCCGCGCTCACGGAGCACACCTGCCAGGGCACCGGCTACAGAATTTGGATTGGACTTTGCTGAAACCTTTAAAACGTCCATTTAAGCAACCTCCTTTGTTACTGTGTAGAGATTTGTTGTCCCTGTAAAGAAAATATATTCTCTAAAGGTTGGAAAATTCCTTTAGAGATTTCGAAAAATTTTAACATAATTATTTTAATTTTCTAAAATATTACTCATAATTTTGTATTCTTTTTATTGACAGGGCTTCTCCGCTGTTTTCGTCGATATCGATAACAACGGCGTTGAACTGGAAAGGACCTGTAGCAACTTCAAAACTCTGTGGCATTTGAGTTGTGAATCTCTCAATTATTATTTCCTTTTTAACCCCGATCACCGAATTGCACGGGCCCGTCATGCCCAAATCAGTGATGTAAGCCGTCCCACCCGGCAGTATCCGTTCATCTGCGGTTTGTACATGAGTATGCGTTCCGACAACGGCGGAGACGCGACCGGCCAGGTACCAGCCCATAGCAACCTTCTCCGAGGTGGCCTCGGCATGAAAATCCACCACCACAACTGCAGCATCGTTTTTCAATCTCTCAATCATCTCATCGGCGGCACGGAAAGGGCAATCCAGCGGTTGAAGAAAAACCCGCCCGGCCAGGTTAACAACTGCCGTCTTAACCTTCCTGCGGGTTTCGAAGATTCTTGCTCCCGCACCGGGAGTACCCGGCGGGTAATTGGCAGGCCTGATTATTCTTTTTTCCCTGCCTATATAATCGAAGGCTTCTTTTTTGTTCCAGACGTGATTACCCATGGTAAGCACATCAACACCGGACGAAAAAAGTTCTTCGGCTACTTCTTTGGTTATACCTTTCCCGCCGGCTGCGTTTTCACCATTTGCAATCACCAGATCGAGATCGAATTCCCGTATCAGTTCGGCCAGGTTTATTTTAACGGCCCGCCGCCCCGATCGACCGACAACATCACCTATTAATAAAAGGCGCAATCAAGCAACCTCCCGCTATTTGTTAAATACCAGAACCCTTCCTTCCTCGCGAAAAGCAAAAAGGTACTTGTCTTGCGTGGAACTTTTTATACTTTCAAGCATGTGCTCAATAATTTCCTCCTGAGCTATCAAGTCCTCTTCAAAGAGATGCTCGCTTTCTTCCGTAACAAGGTTTGTGTCCAGGTTCTGGCGGAACAGCTCGACTATCAGGGTTATTTCTTCTTGTGCAAGTGTGTCTACATCACGCTCAACTTCTATCAGCGTAATGTTGTCAAAAACCTGATGCTCTATCGATATAAAACTTGTATTTCTTTTTTCTAGAAGGTTATATACCTCAATGCTGTTCATAAGCTCTTCGCGTATACAGTTAAACTCACTTTCTTTAATTACCTGTGAATAAATAAAAGTGAATTTAAGCAGTTGTTTTTCCGGATCGAAATTTATTGTCGCCACTTCCGGGTATCTTACCAGAATTGAAATTAGAAGTCCGACACTATCTGTGATTTCGTTCCTTTTATTTTTGCAGCGAGACACCAGTTCTTCACCTTCCCAATTTACCGCTGAATAAATAGGGATTCTTTCTCCAGGACATTATTCCTTCTTTTTGTTTGCACCGCCTTTTAAAAATATCTTCCATAAATAGCGCATGAAACCTATTTTAGCGTCCGCCTAACCAAAGCGTTTTTAACTTTCTTGGCGTAAGGTTCGTAAAGAATGTCCTGGCCGGCGCACCCAGGCGGGGCTCCAGTCCACTGGACCTCTTTGCCCGAAGACTTGCAGGGCCTGTTTTAACGCAGCAGCGCAGTCGCCTGGGCGGACATAAAAACGGCCTCTATAAAAGGCCGTTTTTTTATATTTTTGGAGTATTATTTTGCGTATTCGACCACACGCGTTTCCCTGATGATGACCACTTTTATCTGTCCCGGATAATCCAGTTCGTTTTCAATTCTTTTGGCAATCTCTCTTACCAGACGGATTGCACCAAGATCATCTACTTTATCCGGCTTGACCATTATCCTGACCTCGCGCCCGGCCTGTATGGCGAAGGATTTCTCCACTCCTTCGAATGAGTTGGCAATTTCCTCCAGTTTTGTGAGCCTCTTAATATATGCTTCTAAAGTCTCCCGGCGAGCTCCGGGCCTAGCGGCCGATATGGCGTCAGCTGCCTGAACGAGAACTGCGATGGTGGATTTGGGTTCTTCATCCCCGTGATGAGAGGCTATTGCATTAATTATTTCAGGTGCTTCACGGTATTTTTTGGCCAAATCGACTCCTATGGCGACATGAGGCCCTTCCACCTCGTGGTCTACCGCTTTGCCAATATCGTGCAACAAACCGGACCTCTTGGCCATCTGCATGTCGGCGCCCAGTTCCGCCGCCATCAAACCAGCCAAATGAGCTACTTCGACGGAATGCTTCAAAACGTTTTGACCGTAGCTCGTTCTGAATTTAAGCCTTCCCAACAGCATGACCAGTTCCGGATGCAGTCCGTGCACTCCCGTTTCAAAGGCTGCCTGTTCACCAGCTTCTCTGATCTGGTTGCTCACTTCCTTCTGCGCCTTTTCCACCATCTCTTCAATCCGGGCGGGGTGGATCCTTCCGTCAACAATAAGCTTTTCAAGGGATATTCTGGCCACTTCCCTCCGGATCGGATCAAATCCCGACAGTATCACGGCCTCCGGAGTGTCGTCAATAATCAGGTCTATTCCTGTCAGAGTTTCAAAAGCCCGGATATTCCTGCCTTCCCTTCCAATAATTCGTCCTTTCATCTCATCGCTGGGAAGCGGAATGACGGCAACTGTTGCCTCAGCAACATGATCTGCAGCGCATCTCTGGATAGCAAGGGAAATTATATCCCTTGCGCGTTTTTCTCCTTCCTCCCTGGCTCTGGTCTCCATCTCCTTTATCATTAGGGCCGCTTCATGCTGGATTTCTTTTTCAATATCCGCGAGCAAAATCTTTTTTGCTTCCTCGGATGTGAGTCCGGATATTCTCTCGAGTTCGTTCAACTGTTTGTTGTAAAGTTCCTTCAGCTTCGCCTGTGTAGCTTCTACTTCCGTTTCCTTACGGCTTAACGTGTCCTCTTTTTTCTCAATCAAATCGACTTTGCGGTCCAGAGTTTCTTCCTTTTGTACCAGCCTGCGCTCCAGTCTCTGCAATTCCGACCTGCGGTCCCTGATCTCCCTTTCCATGTCGTTTCTAAGTTTCAGGCATTCTTCTTTCGCTTCAAGAATGGCTTCTCTTTTTCTAGCCTCGGCTTCTTTCACTGCCTCTTCGATTATTTTCTTCGATTCAGCCTCGGCGGATATTATTTTCGCCTCGGCGTGGTATTTCCTCAACAAGTAGCCAATGGCAAACACTATCACCGAAATGCCGGCAATTATTGCAACTGTTGTAACATCCACGCGGTTCACCTCCTGTGTTCTGTATTTTAACAAAAAAAACACCGAGCAAAACTCGGCAGAAAATGATCAGATACTACTATTATTCAAATAACTGTAAGTGTATAGCATCTCCAGAAAAGATCTGCTATTTCAAGAATTGGCGGACAAATGCAGTCCCAACTCCCAACTTCCAATTATAGAATTTTATCTATAATAAAACCAAACAGAGTAGTATCTAATTCTATTTTCTCCCAGCAATAATTGTACAGTTTTTTTTTACAACTGTCAAGCTCAGCTATCCTCGTCAAAAATTTGAGAGCATATCTTATCTATGATTTCAAAAGAAAAGCCCCTCTGCCTCAAAAATCCGGCAAGACTTTTTAAATTGAATCTTTTCCCCGAGCGTTTCATTTTTTTTTCGGCCAGTCTCATCGCCGCATTAAATTCATCCGCAGGATCCATGCCGTCCAGAACTTTTTCTATTATTGCCGGATCGACGCCCTTGTCATGCAGCTCCGCTCTCAATCCGAAACACCCTCTCCTGTTCTTTCTCCTTTCTACCCAGTGTTTTGCAAAAACCAGATCGTCGACTAGTCCGTAATCTTCGAGTTTTTTCAGGACTTGTCCGGCAACTTGCGGGGAGAAGTTTTCCCTTTCCAGAAGCCTTTCCATCTCAAGTCGGGAATGCTGCCGGTATGACAGCACCCTGTATGTATATTCCATTGCACTTACCATTTCATCCCGTTTTTTCCGCATCAGTGCAACTTTTTGATGATTATTCCAGCGCCGCGCTTCCATCGGCAACACCGGCCGATGCAACCTTCAGGCTCCCGACATTGAGGGCATGGCGAATTTTTTGCTCAATTTCCCTGGTAATTTCCATATGCTCCTTCAGGTACTCCTTCACATTTTCCCTGCCCTGTCCCAGACGGTCATCGCCGTAAGAATACCAGGCGCCTGTTTTTGTTATTATGCTTAAATCGGTTGCCATGTCCAGTATGCTGCCCTCTTTGGATATTCCCGTACCGTACATGATATCAAAATCAGCCTGTTTAAAAGGCGGGGCGACTTTATTTTTTACCACCTTGACCCTTGTCCTGCTGCCTATTATCTCCGTGCCCTGTTTTATGTTTTCCTGTTTTCGCACCTCTAGCCTGATGGAAGCGTAGAACTTTAAAGCCCTGCCTCCCGTAGTAGTTTCGGGAGAACCGTACATTACCCCCACCTTTTCGCGGATCTGGTTGATAAAAATAACCGTAGTGCGTGATTTGCTGATAGCTCCAGTAAGCTTTCGCAGCGCCTGCGACATCAATCTGGCTTGGAGGCCTACGTGAGCGTCTCCCATTTCACCCTCAATTTCAGCTCTTGGAACAAGTGCGGCTACACTGTCAATCACTATAACATCCAAAGCTCCGCTGCGCACCAATGCTTCGGCAATTTCCAGCGCCTGCTCGCCGGTATCCGGTTGGGACACCAGCAGGTTTTCGATATCAACGCCAAGATTCTTTGCGTACAGCGGGTCCAGGGCGTGTTCCGCGTCGATGAACGCTGCCGTGCCGCCCATCTTTTGAGCTTCGGCTATTACATGCAGGGCAACGGTTGTTTTTCCGGATGATTCCGGCCCGAATATTTCTATGACCCGGCCGCGCGGCACCCCTCCAACTCCCAGCGCTATGTCCAGTGCCAAAGCGCCTGTTGGAATAATTTCAACATTTAATTTCGCCGTGTTTTCTCCAAGCTTCATTATGGAGCCTTTGCCAAACTGCCTTTCGATCTGAGTCAAGGCCAGTTCAAGAGCCTTATTCCTGTCGGACAACGTGATCCCCCTCCAACTTCTGGACTGAACACACGTTCGTTTTCTCTATTATAGTTTATATTTTATATTCGTGTCAACATAAAAAACCAGTTCAGCCATTTTCAAGATCCGCTCTCTCCGGTTTTGCGCCCAGACTTATTAGCAAGCAGATACCTTCTTGCCATGTTCATTGCCGCATTTGCAGCACCGTGTCTTACACCGGCACGCTTTCCTGGAAAACGATACTCCAAACATTCGCTGCCTTCTTCCGTACTTAGCGATACATAAACCAGCCCTACCGGTTTTTTCTCCGTATAGCCACCCGGCCCGGCTATACCCGTCACAGCAAGTCCGAGATCGGAGCCGGTTAATTTGCGCACGCCTTCAGCCATGGCAATAGCGGTTTCCCTGCTCACCGCTCCATACTTTTCAATTGTTTGCGGTGGCACTCCCAGAACTTTCGTTTTGACTTCGTTGCTGTATGCAATCAATCCGCCTTTAAAATATTCAGAACTGCCGGGTACGTCAGTCAGTTTCGAGCCTATCAGCCCGCCGGTGCAAGATTCCGCCACCCCAATGGTAAGGCGGCTTTCCTTCAAAAGCTTTCCCAAAACCTCTTCCAGCAAATCGTCATCATATCCGAAGGCGAATTCCTCCAGACGGCTGCAAACTTTTTCAAATAAATCCCCCAGTATTTTTTCCGCCGCTTCCGGACTTCCGGCTGAAGCAGCAACCCTGACCTGAATCTCACCTAGCCTGGCTACATAAGCAATACACGGATTTCCCCGGCCGCCAAGATCTTTAATCCGGTCCTGCACTGCAGACTCGGAAATTCCGGTAAGTTTTAAAACTTTGTAACGCATAACCTGTCTGCCGCTCATCCTGCGGTTTAGATACGGAATTACCGAATTCTCGAACATGGCGGTGAGTTCAAAGGGCGGACCGGGAAGCAAGACAATTATTTTTCCCTGCTTCTCCACAAGCGCACCCGGTGCCGTACCGCGCGTGTTCGGTAAAATGACCGCCCCTTCGGGAAAATATGCCTGCTTAATATTGCTCTCAGGCATGGCCCGTCCCCCGTTACGGTATAGAGCATACAAGCTATCGAGGGTTTTCCGGTCAAGAACGACCTTTATTCCGAGAACGTCCGCAACCGCTTCAACGGTGAGATCGTCGGTAGTCGGGCCGAGACCCCCAGTAACTATGATTAATTCCGACCGCTCCAAAGCCTGCCTGACGACACCCCTGAGCCTGTCCCAGTCGTCACCTACTGCCGTATGATACAATACTTCGATCCCCAGTTCGGAAAGCTTTATCCCGAGGTACTGTCCGTGGGTGTTTAAAACGTGACCCAAAAGCAATTCCGTACCTGTGAATATCAATTCGGTCTTCATGCCAGAAATCACTTCCATTATTGAATTATATCATACATAGCTGCAAATATAATAAAACAAAAAAATACCGCCGGGTTCTGTTACGCCTAGCGGTCAACAACCTGGGCGGTTTTTCAGGGCTCATCGCTGATAATCTTCCTGAAATATTCCCCGCTAATTTTTTCCCTTTCGAGAAGTACATCGGTCACTTTAATCAAGATCATTTTCATTTCAGACATTTGCCCTCTAACCCTCTCTTCCTGTTTCCTCACAATACCGGTCATGGTTCTGTGTTTCAGATCTTGCGGTAGCGTTTCCAAGCACACCACTCCAAGTTCAGACATTCCCGATTTAAGGATTGTTTCAGCCGTCCGCATCGCTTGCTCAAAGTCACCTGCCGAACCGGTGCTCCGGTTACCCAGCACGGTCTCTTCGGCAACAGCGCCCGCCATCATAATGGCAATCTGATTTTCGAGATAGTCCTTGGTATACAGGTAAGCATCATCCTCTGGAACCTGTCGTGTATATCCAAGGGCATCGCCTCTCGGCGTAATCGTAAGGGTTGATACGGAACCGGGACGGATCATTTCACTGATCAGGGCGTGTCCGCTCTCATGTACCGCCACCCTTTTCATTTCCGCCTTCGAAGGCCGTTTGTCCAGCCTTGCGCCCATCATCACCTTGTCAATTGATTCGCTGAAATGGTGCTGGTTGATCTCCATGCATCCTTCCCTCATTGCCAGTATGGCTGCTTCATTTGCCAGGCTTTCCAGGTGCGCGCCGGAAAACCCGAAGGTTTCTTTTGCAATATGTTCCAGTTTAACGTCATCCGCCAGTGGCTTGTTTCCGGTATGAAGCTTCAATATTTCCAGCCTGCCTTCCTTGTCCGGCAAATCGACCTTTACTCTCCGGTCAAACCGACCCGGCCTTAAAAGCGCAGGATCCAGCATGTCCGGACGGTTTGTTGCCGCAACAACCAGAATCCGCACCCTGTCGTCCATTCCCAGGCCGTCCATCTCCACCAGCAACTGATTCAACGTCTGATCATATTCCAAATGACTGGTGGTTTTGCCCCGTTTGCCTCCCAATATTTCAATCTCATCAATGAAAATCAAGGCATAACTTTTATTCTGTCTTGACGCGGATTCCCTCGCCGTCTGAAAAAGCCTTCTCACCCGCTGGGCGCCGACTCCCGCATACATCTCAATAAACTCCGAGCCCGAAGCGGCAACAAAAGCTGCGTCAGTGTAACTTGCCGCAGCCTTTGCCATGAGCGTTTTTCCGGTGCCCGGCGGGCCTGTGAGAAGAATTCCTTTAAGCGGGCGAATTCCCAGACGTTTTATACTTTGATGGTTTTTAATAAAATCAAGCGCTTCCCGCAACTCTTTGATAGCCGCCTCCTGACCGCCAATGTCCCTGAAGGAAACCTCCTTGCGAACGGCGTTGCCGGCCTTTTCAAAACTCCTGGCGTTGATCAGACCTTTTGACTTGACGATGTAATAAACGACAGAAACAGCCACCGCCAGAAAAAGGTACGGGATGATATCGTAACCCATCACCGCTAGCGACAATGCAACGGCGAGTCCCAGCCCTATGCTAATCTCCCTGTACAATTGATCCACCTCCGGCGGAGGATTTTAACCGGCTCATATCAACCGGAATGATCTCATCGAGGGTTTTTCCCTGATGCTTCAATCTGATATAAATGTTTTCCCGGTCGACATAGACTGTGGATTCAGCGCCTTCGGTCCGCGCTTCCCTGCCCACTGCCTCCGCCATATCCCGGTAGTTCCCCTGCACCAACGACTGGTATACGGCATACTGGCTTTTGTACCAGACCCTCTTCAGCGCCTCGTCCCTGCTGTCATTGAGAGATATAGTAAAAGGCCTGCTTCCAAGTGCGCGGCTGATCTCATTTTTTATCTCATTGTAATCCTCCATAATATCGGCATTATAATTCAAGGTGACGCTTACTTTTATCACCCTTTTCTCTCTGGTTACCTGAAAAGACTGCACAGCGTCGCTTTGGCTCAAAACTGCATTAAGCGGATCTTGAACCGCGTATTTGTTGTAAAGCCGCTGAATTCCGAAGATTATTGCAATTCCGACCAGCAGTGATAAGATAATTATTTGTATTTTCAGACCATGCCACTGCAAAAGGATCTTCCTTTCCAAATAAATAAAAAAAGCGCAATATGCGCCCTAATTATAGCACAAAAGCCAACCGCATTTCCCTAGTAAATAGCTGGTTACAGCTATTACCGGGACATTCATCGCCCGCTTTTATCAAGCTGTTTCCATGCAATTGTGAAGTACACTGTACCGGACCAAAGGGTAAAAACAACTGCCGCAAACATGGAAAGATTTCCAAAAGGAAAACCGATCAGACTGAAAGGATAGTTTTTTATAAATAATGCGATTATTGCGACAACCTGAGTTACGGTTTTAACCTTTCCCAGAAGATTTGCCGGTATGATCAATCCCTCCGAGGCTGCTACAGTCCTGAGACCGGTGACGGCAAACTCCCTGCCGATTATTACCGCAGCCACCCATCCGGGAATCCTCCCCATTTCCACCAGTATAATCAAGGCGGTCGAAATTAGAATTTTGTCTGCCAGCGGGTCCATGAACTTGCCCAGAACGGTTTCCTGCTTTTTTTTTCTGGCAAAGTAACCGTCAAGGCAGTCGGTAAGAACAGCTACCCCGAACACAATTGCGGCGGCGTAATCCGCATAACGGCTTTCCATCGTCGCCACTACCAGGAAAACCGGAATTAAGAGCAGCCTGATCACAGTCAGCCTGTTCGGTAAATTCATTTTAACAACTCTCCAAACAGATCGTATGTCTGTGCCTTCTTTATCCTTACCCTGACAAAATCACCCGGTTTCAGTTCCAAATCGGATTTGAAAAAAACATTTCCGTCGATACCAGGTGCATCGCCTTCACTTCTGCCGGCGTAACTTCTTCTCATTCCTGAACTGCGCCGCTCAGTCAAAACCGTCATGATCCGGCCAATTTTTTCCCTGTTTTTCTCCAGGGAAATCTCCTGTTGAAGTGCCATTGCCCTGCCGCGCCTCTCTAACTTGACTTCATCCGGCACCTGATCGGACATTGCCGCAGCAGGCGTTCCCTCCTCCTGCGAGTAAGCGAAAACCCCTACCCGGTCAAACTTCACTTCGTTCATAAATTCAAGAAGCTCTTCAAAATCGTCCTCGGATTCACCGGGAAAACCGACAATCAAAGATGTGCGCAGAGTAATTCCCGGTACCGCGGAGCGCAGCTTTTCCACCAGTTTCACTGTTTCCATTTTGTTGCCTCGCCTGTTCATCTTCCTCAGCAGCCTGTCCGAGGCGTGCTGAACTGGCATATCCAGATAGCGGCAAATTCTTCTTTCACGGGCCAACAGTTCTATCAATTCGTCGCCGATCAACGAAGGGTAGGCGTAAAGCAATCTTATCCAGATCATGCCTTCAATCGCAAGCAATTTTTTAAGAAGTTTCTCCAAAACAGGTTTGCCGTAAATGTCAGCCCCGTACCTGGTAATGTCCTGGGCCACCAGGATCAACTCCTTTGCACCCTGCCGGACCAGTCTTGCCGCCTCCACGGTTACGTCTTCAATACTTCTGCTCTTGTAGTTTCCTCTTATTTCCGGGATAATGCAATATGAGCAATGATTGTCGCAGCCCTCCGCAATTTTCAAATATGCGGTGTATCCCGGTGTCGCCAGAATCCTGTTATTGTTCGGGCCGTGCAAATAGCCGGGTGGTCCGGTAACACATACCTTCTCTCCCTGCAGGGTTTTTTCCACCGCAGCGGCAATATCCGGAATCTTGCCTGTGCCGATCAATCCGTCAATTTCCGGTACCTCCGTAAGCAGTTCACGGTGATAGCGCTGTGCCAGGCAACCAGACACCAACAAGGCGCGGCAGTTGCCGCTGCCCTTCAAACGTGCTGCAGATAGAATATTTTCAATAGACTCTTTTTTTGCATCTTCGATGAACGAACAAGTGTTGATTATAATGACATCAGCTTCTTTTTCCAGGTTTGTGATTACAAATCCTTTTTCTTTTAAAATACCCAGCATTATTTCAGAATCAATCAGGTTCTTCGGACAACCAAGACTAATCATTCCCACTTTAAAAGGCATAACCCACACCTTATAATAAATATTCAGTCATTTATCGCAGGTTCAAACTAGAAAGTACGGTAATTCACAAACTGTAAGGGGATATTGAAATCATACTCCTTGATAATTTTTATTATATCCTGCAAATCATTGCGGTTTTTTCCGCTTACCCTGATCTGATTTTCCTGTACGGCAGCCTGCACTCTAAGCTTGCTTTCCTTTACAAGCCTGACAATTATTCTCGCCGTATCCCTGTCCAGCCCCTGCACCAGATCAATCCTTTGACGGACCGTATCCTTGGCTGCTGGTTCGATTTTCCCGTATCTCAAGGACTTTAAGTTGATACTCCTTTTAACCATCTTCGATTCCAAAATGTCAATTACATTCTTCAGCTTGAATTCATCATCTCCGATCAGCGTAATCTGCTGCCCGTCAAACATTATTTCGCTCCTGCTTCCCTTAAAGTCAAACCTTGTCCTAAGCTCCCTCAGCGCCTGGTCGACGGAGTTTTTAACCTCCTGCAAGTCTATCCGGGATACGATATCGAATGAACTTTCTTTTGACATGAAAAACACCGCCTTTAACTAAATTTACAACCTGAAGGTTAAAAAGTCAAAGACAGGGGAAGTTAAATTAATAAAATGCCAATATTTTTTTTGCATGATCTTTTTTTAATACCGCTTACAATCGCAACCGAACCAGAGGAAAACCGGTTATCAATGTCGAATAATCTGCAGAAAATTAGAGTGGAGGATACTGTGGCAGTTTATTTTTTTGACGGCGCCGACCTCAAGGTGATGCTCCGGGGAGCGGTAAAAACACTTGAACAATCGAAGACAGAAATCGACGCCCTCAATGTTTTCCCCGTAGCGGACGGAGATACGGGCACAAACATGTATAAAACCCTTTCGGCGGCATTGAATGAAGCCTTGCCGGTAAACTCCAATCATATCGGAATCATCGCAGAAGCCGCCGCACGCGGAAGCCTGATGGGCGCCAGGGGCAATTCCGGCGTGATCCTGTCACAGGTTCTGTACGGTTTTGCACGCTCACTGAGCGCCAGCGAAAGAGCTTCCGCCGCAGATATCGCCACAGCCCTCGAAGACGGTGCTCAAACGGCATACAAGGCAGTGTTAAGCCCGGTTGAAGGCACTATCCTCACTGTTATCAGGAAATCCGCTGAGGGGGCCTCCTCGCAGCGTAAGCGCAGGAATCTGTTGAGAGTGGTTGTTTCCGTACTAAAAAACGCAATGAGCGCCCTCCATGAAACGCCCGAACTGTTGCCCGTCTTGAAACAGGCCGGTGTAGTGGACGCAGGCGGCAAAGGTTTTGTCGTGATCCTTGAGGGAATTATACAGGTGCTGAAATCAGCCTCGCCTTCGGCCAAAACAACTCCTCCGTACCCACCGGCAGCAAAACGCCAGGTCTTTTTGCCTATATTTCCGGACTCTCCCAAACCGTCAAGCGTAATCGATTTCGTTTACTGCACCGAACTGCTAATAAAAAGTTGCGTCACCCAACTGGAAGCAATCAAGGCCGGAATATCTCCTCTCGGTGACAGCCTGCTTGTTGTCGGAGATAAGGATATGGTAAAAGTGCATATCCATACCAACCATCCCGGACTGATTATTGAACACTGCCTTAAATTTGGAGCCCTTCACGACGTTAAGGTGAACAACATGCTGAAACAGAACTCTGTTATGGTCCGGCGGGGGAAAACCGTATCTGAACCCGGCAAACCTTTCGGTATTGTTGCCGTCGGCGCGGGAGAAGGTATCGAAGCAATTTTTAAAAACCTATCCGTTGATGCTGTCGTTTCGGGCGGTCAAACCATGAACCCCAGCACGGGGGAAATACTGAACGCAATAAACAACGTGGATACGGACAGGATTATCATATTGCCGAACAACAATAATGTTGTTCTTGCCGCAGAACAGGCGGGCGTCCTTGCCCAGAAGGAAGTGGCCGTTATTCCGACAAGGAGCATACCGCAAGGCTTCAGTGCCCTTCTAAGCCTCAACCCGTTTGACGACTTTCAGTCTGCAACAGCCAAAATGAACAGGGCAATCAAATCCGTGCGTTCGGGAGAAATCACATCTGCCGTGCGGGATACGGCTTGCGGTGATTTTTCTGTCAAAAAAGGAGACATTATAGGACTTCTCGACGGGGATTTAAAGGTTTGCGGCAATGACATCGAACGTGTCCTGGAAAACCTTATAACGTTCATGATAGACGGCGAGGGTCATGTCATCACCCTGTACTGCGGAAAGGATATGAAAATAAACGAAGCAAAAGACCTGGCTGATAAAATCAGCAAAAAATTTCACGGGCAGGATTTTGAAGTTCAGTACGGCGGACAACCTGTCTACGAATTGATAATTTCTGTCGAGTGACTCCAATTTCAGCAAAAAGGATGATATTATGAGCCGAATCCGGATTGTAACGGACAGCACTGCAGATCTCCCAAAAGAACTTGTTGAAAAAAATGAAATCACCGTCGTTCCGTTGAAGGTGACCTTTCAAGGCGAAGAAGCTTTTCTTGACGGTGTAAATATCGACAGTGAACAGTTTTACCGGCTCCTTTCAGAAAAAAAGGAAATACCGGTCACCTCGCAGCCGTCGCCGTCCGAATTCGCGGCAGTTTACAAAAAGCTTGCGCAAGATGGATATTCAGTAATCTCCATTCACATTTCATCAAAAATGAGCGGTACATTCCAATCTGCCATTATGGGTAAAAAAATGGTGCCGGGAGCCGACATCGAGGTTATAGACTCCAAACTAGTCAGCATGGGACTGGGAATGGTCGTGCTTGAGGCGGCAATTGCAGCAAAAAAAGGGAAAACCGGCAGGGAAATTGTCCAAATCGTCAATAACTTGATTGCAAAGTCGGAAGTGTTTTTTTTTGTTGACACCCTGGAGTATTTGTCGAGAGGCGGCAGAATTGGCAAGGCCGGGGCATTTTTGGGTACCATCCTCAATATCAAACCCCTTCTTTGCATAAAAGATGGTATCGTTTACCCTTACGAAAAGGTGAGAGGCAGGACAAAAGCAATTGAAAGGATGATACAGATTGTAGAAGAAAGGTTCGGGAACAGGAGAGTCAAATGCTCATTGGTGCACGGCGACGATCCCGAAGGGCTCTCTCAACTGTTTCAGAAAATAAAGACACGCTTAAACTGTGGGGAACCAGTCGTTTCCACAGCAGGGTCTGTTGTAGGAACACATGCGGGACCAAAAGTCCTTGGCATCATTTTAGCCCACGAGTAAGCCGGAAAAGGGGCTGACTCAAAAGTACGCCCCTTTATGTTTTAAAATTGTTTTTTACTAGTGAATCGGTCATTGGTAAAAAATTGCTTTTGAAACAGCCCCTTATTTTTTTACCTTTGCTGGGCTAAAAATTCCCTGCTGACAACCGCACCGTCCCCGCCCAGGAACCCCACGTTCTGCCCGTTGTATACGACTTCAACCACACCTGCGTTCCCTAGCGTAATAGAAATCTTTTCCTGCCCGCTGAAACTTTTAGACTGACCGGCTGTAACCTCCCCCTGGTAAACAGTATCGCCGTCCACAACTACCAGCATCCAGCACCTTTTCTCCTTCACATTTAAAACAAGGCTTACTCCGGGAATTTGCTCAGGGGTTTGAGGCTCACGGACATCTGTTTGAGGCGACCCGGCGGGAGTCTGAGCCTGCTCACCGGGCTGCGACGTAGTCTGTCTGCCGGCTTCCCCGCTGGTTTTATTGTAACGGCCGGTTCCCAATGCACCGTAATAAAACGAGAATACCAAACCAGCCAGTATTGCTGCAATTACCGGATAAAGCCAGTAACGGGGCTTTTTGCGAATGTTGGCAGGCGTTTTTTCGGGTTCTGCTTTTTCCGTGTTTTCCGCAGGTGTTTCCGGACTAAACAGGTTTTTGTAGGACTCCATTATTTCTTCTACATTGAGATTCAAAAACCTTGCGTAATTTTTGAGAAAAGCCTTGGCGTATATTGGTCCTGGCAAAATTTGAAATCTCTCTTCCTCCATCGCCTGCAGGTACTTCCTGCGAATTTTTGTTTCCTCCTCTACCGCCTCCAGGGTAAGGCCTCTCTCTTCCCTGGCTTTTTTAAGCCTTTCGCCGATCTCCATAAGGACTGCCTCCCACCACCATTTTTTTGTACTCCGGCAGGTTTGTTACAAAATCAAAAACAACATCAGCCGCCCTATCAATGTGTCCCGTATCCACGCTCAAGTCATAGTCTTCACTTGGGCATTCCGGATATCTGTACAAGGGATCATAATATTTTTTTAACAGGTGGGCAAAAACAGCGTCGAATTTTCTTTCTTCGAGCAATCCGTTCAATTCATCAACTTTTGTCCTGCCGATCCTTTTCACCAGCGACGAGGTTGCTTCCTGAAGCAACTTTACGTTTTGTCCGGGACCGTTCGTATATGCTTTTTTGATTCTTTCTATTCTGTTGGAAAGTGAAGTGTAAAGAAGAACCCGGTAACCTGTTTTCATAGTATTCAGCAAAGATTTCGGTAGTATTAGATTTCCTATCCGCCTGCTTTCGCACTCTACTACAAACAGCCCGAATTCCCCGATCCCGGTCAAAAATTGAACAATGCTGCTTTCAAAGGCCTTTTGCGATGGTGACGGGGGAAGCCCGATCCCACCATAAACGGAACCCCTGTGAACGGCAAGCCCTTCCAGGTCCAGAGCGGGAATGCCTTTCTGACCAAGTAATATGATCAGCTCGGTTTTGCCGACACCGGTCAGCCCGTGCAGAACGACAGCCTTTTGAGGCAGTACCTCCCTGTTCAAATATTCGTTGACATAGCGGCGGTAAGCCTTGTAACCTCCTTCCACCCGGTACGCGTTGTATCCCACGGCATCCAGAACGGAAGCCATAAATTCACTCCGCTGACCTCCCCGCCAGCAAAAAACTGCAAGATTTTTTTTACCGCCGGCAATCTTATCAATTTTTTCAATTTTTTCATAAAGATTTTGCAGGCTAATTTTCAGACCCAGCCTGCGGGCAAAATCCGGTCCAACATTTTTATAAGTTATGCCGATATCTTTTCTTTCCTCATTGTTGAACAACGGTATATTGACCGCACCCGGAATTGTAGACTCCAAAAATTCGTCCTCGGATCGCACGTCTATCAAAACGGCATCATCCAACTCGAGGGCTTCCCTTACGTTAATATTTCTGTACATTTTGCATATTGCACCTAAAATCAGTCTTTAACGCTTTTCTATGGTCACCTGTTTCCATCAAATATATAACATAAGGTTAATATGGTGTCAATGTGCACAGTTTTTATCATTTTTTTCTGAAAGCCTGGTTGAACTGTTCGAGTGTCATTAATATGGCGCGGGGCTTACTGCCTTCGTATCCGCCGACTATGCCTCGTTTTTCCATGATGTCGATAAGCCTGGCCGCCCTGGCGTATCCAATATGCAATCTTCTCTGCAACATAGATATGGACGCGTGCCCCGTTTCTATCAGTATCTGTACAGCCAGCGGCAAAAGTTCGTCCTCAAGATTCTGGCTGCTTTCCTCTCTGGGAGTTTCAACAAGAATTTTTTCATCGTAAACAGGTTCGGCCTGCTTTTTGAGAAAAGCAACCAGATCTTCCACTTCCCGGTCTGAAAGGTAGGCTCCCTGCACCCTCACCGGTTTGGACGCGCCAACCGGGAAAAAGAGCATGTCCCCTTTTCCGAGAAGCTTTTCCGCCCCGGCCGTATCGAGAATTGTTCGCGAGTCAATCTGCGAGGAGACCGCAAAAGAAATACGCGAAGGTATGTTTGCTTTGATCAGGCCGGTGATAACATCCACTGAAGGTCTCTGGGTCGCCACAAGCAGATGTATGCCGGCAGCCCTGGCCATCTGGGCCAACCTGCAGACGGCATCCTCCACATCCGCCGGAGCGACCATCATCAGATCAGCCAGTTCGTCGATAATAACTACGATCATGGGCAGGGGCTTTCCGCCGCCCTCTGCTTCCCTCGACTTGAACAGCTTGTTGTAACGTGAAATGTCGCGTACTCCGGCCGCTGCAAAAAGCTCATAACGGTGTTCCATCTCTTTTACCGCCCAGCGCAATGATGTTGCAGCTTTTTTGGGGTCTGTCACCACGGGCGTGACGAGATGCGGTATACCGTTGTATGTAGCCAGTTCCACCATTTTTGGGTCGATCATGAGGAACTTTACTTCATCCGGCCTGGCTTTGAAAAGAATACTGGCGATTAAAGTGTTAAGGCATACGCTTTTCCCGGAACCAGTCGCACCTGCAATAAGCAGGTGTGGCATTTTGACCAAATCGGCCACAACCGGATTGCCGGCTATGTCCTTCCCCAGCGCCATGGTGAGTTTTGAACCGGACTGAATGTATTCCTGTGTTTCGAGGAGATCTCTCAGATGAACCATTGATATTTCTTTGTTCGGCACTTCTATCCCGACTGCAGCTTTACCGGGAATCGGGGCTTCAATTCTGACACCTGGTGCGGCCATGGAAAGCGCAATATCATCTGCGAGGCTGACGATACGGCTGACCTTTACACCTGAAGGCGGTTGAATTTCATAGCGGGTAATGGCCGGTCCCCTAGAGACCTGAATTACTTTTGCCTTCACACCGAAACTTTCAAGTGTCTCCTCGAGAATCCTGATATTTTCGTTTATGTCTTTGCTGATACGTACGTTCTTCACCCTCAAAGGGCGCGAAAGAACTGATAGCGGCGGCAGTTTATATTTGAAACCGTCTGCATTATAATCCTGTGAAAACAATGTTATCTGTTCTTCATCCGTAACAGCTTCCTCCCGGCTTTCTTCTTTCCTGGACTGTCCGGCGCCGCCCTTTCTGCCGGTTTTGTCCGGATTCTCACCGTCCTCCTCATCCGGACCTGCTTTTGTATCTGAATTCTCAACAATGGAAAACTGTTCACCGGCTCGATCAATAATTACCGGGGGTTTTAAATCAACTCCGCCTTCCTCTTCTACTTCCGTAAAAATAAAATTTGATATTCCCTGCGCGCTTCTTTTGTAAATACTTTGTATTTTACCCGTAAAGCTCTTTACCACGGCAAAAAAAGAGACATTAGTCAGCAGCAGGATTGAAACAATCAATGCGGTGACAAGAATCACGTAGGTTCCGAAAAGTCCGAAGGATTTTAAAAACACAAAGCTTACCAGAGCACCCAGCAATCCTCCTCCGTCACCGGCCAACCCTGCCTTGAAGGAATCATTGACCGGCACGACCAGGTGCAAGAATGCAAGCGCCACCAAAAACAAAAGCATGGCCCCATACATTCTCTCATTGATCTTTGTACGGCTTCGCCTGCTTGCAAAGCGCACGCCGGTCATTACCAGAATAACCGGAAAAATGTAACGTCCTTCTCCCGCAATACTTTTCAGTATTCTGTCGACAAATTCGCTGACAATACCGGAGGAAGGAGAAAAAAGGCATACGATGGCAAGAATGCCCAGGGAAACAAGGATAATTCCCAGGATTTCATACTTCAGTTCATCCTTCAGCTTACTTGCTGTTGCCATGTTTTACCCTCCCAGAAATAATATACCACAAAAAAATTAAAATTTCCTGTAAAATCCAACGAAAATCAACCCTTTAAAGGGTTGAATGGGTTTAAATGACAAATATTTTTAATTATTTTTATTAATAAAATTAGAGATTGATACTAAAAGTATGCAAAAAGGTTTAACTAATTATGTAGCTGGTAATTTACCTGATCAAATACAGTCGCCTGCAGATGCAAAAGTTTTAATGTTATAGTATTTTTAAGCCCTTAATAAATACAATACAATTACTGCCAAGCCGGCAACAAACCTGTAACAGGCAAATAATGCAAAACTCCGTTCCGACAGATACTTGAGAAGGAACCCTATTGCAATAAAACCGACAAACGCCGATGACAACACGCCCGCAACAAATGCTGCATTGATGTCTCCCGGTGTAATTTCCCTTGTTTTGAACAGTCCCGCGCCTACTATTATCGGTGTGGACATCAAGAATGAAAACCTCGCTGAAGCCTGCCTGGTCAAGCCGAGAACCCTGCCGGCCGACATAGTCACACCAGAACGGGAAACTCCCGGAATAATTGCAAAAGCTTGCGACAGTCCGACAATAATACTGTCCGCCACCGAAATGCCCCATATACCTTTTCTATCAGCGGCACTGCTGTCGGCCCAGTAAAGTATTATCCCCATAATTATTAGCGAAACGGCGATTAAAAGAGGATTTCTGAAAATAGTTTCGGCCTGTTCTTCAAAAAAATAACCCGCCGCAGCCCCTGGTATTGTTGCTATTACGAGACACCAGAACAGGCGGGCTTCATTTTCATTCCTATTCTTGCGCGACAATGCGCCGCGTATAAGTGAAAACCAGTCCTTCCAAAAAAAAGCGACAACCGATAAAAGAGTTCCGATATGAAGCGCTACGTCAAAGGTAAGACCGGCATACTCCCATCCGAACACCCAGGGAACAAGCACCAGATGAGCAGAACTCGATATGGGAAGAAATTCGCCAAGACCCTGTACAACCCCAAGTACCAGAGCCTGTAATACGGTCAATCCCAGCACCCCCGAAAAACATTTTCGTATTTTTATATTATATACGAAATTTGTTTTAACAGGTAATTCTTTATTTGCGCTGCACTACCGCAAATTCCTCCGCGGGCAAGACATTATTTTGTTTCATTTTCACATCATTTCCGCAGCACTTGTCTTACCCGTTACTTTAACAAAAGTAAAAACCCCTTTTGGGGGTTTTTTAACCTTTTATTTTACTGTTATTGACGGTTTTAATAGTAACTGCAATCAATCACTTGTCCAGGAAACAGTTCTGCCTTTAAATAATCATAGGGACAAGTGCTTAAAAGTTTTATTATTCTTTTTCGCCCATACCCAACATCTTCCACCAGCATGGGTACCCCTTTGTATTCAACCTCCTTACACTGGGGGAATTTCATTTCTTCAAAACCCTCCAATACAAGTTCCAATTGCATAGGTGTATATAATATCATTAATGGGGCACCTCTTTTTGATCGTTTTTCCACTTTCTGATCATCAGTTTAAGTTCCCGGACGGCATCTCCAATCCCCCCTACTGCATCTATTAGTCCGAGTTCTACCGCCTCTTTGCCAATCAATACCGTTCCTATGTCTCTTGCCAGTTCTCCGGTCCTGAACATTAATTCGCGGAACTTTTCTTCCGTTATCTTTGAATGTTCCGTTACAAATCTGACCACCCTGTCCTGCATTTTATCCAGGTATTCATAGGTCTGTGGAACGCCGATAACCAATCCGTTCAGGCGTATCGGATGGATGGTCATGCTAGCAGTGTTGGCTATATACGAATAATTTGTACTGACGGCTATCGGCACCCCGATACTATGCCCGCCACCCAGCACTACTGAAACTGTCGGCTTGGACATTCCGGCAATCATTTCAGCAATCGCCAGCCCTGCCTCAACATCCCCGCCCACCGTGTTTAAGACAATCAGAACTCCCTCTATTTCCGAAGCTTGTTCGAGGGCTACAAGCTGCGGTAGAATGTGCTCATATTTGGTTGTCTTGTTCTGGGGTGGTAAAACAAGATGGCCTTCTATTTGCCCGACGATTGTAAGGCAGTGAATGTTTGATTTGACTTCTGGTATCTGTGTCGCACCCATTTCTTTCATCGCTTCCATTGTTCCTTTGGCCTTCCCGGCAATTTTTTTCCCATGCTTGTCACGATTGGGATTATCGTCCGGATCTGGCTCAACCCGCCGTTCGGGAACAGGAGGAAGGTCCGGTTCGGGAATGGTATCCGGATCGTATGGAAAAACATCGGGTTCTAAAGGCTCAAGCTCGAAATGGCTCATTTTTTTCACTCCCGGCAAGCAATCGCGTCTAATTGTACAGTCTTTATTATGCTCTTTTCCCCAAAAAAAACACAGGCTAATTGCCCGTATTACTTGTATATTTTTACTCTTTCTCGCTGTGGACGGGATTTAGTATTATTTTTCCAATGCTTCATCAAACTATGGTTATAATAATTTCATTTGGACTAAAAGTGAGAGAGTTGACCGGAAGGGCTGAACTTATATGTAACAGTAACACAAATGCATACACAATAATGGCATATCCGCGATCTTTGAGAACGTATGGGCGAAACGTGCTTTTCACAAAAAATACACAGGCTAATCGCCCGTGTACTTTTTACACTTCCATGATGATCGGCAGTATCATCGGCCTTCTCCTGGTTTTTTCATATAAAAACTTGCCCAGGGCATCCCGTACTTGTGACTTTATTGAAGACCATTCGGACATACCCTTGCTCGCACATTTTTCCAGAGCGCATTTCACCTTTATTTTAGCTTCCTCTAGAAGTTCTTCAGACTCGCGCACATATACAAACCCTCTGGAAACGATATCCGGTCCGGCCATGACAAGGCCTGTTTCTCGATTAATGGTCACAACCACTATCAATATGCCGTCCTGCGAAAGCAGTTTGCGATCCCGCAGAACTATATTGCCTACATCCCCTATACCCAGACCGTCAACAAGCACTTTACCGGCGGTAACCCTGCCCGCGACTCTCCCGGAACGACGGGTGAAATCCAGCACCTGACCGTTTTCCGCCACAAACACGTTCTCAGGCGAAACCCCGAGGTCTTTGGCAAGTTCGGCGTGTTTTATCAGCATTCTGTATTCCCCGTGAATGGGAACGAAATATCTCGGCCGCGTCAGGTTAATCATCAGCTTCAACTCTTCCTGACTGGGGTGACCGGACACATGGATGCCGGAAACCGATTCATTTATCACACGCGCACCTTGTCTGTACAACTGGTCGATGATACGGGCCACCATCTTCTCGTTGCCCGGTATCGGCGAGGCAGATATGATTATGGTATCGCCGGGCAGGATCTCAACCTGACGGTGATCCGACAAGGCCATCCTGGTCAAGGCCGACATCGGCTCTCCCTGGCTTCCGGTGGTCAATATCACCACGCGGTTCCTGGGCAGGCGGTTGGCCTCGTCAAGTTCGATCAACGTCCCTTTGGGGATTGTCATATAGCCCAGTTCATGCGCGACGTTAACTACATTGACCATACTCCTGCCGGCCACAGCCACCTTCCGGTCATATCTTTTTGCTGTGTTGATCGCCTGCTGCAGCCTGTGCACGTTTGATGCAAAAGTAGCGACAATCACCCTTTCCTGTGCCATCCGGAAAGTATCGTCGAACGTCGTTCCCACAAAGCGTTCCGAGAAGGTGTAGCCCGGTTTTTCCACATTCGTGCTGTCGGATAGAAGTACCAATACACCCTTTTCTCCCAGTTGGGCGAGTCTGTGAAAATCAGTTATCTGTCCGTCTACGGGCGTCTGGTCGATTTTAAAATCGCCAGTGTGAAGAATAACTCCCAGCGGCGTATGCACAGCTATCGCGACCGAATCCGGGATACTATGTGAAACCCTGATAAATTCTACCTTAAATGGCCCCACCTGAACAATGTCCCTTGGTTTTACCGTATGCAGGACGGCTTCCCCGGCTATGTTCTGCTCCTTTAATTTTCCGTACAGCAGTCCCAGGGTAAGTTTTGTTCCGAATACCGGCACGTTCAGCTGACGCAGCACGTAGGGCAGGGCTCCAATATGATCCTCATGCCCGTGGGTGAGCACTATCCCCCGAACAATTTCCCTGTTTTCCAACAGGTAAGTTATATCCGGGATTACGATATCAATTCCCAGCATTTCTTCTTCCGGGAACATTAAACCGCAGTCGATTATTAAAATATTTTCCCCAAATCTCACCGCCATCATGTTTTTGCCGATTTCCCCCAGCCCTCCGAGAGGAATGAGAGACAATTTGGGTTCTTTTGACAAATCCGCACCTCCTTGCCTTTCCTTGTGCTGTTCATAAAAAGCATATTTACTGGTGAGATGTTATAAAGGAGAAGGTGGGAAAATATTTAATTGACTGACGGTCTTCGAGAGCCGTTCGGACATTCAGATTATATTATACTTTATTTTGTAGACGGTAACAACCCGGATTCCCCTGTAACACCAGCCTTAGAGAACGGGCATAATGCCGTAAAACATGTGCTTCACCGGCAAATAAAAGAACCTCAAGGTCCCGTAGGCTGCCGGAATGCGATTTATTGAGATAATCGCAGCGGTTCTCCAAGACATTGAGGCATGATGTGAGTTGAAGTTGGCCCGGTTTCTACCGATGTAACACAAGCGCTGCCGGCGCGAAGCACAGGAAGTGGGCGGTGATATGGCGCTGTCCCGGTTGATTCGACGCAAAGCATATGATCTGGCGTTTTTCAACCTCAAGTTATTTTGTCAACAACCTCAGGGAGCCCGTAACGCCCTTTTTAAAAGATCTATAGCAGTTTTGCGTTCTGCAGCAATTTTTTGATTGTCTCTTTTTCCGCAACGGTAGCCTCAACAAGTGGCAGGCGCGTGCTGCCGCACTGCCATCCCAAAATATTCATGGCCGCTTTGATAGGTACTGGATTGGTGTTGATGAACATTCCTTTAAAAAGCGGGAAAAGTTCGATGTGTATCTCGTTCGCCAGCGTGGTGTTGCCCGAGGTGAAAGCATTTATCATTTCCTGTATGCGTCCGCCGGCAAGGTGCGAAACAACGCTTACGACTCCTTTGCCGCCGAGCGCGAGAACCGGAAGCGTCAGGGAATCGTCACCGCTGTATATTGCAAAGCTGTCCGGCAGCAAACTGCGCATTTCGCTGACCTGATCCATGCTTCCGCTTGCTTCTTTTACAGCTACGATATTGTCAATTTCAGCGATCCTTGCCATAGTTTGTGGAATTATATTAACTGAAGTTCTTCCGGGAATGTTATATACCATGATCGGCAGGTCTGTGTTCTTGGCCACCTCTTTAAAATGCCGGTACAAACCTTCTTGGGAGGGCTTGTTGTAATACGGAGCCACCAGCATAACCCCGTCCACGCCTGCTTTTTGCGCTTTCCTCGTCAGGTCGATGCTCTCCTCGGTGGAATTTCCGCCGGTCCCTGCAATAACAGTCGCCTTTCCTCCCACTTCATCCACAACGGCCTTGAACAGCTCAACTTTTTCGTCTTTTGTAAGTGTTGGTGATTCTCCGGTCGTGCCGGCTATCACCAGACCGTCGGATCCGTTTTGAACCAAATGGCGGGCGAGTTTTCTGACCTGGCTGAAATTTATACTCAGGTCCTTGTTGAATGGTGTTATCATTGCGGTAATAACACGCCCGAAATCAGTTGTCAAGTCTTTCACCTTCTTTTTGAAAAAGATTACTCACCGGGGCCGAAATACCGGTGAAGGGCCCGGATGCTGTTTTCCATATCTTCTTTTCTCACGAGCACCCAAATTGACGTATAAGAATCTGCGGATTGTAAAATTTGAATATTTTCAGACGCAAGGGCTTCCACTATCTTTGCCATCACCCCAGGCACTCCGGTCATGCCGGCACCCACGGCAGCTACCTTTGCACAGTCCTTTTTAACCTCCGGAGTAATTCCCATGTTCTCTAGTACTTCTAAAGCCTTTTGGCAGGTTGAATTACTTACAGTAAACAAGACCGCTTCAGGATGCACATTGATAAAATCGACGCTGATTCCGGCCAGAGCAAGCGCTTTAAAAACTCTTCTCTGAAAATCCGTCACGCCGTCCGAATCCTTCGTTAGAATCTTGAACTGTGCGATATCTGGAATGTGAGTTATACCTGTCACCGTACGGTCTCTTTTAATATCAACGATTCCCTTGTAAACCTTTCCACGGGAAGCGACAATAGTGCCCGGAGCATCGCTGAACGTGCATTTCACGCGGATTGGTATGCCTTTTTGCATCGCTATTTCAACCGCGCGCGGATGAACAACCTTCGCACCTTCGCGGGCCAATTGGCATATTTCGTTGTAGGTAACCCTTTCAAGCGGACGCGCTTCAGACACTATTCTCGGGTCTGCGGTCATAATCCCCTCTACATCGGTATATATGTCAATCCACTCGGCATCAAGCGCCACACCGAGTGCAGCGGCAGTTACATCGCTGCCGCCCCTGCCGAGAGTGGTCACTTCGCCATCCTCGGAAATTCCCTGAAAACCGGCTACAACCGCAATTTTCCCTTCGCCGGCAAGTTTTATTATGTTCTCCGTATTCACTCTCAGAATCCTGGCATTGTTGTATTCTTTATCAGTAATTATCCCCGCCTGGGCACCGGTCAGGAAAGATGCCAGACCGCCTGCCTTCTTAATAATAGCGGACATGAGCACACCAGAAATAATCTCTCCGCAGGCCATAAGAAGATCGGATTCGCGCGGAGATATCTCACTTTTACCGTGCCCGGCAAAGTCAAGCAAGGTATCGGTGGCATATGCGTCTCCCCTTCGTCCGATGGCCGATACCACCACAACGGGGCAATATCCCTCCTGCTTTGCCTGAATCACCTTCAAAGCTGCTTTTTCCCTGGAGTCCTCATCCCTGAGAGAGGTTCCGCCAAACTTTTGAACAATGAACCTCACTGGCCAGTTCCCCTTTTGTAACCTTTAGCTGCGGAAATAAAAAGCCGTGCTATTTTTTTAAAAGACATCCGTGTCTTACAACAAGCTCTGCAATTTGAACGGCATTGGTAGCCGCGCCCTTGCGCAGCTGATCTGCAACAACCCACATATTCAAGCCGTTTGGAATGGAATTGTCCTCTCTAATCCTTCCTACAAACACTTCGTCCCTGTTTGAGGCGAAAAGCGGCATCGGGTATTCTTTTCCAGCAGGATCGTCAATTACCACAATACCCGGAAATTCACTCAGCAGTTTTCTCGCTTCTGGAGCGGTTAATTTTCTTTCGGTTTCAATATTTATTGCCTCGGAATGGCTCCGGTATACTGGAACGCGGACTGTCGTAGCAGTAATGGCTATTGTTTCGTCGTGCAGAATTTTTTGGGTCTCTTTTACCATTTTCCACTCTTCTTTTGTGTAGTCCATATCTGCGAAAACGTCAATATGCGGTATCAGGTTAAACGCAATCTGATGAGGAAATACTTTGAGAGTAATTTCCCCTTCATCCAGCAGCAAGGACCTTGTCTGATCTGTCAATTCATCTATGCCTTCCCTGCCAGCGCCTGATACCGCCTGGTAAGTAGCTACCACCACCCTTTTTATTTTTGCGGCATCGTGAACCGGTTTCAAGGCGACAACCATCTGAATGGTTGAGCAATTCGGGTTGGCAATAATGCCCTGATGATATTTCACGTCATCAGGATTGACTTCAGGAACCACCAGGGGCACTGAAGGTTCCATCCTGAAATTGCTGCTGTTGTCTATCACCACACATCCGCGTTCCACCGCTGCAGGAGCGAATTCCTTGCTTGCTGCGCCGCCGGCAAAAAGGGCGATATCCATCCCGTCGAATGACTCTGGTTTGGTTGCCTCAACAGTAAAAGAACTGCCGCGAAATTCCATCTTTCTTCCCGCCGAGCGGGCAGTCGCACATAGTCTAAGCTCTCCCACCGGGAATTCACGCTCTTCCAGAATTCTTAACAACTCTTGTCCTACAGCTCCGCTCGCACCTACCACAACCACGTTGTATACTCCCAAGTTACAACCCTCCAAAACAAAAAAAATTATAATTATATAAAATAGCGGGGCTATTCCATACTATTCTCTTATAACATTTTAATAATTAATCTCAACACTTACAAGCCAAACATCAGTATGTTATTAATACAGGCTGTATTTGCCTACCGCTCAGGGCCGCAACAACGGTATCGATGATCATTTCCCATTTTGCCGTCAATGAATTCGGTTTTCCTGTGGGATTGTCCTGCCCGAAAGGTACCATATAGATATTTTTAACATTGAGCAGCAGCCCTATGTTTTTTGCGTTCATACCGAGCCCGTCGTTGGTGGACACCGCGATAACCACCGGCCTCTGGTTTCTGAGCTGGGCCTTTACGGACATCAACACAGGTCCGTCAGTGATTCCGTTGGCCAATTTGGCAAGGGTATTTCCCGTGCAAGGTGCAACAACCATAATGTCAAGCATTTTTTGAGGGCCTATCGGCTCTGCTTCCACCATAGTGCGGATAGCGCTCCTGCCGGTAATTTCACGGAGCGTGCTCTTCCATTTTTGATTTGTGCCGTACTTCGTATCGGTACAATCAACGGAGTTGCTAATTATGGGAAAAACTTCAGCCCCTTCTTCGACCATCCTTTGAACCTGCGGAAGAACATACTCAAGGCAACAGTGGGATCCGGTCAAAGCAAAGCCTATTTTTACGTCTTTCAAAATCACAAAAAGCACCTCCATCGAAGGTAAATCAACAAACGCCTGCTTCCTCCGACAGTATCCTGGCAATCACCCCTGCCAGAATCTTTCCCGCTGTTTTAGGCGCCACTTTCCCGGGCAGTCCGGGAGCAAAAACAGCCTTAATCCCGAGACTCTCCGCCCGGCTGAAATCCGTTCCGCCGGGAGCCGAGGCAAGATCAATAATTACGGCTTCCGGCGGAACTTTTTCCAGAACTTTCCCGGTCAGCACAGGCGCGGGTATAGTATTGAAAATTACTTCAGCCTGATCCAAATACCCGGCCATTTTGTCAAACGGAACCGGTATGAGTTTCATCTCGGTTATTCTGGCAAGCTGTTCCAATCTTCGTGCAACAACCAGCGTCCGTGCTCCCATTGCACCAACCAGTCGCGCGAGTGTCATGCCGACCCGTCCGAAGCCCAGAACGAAAGCGTTGCAGCCATGAATTGTTGAAGGCATCAGCTCCATCGCCAACTGCACCGCCCCTTCGGCTGTAGGGATGGAGTTCAAAACAGCTATCTCATCTAGCTTCATCAGTTCGATAATGCGAAGACCTTTACGGCCGGCCAGCTCATAAAGAAGCGGCCTGGCGCTTCCGATAAAAACGTAAGAACCGGCGGGGATCCACTCTTTCATACTGTTAATGTCAAGCAGGCGATCAGAAAGGGGACTATAAACAATACCCCCTTCATTAAAACCCGGTACGGGCAGGATTGTTGCATCAACACCCTCGAGGCACGCTTCGGGAACCCGGCATATTTCAACTCCGTCCAAGTTCTCTTCAAAAGGAAGTCCCATTACTCTTATTCTGGCACCCAAATTGACAAGTTCCCTTATTAAAAACAGTTCCCTCTTGTCTCCTCCGACAACGGCAGCCTTTATACCGTACAGGTTTGGTCCCATAACCGCCAAGGCCTCCCGAAGCCTTCGTCTCACGCTTATCATCAGTATATGAGTTTTCCAAAACGGAGGTGCTTGTCAAATATTTAATTAAAGTTCCTCAAACAACAGCTTTTCCAAGCCATAAACCACCCTTTCCAAACGGATTGCCTTCCTGATGCCCAGCAATACGCCCGGCATGAACGACTCTCTTGTTATAGAATCATGTCTTATGGTAAGGGTTTGTCCCAATCCCCCGAAAATGATTTCCTGATGCGCAACCAATCCGGGCAACCTTACGCTGTGAATCCGTATTCCTCCCGCATATTTGCCGCCTCTTACTCCCTCAATTTTTTCGATTTCATAAGGCAGACCCTGCTGAAATCCGCTTTCCCTGTTTTCAAAAACAACCTCGGCAGTCTTAATCGCCGTCCCTGAAGGGGCGTCCAGTTTCTGATCATGATGGAGTTCGATAATTTCCACATCGGGAAAATGTCTTGCCGCCTCGCCCGCAAACTTTATCATCAGCAGTGCGCCGATGGCAAAGTTGGGAGCAATCAACCCGCCGATCCGTTTATTTTCCGACATCTCAATTATATTCCTGATTTGCTCCCGGCTCATGCCCGTCGTACCGATAACCGGCCTCACTCCTTTACGCATTATCGTCAATGTGTTCTCGTACACCGAATGAGGGCCCGTAAAATCTACAGCTACATCCGGCTTCGTTCTTGAAAGCACTTCTTCAAGATTGCTCTCTATAACGATACCTGTTGTTCCTGATCCGCAAAGGGAACCAACGTCTGTACCTTCGCCCCGGCCGTCCACAGCTCCGACAAGTTCCATATCCAGTGCGTTGAAAACATTTTTTGCCACTTCCCTGCCCATACGTCCATATGCTCCCACTACCACTACTCCAATCAATTTTCCGCCCCCTCTTTACTTGAAAAATACCCTTGCCAACTATAAAGTTAATTTTCGTACATATAATTACCCGTGTCAATATCAATTCCCGCGGTTTGAGAAGTCAAGAATCAAATCTTGTTCATCCAGGAATTTACATTTTTATTCTCTTATCTCCGGAATCACAATGCCACAACAGCCGCCATCCGGCAGGTGCGGAAAATTGAATTCCGCCAGGGCATAGCCAGATCCGGACGTCAACAGATAGTATTTTGTTTCAGCGCTTTTGTAGTTAAATGAAATATTTTCTCTTTTGAACAAAGCATTTCTCCTTTCCTTTCTTCTGCTCATCATATCTTCAGATGATCGTCTTCCATCCCTGTCTCAATATAGTAACGCTTACTTTTCCGGGCTCCGGGAAATCCCTTTTTTCCACAACACCCGCAAAAACAAAAGCATCGAGCCCGTTTACCGTTTCCACTATACCGCTTACAACCTCAAATTCGCTTCTGGATCCGTATAATTGTTCAGAAGGGTTGAAAGGATCGTTTAATTTCAGCTCATCAGCATAGTCCGTGTAAAGTGCCCAAATCAACTTTTCCAGCTTGCTGTCGGGGATCGTTACAGTCAGGTTTATCTCTTCAACGGCCTCCCGCCGTGAGATCATGTGATTGTGTGCGTAAAGCTTCTCGGTAAGATTATCGACGATATGTTCTATCCTGCCTTCACGCATCGGCTGATGGTGCATGGCGAGCAGCTTTTTTGCCAGTGAACGGATCAGCATATAGTTGCGGTGCACGTTTCCCAAAGCCAGCGGGTGAATACGGTCCACAAGCAGCGTAAAAGCCTTGACCTGCTGGTCGGTACTGCAAACACCCGCTTTTTCCCCGGCCAGCGCCAGGTACGAATAGACATCCTCGATATTTACAGGGATCCTGGCCGCGGGATTGTTGGGATCCTGAGGGTTAAAGGCATTAACGACACTAGGGTCGATAGGTCCAAGTTCCCCCATTTTACCCATCACTATCTCATCAGCCCCCAGGCAGAGCAGGGTCCCCGCACTGTAGCAGCGGAAAGGGACCAGGACATTGAAACGGGGGGCGTATTCCCGCATCAAGTGAACAAGTCTCCACGGCGTCAAAACGTCCCCGCCGCGTGTATATATAAAAAGATCTATTTGCCGGCATTCCTTGAACATTTCCAGATGCCTGAAAAATACTTGTGTCACATCAGGCGCAATTCTTGTATTTACATTTTCCCTGTCTCCGGTTATATAACACAACACTGACGATCCTCTGATCTCTTCGATTTTTTTCAAAAGTTCCAGCCTTTTCTGACGCGACATCTTTTGCCTCCGTATCTCAATAATCATGCTTAGTATGTTTAATTAAAAATAAAAAATCCATGCTTTTGCATGGTATGAGGCTGTTTAAAAACAACTTGATGTTAAAACGCCAGTTTGAGCGATCCGCGCCGGGGGAGCGGAGGAGCCCGCTTCGGGCGATATGGGATCGCCGTTCAAATGCTGTAGCAGTTGAAGCTTTGTCGGACGTTCCTGCCGCTCATCCAGTAAATTCGTCCGCTTCGTTTACTCCGCTGCGCACACATGTGCATTGAATTCTCAGAGCGAGTAACGGTGGTAACCGGAAAAGGTTTGATTCAGGTCTACAATTATTACTTCCGAACCTATTTTCCTGACCGCTTCCCATGGTATCACGAGATCCAGCCTTTCTGACCAGAAGTTGATAAAATTGCTTTTTTTCGGAAGTATAATGGACTTTATCTCACCCGACTCGGTGTCGATGGCAATGTCAGATTCTCCTATTACTCCAAGACGCGCACCATTGTAAATATTCACAATTTCTTTTCCAAAAAGTTCGCCCATCCTCATGACAGCACCTCCCGGTTATGTTTCTTGCCCTACAATCCTTTCCATCCGTCGATGATTCGCAGCATATAGGGCTGCGCAATCGCCGTCAATATCGACAAAGCAGCCAGCGGCTCCAGGCAAAATGATCCGATCTGCACACGGTCGGGTATATTCAGTTCCAAAAATGAAGAAATGACGTCGAGGGACAGGTAGATTCCTCCCGCTACACCGATCAAGTTGCTGAGAGCCTGTGACAGTGGACTGGTTTTGCTCTCGCTCAAAATCTTTTCTCTCAACGTTTGCCGTCTTACCCTTTCACGCACCGACAGTGCTACCAGAAACAGGATTACCAGTCCAATTACGCCTGCGCTCAACATTGTCCACACCCCCATGATAATAATTATTGTGGACAGGCAAGAAATATGATAAATAAAATATCCCGCCTTTTTTTGAGGCGGGATATTTATAAATTAGGACTTTCCTGTGGATCCGAAACCGCCGGTTCCTCTTTCCGTATCTTCAAGCTCCTCCGCTTCTTCCATGGTCACATCGTATACCGGGACGAACACAATTTGAGCAATTCTTTCTCCCGGACTGATCGTGTATTCCTCCTTTCCCTGATTAAAAACAGCGATAATAATTTCACCCTTGTAATCGCTGTCAATCACTCCGACACCATTGGAAAGAGCTATTCCATGCCTGGCGGCAAGGCCGCTGCGCGGGAAAATCAAACCCGCCATGTTTCTATCCGGTATTTCTATTGCAATGCCCGAAGGTATCATTGCCCTGTCTCCCGGCTGCAGGCATACTGGTTTTTCCAGGCAGGCCGCCAGATCAAGCCCGGCTGAACCCCCAGTGGCGTAACGGGGTATAGGAACGGAGTTACCCTTTTTTCCTGAAACTTTTTTAACCCGAACAACCGCAGAAGATTTCATATATTGCCCTTTCTAACTTAATATTAGGTCAATTTTCTCTCAAATTTTCAGGCTGCCCACCATCTTTTGAAAGTTGCCGCAGTCCTCCCACGGTCCTACAGTTGCAAGTGAGAAATGCTCCGGCCTCAGCAAATCCCTGGCAAGTTCCTGAACTTCATGGGCTTCAACCTTGTTGATCCTTTTCACAATCTCTTCCGGAGGTATTACTTTCCCCAGATACAACTGCGATTTTCCAAGCCTGCTCATTCTAGTGCTTACGTTTTCAAGGCTCAAATAAAGATTCCCTTTAAGCTGATCCTTTGCCCGTTGTAATTCTTCCGCCTTAATGCCGTTTATTTTGATATCTTTCACCTGTTTGAAGATAAGGTTTAATACTTCTTCGACATTTTGCCTGCTCAAACCGGCGTATATACAGAACAGGCCGGTATCGTGGTAGGAACTGTGATATGAATAAACCGAATATGCCAAGCCACGCTGTTCCCTAATTTCTTGAAAAAGCCTCGAACTCAGTCCACCGCCCAGCACGGTATTGATAACCTGAAAAACGTATATCTGCTCATGATCAAGACTCAAACCTGGTGTGCCCACACACAAATGAACCTGTTCGGTGTCTTTTCCGCGGCATACTATGTGCTGACGATTCGTGGGTGTCGAGATATTCCTGGCCGGTCTCTTTCCCTTTTTTTCTTCAAACCCCTTCCGGAATTTTTCCGCGACTTCCTCGTGCTTTATATTGCCGGCAACCGCTACGACCATTTTACTGGGAATGTAATGTGTATGATAATAATCGATAATTTTTTCCCTGGTGATGTTTTTGATCACATCGACCGTTCCGATAATCGGCCTGCCAAGAGAATGCCCATCCCAGATTGAACCGGCAAAAACGTCATGCACCAGTTCATCCGGGGCATCTTCGTACATTTTAATCTCTTCCATGATCACATTTCTTTCACGATCTATATCATTTGGATCAAAACGCGAATGAAAAATCATGTCGTTTAAAAGATCTATGGCCAAATCAAGGTGTTCGTCCAGCACCCTGGCGTAATAACAGGTATATTCTTTCGTGGTAAACGCATTCAACTGACCGCCGACCGCATCCAGGGCTTCGGCAATCTCTTTGGCAGTCCGGCGCCTGGTACCTTTAAACAGTAGGTGCTCGATGAAATGCGAGACCCCGTTCATCTCCACGTCCTCGTCCCTGGAACCCACGTCAACCCAAAAACCGACGGCCACCGAACGGACATGCGGCACATCTTCGGTAAGAATATGCACGTTATTGTCGAGGGTAAACTTACGATACATTAAAATTGAGACCTCCCGTGTTTGCATCCGCATAAATATTCGTTGACTGCCAGCTCAATTCCTTTGTTTTTCCAATAAATTGTTTAAAAATTGCTGAAAGATGTGTTTTTTATTTATATTCCTGTCTGCAACTATGGAAACGCTTCCCACCGGCACACCTCCGACAAATACGCCGATCAGTCCCAACTGCTGTCCCTTCTGCACGGGAGCGGTTACTTCTCGTTTCAGGTGCACTTTCCTCTCCACTGATTGAAGCCTTTCTTTGTGAACAACGGAGTACATATCCGCCGATGCCACCGCTTTAACCTCTTTCACCGCGCCTTTTTCAACCTTTACTCGTCCCAGGTCCTCTCCCTCGCTTACAATCTTTATACATTCAAAATTATTGAATCCATAATTCAATAGTTTTATTGAATCGCTCCAACGGTCTTCGCTGTTAAGCACAACACTGATCAACCGCCGCCCTTCCTTTGTAGCCGAGGCTACAAGACAGTTGCCTGCCTCGCTGGTAGTTCCTGTCTTCACCCCATCGGCCCATTCGTAACTCCACAGCAAACGGTTGGTGTTGTTTAAATAACGTTCCCCCTGCGTTCCGATCGATTTCCCTTTTGTCCCCACTATCTTTTTTAAAGACTGATTGCGCAAAGCATATCGTGTTATAACGGCTAAATCCGCGGCAGTAGTATAATGCCCGGCTTGCGGGAGCCCGTTTGTGTTTTTAAAGGATGTGTCCACGGCACCAAGCATTTTGGCCTTTTGATTCATCAGCAGCACAAAGTTCTGTTCAGTGCCGGCTATATGCTCCGCGATAGCAACACAGGCGTCATTTCCAGATTGCAGCATCGCCCCGTATACCAGATCCTCCAGAGTCAGCTTTTCTCCGCTTCGCAGTTCAATACTTGCCTCTCCAACGGATGACGCATTCTGGCTTATTGTTACATACTGCCGGAGATCCCCTCCCTCAACGGCCAGCAGCGCCGTCATTATTTTGGTAGTGCTGGCAGGCGGTCTTTTTTTTCTTCCGTTCTTTTCATACAATAACTGTCCGGTCACGTCATCCATCAGGACCGCCGCTTCAGCCGTCACTGCCGGCGGCTTATCTCCGCAACCGGGGCGTGCAGCCGCCCCCGCCTCATTTTGGAATGCCATGAGATATATAAAAATAACGATTGCAGTCAACTTTTTTTTCAGGCCACTGTGCTGTAACAAATGCCTCATCGCCTTCAACAACGGTTTTATCATCGTTGTTTTTTTATTGCTGCCTTTCAGCCTTTATATATTCAATGAACGCCTTGTTTTTTCAGATCTTCGATCATCGATGATACATTGACAAGTTCAAACTCCTGCTTTTTTAATTCTCTTATGACAACGGGCAGCGCATGTACGGTCGGCGCAGTAGGATGCATGAGCACTATTGCGCCATTGTGCGCCTTTTCGACTACGCGCCGGACGATAACTGAAGGAGCCGGCTTCTGCCAGTCTATTGTATCTATGCTCCATAGCACGGTGGTATAGCCAGCGTCTTCAGCAGCGGCCAAAACCGCGTCCCCCCTTTCACCGTAGGGAGGAGCGTAGATTTTGCTTATCGAACCTGTTATGCTGGTCAATACCTCTTCAGTTTTTACGATTTGCTTAAAATTCGACAATCTTGATATCCTGTCCGGGTGCGGATGCGAGTAACCGTGGTTACCGATTTCATGACCGTGCTTTGCGATTTCACTGACAAGTTCCGGAAAATCTTCAGCCCACTGGCCGCCGACAAAAAAAGTCGCCCGCGTATTGCTGTCCTTTAGTGTTTCAAGAATTTGCGGAATATACTCCTCACCCCATACCACATTGAAGGTGATGGCAATTTTTTTCCCGTCCGGACTTCCCCGGTAAATCGGCGATGCAGCAACAGTAGCCGGTTCATTCCGATATTTCAATAAAAAAGAAGCCGCCGTAACCGAAGCCAAAAATAAAACGGTAATTAAAAAGAACCTTTTCTTGTTAAATAATATTATTATTTTCAAAAATGTGCCCCCCGGTGATCTCTCTTAAAAACTATGCTTTGCATCAGGGAATTATTTTTTAAAAAATAAAAAACCTCAATTTCGAGGTTTTTGTACATCTTACCTTCATATAAATCCGTTTTTGTTACAGCCTTTCGTTCACCCTTCGCCTATGTGCCCGGTGCGTTCTGTTTTCTTTGAATGGTTGGCCTTCCTTTGGTGCTGCATCCTTTTTGGACAGCTTCAAACGTCCCTGGTTGTCGTAACCGAGCACCTTAACCAGAATGTTGTCTCCTTCTCTGACGACATCTTCAACTTTATTCACCCGGTGGTGCTCAAGCTGGGAAATATGCACAAGCCCTTCCTTGCCCGGAAGTCCGAGAACCCCGGGAATAATTTCCACAAAACATCCGAAATCCGTCACTCTCGTCACCCTGCCCGTATATATCTCACCGGTTTGTACTTCCCTGGTCAGTGTTTCGATTATTTCCAGCGCCCTTTCGCCTTTTTCCTTATCAACTGCTGCAATAAACACCCTGCCGTCGTCTTCGATGTCTATGTCGGCACCGGTTTCCTCAACAATTTTCTTTATGATCTTTCCGCCGGGACCGATAACGTCGCGAATCTTATCAGGATCAATGGTTATATGGATAATTCTCGGCGCATACGGCGAGAGTTGCGGTCTCGGAGCCGGAATAACCTCGATCATTTTTTCCAGAATATACATTCTACCATGATATGCCTGCGTTAAAGCTTTCTCCAATACATCCCCGGTAATGCCCGGTATTTTTATATCCATTTGCAGGGCCGTCACCCCTTTGGCAGTGCCGGCGACTTTAAAATCCATGTCGCCCAGGTGATCTTCGTACCCTTGAATGTCCGTAAGTACGGAAAAACGATCTTCTTCTGAAATCAACCCCATGGCTACTCCTGCCACAGGCGCGGCAATCGGAACGCCGGCATCCATCAGGGCGAGGCATCCGCCGCAGACGCTTCCCATAGATGTGGACCCGTTCGATTCCAGAGCCTCCGAGACGATGCGAATGGTGTACGGGAAATCTTCTTCCTTGGGAATAACCGCCGACAACGCACGTTCGGCCAGGGCGCCGTGACCTATCTCCCGCCTTCCGGCGGCACGCAGCGGTCTTGTCTCACCCGTACTGAAAGGGGGAAAATTATAATGGTGCATAAACCGTTTGGATTCCTCGACTCCCAGTCCGTCCAGGATCTGCTCCTCTGAAACGGTCCCCAGCGTAACCACAGAGAGGATTTGTGTCTGGCCGCGGGTAAAAAGACCGGAACCGTGCGGCCTCGGCAAAACTCCGACTTCCACTGAAATGGGCCTGATTTCATCAAGCCTGCGGCCGTCTATTCTGACTCCTTCAATCGCAGTCATGCGGCGCACAATTTTCTTCTCCACAGAGTCTATAATATTTCTGATTGTCCCCTCTGCTTCGGGAAACTGCTCCAAAAATTCCGCGACAATTTCATCTTTAATCTTTTTTAGATAGCATTCCCTGTCCATTTTAGAGAGTCTTTCCTCGACACAGTGCCTCAGCGCGGGCTCAATTTTTTGACAGGCCGCGCTGTTGACTGCCTCGGTTAAGTACTGGTCGGGCTCTGTTGTTTCAAGCACCATTTTTTCTTTTGCCAGACCCATATTCAGGGCTTCTTCCCTGTATCCCTCAATAAATTCGACAATTTCCTTGACAGCCTCATGCCCGAACGAAATCGCTTCCAGTATCGCGCTTTCCGGGACTTCTAAAGCCCCCGCCTCGACCATCATCACCGCATCCTTAGTCCCGGCCACGACCAGGTGCAGGTCGCTTTTTTCAGACTGCGCCAGCACCGGGTTTATTATGAACTGTCCGTCTACCCTCCCCACAATAACGCCTCCTATTGGCTGTTTGAAGGGGATTTCGGAAATATGCAGCGCTGCCGAGGCCCCGACCATGGCGGCTATTTCTGGAGCGTGATCCTGATCAACCGATAAAATTGTTGCTATAACCTGCACTTCGTTGCGCATTTCCTTCGGAAACAGCGGCCTTATCGGCCTGTCTATCAGCCTGCCGGACAAAATTGCCTTTTCACTGGGCCGTCCTTCCCTTTTTATGAATCCTCCTGGAATCTTGCCCACTGCGTAAAACCTTTCTTCGTAATCCACCGTAAGCGGGAAGAAATCAATTCCCGCTCTTATATTTTCAGCCACGGTGGCGGTAACCAAAACTGTCGTATCACCGTAACGGACAAATACGGAGCCGCCCGCCTGCCTGGCCAAGCGTCCAGTTTCAAGAATCATCCGTCGGCCGCCGACTATTATTTCCTTTTTTAATATTAAATTTCCTTCAGCCATTTGAGGGGTATACCTCCCTGTATCTTTTAAACTAAACAATAAACTTATAATATTTCGTTATTTCTTATATTATTTCCTTCCTGCTCGCTGAAAAATACTTGAACACAATACAAACAAGCGGGTTAAACCCGCTTGAGATTTAATCTATATACATAGGGTAAACAATTAAATTTATTGCAATAATTCTCTTTTAACTCATAATTATTGTCTACACAGACGCCGCTGACTCTACGCTTTTCAGCTAGCAGTTTATTTCCGCAAGCCGAGTTTTTCTATCAACACACGGTACCGGTCAAAGTGACGGTCTTTCAAATAATTCAGCAAAGCCCTTCTTTGACCGACCATTTTCAGCAGGCCCCGTCTCGAATGGTGGTCGCCCTTGTGGTTTTTAAGATGTTCTGTAAGCGTATTGATTCTTTCCGTGAGTATTGCCACCTGAACTTCAGGTGATCCGGTGTCGTTTTCATGAATCCTGTAATTTGTGATAACATCCCTTTTCTTTTCCGTGGTCAAGGCCATGCAAATTCACCTCCTTTTCCTTAATCGCCACAGGCCAAGTCAACCGCCGGAGAACATGTCACCTAGCCCGCAGTTCCCTTTTTACTTCCCTATTATAGTTATTACAAGGCGGCCGCCAGGTATATCCTTGGCAACTATGTCAAAAACCCGTCCCGACTTCGCAAAAAAACCACGGAATCTGGTGGCCGTCGGTATACGCCCGGGTATGTTGTTGGCAGCGTTAATAATATCGACAACAGTGATTTTTTCCTGCCTCATGTCCCGTAGTCTTTTACGGGCATGTTCGGTAATTATTACCCTCATTCCCAGGCCTTAACACGATTCATCTTTGCCGATATGTTCGCCTTCCTCCTGGGTGAGGAAAGCGTACAAAGCGTCCTGAAAGGCCGTTAACCGGAAATTTTCCACATTAGCCCGAAGATAAATTTCTTCAAGTTCCGATTTCAGGGACTGGAACTCCTCGCTTATACAGATTAAAGCTATGTGATTAAGAAACTTTTTAATTTCATCTTCTGCGGAATCAAATTTTGGAATACCCACGGTTAACGCTCCCTGCCGTATTCTATTTTACGGGACAGTTAACGCGTTAATTTTAGCATAATCAGCCGCATGTGTAAACGCTGCCTAACAAAATTATATTTTTTCATTTCCCCCTTTATTCCCTTACTTTCGACCATTCGGATCTTGCCTTAATTATATCAAGCTTTATTTGTTCAATCAGGTCCGAAGGTGAAGAAAACCGTTTTTCTTCTCTTATTTTCCTCCTGAAACTTACTTTGATGCGTTTTCCATATAGTTCCTCGCAAAAGTCCAGCAAATGCACCTCGATGTTTCTTTTTTTACCCTGGAAAGTAGGCTTTGTGCCAATATTAGCCATGCCAAGGTATGTCTCTCCTTCATAGGCTACCTTTGCCATATAAACCCCGTTTGCAGGCACAAGCAGGTTTTGATTTATTTCAAGGTTGGCAGTGGGAAATCCGAGCAGACTACCCCTTCCGTCACCCACGATAACCTCCCCCTCTGCAAATGGATAGTATCCCAGGTATTTTGCGGCAAGACCTACATCCCCCCGCAGCAGCAGGTTCCTGATCAATGTGCTGCTTACCGCCTGACCGTCTATCACCACCGGAGGAATAACCTTCACCATGTAGCCGTACCTTGAGGAAAGCTTCTCCAGAAGTTCCGGGGTGCCGCTGCCACGGCATCCGAAAGTATAGTTGTAACCCACCACCACACCATATACGCCAAGTTCATTAAAAAGCACATCTTCAATAAACTCTTCCGGTTTGAGACCGGCAAACTCAAGATTGAAAGGAACCATCAAAAGTACTTCTACTCCTAATCTTTCGATATGCTCCTGTTTCGACGCCTCAGAAAGAAGCTGGGGCGGGCAGTTTCCGGGATTCAGCACTGCCATGGGATGAGGGCTGAATGTAAAGACCGCCGGTGTTCCGTCAACATCCTTCGCCAAAGCAACAAGTTCGTAAATCAGCTTTTGATGGCCGATGTGCACACCGTCAAAATTTCCCATCCCCAACACAACTTTTTTGTGTTTTCCTTTAAAGCCCTGCCATTTGCTATAAATCTTCATCTGCATCTCCGCCCCCGAAAATATCTTACGGCAAAAATACCCGTCTGGGAGAATGTTCCCCAACCCTGTCACACTTTTTCAAGAGCACGGCAAGCTCACCGCTGCCCACCTTGCTGAGCGAGCACGCAAACCGGTTTGAATGCCATTCCCCCTTTTTTCTCCTCATCAACTTCAGCCCTGGCCAGCGCGAGGAGGCCTTCGGGCCCAATAAGACGAACGATGTCTCCACTGTGAATATTTCCATTTAAACTTTCCACACCGGGAGGATATATCTTCGCCCCTGAAACAGCCGATGCCACCGCACCCGCTTTAATTCTGACAGCGGGAAATTCGGGCAGCGCATCCTCCATTTTGACCACTTTTTCCGCAAGACGGCCGCTTCCGGCAGCCGACCTGATTTCTTCAAGAGTTACGGAATCAGAAATATCGAAAGAGCCGACCTTCGTTCTGACCAGAAACGACATGTAGGCTCCGCAGCCGAGACGTTCCCCGATGTCGTCGCACAGAGATCTTACGTAGGTGCCCTTCGAACAGGAGAGATGCAACAAGGCCCTGGGATGCCTGCTTCCCCACCCGGTTCCCCAAACGAATTCAAGCGATTTGATATGCGCCGTCCTGGTCTGACGCTCGACAACAATACCTTTTCTTGCTAGCTGGTAAAGTTTTTGACCTCTGTATTTCAAAGCTGATTCCATTGGCGGAACCTGTAATATTTCACCCGTGAAACAAGGCAAAACCGAACGCACTTTTTCTTCAACAATTTTTGAAGCGTCACCTTCTCCGACTATTTCACCGAACGCATCTCCTGAAGAAGTAGAAAGTCCAAACGTAATTTCAAAACGGTACTCCTTGTCTTCCAGAAGCAGAAACCTCGCTAGCCGGGTAGCCGTCCCCAGACAGACGACAAGTACTCCTGCCGCAGCGGGATCCAGCGTGCCCGTATGCCCGGCTTTTTTTATGTCAAAAGCGCGTCGCACAAAATCGACCACGTCATGCGAAGACATCCCGGGGGGCTTCAGCACATTGACTATTCCGTTCACAGCCCGTTTCCCCCGATAGCCGACAAGGCGGCCGCCACTACCTTTTCTTGAATTTCCCTTAAATCTCCCTGCAGTACGCAGCCGGCGGCCTTAGAATGCCCGCCGCCCCCAAAGACAGCAGCAATTTTATTGACATCCAAAGGCTCTTTTGAACGAAAACTTATCTTATACTTATTTTCGGAAATTTCATGGAACAGAAGTCCCACCAGCACACCCCTGATAGATCTGGCATAATTAACCAGTCCCTCGGTGTGCTCATCCTCCGCACCTGATTTTTTAATTAATTCCCTGTCAACCGTCATCCAGCACACTTTGCCGCAAGGGCTGAAGGAAAGCGTATTTAAAGCCGCGCCCAGCAGAAGAACCGACTCTCTCGGCTTTTCCTCATAAAGCTTTACGTTTATCCGGGCTGCAGGAACACCTATTTCGAGAAGCCTTGCCACTCTGCGATGCGTATCCGGAGTGGTGTTCTCGAACTGAAAGGATCCCGTATCGGTTACTATTGCCGTGTAAAGGCATATCGCAGCCTCTAGGGTTATTTCAATGCCCAGCATGTCCAGCAGTTCGAATATTATTTCACCCACTGATGCCGTCAGCCTGTCGACATATCTGTATGTCCCGAATGAAACAGAGCCGGCATGGTGGTCGATATTGATCACGACCAGATCGCGCTCCAGGAGTTCCCGGTAACCTTCGCCCAACCTTTCGGGCACAGAGCAGTCGAGGACTATCAGCGTATCGAATTTGTCTTCCGGGGGAGAACCTGTCCGGAAACGGGATGCGCCGGGCAAAAAATCGTATATCGCAGGAACGGGATCGGGACCGGCCATGGTCACTTTCTTCCCCAGCTTTTCAAGGGACAACCCCAAAGCCAGTATCGACCCCAGGCTGTCGCCGTCCGGCGTTATGTGACCGCAGATTAAAACGTTTTGCGAGCGTTTGATGGCCTCAGCTATTTCGGCCATATTATTCATCTTCTGCTCCGCCCTTTTCTTTTACCATTTCCATCAGCTTAAGCAGTCTGGAGCCTCTTTCAATGGATTCATCCAGTTTAAAACTTATTTCCGGTGTGTAACGGAGTCTGATTCTCTTACCCAGTTCGCCCCGAATGAATTTCTTTGCTTTTTGCAGGGCGTCCATTGTTGCTTTCCTTTCAGAAGGTTCGCCAAAAACGCTTGCAAATATATCGGCATAACGGAGGTCTTTTGAAACCTCTACAGACGTGATGGTTACAAATCCTATTCTCGGGTCCTTCAGTTCTTCCCTCAACATGTCTGTAACTTCTTTTTTTATGGCCTCCGCCAACCTTTCAGGACGAAAGGACATAAGTATTCCTCCCTTGGAAGGCCAGTTTCTCGTTTAAAGAGATCCGCATCAATACTCTTGTCGTTTTCTGCAGGTGTTACGACAGCTGTCTTTTCACGGTTTCAACAGTGAAGGCTTCAATAATGTCACCCTCCTGAATCTCACCGAACTTTTCAAGAGTGATGCCGCATTCATAACCTTGCAAAACTTCTTTGACATCATCCTTGAAACGTTTCAGGGAATCAAGTTTGCCTTCATAGACGACGATACCGTCACGCACCACTCTTACTCCGGCGTCCCTTTCAATCTTCCCTTCCAGCACGTAACACCCTGCTATGGTTCCCACCTTTGAAGCCCTGAATATTTTTCTTATTTCTGCACGTCCCAGCAGCACCTCACGGTATTCTGGTTCGAGAAGTCCGCTCATAGCGGCTCTTACGTCCTCTATTGCATCATAAATGACGCGGTAGAGGCGCACATCCACCTTCTCGTTTTCGGCGGCTTTTCTGGCGTTTACATCCGGTCTGACATTGAAACCGATTACAATCGCGTTGGAAGCGGAGGCCAGCATTATGTCCGTTTCCGAAATTGCGCCCACACCGCCGTGTATAATATTCACCTTGACCTCGCCGGTGTTCAGCCTTTCAAGTGATTGCCGCAAAGCCTCTACGGAACCCTGCACGTCCGCCTTTATAATTATGCCCAGTTCTTTTATTTTACCTTCTTTAATCTGGTTGAATAGATCCTCGAGCGATACTCTCGTCCCTGATTTTAACTCCTCTTCACGTTTTCTTGCCTGTCTGCGTATGGCGATATTCCTGGCCAGTTTCTCGTCTTCCACCACAACAAAAATATCGCCTGCCTGAGGGACTTCTGAAAAACCGAGCACCTCTACGGGCGTGGAGGGACCGGCCTTCTTGATACGCCGTCCTTTGTCGTCCATCATGGCACGCACCCGTCCGTACGTCGATCCGGCAATTATATTGTCACCAATGTTGAGAGTGCCTCTCTGCACCAGTACCGTTGCAACAGGACCGCGACCTTTATCCAGTTCGGCCTCGATGACGGTGCCTCTTGCCGGGCGGTTCGGGTTGGCCTTGAACTCGTTCATCTCGGCTACAAGCAAGATCATTTCAAGAAGTTCCGTTATGCCTTCCCTTTTTACAGCCGAAACATTTACACAGATGGTATCGCCGCCCCATTCCTCGGCAACCAGGCCGTGTTCCGTCAGTTGTTGTTTGACCCGATCGGCATTGGCTCCGGGTTTGTCAATTTTGTTGATGGCAACGATTACTGGAACTCTTGCGTCCTTGGCATGGTTCAAAGCCTCGACTGTTTGCGGCATCACCCCGTCATCGGCCGCGACAACTAGGATGGCGATATCGGTTACCTGCGCACCGCGCGCCCTCATGGCGGTAAACGCTTCATGCCCTGGCGTGTCCACAAATGTTATCTTCTTTCCGTTGTGTTCAACCTGGTACGCCCCGATATGCTGTGTAATCCCTCCGGCCTCCGTAGCGGTAACATTTGTTTGTCGAATTGCGTCCAGCAGGGAAGTCTTGCCATGATCCACGTGTCCCATAACTGTCACAATGCACGGCCTGTACTCGAGATCTTCCGGGTTGTCCTGCTCTTCCTGCATTACCATGGCCTCGAGGTCGACAGGCAGCCTGACATCTACCTCATATCCGAATTCACTGGCGATAATGCTCGCGGTATCTGCATCCAGTTCCTGGTTTATAGTTGCGAAAACGCCGAGCTGCAACAACTTCTTAATTACTTCTGCCGGACTCCGGTATATTTTCATGGCAAGTTCCTGAACGGTAACAGACTCGCCAATCACAACAGGCCTCTTCTCCGCTGGCTGGGCAAGCCTGTGAACAGTCTCCCGGGATTTTCCCGCTGCCTTTTTGCGCTGGCCGCCAGCCGCCGTCCTCGGCCTCAGTCTTTCTTCAGCGTGCTCGGCGATAGCCTCTCTTTTATCTGAACGGCCTTTTGCCGGTCTTTGAGAGATCGCTTTGGCGTACTGTTTTTGTTTATCCGCCGCACGTCCTTTATCACCGAGAAAGCGATCCCTGTCTTCCGGGTGAATTTTCGACCAAAGAGCCGATTGGTCAATTTTTGTTCTCGTGCCGGGACCAGCCCCCTGAAAGGCCGGCCTTTCGGTGGTTCTGGACTTTAAACCCTGGTGGCCCTGCGGTTGAAAACCTCGTTCTTCCATCCTCGCCCTGCCGCCTGGCGTTTGAATTTTTTCAGCGGCCGTTCTAGGCGGAAACCCCTGCTTCGGACCTGCCACCGTCTTTTTCAACCCATCCTGACGGGCGCGGAGATCCTGATAAGGCCGGTCCTGAAGCATTTTTTTCTCCTGCTGCCTGCCCTGCGGAAGACCTTCCTTTTGCGCCCCGGCAGGCCTTCCGTGTTTTAAACGGTCCTCTCTTTCCTTCAGCAGTTTTTCAGACTGCGGGACTTCCTGCTGAGGCTTCGCTTGAATCCTTTCCTGCCTCGTGCGATCCTGCGGTATTTCCTTCCTTCTCTGTTCGCTTTTCGGTTGCAGCCAGGGTCTGGACTTGTCGGGATGACTCGGCTTTTCCTGGAAGCGCCGATCCGGCGGGCGCGACGGTACGCGGTCAACCATACCGTGCCTTTTGTAAAAATCTGTTTTTGCAGCCTTTTCGTCTTTAGTGCGCTCTCCGCCGGCCGCCCTGTCCAGCGCAGTTTTTTCTATCAACTTCTTTGCTGCATCCAAAGAAGGCTCTCCCGTTTTCTTTTCTTCAGGCTTTTCCTTAGCCCTGGCCGCAGGAGCGGTCATTTCCTTCTCCTGACCAGTGAAAGCAGGTTTCTTCTCTTTCTCAGCCTTGAAGCTCTCGCGCAGGCGCACAATTTCATCGTCTTCAAGAGTGCTCATGTGTGACTTGACATCGATGCCGATACTGTTTAACCGTTTAATGATTTCCCTGCTTTCCAGGTTCAGTTCTCTGGCTATTTCGTGAACACGTTTCTTTACCATTAAAACACCTCCAGTTATTGTTATTTTTCGCTTGACATCCCCCCTCTTTCCATATTCTTTTAATTTCCCTGGCCAAATCAGCATCCGTAATCAACACCGCAGAGCAATACGTCCTACCGACCAGCCTGCCCAGTTTTTCCTTTGAACCAAAAATAATCAAAGGAATGTTTTTCTCACCGGCTTGTTTTTTAAATTCACACTCTGTTCTTACAGATGCATCAGTAGCAATAATCATTAATTCTGCCCCGTCCCTGTCCAGTACCTTTTTGACTGCAAGCTTTCCCGCCGTCAGCTTTCCCGCTCTCCTTGCCAGGCCGATTAAACCTTCCACACTCAAATTACCTGGTCAACCCCTGTTTTAACTCATTTATCACTTCCTGACCCACGTTGCGCTGCAGGGCCTTTTCAAGGCGCTTGCCCTTTATCGCCTTATTCAGACATTCGCTTTCGGGGCAAATATATACGCCGCGTCCGGACCTCTTTCCTGTCGGATCTATCTCAATCTTTTCATCAGGGGTGCGGACAATCCTGATCAGCTGTTTTTTCGGTTTCATCTCCTGACAGCCCACACACATGCGCATGGGAATTTTTTTTACCTTCGGCACAATTTTTCCCCCTATTCGTAGTCTTCCTCAAACAGTTCGCCATACTCCTCGGGGTATATTTCCTGCATCTGGGATTCACTCTTGATGTCGATCTTCCAGCCGGTCAATTTTGCGGCAAGTCGGGCATTCTGGCCCTCTTTGCCGATAGCCAGCGACAACTGGTAGTCCGGGACTATTACTCTCGCTACTTTTTCTTCCTCCCATACTTCAACCGCCACAACCTTAGCAGGGCTTAAAGAACTGGCGACGAATTTTGACGGATCGGGGTTCCACTTGATAATGTCGATTTTTTCGCCATTCAGTTCATTTACGATATTCTGCACACGCATACCTTTTGGACCTACGCAAGCGCCCACCGGGTCCACGTTTTCATCTCTGGAGTAAACAGCTATCTTGGACCTGGCGCCGGCTTCCCTCGCTATCCCCTTCAGTTCGACAACACCTTCCTGCAGTTCCGGAACTTCAATCTCAAGAAGCCTCTTCAGAATGCCGGGATGCGTGCGGGAAACCAAAATCTGCGGACCTTTTGTCGTTTTTCTCACTTCCAGGATATAGGTTTTTATTCTGTCTCCCTGCCTGTATTCTTCACCCGGCATCTGCTCTGAAGGAGTCAGAATCGCTTCCGTCTTGCCAAGCTCAATATATACGTTTTTCTGCTCTATCCGCTGGATGATGCCCGTAACTATATCGCCCTCGCGGTTTGCAAATTCCTCGAAAATAATGTTTCGCTCTGCCTCCCTGATTCTCTGTACCACCACCTGCTTGGCGGTTTGAGCGGCGATGCGGCCGAAATCCTTAGGCGTTACCTCGGTTTCGACGATATCACCCGCTTTGTAGTTGGGGTTTATTTTCCGCGCCTCCTCAATATCTATCTCCAGCCTCGGGTCCTCAACATTCTCATTAACCGTCCTCTGCGTAAATACCTTGAAATCCCCAGTTTCGCGATCTATATGTACACGTGCGTTCTGGAGCGACCCGAAGTTCCTTTTATATGCAGATAGAAGCGCCGCTTCGATTGCTTCAATCAACACATCGACAGCAATTCCCTTTTCTTTTTCGAGATCTCTTAAGGCATCCAAAAATTCACTGTTCATAAATAAACCTCCCGAACAATCATAATTCTATTTCAAGCCTGGCCGAAGATATCTGCTTAAAAGGAATAACCAGTTCTTCTCCATCGACGTAAAAAACCACATCCTGGCCGCGCACTTCCATGATCTTGCCCCTGATCTTTTTCTTTCCGCCAACAGGCGCAAATGTGGACACGGCAGCAAGCCTGCCCGTGAAACGGCCGAATTCGGACAGTTTTTTTAAAGGCCTTTCTATGCCGGGTGACGAAACCTCAAGCGTGTACGACTGGGGTATGGGATCTCTTTCATCCAGCATTTTGTCCACTTTCTCCGAAATGTAGCGGCAGTCCTCAATACCGATACCGCCCGGCTTGTCAATGAAAAGACGGAGGTACCACCTGCCGCCTTCCTTCACAAAATTGACGCTGACCAGTTCCATACCGGCCTCCTCAACGACAGGGGACGCCAATTTTTCAACAAGTTCCGTCACCTTTAAACTGTTCAAATTGAAACCTCCCAAAAACAAAAAAACATTTTATAGTATTTATACTATCTTTGCATAAATAAAACCTTTGTATCCATGTAAGACGAAAGAGTGGGCGTTACCCACTCTTAAGAGCCAAAAACAACGTGCCACAAACCAAGTAAATTATATCACATAAGATAATTGTTGACAAGGTCGAATTTTTTACGTCATGCCCGGTGTTCCACACTGTAAACCCCCGGCATTGCGGCAAGGCTCTGCATGATATCAACTATGCTGTCATCGGGGGTGGTTTTCAGACAGATTTCCAGATGCATCCTGCCGTCTTCACCGGTTTTACATACTTCAATCCTTTTTACCACACCGTGACCTTTCTCCAGAAAAGAACCGATCATCCCGACCTGTTGCGGCCGGTCGGAAGTGACAATGCTGATAGTTTCATATCTTTCGTCCCGTCGCCAAATATATTCAAAAGCACCCAGAAGCACCAAGGCAAATAAAACCAGGAAGGTTCCCAGCGTGGCCGCCAGATAGTATCCAGCCCCGCAGGCCAGGCCAAGGGAGGCAACCACCCACAGGCTTGCCGCAGTGGTCAGGCCCCGTACAAACTGGCCCTCTTTCATTATTGCCCCGGCGCCGAGAAAACCGATGCCGCTCACGACCTGGGCCGCGATTCTTCCGGCATCGCCTTTGAACTCGTAGTGCATGCCTATCGACACTATCATTGCCAGGGCCGACCCTATACACACCAGAATGTGCGTTCTGAAACCGGCCGAGTGGGTCTTGTAACCTACATGGTGCCTTTCCCGTTCAAGCCCGATGAAACCCCCAATAATTACGGACATCACCAGCCTGACAATAATTTCTCCCTCGCTCAGCAATTTTACTTCCCCTTGCACAGAATTTTTATCACAGTTGCACTGGTCAACTGAATAATATATCTATTAAAATTATCAGTCAACACACCGCATTTCTGCTCCGGCAGTTTTCGGCCGCTCTTTGTCCCCGACCGCCCCCGCCATAATACGGACCGCGTCCAGGGCTGCCTTCGGCTTTCCGATGCTTCTCGCCTTTTCCGCCATCTTCCTTATTTTTTCTGGTTCGGCCAGTAACGATTCTATCGAAGCCGCCAGCGCTCTTTCCGTTACTCTCATACCCGCCCCTTTTGCGGAAATAAACTCGGCATTCCTTTCTTCCTGTCCCGGCAGCGGGTCAACAATCAAGACCGGCAGTCCGGCGGCCATGGCTTCCGCGCAGGTCAGCCCCCCAGACTTGCCCATCATGATGTCCGACGCCGCCATCAATCTGTGAATATCGTTTACAAAGCCGCATACCTTCGCCTTGCAGGCGAGTCCGGGAACCAGCCTCGAAAGTTTTTCCTGCAAGACGGCGTTGGTTCCGGTTACCACTATAAGTTGGCAGTCACTCCTGGACCCGCTTATTTCTTTGACCGCCGACTCCAGAGGCCCCATGCCCAGCCCACCGCCGATAATGAGTATGGTGGAAAGGGACGGTTCCAGGCCCAATTCGGCCCTGATCTTTTCCTTGTCGTAATTACCGTTGAAATCCGGG
>Ga0116192_1000142_pt1 | contig 56041 bp, 57 predicted proteins | sample AD_UKC113_MetaG_FD_89876 | JGI IMG/M metagenome (GOLD analysis project Ga0116192, IMG submission 89876) | Active sludge microbial communities of municipal wastewater-treating anaerobic digesters from Hong Kong - AD_UKC113_MetaG | ecosystem: Engineered > Bioreactor > Anaerobic > Digestate...
ATTACGTAGGTTTTTTTGTTCCCCTGTAGAATATATTAGATAGGAATATTTTTCCGTTTATTTTTGGCAATACTAGCCTCTGACAGGGAATTCCGTTTATGCTAACATCTATTATGGGGATGTTGACCAGGCTTTTCCTGTGTTGAGCAGATGGCTTCAACGACAGGAAGCTATCAATGGCTATGGTAAAAAAGTTTGTCAACAGCTCAGCTAACGGGGGAATGCGCAGGTGGAGATTCTCGATCAAATTTTACCCGCGGTGCAAAAACCGGCCCGCTATGCGGGAGGCGAGTGGAATTCCGTCCGGAAGGACTGGGACGGGGCGGACGTCAGGCTTGCCTTCGCCTATCCGGATGTTTACGAGGTGGGTATGTCGCATCTCGGGCTGCATATCCTTTACAGTATCGTAAATGCCCGGCCCGGCGCCCTGATGGAGAGAGTGTTCGCGCCGTGGCCCGACATGGCGGAGAAGATGAAGGGGCACGGACTGCCGCTTTTTACCCTGGAGTCCCGGCGGCCGGTAAAAGATTTTGATATTTTGGCCTTTACCCTTCAGTACGAAATGAGCTTTTCAAATATTTTGTACATGCTGGATCTGGCCGGCATACCGCTCGAATCACGCCGGCGGGAAGGCCGTCCGCTGGTTATAGCGGGAGGACCGTGCGCGTTCAATCCCGAGCCGCTGGCCGAAATAATCGATCTCTTCGTCATCGGTGAAGGGGAAGAAGCAATCGATGAATTTCTGGACGTTTTTTTGGACGGCAGGAAGCGCGGCCTTACAAAAAAGGAATTCCTTCTTGAAGTTTCCGGGGTGCGGGGCGTGTACGTTCCTTCGTTCTACCGGCCCTGCCTACGGGAGGACGGGTCCCCGGGCGGGGTGGAGCCGGTTTTAAACGGAGCGCCGCGCAGGGTGATCAAAAGACTGGTCGGGGACCTGGACCAGGCTCCGTTTCCTGTAAAGCCCGTGGTTCCGTCAACCGAGGCGGTGCACGACCGGATCATGCTTGAGGTTTTTCGGGGCTGTACCAGGGGCTGCCGCTTTTGCCAAGCGGGCATGATTTACCGTCCCGTGCGGGAGAGAAAAGCGGAAACAGTTCTGCGGCAGGCGGACGAACTTGTTCGCAATACCGGCTGCGATGAAATTTCTCTCACTTCCTTGAGCACCAGTGACTACACTCCGGTCCGGCGGGTCGTCTCGTCCATTCTGGACAAACACGCTTGCCGGGGTGTCGGTGTTTCACTGCCTTCACTCAGGGCAGACGGTTTTTCGATAGAACTGGCCAAAGAAGTCCAGCGTGTGCGCCGCTCCAGCCTCACCTTCGCCCCCGAGGCGGGTACGCAGCGTCTCAGGGACGTGATCAACAAGGGTGTGACCGAAGAAGACCTGATCGAAACTGCGGAGGCCGCTTTTAAGGAAGGATGGCACTCGTTGAAGCTTTACTTTATGATCGGCCTGCCCACCGAAACGGACGACGATCTGGACGGGATTGCCGCCCTGGCCAGAAAGGTTCTGGAAGCTGGCCGGCGGGCGGGGGCGCAGCGGGGGCGGCTGAAGGTGACCGTGAGCGCCTCGTCTTTTGTCCCCAAGGCGCACACGCCTTTCCAGTGGGAATCGCAGGCCGGCATGGAAGAACTGAAACGGAAGCAGGCCTATCTTTCGGGGAGGCTTAAGGAGAGGGGAATAGTTTTTAATTACCACGACCCCGGCTTAAGTTTTATTGAGGCTGCTTTCGCCAGGGGCGACAGGCGGCTGAACGGAGTCCTGATCAGGGCTTTCGAGTCGGGCTGCAAATTCGACGGATGGACGGAACACTTCGACCTGTCCCGCTGGCTGGAAGCGTTCCGGTCGGCCGGCCTTGATCCCGGAATGTACGCATACAGGCGCTACTGTTATGATGACGTTCTACCCTGGGATCATATTGACGCGGGAGTCAGCAAGGAGTTTCTGGTAAACGAACACCGCCTGGCGATGGCCGGGGTGACGACCGGAGACTGCCGCACGGGGTCCTGCCGGGGCTGCGGCCTCTGTTCCGCCCTTGAAGTGCGGCCGGTCTGCGCCGGGAGGTGAGAGCGTGTCCAAATACAGGATCATGTACGCCAAAGCTGGTCCGGCCAGGTACTTGTCTCATCTCGATCTTCTGAGGGCTTTCGAGCGGGCGGCCAGGAGAGCCGGTTTGCCGCTGGCCTTTACCCGTGGTTATAACCCCCACCCGAAGATATCCTTTGCCGCCCCTTTGGGAGTGGGAACGGCCGGCGAGAGGGAGTTCGCCGACCTCGAACTCGCCGCCGACATTTTACCGGAAAGAGTGGCCGGGGATCTTTCCGGGGCAATGCCGGAGGGGCTGCGCGTCATCGAAGTCAGGAAGGTGCCGGAACAGTCGCCGCCGCTGATGTCCGCCGTCGGGCGGGCAACTTACCGGGCTGTGGCGAAGCTCAAACAGCCAGCCGATAGCGACTGGCTTGCCGGGCGCATAAAGGATTTCCTGTCCTTGCCGGAAATCCTGGTGGAACGGAAGAACAAGGCCGGGGAAAAGAAACTGTTCGACATAAAGCCGGGTATTTTTTCGGTGTCGGGCAGGATTGACGGTGATATAATTGTTGTGGAGGCCGAACTGAAGGCGGGGAGCAGCGGGAATGTGAGGTTCGAAGAAGTGCTCTCCTCCCTGGAAAAGAATACCGGGTTGTCCGTTTTAAGCAGGTTTTCGCTTTGCAGGACGGGTCTGTACAGGGCCGGGGACGGAGATAAAAAAAAATTGATGTGGTAAATAATAAATGTATTATAAGTTTTTAAGAAAGGTAAGCTGATATGTTAAAAGAAATCGTCGTCAACGTGGGTGAGGAGGAGACCAGGGTCGCGGTGCTTGAAGGCAAAGTGCCGGTTGAAATATACATAGAGAGGTCCGTCAACCAGCGCCTTGTCGGCAACATCTTCAAGGGCCGGGTGGAAAACGTCCTCCCGGGTATGCAGGCGGCCTTTGTAAACATCGGGCTGGAGAAAAACGCGTTTTTATACGTGGAAGACGCGCTCCCGGAAAGTTCACCGGAAGGGGCCGATCACGGCGCCTCGGTTCTGGGCGCTAATATATGCGATATACTGAAAGAGGGTCAGGAGGTGCTGGTGCAGATTGTAAAGGAGCCCATCGGCACCAAGGGCCCGCGTGTTACCACCCATATCACCCTGCCGGGCCGCTATCTCGTGCTTATGCCGACCGTGGACTACATCGGCATTTCCCGCCGGATTGAGTCGGACAGGGAGCGGGAGAGGCTGAAGGAGCTTGCCTCGAGGGTCAAGCCGGAGGGAATGGGCGTGATAGTGCGCACCGTGGCCGAAGGCATGGACGAGGAGGAGTTCCGCCAGGATATCGCCATGCTCTCGAAACTCTGGCGAAAGATTCTGAACAGGGCCGCCCGCGGCCCAGCGCCGAACCTGGTGCACCGCGACCTGGAACTGATACAGCGCATTCTGCGCGATGTTTTTACCGAGGATGTCGGCCGTCTTATTCTCGATTCACGCTACGAATATGAAAAAGTTCTTGATTTGCTGGACATCATCGGTCCCCGTTTGAAGTTCAAGGTATCCCTGGACGAGCGGGAAAATATTTTCGAAGACTACGGCATCGAACTCGAAATAGAAAAGGCTTTGAAACGGAAAGTATGGCTGAAGAGCGGCGGGTATCTGGTAATCGACCAGGCCGAGGCGCTTACCGCGGTTGACGTGAACACCGGCAAGTACGTCGGGAGTACGAATTTGGAAGACACGGTGCTGAAAACCAACCTGGAAGCCGCCCAGGAAATTGCCAGGCAGCTACGTCTGCGCAATATCGGCGGAATAATCATCGTTGATTTCATCGACATGAATAAAGAGGGGCACCGCCAGGATGTGCTCCGCGCCCTGGAAGAGGAGATAAAAAAAGACAAGACCAAGACGAACATTCTCGGCATAACCCAACTCGGTCTTGTGGAGATGACCCGCAAAAAAGTGAGGCCCAGTCTGGCCGAGGTGGTTCAAAAACCCTGCCCGTATTGCGAGGGGAGGGGGAAGGTCCTGTCGGAGGAAACTCTCGGCATTCACTTCAAGAACCAGATCTATAACGTAGCCCGCCAGACTCCGGCCCGGACCATCCTGGTGGAGGCCAACCCGGTGGTGGCGGCGCGGCTTATCGGCAGCGGCGGCGCGAACCTGCGCGATCTGGAAAGCAAAACCGGCAAGAGCCTTTACATAAGGGGATCGGCAAGCCACCACATAGAATCCGTCACCATCCGGCCCCTGACCGACAACGAGAACATCCAGGCCCAGACCCTGCCGGTGCGGCCGGGCGAGGTGCTGGAGGTCAAGGTCGAGGAGCCCCACATAACCAATGTCAATGACGGTATCGCCAGGGTCAACGGGTTTATTCTCGACATTGAGGGGGCCGGCTCCCTGGTCGGTGAAACCATTCCGGTGGAGGTCAGCAAGGTATACAGGACCTATGCCAAGGCCAGGCAGGTCAAATCCTGACCTGTCTGCCCGAATCGCGCGGGTTCTGGTGAGGCGTGGTTCCAATCCGGCCCGGAAAAAGGCGAAAAAGGCGGCCTTGACAAAACCGCAGGGTATGTTAAAATAACTTACTGTAGGCGATTATGCCTTGACACCGCACGGAACTGGTTTTCAAACGGGGCCGGCTTTCAGCCCCTGCCTGCTTTTCCGGCGAGTCCTATGATTTCGGGGAGGTGCTTTGCGGGTTGTACGCAATTATTGAAACCGGCGGCAAACAGTATCGTGTAAAGGAAGGAGACACCCTTTGCGTTGAAAAACTGACGGCCGGAGCCGGTGAGACCGTTGAGGTAAACAGGGTTCTTGCAGTGGTAGGGGAAGGCGATGTCAGGATAGGCGCCCCGCTGGTGGAAGGAGCCAGGGTGCTGCTGAAGGTTGTCCGGCACGGCAGGGGAAGGAAAATTTTCGTTTTCAAGTACAAGGCAAAGAAAAACTACCGCCGCAAGAAGGGCCACCGGCAGCCTTTTACCCAGGTGACTGTTGAAAAAATCGAGGCATGATTTCTAGCCGTTTGATTTTATTATTTCCTGAAAGAGGTGATTGGATATGGCACATAAAAAGGGCGTAGGCAGTTCGCGCAACGGCCGGGATTCCCAGCCGAAAATGCTTGGCGTTAAGAGGCAGGACGGCCAGTTCGTCCTGGCGGGCAGCATCCTGGTGCGGCAGCGCGGCACCAAAATTCACCCCGGTTACAATGTCGGCAGGGGCGGCGATGACACCCTGTTCGCCAAGATAGACGGGGTGGTAAGCTTTGACAGAAAAGGCCGGGACAAAAAAGCGGTAAGCGTTTTCCCGGTGGAGAACATGGCTTGAGCCTTGAAAATCGGGGGCCGTCTGACGGGACGGCCCTCTTGTTTTACCCGGTTATTTAAAAGGGATTGGCGGCAGCCGCGTCGAAATTAATAAGATGTCTGAAGGGAGGAGACAAATTGTATTTGGAAAAACTTTTGAAAATCATCCAGGCACAGAGGCATGATTTTTTAAACCATTTTCAGGTAATCTCCGGTCTTCTCCAGCTCAACAAGATTGACAGGGTGCGTGAATACATAAACCAGGTCAGCATGGAAATGGCCCAGCTCGGCAAAACGGCCAGGTTGAATGTGCCGGAGATTACAGCCGTTTTGTTGAATGGTTTCTATGACGCCTCCATGTCCCAGATTGAAATCGAGCTTACGGTCGATTCCACTTTTGACAACTGTACGGTTCCGGGTCCCGTGATGGGAGACGCGCTGGAGTACAGTCTGGGTATCGTGATCTCCGCTATGAGTTCACACGAAGTAGAGGACAAGCATCTGGAAGTGATTATTTCGGAGAGCGAAAAAAACTGCATTTGCCGCCTGCTTTTTCCGGAACTGCTGACAGGCGATCCGGAAGTCCTGGAGAAGGGGCTGACCGCCGTGAGCGAACTGCTGAACCCGTACGGCGGGCGGGTAAACCTGGCCATGGCCGACAACGGTGTGGAAATCTTTTTGAACTTCCCGCGCAAAAAGCTTCAATCCGGTTAAACTAACGACAGGTGGGTCTTATGTTTTTTGACAAGGCTTTGATATTTGTCAAAGGCGGCGACGGGGGCAACGGCTGCGTCGCCATGCGCAGGGAAAAGTACGTGCCCGAAGGGGGTCCCTGGGGCGGCGACGGCGGCCGGGGCGGAGACGTGCTCCTGCGGGCTGAAGAGGGCTTGAGAACCCTGGCGGATTTTCGTTATAAAAGGCATTACAGGGCCGGGCGGGGCCGTCACGGAGAAGGCAAAAACAAACACGGCGCTTCGGGAGAGGATCTTTACCTGCGGGTGCCGGTCGGTACGGTAGTCAGGGATGCTGATACGGGGGAACTGATTGCCGACCTGGTTACGCACGGACAGGAAGCGACAGTTGCCCGGGGCGGCCGGGGCGGCCGGGGCAACGCCCACTTCGCCACACCGCGCAACAAGGCTCCGAGAATGGCTGAAAAAGGGGAGCCGGGTGAAGAGCGCCGGCTGAGCCTGGAACTCAAACTGCTGGCCGACGTGGGTCTTGTGGGTTTTCCCAACGCCGGCAAATCCACTTTGATATCGCGGATCTCGGCGGCCAAACCGAAGATAGCGGACTACCCCTTCACGACGGTTACGCCGAATCTCGGCGTGGTGCGGATGGAGGACGGTTCCAGCTTCGTCGTGGCCGATATTCCGGGTCTGATCGAGGGCGCCCATGCCGGCGCCGGTCTGGGGCATGAATTTTTGAGACACGTTGAAAGGACACGCCTTCTGGTCCACGTTCTCGACACGGCGGGGACGGAGGGAAGAGATCCGGTTGAGGACTTTAAAATCACTAATACGGAGCTGACGCTTTACAACCCGGATCTCGGCTCCAGGCCGCAGATCATTGCGGCCAACAAAATGGATCTCGGCGAGGCGCGGTCAAACCTGTTGAGTCTGCAAAAAGCCTACGGAGAAAAATTCGAGATTTTTCCCGTTTCGGCCGCAACCGGCAGCGGGTTGAAGCCCCTTCTTTACAGGATAGCGGCATTGCTCGAGGAAATACCCGCCGGGGCGCCTGCAGCAAAGGACAGTCAACCGGCAGTTCACCGGAGCGGGCCCCGCTTTACCGTCACCTGCAGGGAAGGCGTCTTTTGGGTGGGGGGCAGGGAAATCGAACGGCATGTTGCCATGACCGACATGGACAATGAAGAGGCCGTGCGGCGCCTCCAGAGGATTGTCAAGACGATGGGGATCGAGGAGGCCCTAAAGGAGGCGGGCATCAAAGAGGGAGACACGGTAAGGATAGGAAGGCTGGAGTTTGAGTACGCGGAGTAGGCCGCCGTCTTACAACGGTCTTTAACCGGGCGGTTAAATATGGTATACTTTGTCTAGCCGCGCCAAAAAGATGCGCATATCCGGCGCTTCATGGACGGTTAACTGGAAGAATTGCAGGTGTGGTATATGCGGGAGTCGGGCCGGAACTTCAGCCGGTTCAAGCGGCTGGTGGTAAAAGTCGGGTCAAGTTCAATCACCCACCCGACCGGCAAAACAGATCTGTTCCAGATAGAAATTCTTGTCCGGCAGCTTGCCGACCTTCACAACCAGGGCAAGGAGGTAATCCTGGTCACCTCGGGGGCCATCGGGACTGGCGCGGGCAAGCTGGGTCTGGCCGGGCGGCCGAAGACACTGCCCGAAAAACAGGCGGCGGCCGCCGTCGGCCAGGGAGCGTTGATGCACATATACGGGAAAATATTTGCCGAATACGGAGTCACCGTCGGCCAGGTGCTGCTTACAAGGGAGGATTTTTCCGACAGGAGGCGCTTTTTGAACGCCAGGAATACCATACACGCCCTGTTTCAATACGAGGTCATTCCCATAATAAACGAAAACGATACGGTAGCTGTTGACGAAATAAAGGTCGGCGAAAACGATAGTCTTTCAGCAATGGTAGCCAGCCTGGTCGACGCGGAACTGCTGGTGTTGCTTTCGGACGTGGACGGCCTGTTTACCGCCGATCCGAGGAAGGATGCCGGCGCTTCCCTGATCAGGGAGGTAAGGGAAATAACGCCTGAAATCGAGCTTCTCGCCGGCGGAACGGGAAGCAGGCTGGGAACGGGCGGCATGGCCAGCAAGCTGCAGGCCGCCCGGATAGCGATGCATTCCGGTGTGATCACGGTGCTGGCCAATTCCAGGGAAAAGGACGTGATCCGGAAGGTTGTAAGCGGCGCCGAAACGGGAACGGTTTTCTGGCCTACGGCCAATAAACTCGAATACAAAAAGCGATGGATAGCTTACGGCTCGGCGGTTTGCGGCAGGGTGATCGTAGACGGGGGCGCCGTGCGGGCTCTCGTCGAGCAGGGCAAAAGCCTTCTTCCTTCGGGCGTTACCGGGGTGGAAGGAGCTTTTGAAATGGGCAACACGGTAAGCATAGTCGGGCCCGACGGAAAGGAAGTCGGCAGGGGCATCGTTTATTACTCGGCCGATGAAATAAACAGGATAAAGGGAGTGCAGACTAAAGAAATCTCCCGCATTCTCGGTTACAAGGATTATGACGAAGTCGTGCACCGGAACAACCTGGTCCTCGACCTGTGACGCAAAATATGCGGGACTTCGAAATGAGCGGGATAACCGGAGCTTGCAACGCAAGCCCGCTGGAGTTGTCGATTAAAAAGGCAAGGGGGGTGCAGTTATCGCAACAGGAAAGCTTTTTCTTGCTTTTCCAGGAATAAAAATGTAAAATTTGCTTATGAAAACGGAAAAGCAAGAAATGGGTCGCCTGGGCATAATGGGTGGTACATTTGATCCGGTTCACTACGGACATCTGGTAACTGCTGAAGGCGCCAGGTTTGAACACGGTTTGCGGAAGGTAATCTTCGTACCAGCCGGCCGGCCGCCCCACAAGCTGAATTATAATATCACGGAGCCAAAGCACCGCTATAATATGACCTGTCTTGCAATCGCCTCCAACCCTTTTTTCGAAGCTTTGCCTTTGGAGATAGATCGGCCGGGACCATCGTATTCGATAGATACGGTGAGAGAGGTTTCCCGCGTTTACCCGCATACGGAAATATATTTCATTACAGGCGCCGATGCCGTGATGGAAATACTCACCTGGAAAAACGTCGAGCAATTGTTGACGGAGTGTAAATTTATCGCGGCGACCCGGCCCGGTTATAAGCTTGAAGGGCTGTGGGAAGTGCTGAGGAGACTTTCCCCCGGTTTAAGGCAAAACATTTTTTGCATGGAAGTGCCGGCGCTTGCCGTTTCTTCCACCGACATCAGGCGCCGCGTGCGGGAGGGGAGACCTATAAAGTACCTTATTCCCGAATCCGTGGAAGACTACATTGTGAGAAACGGTCTTTATAGGGGATGAAATTTGGAAAAATCTTAGCTTGGTTAAGATTGTATTAGGATAAAGCTTTTTGCAAATAATAGCGAAAAGCGAAAAGTTTTTTGGGGGGAAAGAGGTGATTGGTGAATGGCGCGCACTTTGTATGTAGGAAACTTACCGTGGGCTACTAAAGCCGAAGATCTTACCGATGCTTTTTCGGCGTATGGAGAAGTTTTGAGTAGCCGCGTTATTACTGATCGCGAAACCGGCCGGTCCCGCGGTTTTGGCTTTGTTGAGGTCAGGGACGAGGACGCCGACGCCATGATTGCCGCAATGAACGGCACCGAACTGAACGGCAGGGTTATTACGGTAAACGAAGCGAAACCGAGGGAAAACCAGAGGAACGCCTGATCTTTAAGCTCAGGGGGTTTTGCCCGACGCTTCAGTAAAGTTGCGATATGAAGTGTGATGTCCCGAATGCGGGTAGTCCGGTTCCCGGTTCTTGCGCGGTATCCGGGCGGAAGGAATCGAAAGCTTGAGGCGCTAAAAATTTTTTGCTGAATTTGAGGGGACTTTTCTTTCCCGTATTTGGCAATCCGGGAGGGACAGTCCCCTTTTCTCCGGGACGGTGAAGATGTCTTTCGTGTTTTTTGACAGAAGGAACCGGCATGGATAAAATAGAATAAAGTATTTAAAAACCAAAGGGGGAGTGGCATTGTCCCTAAGTCCACAGGCAGTGGTAAATGTCGCCGTAAAGGCGGCGGAAGACAAAAAGGCTTTGGATATCACCGTTCTCGACATTCGAAAAGTATCCATCGTGGCCGACTACTTCATAATCTGCAGCGGCCGCTCCAGGGCACAGGTGCAGGCGATTGTTGGAAATATCATTGAGAAGCTTGAGGAGGAAGGCGTCTTCGCCCTGCGCCGGGAGGGTTTCCGGGAGGGCGGCTGGGTGCTGGTGGATTACGGTGATGTTGTTGTTCATGTCTTCCAGGAGGCCGAGCGGCAGTTTTACAACCTCGAACGCCTGTGGGGAGACGCCAGGGTAGTGGGGGTACCGGTGAATATATAAATTGGGCCCGATTGCAGGCGGCAGTGTTGACATATAAAAACTAATAATTTATAATAGATTTCAGTTTAATCCGAGGCAATGACGAGGAGTAGTAAACAGCGCAGCTCTGAAGAGAGCCGCCGTACGGGTGCGAGGCGGCGGGCGAGGCTGTTGAAGCTCGCCTTAGAGCTGTCTGGAGGAAAAACAAATTACTTCAGGCCGGACGCGCCGTTACCGCGACAAAGAGGGCAGACGATGGGGCTGTGGCGCAGTGGGAGCGCGCTTCCTTGGCATGGAAGAGGACGCGGGTTCAATCCCCGCCAGCTCCACCAAAAGTTTTTTGCCAAGAAGGGTGGTACCGCGGGAAACAACCTCTCGTCCCTGTATAAACAGGGGCGGGGGGTTTTTTATTGTTAACCGTCCATGATGTCGATAAAAATAATGCTATTTTTTTGTGGGAGGGAAAATTTATGAAAGATTTTGGGAAGATAACTATAGGAGAGCTTGTCGATCGTATAGCGGAGTCCTATCCCGACAACGACGCCCTTGTTTACCCCGACCGGGGCTTGCGCTATTCCTACAGGGAGTTCCGGGAAGTTTGCGACCGGCTGGCAAAGGGGCTTTTGAAACTGGGGATCAAAAAAGGGGAGCACATCGCCATCTGGGCGACCAACGTGCCCGAGTGGGTGATTACCCAGTTCGGCAGCCCGCGGGCGGGGGCTGTGCTCGTAACGGTAAACACCAACTACAAGGTGTTCGAACTCGAGTACCTTTTGAGGCAGTCTGATTCGACCACTCTTTTATTGATCGAAGGAACGAAGAATTCCGATTACATAGGAATGATTTATGAACTGTGCCCGGAGTTGAAAGACTGCGAACCCGGCCGGCTGAAGTCGGAAAGGCTGCCCCTTTTGAGAAACGTGATCTTTCTCGGAGACAAACGCTATCCCGGCATGTTCACCTGGGATGAGGTTATGAGTATGGGTCAAGAAGTGCCGGACAGCGAACTTGCCGCCCGCCGGGCCGTTCTCGGGCCCGACGACGTGGTCAATATGCAGTATACTTCCGGCACCACAGGCTTTCCGAAAGGAGTCATGCTAACACATCACAATCTTATCGGCAATGGCTGCGGTATGGCGGAATGCATGAACCTCGGTCCTACCGACAGGTTGTGTATTCCGGTGCCTTTTTTCCACTGTTTCGGATGCGTCATCGGCACCATGTGCTGTGTTGTTTCGGGGGCAGCTATGGTTCCGGTTGAAACATTTGATCCGAGGAAAGTGCTGGAGACGGTTGAAAAAGAGCGCTGCACGGCTGTTCACGGAGTTCCCACCATGTTTATAATGGAATTGGAGGAAATGGAGAAGAAAAAATACGATACATCTTCCCTTCGCACGGGAGTTATGGCGGGGTCTCCATGTCCCATCGAGGTGATGAAAAAGGTTGTAGATATTATGGGCGCCGGAGAAATAACCATTACCTACGGACAGACCGAATCCTCTCCCGCGATTACCATGACCAGGACGGACGAGCCGCTTGAACTGAGGGTTACTACCGTAGGCCGGGCGGTGCCCGGCGTAGAGGTGAAAATCGTAGACCCGGAAACCGGCCGGGAAGTGCCGCCCGGCGTGCAGGGCGAACTCTGCGCCCGGGGCTACAACGTGATGAAAGGATATTACAAAATGCCTGAGGCGACGGCGGCGGCCATCGACAAGGACGGCTGGCTGCACACCGGCGACCTGGCCACGATGGATGAAAACGGCTACTGCAAGATCACCGGCCGCTTGAAAGATATGATCATCCGCGGCGGGGAGAACGTTTACCCGAGGGAAATAGAGGAATTTCTCTATACCCACCCGGCCGTCAAGGACGTCCAGGTGGTGGGCGTGCCGAGCGTCAGGTACGGCGAGGAGGTAATGGCCTTCATCCAGTTGAAGGAAGGCGCCGCCGTTACTCCGGATGAGATCAAGGCATATTGCAAAGGCAAGATTGCCCACTTCAAGATTCCCGAATACGTCGCTTTTGTCGACAGTTATCCGTGCACCGCAAGCGGAAAGATCCAGAAGTACAAGCTGCGCGAGATGGCGATCGAGATGCTGGGCCTCCAGGAGGCGGCGAAGATCGAGACCGCCTGATTGTAGAAGCCGGGCCTGCCCGGCTTGTGACGGCGGGTTTTATATGATAAAATTTTCTAGTGGCAGGGGCGCTGTATGAAAAGCGCCTTGTGCTTGCGCCTGTAATGCGGTTTGGTTGATAAGGGGCGATAACATGAAAGAAAGGTATGATTTCAAAGAACTGGAAGAAAAATGGCAAGCCCGCTGGGAGGAGGACGACATTTACGCTGTTCCCGATTTTTCCGACCGTCCCAAGTATTATTGCCTTGAGATGTTCCCGTATCCTTCGGGGAAACTTCACATGGGGCACGTCAGAAATTACTCCATCGGCGATGTGGTGGCCCGCTTCAAGACCATGCAGGGTTATCACGTCCTCCACCCGATGGGCTGGGACGCCTTCGGTCTTCCGGCTGAAAACGCCGCCATCAAACACGGCATTCACCCCGCGGACTGGACCTATGAAAACATAAACAACATGCGCGCCCAGTTGAAACAACTCGGCATCAGCTATGACTGGAAAAGGGAAATCGCAACATGCCACCACGAGTATTACCGCTGGACGGAGTGGCTGTTTCTGCAACTTTTTCATAACGGACTGGCTTACAAAAAGCGGGCGGCGGTGAACTGGTGCCCCGGGTGCGCCACCGTTCTGGCAAACGAGCAGGTATTGAAAGACGGGAGCTGCGAGCGCTGCAAGGCCCAGGTGGAGAAGCGGGAACTCGATCAGTGGTTTTTCAAAATTACTGATTACGCCGAGCGGCTGTTGAATGATCTCGAACTTTTGGACGGATGGCCCGAGAAGGTCAAGATCATGCAGGAAAACTGGATCGGCCGCAGTGAAGGCGCGGAAATAGATTTTAAGGTGGCCGGTTCCGACGACGTGATCACCGTTTACACCACGCGGCCGGACACGGTTTTCGGCGTGACCTACATGGTCCTGGCTCCGGAGCACCCGCTGGTGGAAAAACTGATCAGCGGCACCGACCGGGAGGAAGAAATCAAGGAGTTTGTCCGGTCGGTCAGAAAGCTGAGTGAAATCGACCGCACCTCGACGGAGGCGGAAAAGGTCGGCCTGCCGACCGGGGCGTACTGCATCAACCCCCTGACCGGGGAACGGGTGCCCGTTCTCGTGGCCAATTACGTGCTGCTGGAGTACGGCACCGGCTGCGTGATGGGAGTACCCGCCCACGACCAGCGGGACTTTGAATTCGCCCGGAAGTACGGCTACCCGGTCCGCGTCGTCATCCAGCCGCCGGGAGCCGGACTCGATCCCGCCACCATGCAGGAAGCCTACGAGGGAGAAGGCGTGCTTGTCAATTCCGGCCGCTTCAACGGCATGCCCAATGTGAAGGCCATGAAGGCGATCACTTCCCACCTCGAGGAAAGGGGACAGGGCAGGTTCCGGGTGACGTACCGCCTGAGGGACTGGCTGATTTCCCGCCAGCGCTACTGGGGGGCGCCGATACCCATTGTGTACTGCGACAACTGCGGCATCGTACCGGTTCCGGAATCCGACTTGCCGGTGCTGCTCCCCATGGATGTGGAATTTAAGCCGACGGGACGCTCGCCTCTCGCGGAATGTCCGGAATTCGTCCACACCGTCTGCCCGAGCTGCGGCGGGCCCGGCAAGGCGGAAACGGACACCATGGACACGTTCATGTGCTCTTCCTGGTATTATTACAGGTATACCAGCCCCCGTGAAAAAGAGGGGCCCTGGGACATGAACAAGGCCGGTTACTGGATGCCTGTGGACCAGTACATCGGGGGCGTGGAGCACGCCATACTGCACCTGCTGTATTCCCGGTTCTTCACCAAGGTTCTTTACGATCTCAATCTGGTCAACTGCCGGGAACCCTTTACGAATCTTCTGACACAGGGCATGGTGCTGAAAGACGGCGCCAAGATGTCCAAGTCGAGGGGCAACGTGGTGAGCCCCGAGGATATTGTTGCCCGCTACGGCGCAGACACCGCCAGACTTTTCATCCTTTTCGCCGCCCCTCCGGAGCGCGATCTGGAATGGAGCGACCAGGGTGTTGAAGGGTGCTATCGCTTCCTGAACAGGGTCTGGCGCCTGGTTGTTCCGCTGGTGGATGTGCTGCGGAAGGCACCTGAAAAGATTTCCCGCGATCTGGTGGGAGTAAACCGGGAGATGCGGAGAATCACCCACAGCACTATCAAGAAAGTGACTGAGGATATAGGCAGCCGTTTCAACTTCAACACCGCCATCAGCGCCATAATGGAACTGGTCAACGCCCTCTACCAGTTCAGGGAAGTTCCCGAAAGCGACCGCGACCCGGCCGTTTTGCGGGAGGCGGTCGACAGCATGCTGCTGCTGCTGGCTCCCTTTGCGCCCCACATTACCGAAGAAATCTGGGAAGCCTCCGGCCACAGCGGAAGCATTCACCTGCAGCCGTGGCCCGCCTGCGATCCCGACGCCATAGCGGAGGACGAGATAACCATCGTGGTTCAGATAAACGGCAGAGTCCGCGACAGGTTGCTGGTCAAAGCGGGACTGTCGGCGCAGGAGATGCAGGAGGCGGTGATGAAGGAACCGAGGGTGATCCGGCTTACCGAGGGGAAAAAGATAGTGAAAACGATTGCGGTTCCGGGCAAGCTGGTAAATATTGTGGTGAAATGATGCCGACGGTCTTCTGCCCGGAGGAAAGTGATCGACCGGACACAGGATGTTCCTCAGGTTGTTATTAAATCCGCAAGTCAGAAAAAACGCTTTAGACATTTAAAGTCCGGAGATGAAAGGTTTGACCCGTATCAAGAGCAAGTCCTTGATACGGGTCGGACTGCCGACAAACTGTTCGGGACCTTGGGGTTGAAGGAAGCGAGCGATATTGCGCAGCACAATCTGCAACCCCGCGCGGGCGGGCAGCGCCTTTGTCAGCGGCGAACGACATTGCGAAAGCGCCGCAGCAGCACTTTGCGCAGCGAGGCTGCGAAACCGGGGGCGCGGACACGGACGTCCGCGCCAGCCTGAACCGAGCCGGGAAGGCGAGTTAAAGGCGCCCGGTTTCGCCCGATGCAAGCAGCAAGTGCCGCCGGCGCGAAGCACCGGGAGTGAGCGGTGACAGGGCACTGCCCTGGCTCACTTGACGCTAAGCATCTGAGCGAGCGTTTCAACCTCAAGGTTCTACTTTGTCAACAACCTCACCCGTATCAAAAGGAAGGTCTTGATACGGGTTTTTTCTTGCAGCGCACAAGATTGTTCCCGGCGGGTATATCGTGTTAAAACAGAGAAATAATAAGCGTGGTGGAAAAATCTAAGAGATCTGTTTCTTTTGGAGGAGCGCTTCGATTGGTAAGGTTTATAAAACCCTTCAAAGCCGGCCTGCCAGGACGCAGAAAGCCGGCTGCCGGGCAGGGCGGCGGCCCCGGGGAGCACCGGGAAGGCGACGTATTTGCGGGCCGCGGGATCCAAGACCGGGAATTGAGCCCGGATCTGGAGATCAATTTGCTGATGATGAAAACGGTTTTCAGCGAATGCAGCGACGCGATCTTCAGGGAGTTTTATTTCGCCGGGGACGAGCGGATCAAACTGGCTATAGTTTACATGGACGGCATGGCTGACAAAATACAGATCACCGCCCAGATCATGCGCAGCCTGATGCTGGACGCCCCGCTGGTGGAGCAGGACGAGGAACTCACCAGGGCACGGGCTTTGACAACGATAAAGAAGCTTTTGCCCATTCAACACATCGAGGAGACAAACAATCTCGGTAAAGCCGTAGACGCCGTTTTGTCAGGGGACACCGTTTTGTTTGTGGACGGGCACGCGAGCGCCATCATCAACGCCTCCAGGGGCTGGGAAGGCCGGAATGTGGAGGAATCCCAGACGGAACTGGCGGTGCGGGGTCCCCGTGAAGCGTTTGTCGAAACAATCCGGGTGAATTTGTCCCTGCTCCGCCGCAAGATCAAGAGTCCCGACCTGAAGATTGAGATGATGAAGCTGGGGCGGGTGACCAAAACCGACGTGGCGGTGGTATATATCAAAGGTATCGTCAACGACAAGCTGGTTGCCGAGGTCAAGGAGAGGCTGGGCAGGATTGAAATCGACGCCGTGCTGGAAACCGGCTACATCGAGGAACTGATCGAGGACAGTCCCTGGAGCCCTTTCAGCACCGTTTACCACACCGAACGGCCGGACAAGGTGGCGGCGCAGTTGCTGGAAGGGAGGGCGGCCATACTGATGGACGGCACACCCTACGCGCTGACCGTACCGGTGTTTTTTGTGGAAGCCATACAAAATCCGGAGGACTACTACGAGCGGTCGGTGTACAGTTCGGCGGTAAGGTTGGTCCGCCTGATTTCCCTGGTCATCTCCCTTTTGGGCCCTTCACTGTATATAGCCATAGTGACCTACCACCAGGAGATGCTGCCCACGGCCCTGCTGCTGAGCCTGGCCGCCCAGCGGGAGGCGGTGCCCTTCCCGGCCCTCGTTGAAGCGGTTGTCATGGAATTTGCCTTTGAGATCCTGCGGGAGGCCGGTATCCGCCTGCCGCGGCAGGTGGGCCAGGCAGTCAGCATCGTGGGCGCGCTGATCATCGGGGAGGCTGCCGTGCGGGCCGGGATTATCGCCGCCTCGACGGTGATTGTGGTTGCCCTGACGGGTATCGCCTCCTTTACTTTTTATTATTCCGCCAGCGTCTCCATACGCTTCTTGAGGTTTCCGATGATGGTGCTGGCGGGCACTCTGGGGCTCTACGGGGTGATCTGCGGGGTGCTGACCATTTTGACGCACCTGGCCACCCTGCGCTCGTTCGGTTATCCCTACCTGTTCCCGGTGGCGCCGTTCTCCGCCGGCGACATGAAAGACGTGGTCGTACGGGCGCCCTGGTGGGTCATGCTGCGCCGCCCCCGGCTGATCGGCAAGACCGACCCGCGGCGGGAGGCGGCAGGACTTGAACCGTCTCCGCCCCCGGACGGGCGGAAGCGGTAAGGGGTGGGGCGGCGTTGCTTGAAGGAGGCAGAATAGGCGCCAGGCAGGCTGTTTTCTTGATGGTGAGCATGGTTCTTCCCACGGCCTTTCTTTTCGTGGCTTCGGTCACTTCCCATCTGGCCAGGCAGGACGGCTGGATCTCGATCCTGCTGGCCACCCTGGCTGCCCTGCTTATCGCCCGGCTGGCGGTAAGCCTGAGCCTGCGTTTTCCGGGAAAGACCCTGTTTCAGTTTACGGAGGAAATCCTGGGCAGGTGGCCGGGGAAGGCCGTCACCCTGCTGTACATCTGGTGGTATATCCATATGAACGCTGAAATTGTCAGGCAGTTCGGCTCTTTCGTGGTTTCCGCCTTCATGCCTGAAACACCGATTATCTTCATCGAACTGCTTATCACGGCCATAGCCGCCTACGCCGTGCGCAACGGCCTGGAGGTGTTCACCCGGGTGAATGAAATCGTGCTCCCCCTCATTTTGGGGTCGGTTGTCATTATAATTTTTCTGGTCACTCCGGAGATGAATATGAAAAACCTTCTGCCGGTTTTTGAATACGGGGCGGTGCCTGTGATAAAAGGCGCCGTCATGCCCGCCGCCTGGATGGGTGAAATCGTCACCATGGCCGTGCTCATCCCCTACCTGAGCAGGGCGGAAGAAGCTCACCGGATAGCCGCGGCGGCTACTCTGATTACCGGTTTCTTTCTGGCGGTCACCCAGGTTATCGATATTGCGATCTTCGGCCCCGAAATCACCGCCGGGTGGCTTTTCCCGGCCTTGAACGAAATCAGGATGATCCACCTGGCCAACTACCTGGAACGGCTGGAAGCCATTCAAATGGGCATCTGGGTGGCCGGGGGCCTCGTAAAGATCTGCGTTTTCTACTGGGCGGCGGCGCTCGGCAGCGCCCAGTGGCTGGAGCTAAAAGACTACAAGCCTCTTGTCCTCCCGCTGGGGGCGATCCTGCTCGCCATGTCCATCACGCTGCACGACAGCATTCTGGATTTGTTTGATTTTCTGGGCAGGTACTGGGGGCCTTACGCCCTCACCATATTTATAGCGGGCATTCCCCTCTTGCTGCTGGCCGTCGCCGCAGCCAGAGGAAGGGGAGGTTCGCCGGGTTGAAAAAAGTCTTGGCCTTTTTGGCGCTTCTGGTAATTGGAGCCGGTATCATGAGCGGCTGCTGGAGCCGCAAAGAGTTGAACGAACTGGCTATCGTTCTCGGGGTGGGCGTTGACCGCACCCCCGACGATCAGGTCCAGTTGACTCTGCAACTGGCCAGGCCGAGCGCCTTTGTGGGGGGCGGGGAGGCCAGGGGAAGAGAACCGGCCACCTGGGTGGTTTCCGAGACGGGCAAGACTGTTCTTGACGCGCAGAGGAAACTGGCCCTCCGGATTTCCCGCAATATTTACTGGTCCCACTGTGTGATTGCGGTTGTCGGCGAAGATGCGGCCCGTAGCGGAATTAGGCGGTATATAAGCTTTTTCGCCCAGGCGCCGCAACCCAGGGAGACCATGTGGTTCCTGGTGGCCAGAGGAAAGGCCGGGGACATACTGGAAAGCCGTTCAATTCTGGAGAAAACTTCGGCTCAGGATATCGGCTTCCTGGCCAGGGCCAGAACGGGTTACTCCGTCAATTTCAAAGATTTTCTCGTCATGCTGGCCACCAAAGGAAGCAACCCCATAGCCGCCCGGGTTGAAATCATCGGACGCGGGGTTGTCCCGGGGGCTCCGGCAATGGAAAAATCCGTCGAAGAGGAGGGGCCGGCCCTTACCGGAACGGCCGTGTTCCGTGGGGAAACGCTGGCAGGGTGGCTGGACGAATCGGAAACCCGGGGCCTGCTCTGGCTCAGGGGAGAGGTGTTGAAGGGGATCATCAGCATTCCTTCACCGGCCGAACCAGGCAAGGAAATGTCCATTGACATTATCCGCGGCCGAACGATAGTTAAACCGCGCTATGACGGAGAATCGGTGTGGTTTGACGTGGAGATCATTGTGGAAGGGGATCTGTTGGAGCAGCAGTCCAAGGATGAGTTGCCGGAACGCGAGGCGCTGGAGGCCATAGAAAGAGCAATGGCCGGGGAAGTGGAAAAAAAAGCCAGGCTTGCCCTGGAGAAGGCCCAGGCGGAATTCGGGGCGGACCTGTTCGACTTCGGGGTGGCCTTCCACCGCAAGTATCCGAAAAAGTGGAAAGAAATCAAGGACCGCTGGAACGAACTGTTCGCCGGCGCCGAAGTCCGGTTTTCCGTGGAGGCCCACCTGAGACGCAGCGGTTTGATAGCCAAAAGATTAACTCCGAGGGAGTAGTCAACAACTTTGCAATTTTGAAAAAGAGGCAGGCGAAGTTTCATGATAGTGCTGGTACTGCTGGCTTTTGCGCTCATTGCCGGGCTTGAGGCGCCGGGCCTGGTGAAGAAGAAGATGTGGCGGGAGCTGATAGCTTTTTCGGTTTACCTGGCCGCCGGCATGGCCCTGACCGTCCCGCAGGTGTACGAGGTGCGGCCCCTGGACTCCAACGCGATTATCAAGGCGCTGTTTGAGCCCGTGGCGGAGTGGTTGAAAAAACCTTGAGGGACACATGGGGGAACGTGGCGTATTCTTTTTTAAATGTGCGGGGCAATCAATATTCCTTGATCGGAAAGTTTGGCAGAAGCCAGGGATATACCTGCAGCGGGCCTGCGGCTAGACCGGCTTCAGCCCGTACTTTTGGATTTTGCGGTAAATGGTCGCCCGGCTGATGCCGAGCACGCGGGCAGCCTTCACCTTTCCCTCGTCCGACCATCCGTACTGTTCAAGGGCCGCGGCGATGGCTTCTTTTTCAAGCTGGGCCAGCTTCAACAGCCGGCCGTCTCCCGCCATGCCGCTCCTCGTCCTTTTCCTGGTCTGTTCGCGCAGAACGTGGGGTAGACTCTCGATGGTGATAAGATCCCCCTCTTCGATATTGATGGCGTATTCCACCGAGTAGACCAGTTCCCTGACGTTGCCGGGCCAGTGGTATTTCATGCAGGCGTTGATGGCTTCGGCGGTGAAGCCTTTGATGTTTTTGCCGAGCAGTTTGTTGAACCTCTTCATGTAAAAGTCCAGCAGGATCGGGATGTCCTCCTGCCTTTCCCTCAAGGGGGGGATAATCAGGGGCATGACGCTTAAACGGTAATACAGGTCGTCCCTGAAAAGGTTTTTCCGCACCGCGTCCTGCAGGTCGGTGTTGGTGGCTGCGATGACCCTGGTGTCCACCATGACCGGCCTGGCGCCGCCCACCCGTTCGATGACGCGTTCCTGGAGAAGCTTCAGCAGTTTGGTCTGAAGGTAGAGGGAGAGGTTTCCGACTTCTTCGAGAAATATCGTTCCGCCGCTGGCAAGTTCGATTTTTCCCGGCTTGCCGCCGCGCCGGGCGCCGGCAAAAGCGCCGTCGTCGTAGCCGAACAGCTCGATTTCAAGGAGATTTTCCGGTACGGCCGCGCAGTTGACGGAAATAAAGGGCTTGTGGCCGTGCGGCCCGGCGGAATGAATAGCCCTGGCGAAAATTTCCTTGCCGGTGCCGCTTTCGCCTATGATCAAGGCGGTGGAATTGCCGGCGGATATTTTTTGAGCTTTGGCTTTGGCTTCCGTCCAGGATTTGCTGATGCCCACCAGGTCGTCGAAACCTATCATTTCGTCATGCGTGTTCATGATCTCGTAGGCAAGCTTCTGCGTCTCCTTAAAGTCCCTGAGCGACGAGACGACTCCGACCACCCGGCCGTCTTTAACTTTGATCGGTTTTGCCGTGCTCAAAAGGTGGAGCTTTCGCCCCTCGTAATTCATGAAGATTTCGCGGGAATTGAAACCCTTGCCGTCCTGGAGTACCGATGAAAGCGGCAGGGCGGGCATCAGCGAGCCGGAATCCCTGCCGATGACGTTTTCTTTTTTCGTTCCGAAAAGCCTTTCCGCCGAACTGTTGAAATGGGTGATTACGCCGTCGCTGTTTATCGCTATGATGCCCTCCTCGACGGAGTCCACCACCGCCTCGAGGCGGTTGGCCATGACCGTAAGTTCGGTAAGGATCTGATGTTCGAGGGCCTTGCTGCTGATCAGATCGGCCATCCGGCTGATAAACCCGATGAGGGAATCGGTGTTTTTCAGAAGGGTTTCTTTCTGGGCCTGGTTGAAGGCTATCAGGCTGACGGTTCCGATAACTTCGTTCTCCGCTGTGACCGGATACACTATTGACGCCTTGTAGAAACACTTGCCGGTGAGGGGGCAGGACAGGCATATCTCGTGGAACCCGGCTTCGTTGATAAAAATGTGGGCGCCGGTTTGAAGCACGTGTTTGTTTACCAGGCCGCGCAGCAGCCTGGTGCCGACGTCGGTTCTCACCATCCCGGTTCCGGCGATGCGGACGAGGTCGGTGTCGATAATCTCCACTTCGACTTTGAGCACCGTGGCGATAGCTTCGGCAACCTGCTGGCAGCTTTCGCTTACCCGGGCAAGCCTGGACATGAGTTCGCATCTCCCCCAAAATACTTTTCCGGTCAGCGCCTTGTCACCGCTTACTCCTGGTGCTTTGCGCCGGCTGCACTTACCGCTTGTTTCAAGGCGAAATTGATCCATATTTATTGTTCTTTATTTTTCAGCCCTTTCCTGCCGTTTACGGTTGTCTTACGTGTAAAAAAAGCGCCGCTTTGATGCGGCGCCGGAAAATTACCGAATGAGATGTATTGTCAAGTGAAAAAACTTGCTGTCAGGCGGCTATCTGACGCGCACTCTGCCATCCGAATTCAAACGCCTGCCTGTTCAAAGCCTCGGTTCCACGCGGGGTGCGTGAAATTATGGCGGCTTCCAGGGACTCTTTGGTGGCCACGCCGGTCAGAGCGGCGAGAACTCCCAGGGCGACGATGTTTGCCACGATCTCCCGGCCGAAACGTTCCTTGGCGAGGTTTGTATAAGGGAGCGCGTATACCTTGGCAGGGGTGGGAGGTATTTCGTCGATGTAGGTGGTGTCGACGATAAGGGTGGAATTGTCGTTCAGCTTGCCGATGTACTTGTGCAGCGCCTCCCGGCTCATGACCAGAAGAATGTCGGGCGACGTTACCTTCGGGTAGTCGATCTCTGCGTCACTGATGATTATTTCCGCCTTGCTTGCTCCTCCCCTGGCTTCCGGACCGTAGGACTGGGTCTGCGCGGTGTTTTTCCCGTCCCTGACAACAGCCTCGGCCAGGATCTGTCCGGCCATGATGAGCCCCTGCCCCCCAAAGCCGCTTAAAATAATCTCACTGTTTTTCACCAACCGAAATCATTCCTTCCCGTAGTTCTTACGGATTTTCTCCGCCAATTGGCCGTAAATTTCCGTGAATTCAGGAGCTTCGGCCCTGTGCAGTTCTCCGATGAGAAATTTCCCCCGCATTTGTTCCTGCGTATAATCCTTTGCCTTTTCAACCGCGACGCCGTGTTCCTTCTGGTGCATCAGCATCTCGTAACCGTTCCCCAGCTTGTTTCTCCGCCCGTAGGACACCGGGCAGGCGGTAATGACCTCTATCACGCTGAAACCCCTGTGAACGGCGCCCTCCTTGATCAGCCTGATCAGAAGGGGGACGTGGAAGGTGGTGCTGCGGGCGACATAGGTTGCGCCCGCAGCCTTGACCAGTTCGGCCAGGTCGAAAGGCCTTTCGACAGTGCCGTAAGGCGCGGTTGCGGCGCGGGAGTCTTGCGGGGTGAGGGGGGAGTACTGTCCTCCGGTCATGCCGTATATGCTGTTGTTGAAGATGATTGCCGTGAGATCGATGTTGCGCCTGGCGGCGTGAATGAGATGGTTTCCCCCGATCGCGCTCGCGTCTCCGTCGCCCATGAAAACAAAAACGTTAAGCTCCGGACGGGCAACTTTTATCCCGGTGGCAAAAGCGAGAGCCCTTCCGTGAGTGGTGTGCAGGGTGTTGAAATCCAGGTACCCCGCCGCTCTCGAAGAGCAGCCGATGCCGGAAACGATCACGGTCTTGTCCTGATCGAAGCCAAGCTGGCCGAATGCCCGGACAAAAGCGCCGAGGACGATGCCGTTGCCGCATCCGGGGCACCAGATATGAGGAAGTTTGTTTTCCCGCAGGAATCTTTTGTGGTTGTTCTGCATTTCGATTTCACCGGTCTTTTTTTATCGATTTGCGGATGGCGGCCAGAATTTCACCGGGCGTGATCAGTTCGCCGCCGACTCTGTTCAGGCCGACGATCCGGGCTCCCTGTCCGGCCGCCCGCTCGACTTCTCTCCTGAGCTGGCCCAGATTCATTTCAGGGACGATCAGGGCGCCGGCGGTTCCGGACAGAGCAGCCACTTCTTTTTCCGGAAAGGGCCAGATGGTTACCAGGCGGAAAAGTCCTGCCTTGATTCCCGCCGCCCGGGCCTCTTTGACCGCCCTCTTTGCCGAGCGCGAAACCGAACCGTAGGCTATGACCACCACTTCCGCGTCTTCCGCCAGGAAAGTGTCATAAATGATGATGTCCCCGAGATTGTTCATTATCTTGTCATTCAAACGGTTGATCAATTTTTCCGCAATCTCGGGATTGGTGGTGGGAAAACCGCTCTTGTCGTGAGCCAGGCTGGTTACGTGAAAGCGGTAACCATCACAAAAATCGGCCACTTCCGGTACGCCGTTTTCGCCGGGACGGAAGGGCAGATAATTTTTCAGGCCCGGACGGGGTTTTTTACGGGAAAAAACAGGTATTTCGCCCGGTTCCGGAAGGATGACGCGCTCCCTCAAATGGCCGATCACTTCATCGGTCAGCATGATTACCGGCACCCTGTATTTTTCGGACAGATTGAAAGCGGTTATCGTTAGAGAATATGACTCCTGAACGGACGAGGGGCACAAAACTATGACAGGATGGTCGCCGTGCGTGCCCCAGCGGGCCTGCATCACGTCGCCCTGGGCGGGCGCGGTCGGGATGCCGGTGCTGGGTCCGAAACGTTGTACGTTCACGATGACGCAGGGAACTTCCGCCATGGCAGCGAAGCCGATGTTTTCCTGTTTGAGCGAGAAGCCGGGACCGCTGGTGGCGGTAAAAGATTTCAGGCCGGCCAGGGAGGCTCCGATAACGGCCGCCATGCTTGCGATTTCATCTTCCATCTGGATGAACTTGCCGCCGACCAGGGGCAGTTTTTCAGCCATGATCTCCGCTATTTCGGTGGAGGGCGTAATCGGATAACCGGCAAAAAAACGCGCACCTGCTGCCAGGGCGCCTTCGGCGATCGCTTCATTTCCTTGCATCAAACGGGCAAGGGGAAGTAATTCTGACAACTTATTCCACTCCCATATTTATCGCAAAATCGGGGCAATGGCTTTCACACATGCGGCAGCCGGTGCACAGGTGCTGGTTGGCCGCCGCCGCCTTGCCGCTGCTGTCGATTATAAACACTTTCGGACAGATGGAGGCGCATATTCCGCAGCCCTTGCACCAGGTTTTGTTTACATTTACTCTTTTGCTCCGTCCCACTGCCGCGAGATTTTCCCTCATTATCTCCCCGCCTTGTATCATATTGAGATTCCGGTCATCAGTCCCTTAAAAATCAAACCATCTCAAAATGAAATAAATCTCATTATTATACATTTCCATTTCCTATACATATTTTACACTTTTCGAACCGGATGTAAAGCGATAAACGACGCAAAGCCAAAAAGTTCATAAATTTTGAAAATTCAGTTATATATGACGGGTAATAAATTTTGCTTGATCCGGCAAATCATAAGTATGGGCAAATATTACGGACCGGGCGGTGCTTGGCTTGATCTGGGAATATATCTACCGGACGACATTAATCTATTTCCTGGTGCTGGCGGTAATCAGGATGATGGGGAAGCGCGAAGTGGGACAGCTTTCCCCCTTTGATTTTGTAGTGGCCGTTATTATTGCGGAACTTGCCGCAATCCCGATGGAAGCGACTGAAATGCCCCTGTGGCACAGCATACTGCCGCTGGTTATTCTGGGACTGCTTGAGGTTCTGGTTTCTTACGCCACCCTGTTCAGCCACAGACTGCGCGGCGTAGTCTGCGGGCAGCCCCAGGTCATCATCAAAAACGGACTGCTGCTGAGAGACGAAATGAGAAGGGCCCGTTACAACCTGGACGAGTTGATGGCTCAGATGAGGGAAAAAGGCATTGTAAATATTGATGATGTGGAATTCGCAGTCCTCGAAACCTCCGGGAAGCTCAGCGTCATCCTCAAGTCGCAGCGCCGGCCGGTTACCCCCGCCGACCTGGGAATTTCCACGGCCTACGAGGGTCTGCCCACGGTGCTGGTCATGGACGGGAACATATTGAGGCAAAACCTGAAGGAAATAAACCTCGACGAGAAATGGCTGCACGAAGTCCTGAGGGAGAGGAACCTCACTTACAGGAACGTCCTGCTGGCTTCCCTCGGCACGGACGGCAGGCTCTTCGTAAATCCGAAAACGACAGGAGGAAAAAGTCGCATTTGGTAGAATAAACCTGTATATCTAATAAAAGTGCATGTACAGCAAAAAAAGGCAACGGGGGCGCAATTCCATGTTCCGGCTTGAACGCAAACAGCAGTTGGTTGTACTTGTCCTCGCGGGAGTGATTCTTTTCGGCGGCGGATACCGTTACGCCCAGATCAAAGAGAAGGCCGCGGCAGAAAGCAGGCCCGCGCTGGAAAGCCCGCGGGAGAACAGGGTCAAAGAATTCAAGGTGCATGTGGCCGGCGCCGTGGCAAGGCCCGGTGTCTATCAGATTCCGGAGGGTTCCAGGGTTATCGACGCGGTAAACATGGCCGGCCCCGCTGAAGATGCCGCGCTGGATACCTTGAAGCTCGCCTCGCCGGTCATCGACGGGCAGACCATAACCGTTCCGTCAAAATCGGATGCAGGGCCGGGTGCGGCGCTGGGCGTTGTTCTCAACAAAGGCCGGCCGGGTACGGCAGAGACGTTGCCGGCAGGGGGGCTTGTCAACATAAACACTGCGGATGTGAGCCAGTTGGATACCCTGCCCGGCATCGGCCCTGCGCTTGCCCAGCGGATCATTCAGTACCGCGAAGCAAACGGACCGTTCAGAACGCCCGAGGATTTGAAAAATGTTTCCGGGATAGGGGATAAAAACTATGAAAGGCTGAAAGACAGCATAACGGTTTATTGACGGCAGGTCCGGCGTAGTGGCAAAGGTGCGGCTTCATTTATTTCGGGGGCATGACGGTAGCCGTCCCCGCAAGCACCGTATTGCCGGACTGGTTGGTGCATGTGGTTTTCAGCTTGATCCTGTTCTTTTCCCTGTCGATTTCGGTTACTTCGGCTTCGGCCTTGATGGTGTCGCCGATCTTTACCGGCGCGGTGAATTTAAGCTCTTGCGCCAGGTATACGGTTCCCGGACCGGGCAGCTTCGTGCCCAGAATGGTCGATATCAGTCCCGCCGTCAGCATGCCGTGGGCTATTCTGGTTTTAAACATGGTGCTCCCGGCGAACTCCTCGTTTACGTGGACCGGGTTCAAGTCTCCCGTTATTCCGGCATAAAGGTAGACGTCGGTCTCGCTGATCGTTTTCTGGAAGGATTCCCTGTCACCGATTTTCAACTGGTTGATTGTTCTGCCTTTCACCTTAAAACCTCCTCTTGTTCAAAACCCTGCAGCAGGGCTTTTACGTTTTTACCCAGGACCTTGTGGTTGTACCCCCCTTCGAGAGCGGCAAACAGCCTGCCGCTGCAGACCCTGCGGGCGTAACCGGCAATCATTTTGCCTATGGCGGCATAGTCTTCGGTGTAAAGGGTTCCGCCCCAGTCGTCGACGTGCCGGTCAAATCCCGCGGACACGGCAACGAGTTCGCAGTCGCCGTTTTCTTTAAGACACCTGTCCAACCCGCCGATGTCATCGAGATGGTGATAGGTGACATCGGGCACGTGCGCGAAGATGTCGTTTGTCCCGTCGCCAAAATGCAGGTCTATGTCGACAATGAGCACCTTGTTGACCATTTTGTTTGTTCTTAGTTTTTCCACGGCAATGGCGACGTTGTTGAACCAGCAGAAACCCCAGCAGGAGTTTCTGCCGGCATGGTGACCGGGAGGCCTGATCAGGGCGAAGGACGGTTCCCCCCGCACGGCGAGTTCCGCGGCCTTGACGGCTCCGCCTGCAGCGAGAGCGGCGTATTCGTACAGCCCGCCCCTCTTTCTGATGTGTTCCAGGTGAAAGGGACTGTGTACCAGGAGAATGTCCTGTTCTTCTGCCGGCTCCGGTTCGACGAATTCGTAAATGTCCGTCAACTCTTCGACGATGCCGTCCAATCTTCCCTTTTCAGCGGCCGGGTCGCGGGTATAAACGTCAAGATACCGCTCATGAAAAACAATCTTCATAAAAATTCCTCCACGGGAGATAAAAATAAATCCCTATATTTTGCGGGATTCGTAACCTGGACTGGCATGGCGCGTGCATTACGGCAGCAGCTATTCAGATTTAAAAAATTTTGGAAAGGCGCCTGCCTAACGTTTCGGGACGCCGACGTCGATTATGTCGCCGCATTCTTTGCATTTGTAAAATTCGTAAACATACTCCTCGTCTTCCGTGCTGTGCAGGTGTTTTCTCCGGCCGCCGCAGTCGCAGCAGGCAGTGCCGTTCAGCTTGTTTTTCTCCTCAGCTTCCATGATACGAACACCTCCGGTGTATTTTGAAAGGAGCCGTTACTGTTTATATGGTAATTTCGATGCGTTTCCAGAAAGTCCTTGCGCAGTCGGCCGGGTCTTTCTTTTTTTCTGAAAAATAAATATGAACGGAGGGCAGGGATAATACCGGACGGCATGAAAATATACAGTCAAAACCTGTTGAGGGAAGCGTGCCTGCCGTGAGCAAAAACTCTTACAGGGAAGACGGTTTTCTGATAATAGAAGAAACAAACAGCATATGCAAATCATGCGTCGTCTGCCTTTGCCGGAGCGGGGAGGTTCTCGCCTCGGCCCGCATCAGAACCGCGGGCGGCGTATGGGTTTTTCAGGGGATAGATGTTTCCGGGGAACACAGGTCGAAAGGATACGGGTCGCTGGTTTTGAAAAAATTGACCGGGTACCTTGACAGGCACGGCATAGATCTGTACGCCTGCGTGCACTCCGGCGGAGCCCTGAGCGAAAAACAGCTCGTGGAATGGTACAAGCGATACGGATTTGTCAACGGCGGGAAAGGATACCACCTGGTACGCTACTGCAGGCGGCCGGATGAAAAAGCCTGACTTTGCCGTAAACCCCGAAATAAAAAATTTGTTGAAATTTCCATTTTTTTCGATTTTGCAAGCAGGAATCAGCAACATTAAGGTAAATAATAGTATTATAAATAAATACAGGAGGTTTGGAAAAAGTGAACAAGAATGACCTCGTTTTAAGTGTGGCAGCAAAAACCGATTTTACCAGAAAACTCTCTGAAAAGGCCGTGGGAGCGGTATTATCCAGTATTCAGGACGCCCTCGCCAAAGGGGATAAAGTTCAGTTGGTCGGTTTCGGGACCTTTGAAGTGAGGGAAAGAGCGGCCCGCAAGGGGAGAAACCCGCAGAACGGCAAAGAGATCACGATCCCCGCGGCCAAGATACCGGTGTTTAAAGCAGGTAAAAACTTGAAAGACTCCGTAAAGTAAAAATCGCGTTCAATATTTTTTAAATATTCTTAAAAGACAGGGTTTGAAATCTGCATTGCCGGATTGTTTTGGGGAAGCCGGGAAGAAATAACCCTTCCTTAAAGAAATCTTTTGTGAGACTGTATTGTTTTGTTTTTTGGAAAGCAGAGCCCTTCTGTATTTGCTGCCGCAGAAGGGCCGTGCCCGGCTTCCCGGCGCCAAACTCATTGTGGGTTTGGCGATTTTGTCTTGCTGGAAGGTTTTTTGAATATCCCCGGTGAATAAATATTGCGGGAATCGTCCAAAAAAATTCAATGTCGGGGGGTTTGGCTTTATGGAAAGCAAAATCGCCAGGGTTGTCGGAATGAAGTATTCTCCCGTTGCGGTAATTCTGACCGACAAAAAGCCCGAACAAGCCCTTCAGTTTGTGGAAGGACGGTGGGGCTGCGTTGTTTCCATGCTCAGTGCGGCTGCCAAAGGAAGGACGGCGGTATTTGACAGAAAGACCTTCGGCTGTCTGGGCGGCGGTACGGGTTTGGGTTTCGGCAACCAGTACGTGAATTTCCCCGCGGGTATAGAATACTTTATCTCCACCGGCAACAAGGAATTCTGCAAAACGGATGCGGGACGGAACATGGTGAGGAACATGCCGGCCATAGAGCACGGGGAGGGCTATGTAAAGAATCCCGAACTGGCCAAAAAGTTTATCGACGCGCTGCCGGTTGTGGACGTGCCGGCTGAGTATGTGGTGTTCAAACCGCTGGAGCGGCTTTCCGGCGGCGAAACCCCGAAGGTCGTCGTTTTCCTGGCAAATCCCGACCAGCTTTCCGCGCTGGTGGTTCTGGCGAATTATTCCCGGGAGACGAACGAAAACGTAGTCGTCCCGTTTGGGGCGGGCTGCCATTCCATTTGCATCATTCCCTACAGGGAAGAAGCGGCGGAAAACCCGAGGGCCATTATCGGCCTTACGGACATTTCAGCCAGAAAGCATGTGGACAGAGACATCCTCTCCTTTACGGTGCCCTACAAGATGTTTTTGGAAATGGAGTCCAACGTCGAGGGCAGCTTCCTGGAAAGGGAAGAGTGGAGGAAGGTGCGGGAAAGAAACGGGTAAACAGCGGTTGATTTTTTCAGAAAAGCAAGCTTTGGGAGGCTGTTCCGGCGCAAGGCGCCCGGCCTTCGAAAAGAAAGGAAAATATTCGGGAGAGCTAAAGGTTTTCTGAATAACGGGCGATAAGTATTTTTGGAGAAGGATTTTTTTAGGAGATTTACAATGGATATCAATCCGCTGATCAGAATACTGATGCTGGACTGTGCGACAAGCGCGATGGAAGCGGGCAGGGAGGACGGCCGGCGCGGACTCGATGATCTTTTTTCGGTTTTTCTCTTCCTCGCCCTGGCCGGAACCGATTTCAAGTCGCCGTCCGCAGGCGCCGGCGCGGCGGAGAAACGTAAAAGCGGAACACGTGCGGTGTCACGGGCTGAGGGAAGCGCCGGGGGACGTGCGCCCGGCGCCCGCAGTCCCGGAGCCGCCGGCGGGAGGACGGCCGGGGTTGGTGTTTCCGGTCTCGAGAAACTGATCGAGAGTACGGCTGAGAAATACGGAGTGGACCCGGACCTGGTGAAATCGGTGATTCGGGCCGAATCCAGTTTCAACCCGGGGGCCACGTCGCCTGCGGGGGCGATGGGTCTGATGCAGTTGATGCCGGAAACGGCGGCTTCGCTGGGAGTGAAAAACCCTTACGACCCGGCCCAGAATATCGACGGGGGGACCCGTTATTTGAAACAGATGCTCGACCGGTACGGCGGCGACGTCAGCCTGGCTCTTGCCGCTTATAACGCCGGTCCCGGCGCGGTCGACAGGGCGGGCGGGATACCCAACTACCGGGAAACCAGAGACTATGTAAGGAAAGTGCTTAAAAACAAGGTTAATTTCACCGCTTGAGCAAGAACACCAATCCTCTAACGGGAGGGCTTCATGAACAGGCCCCTGGTCGTGTTGACGGTGTCGTATGCGGCCGGCATATTAATCGGCGGTTTTGCAGTGATAAAGGCTTCCACGGCTTTGGCCCTGGCGGCTTTTTGCTTTTTGGCGGCTCTGGTCTGGTACGTCCGGGGATGGCGGGGCGGCCGGCTTGTCATCGTTGTTCTCTTTGTGTTGACGGGCCTGGCCGCAAGCCGCCTCTGGCTCGCGGGGAGTGAGACGGCGCTGCTGGACTACGAAGGCAGGCGGGTCACCGTCACCGGCTGGGTGGCCGCGGAGCCGGACGTGCGCGAAGACAGGGTGTTTTATCTGGTGAAGGCGCGGGAAGTTTCCGCCGGCGGGGAGCGGCGGGAGATTTCCGGAACCGTCAGGCTTGTGGAGAAAGATCCGGAGCAGGTGCGCGGCTACGGCGATATGCTGAGGGCGACGGGACTTATCAGCCGGCCCGCATCCTCCGGCAACCCCGGCTTGTTTGACTACAGGACCTACCTGGAGCGCCAGGGGATAAAAGTGACGCTTTTTTGCCGTGGACGGGGAGCGGTTGAAAGAACCGGCGAATATTCGGCCAACCCCCTGTTGAAAGCCGTCCTGACGCTGAAACAGAGGCTTGCGGCCGGTGCGGCGGCCGGCCTTCCGCCTGCCTGGGCCCGGATTGTGAACGGCATCGTATTCGGCATACAGGGACCCATTGACAGAGACACCAGGCGAGCTTTTTCCGAGACGGGTCTCGTGCATGTAACGCAAGCGGTGTTGTAGTACCTGCACGCTCGTCAAGTGGGTGGTCCAGTTCTGGTATTATACATTCGATGTTAACTTTAATCGGGTTGTCCCTGCTCTTTACCCAAATGTTTGAAACAAGTTTCATAAGAAGATCTCTTTTTTCGTTAAATGGAGCGTTTAATATATTTTCCAAATTCAGGTTTTTGTATTTTTCGGCAAGGTTATTGATGTTATTAATCCTTTCGTTTTCCAGGTTTAAATATAACCTGAGTTCTTCAATATTCTGTTCGAGTGAGGTCTGTTTCTCTTTTACCAGGTCGATTTCCTTTTTAAGGTCGGATATTTCAATTACGCCTTCCCTGTAAGCTTGCAATATTCTTTCTTTTTCATTTAAAAGTTTCATTAGTTTTTTGTTAAGATCTTTTATTTTGTTCTCCAGTTCTGCCCTTTTGGCGCCTGTTGAATTGTTGTGAGAATTTATAGCTTCTTGAAGCCTTTCAGAGTTAGAAAGTGTCAAGGCAAGATAGGAAAGCACATGCCGTTCCAGTTCTTCTCCCCTTATCCAGGGAGCATCACAGCGGTCGGCTCTTTTGTTTCTTGAGGACATAATGTTCTTGTGGCATCTGTAGTAATGGGTTTCGCCATAAGGTTCCCCGTATTTTTTCCCGTTTTTCCTGTGTTTCGCTACTTCAGTGGTCCCTCCCATATGAGAGCCGCAGTATCCGCACCTGAGCAAACCGCGCAGGAGGTACTGTCTGGGCGTCTTCCTGTGGATCATGTTTCTCCGCTCTTTTAACAGATTTTGAGCCTTATCAAAGGTTTCACGGTCGATGATACTGGGTATCTGCACCTTGATTCCCTTGTAAAGCCATTCTCCGACATAGCAGGTGTCGGTCAATACGGCGTAGACCCTTTCTCCTGTCCACTTTCCGTTACGTTTGGTTCTTTTGCCTAATTTTGTCAACAATTCAGCTACTGAGTACGTGCTGCTGTCTGGTTTTATGTACTCTTTAAATATGAGGCCAACTGTTTCCGCTTCTTCGTCATTTATAACCAGATAGCCCCTTTTGCCATTCTTCTGTTTCTTGCCGTCATCGCCGGTTTTTCTTTCAGGTATTATATAGTCGTAGCCGAAAGGAGGGTGGGTGAGCACGACATAACCCTCTTCCGCGCGTCTCATTTTACCCATCCTGGACCGTTCTATGAAAGTATCCCGTTCGAGCTGAGCTATTGAACCAAGCAGGGAAAGCATGAATTTTCCGATTGGGTTCATCGTATCGAAGGGCTCGGTAACCGAACGAAAAGAAACTCCGATGCTGTCGAGGTAATCGACAATGAAGAGGAGATCCTTAACGCTTCGGAAGAAACGGTCAATCCGGTAGACGAGAATTACCTGAAACTTTCCCTGTTCAGCGTCCCTCAACAGGCGCTGAAGTTCGGGCCGATCCTGTGTTGTGCCGGAATAGCCGGCGTCAATGTATTCGCTGTATATCGTATAATTCATGCTGCGGCAGTAGCTTCTCAAAAGCTCCATCTGCGCCGGTATGCTGAAATTCTCGGTTTGCTCTTCAGTAGAAACCCTTGCGTATAGCGCAATAAATTGCGAGTTCGTCATTTTGATCACCTCAGAGATTATGGCCGTCTATACAAACCTCTCCGGCAACGGGCCAAAAGGCACTTTGCTCTGCGATTTTAAAATATAAACTGCTTCCGATGCAGTCTTTTGGGGTTAAGGCAACAAGTATTTGGCCGCTTGAGAATTTCCGGGCGAAAAAGAAGAGGTCGGAAGTTTTTGTTGAAAATTTTTTCGGGTTGGCAGTATGTTTAAATTCGTTCAGTAGCTTGTTGATGATCTCCGCCCTATCTTCGCAGGGGTCGAAATCTTCGGAATTGTATAAGAAATACCGCCTGTTGCTGTCATACAAAACAAAAGCTCCCGTAAACAGGCCGAGGTCGAGCAGTCTTCTGCACGTTGCTTCCAGCGACGTCCAGAAATGCCGCCTGTCGCGCAGTTTCATCGCGAGCGATATCGGATCAAGGTGGAAATTCACGGCTGCAGCATAAGTAAATTTTGACCGAGGCATCAGGAGCTCTGTCGCGAAGTCGTCCGCTTCTTTTTTTATTGCCGGATCTTCGTCGTCGCCGATGCTGTAGGCCTTATGCTCCAAGGCAAGGTGGCCAAACTCATGCGCTACGCTGAACCTTTTTCTTTCAATGTTATGGGCGGAATTATAAATAATATACTGGTAATTAAGTCCGGGGTGCTGTATTAGGGAAGCGCTGACGCTGTCTGGCAAGTAATCGCAGGGTACCAGTTGGACCTGCTTATTCATCTTAAACTCGTTGAGTTTATCCAAAAGCCACACTATATCAAGCGGATATGAAGGCTTTACGCGGGTTATTAACTCCTGCGCTTTTGTGGTTCCGGGTGAATAGGTTGATTCCACCAGTACAGCTCCTTTCTTGAAGGTTTTGGTTTTAATGAACAGAACAAATGTTCTATTGCTAATATTACCATAATAGTCACAGGAAGACAATAATTGTATTATGTGAAGCCTGGTTCGACCAAAATCGAAGGATTCTACCGGTAAAACCAGCAGGCAGCCCCGTTCAACTGAGGCCACTTACAAAAAACTGTCCGTGTAACGTAACGCATGGAAGACATACTCACCCCCCCCTCGAGGACAGGGATATAAGCATAACTAGTTCATAAAATCTTTTTTTGCCTTTCCCTTTAATTTTTTCAATGCTTCCCTATCCTTATCGACTTCAAAAATCCATTTAACGGCTTTTTTGAAATATTCCCGCCCCTCTGGGCTTAATTTTTTAGCTCGATTAAATATTTCAGCCATTTCAGGATCAAAATCAGTGCCAGTACGAGATTTCCGTTCATTCGTAGCACCGAGCAGATAATCAACAGTGCAATCAAAAATCTCGGCTAGCTTCAAAAGCATATCAGCATCGGGCATGCGCCTGCCTGTTTCCCAGAGGCCAACAGCTCGGTCAGTTACCCCAAGCAATGCTCCTAATTCTTTTTGAGTGATTCCCTTTATTTCTCTTTCCTGTTTCAGCCTTTTTACAAACATCCGGCTTTTTTCTAATTCCATACTTTCCGCCTCTCCTTAAGAGAAAATGATTATCTGATTACAGGATTATTTGTTTAAAGTTTTATATGAAATATCTTTATGGTATTATAAAAAATATAAAAGAACAATATGTAGTTAAATTAGTTGACTAACTACAGTTAGTTCTGTATAATTAAAATAAACTTAAAATTGGTAGGGGTGACGTATATGGCAAAAAGAGAATACCTGATAAAATTGCGCAAAGAAAGAAGATGGACTCAGAAAGAAGTTGCGGCACAGCTCGGTATATCGGACAGGCTTTATGGCATGTTCGAAACCGGCATTAGGACCCCGAAGCTGCACATTGCCCTTAAAATACAGGAATTATTCGGCGAACCTTTGGATGTGATTTTTTATGACCTCAAACCGAACGAAATGTCGCATATAAATGACGAAATAGAACAAGCCGTACTGCAGTTTAGTTGAGAAAGGATGCTTTTTATTCGAATCTTAGATTCTGTTTTTTAGAAAGGTTTGAGAAAATGCTCTGCAAAAGCAGCAGGACAAAATCGTATGCTGTGACCCATAAGTTTATTCCTAAACCTGGCTGGCAGAAAGATTACGATGAAGCGGTCGATATTTTGGCCCGCATACTTCTTCTAAAGGAAAAGACAAACGATCCGGCCGATTCGCGAAAGCCAATCCAGCGGGTTAAATATTAGATATTCTTCTTAATTCGTGAAAGTCCTGCACAGCACAAAATTTTACCCGCCTGAAAGAGCCCGGGTGGTTCCAGGGCGAAACCTCTGTCCAGGAGGTCGCGGGAAACCGTATTTTTGCGCAGCGTGCGCGGAGGGTGCGCAAAAATCGTCTATAGTTTAAGCGGGCAGCTTTTTCCGGTAGGGATTCCCCCGGCAGCAGAACCCAAAGTTTTGCTGCAAGCTCGGATTTAAAAAACCGGCGTGGCGGCAACACGTATAAATTGCCAGGCGTTATCGTAAGAGGGCTACCTGGCTGACCGCCGTCAAGAACAATACCAAAATGCAGCGGCAAGCCGGGATAAGGATTGGAACCAATCATTCCAGTCCTGACAAGCGAATATGGTGCGAAAATCATCAGCCGGCAGTGTGAGGGTGGAAATAACCACCCCCTCTGAAATGCTGTTCCTGTGCACGCCAATTTGCTGCCTGAATTTTAGAGAAAGAAACCGGCAGTTAAATTACCCTTAACAGGAAGGCTATGGAGGACGATTCGTCTGGCTGGCTGCAGGTAATCGACAGTTGTATTCGTTTTGTGTTTTGTCAAAGTATCAAACAGTTCCCCGGTTTTTAATTGCCGGGGAACTGCAAAATATATTTGGGGAGTTGGTGTTGGATAAATATGTATTCGAAAGTTTCAACTAAAACAGCGCTTATTCCCAAGCACAAAACAAAAGGATTGCGCATATTCAATGAAATCGCCATGAGAGAAATGATGAATTCGGGCGCTGACGGGCGCATGCGCTTAGAAGCAAAAACAGTGCTGCAACAACTGAATATAGTTTACCTTCCGAGTTGCCCGAAGGGTATTGCAAAAGCAACAAGAGAAAAAATTGAAAAAGTAGCCCGCTGTAAAGTACGAAACGGATATCGCCCAAAACCCGAATATTACCAAATACCGTCATGGATTAAAAAAGATGCTTTATATAAAAAATACTTCTTAGAATGCTTAGACGTCGAGATAATGCTAAGAAAGGACTATAAGGAGCGTGCGGCATGTCACTGAGGTCGATGACAACAAGCGAGCTGAACGAGCTGGCGCTCAGATACATAAACAATTCTTCAGAAAGAGCAGCGATTATAGAAAAAATAAATAACTCCAACGGGCAACCGGCAGTACAGATATTTTCTGAAAAAATCGGCGTTGATTGTAACGAAATTATTAACTGGACAAAAAAATACTACCGGGCCAAAAAACTGCACGCGCATCAAAAATGCGACATGGTGCAGGTCAGCGATCCTCCTGTGTACGACATAAACGCTGAAGCCGCCGAGCTTGCCGAGGAGCTAGTCGGCGGTAACGGCGGGGAGTGGCGTCAAAGCAGGCGCAACACCTTTGCCAAGACCATGAATTCTAAAGCGCGAAAACAAAGAAACTGAGAACAAGCCTTGGGGAATGATGAGATTGAACACCAGTAAACTAAAAAAGTTTTCCTGGTTAGAACCCAACGTCATTAACATCGACCGCAATGCAGCCAGGGATACTAATCTGTTCCGCCCATTACAGCAAGATGTCACCAAAAACGAAAACCTACTGGCCTATGACCGGATCCATACCGGTGATTATTGTCAAGTTGTCCAGTGGAAATGGCCGGGAGATGACAGAGTATTTTATGTCCCTGTAGAACTGTTCCAATATGCAAGGCTCATGGGCATGGCGCGGGATGTTATAGCGGCTTCTACGCAGATGTACTTAACTAGCGGCGATAGAGCAAATCTAATGGTTAAAACCAGTACATATAAACTGGCAAACCTTTTGGGGTTATCAACCAACGGGAAAAATATTGAGAACATAATGAATATCTTGACTTTTTGTCGCGCATATACAATTAAGAATTACCCCTGGCGCTTTAAAAATGAAAAAGGAAGAATTGAGACCCAATATATAATTTTTGGTTTTATCGATGGAGTAGGAAGGACCGTTAAAATTGACGACATAGCGATTCCAACAAACAAACAACCCGTTTACATTCATATAAACAAATATTATTCAAGAACTATAAATGATATTATTCCTGCTCCCGTACCTGTCAAGGCGTTGGAAATTGCTCACCAACAAAAAAATCCGATAGTTGCAAATGGCATAAAAAATATTGCTTATTATTTGGCTTCAAGAATTCCTGACACAAACCTCAAATTTAAGCTGGAAAAACTCAGGGAAATCTGCAACATATCAAGTAACAGAAAGGATAAGGTTCAAAAGGCAATCGAAAACATCTTGTCGAAACTGAATCCGTTTGTAATAGAAGACTACAACTATGATGGCAACATATACCATGTAATATTGGCTGGAAGAAAAAGGAGCTAAGGATTTTCTCGATCTCACAGGGCATATTTTTCTGTATCTTAAGTCATCTATAGAGAATTTTCTCGATCTCACAGGACAATTTTCTCGATCTCACAGGACAATTTTCTCGATCTCACAGGACGATTTTCTCGACCTCACAGGACATGGAAAAATTTTCTGAGCCTTGGGAGAGTAAGGCTGAGAGGTCATCGATTTTGCTGTAGATCTTGAAGATCTTTAAGATCTTCAAGAGGGAGTGGCGGGCAATAAATACCCGCCACTCCCTCTTCCTTCTCAAGGAGGTTTTAGTTTTGGACGTTTGGTTAGATAGATCACTGGAAATGACCGTGAAAGAATGCCAGTTACGAAAAGATGCTGCTCAAAGCACGGGAAGGTGCTTCACTGGATTTTCCACCGGAATTCCTGATCTGGATGCCATGATAAACGGGATTAATCCCGGCAGTGTGGTAGTAATCGGCGGTCAACCAGGTGTAGGCAAGACTGCATTGGCCCTTCAGATAGCAACCAACGTTGCTAAATTCGATGATTCAGTGATCATCTACTGCTTCGCTGAGAATAAACTGGAGAATTTACATACCAGGATGATATGCCAATATTCCAACCTCGATGTAACGGCTTACACTAGAGGGTTGGGAGATCTGAAAGTTTTTGAAAAAGCTGGTCGAGAGCACTTTACAGCAACAAAGGGCAGGATTTGCTTCAAAAAGATAGACAAAAATTTTTCGGTAAAAATGATCCTGGAAATAATCAACGGGTACCGGAGAGAGAAAGAACCGGATGCAAAATTCCTGGTAATCGTTGATTACCTCCAGAAATTGGCCGAGACCAGACATGAAAACGATCCCCGAATAGCAGTAGCAAATGCAAGCGCAGAATTCCAGCGCCTTGCTGGAGATGAAAAAGACGTCGGGGTTATGCTCATCAGTGGCTTGAGCAGAGCCGCGTATTACGGAGATAAAATGGCCTATGGATTCAAGGAGTCTGGAGATATTGACTATGACGTTGATGTAGCGATTAACCTCGTCAAATCCAGCGATCCCAAGAAAACAAATAATGTCGAACTTGTAGTAATAAAAAACAGATTTGGCAACTGCGAAGTAATCGAACTGGCCTTTGACCAAAAGAACAGCAAATTCCTGGTGCCAAAGAAGGAACCCGGAACAGTTTCTTTTACGAAAAAAGCCGCAAGGTAAAGGAAAAACATTTGTTAATCCACGATTTTTCTTTCAGTGATCGATTAGTAACAGCGTCGCAAAGACTAACCTACCGAAAAAATGTCTCAATTGTCGCAGAACTCCATTTCGAAACCTTTCTTTAGAAAGGAGCAGGTTTTTTGGAAGAAACAAAAGAATCGTTTTCAGCCGAAGGTCATGTAACCCGTTTTTATTTTAAAAGCAGAAGCGATGACTATCACGTCGCTCTGTTTGTTTATAACGACAAGCAGGCAATCATATCTGGTAATCTCTACAGTGCGGAGGAAAAAGAGAGGATTTTTGTAAAAGGTGAATGGTACGTACATCAGAAGTACGGCCGCCAGGTTAGGGTAGATACCTGGGAGCGTATCGTACCCACCACTGAAGAACAGGCTATTGCATTTCTGTCCTCCAGCCTGATTAAAGGAGTCGGCCCGGTCACTGCCAAGAGGATCGTCGAAAAACTCGGTGCCGAGGCGGTAAAAAACATCATGGAAAAAGGCGTTGAAGCGCTTGCAGGTATAAAAGGTTTACGGAAGCCCCAGGAAGTCTATGAAAGCGTGAGAGGCGCCTACGAAGCCCAGAGGATTGTATCGCAACTCCTGCCGCTCGGCATATCCGTCAATGCCGCCATGAAAGCACATAAAAAGTTCGGCGGCGCTACTGCAGAGCTGGTCAAGCGGAATCCGTACTGTCTTATGGAAGTAGACAGCATCGGGTTTCTGAAGGCTGACGCCATCGCCCAGGGCTTGGGCGTATCCCTTGACAGCACGGGCCGAATTGCAGGCGCAATCCGCCAGTCGCTCAAAGAAATAATCTGGGACAACGGCTATTGCTATGCGACAAGAGAAGAGTTATTGGGAAAAGCCTTAAAACTGCTGAATCATAAAAAGAAATGCGTCACAAGGGAACAGGTGGACAATATGCTTAAGCACCTGTCCAGTAGCGACAGGCTGGTAATAGAAGATAATGCAGTCTACACTCCCAAGCTATACAAAGACGAAGTTTTGCTGGCGGAGAGCGCTAGGTCGATGTTAAAGCCTCGGAAAGATGTCATTTTGCCGGAAAAAGTCGAAAGGCTCGTTAAACAGTACGAGCTTAGGGAAGGCATAAGGCTTTCTAGCGAGCAGAAGCAGGTCGTGGTTAGCCTGATGAACAACAACCTGCTGATCTTGACCGGCGGCCCCGGCGTTGGCAAGACCACTGCCGTAAAAGCAGTGATAAGCGTTTACGAAAGCCTTTTCGGCAAACCCGTCCTCCTGGCGTCGCCCACCGGCAAGGCCAGCCGCAGGCTGGCCGAGGTGACCGGCAGGGGCGCGAGCACGGTCCACAGGTTGTTGGGTTTCAGGCCGGGCGCGCCAACGCCGGCATACTGCAGGAGCAGCCCTTTGCCCTGCGGCCTCCTGGTCGTAGACGAGGTGTCCATGATGGGCGTAAGCATGGCGAAGATGTTGTTCGACGCAGTTGGCGAGGACACGCGCGTGTTGCTTGTGGGCGACGCCGACCAGCTGCCTTCGGTCGAGCCGGGCAATGTCCTGGCTGATCTCCTGGCGGCGGGAGTGCCTGCGGTGAGGTTGGAGAAAGTGTTCCGGCAGGCATCGCAAAGCCAGATTGTGACCGGAGCGCACGCAATAAATAAAGGGAAGGTTTTTTACCCCGACCATGGCAGGGGTGATTTTTATTTCATCGAGAAAAGCGAGCCGGAGGAAATCACCAGGACAATTGTCGGATGCGTTATGAGGTTTTTAAAACTCGGTTACTCCCTGGATGATATACAGGTGCTGTCTCCTATGAAGAACGGTCCAGTCGGAACTATAACGCTAAACCGCATGTTGCAGGAAAGGTTAAACCCAAGCAGCAAGGCAGGAGGGAGAGAAATCACTTGCGGCGATGCCGTATTCCGGGTTGGCGACCGGGTTATATGCGTCCGAAACAATTACGAAAAGGGCGAGTACGGCGTCTTTAACGGCGAGACCGGCATTATCAGTCGCGTGATAGAAAACGAAAACGGAGAAGCCGCTGGCATTACGGTTTACTTTGAACATCAAGGCGATGTAGAGTTCGGCAAAAGCGAGCTGCACAACCTGGAACTGGCCTATGCGATCACTGCCCACAAAAGCCAGGGGTCGGAGTTCAAAGCGGTGGTGATCCCCCTGACGACCAGCCACTATATCATGCTGAACCGCAAGCTCATTTACACGGCGGTGTCGAGGGCCAAGGAAAAAGTGGTGCTGGTAGGGACCAAAAAAGCTTATTGGATAGCGGTTAGAAACAATAAGTTGTCAGCGAGAAACACAAAGCTCAGGGATAGAATCGAAAATTCTGGCATATGGTTGCAAAATCAGGTTGCAGAAAATTGAACAGGGCCGGTTAGTCCGGCCCTCAGTATTTTTGGGGTAAGATTATGGAAAGGTTCAAAGGCAGTCCTGCTGATTTCACACCTGAGCAGTTGGAGTACATTGCCAGGATGTTCGACAGAAAAGGGCCTGTGCTGGTTAGGATGGGCATCAAAAAAAAGACCAGGTTTTATAGTCCGGTAGAGTGGGAAATGAAAAAAGGCAGTATATATCCCAAAAAAAACAGGGAAAGGAGTGTAAAGTGATGCGATGTTTGGTTGTGGGCGCTGACAACCTGGGCACAAAAGCTGATTATCTTAAGAAAAAATTCGGCGCCGAAGAAGTGCTGCACTGGGACGGCAGGAGCAAGAAGGTGTTTGCCCTGCCGATGGTTGATCTAGTCATAATCCTGACCGGATTCATAAGCCACAAAGCCATGCATTATGTCAAAAAAGAGGCGAAGAGGCGCGGAGTTAAAGTGCTGTACTTAAAGCGGGGCATAACTGAGCTGGAAATGACAGCATAAGGCCAATTGGTTGAGGGGTGTTTTAGTTTGACTGAGATCCAGCAAAAAATTTACAATGCAATACGAGAATTTATCCAGGTTAAGGGTTACTCGCCGTCGGTTAGGGAAATAGGTGCAATAGTTGGGTTAAGATCGTCAGCAACTATTCACGAACATCTTACAAAAATTAGGCGACAGGGATACATCGATTTCGAACCAGGCAAGTCGCGCACCTTGCGAGTACTAAAAGATCGGTTATAATAGCTCGAAGGAAAGGGGGATTTGTTTTTTGGAGCTTGCAACTATTCCGCTTAATAAACCTGCTTACGAACTGGAAGAACCGGTTGCCTGGTGCGAATACTGCGGCAAACCGGGTTACGTCGAGACGCACCATATTAAAACCAGAGGTACAGGCGGTAAAGACATATTGTTAAACAGAATCAGGCTGTGCCCGGAGCACCACCGGGCCGCCCAGGAATATAAAATTGACCGGCTGGTGCTTGTTCAGATAGTTGCCAGGCGGGAGAAAACAACACCCGAGGAAGTCTGCCGGGCCATCGAAATACCGGTACCCGACAAATTCCCTCCGCTGTCGGAGAAAGAGCAGGAACCTGGAATTGAGGAATTGATTCAGGCGTACATATCGCTAGACGAACAGGAAATTGACATAAAGTGGACCAAAGCGCAGTTGCTGGATGCCCTATTGTCCACTGGGGTAAGTGTTAAGTGGCTGGCATCGCAACTAAATGTAAGCGTTTCTTTTATAAGAAAATATGTGAAGGTTTACAAGGCTTTTCCCGAAGAAAGCATGCGGATACCTGGCCTGAAGTTTGAGCACCACAATATTGCGTTAACGTCTAAGAAAGACCCTTATGAAATCTTAGCCAGGGCTGCCGACGAGCATCTGAGCACCAGACAGATGCGCAAACTGATTATCGAAGAGGAGGCAAGCGATGAATTCAAAGACATTGCAAAAAAGGAAGAAGCAGACGAAATACAGGAGGCAAAAAAGGTTTATGCAAAGGTCGAAAGCGTCATTGCAAAGGGAGGGCCAGGAGCGGAGTGGTTGCGGGAAAAGTTGATTGAACTGGTTGGCTAATGTATTCAGGGAGCTGATTTCACGGCTCCCTGAAGTTTTTTGGGAAGAATCTAAATTGAACTTTGTCGGGAGTAAGGTAACTGTTAAGAACCCCCTAGATTTTTTGGCAATCCTGATAATCCTGATAAAAAAGGAGGGATTTATCGTATATTGTTTTTTATGTCGTTAAGTCGTGCTTCTATGTTGTATAAAAGCATAGCAATTGCGGTAAACGCACAAACAGCAACTCTGTTAGGATAAGGAAAACTTAGTGGACACTCTTTAGAACAAGTATTTTTTGTAAAAGGGCAGCAGGAACTGTTAGGACTTTCGTTTTGCACGGCAGACAATTCCTAAACCCTCCTTTCGAAGTTAGTTGATGCTGGGAAATTCTACAAATTACAAAAAAATCCTTTAATAGAAGGAGATGAATTGAATGTACAAACAATCGGAAGAAAAGGCTGTTTTTGAACAACATAACCGTGTTGATCCATTTTGGAAAGCTTTTGAACAGAACCTGATTAAAGCAGTTTCGTTTTATATTTCCAGTGGGGTGTCTGGAGAACAACATAATTTGCGTAACCTGCTTGCTGATAAATCGTTGGAATCAAAGCTGGATGCTTTCTTTGCTGATGTCGATGAAAATCATGAGGCAAAGATTGCTTACGAAAGGTACAAACAGGCCAACCGAGCGATAAGGGAATGTGCAATTGCTGGCATCATCATGCGACAGACAAATTAAGACGTTTTCGGGGAGCCGATATCACGGCTCCCTGAAGTTTTTTGGAAACCAAAAGAAGGAGTTGATTTCGGATGCTCGATGCTAAAATATATGACATAATCAAGGAGGGTTTAATAGATCCAAAGCTGCTAAAACCTCACCCGAAAAATGCCGAGTTCTACGATGATCTGGACAATGATAAATACCAGGAGGTCCGCCGGAGCATAGAGGCCGGTGGAATCAGGACACCGCTGTGGATACTGGAGGACAACACCGTAGTGTCCGGTCACCAACGGCTGCGCATAGCTCTGGAACTAGGGTTGAAAGAGGTACCGTTCCAGGAGATCCGGCCGAGAGCTGAAACCGAAGAAGAATGGGAAGAGATTATCACTTACCTGCTTATAGCTGACAACGAAGAGCGGCGGCAGGGCGGTGGCGACCCGATGAAGGTGGCAAAAAGGGCAAAGTTTCTGGCTAAGTATTGGGAAGTCGGCTGGGGCGGCAAGAGATGGGATAGGCATACTGGAAAATTTTCGGAAATTTCAAGAGGACAAAATGTCCTCTTGAAAAATACAGATACTGGTAAAACACTCGAAGATATCGCAAAGGCTTTGGGTCTGCCGAACGAAAAGGCGGTTAAACGCATTTTAAAACTCAACGACCTGATATCTGAATTTCAGGCAATGGTTTCTTCCGGTAAACTGGGCACCTCAGCAGCCGAGCAGGTAGCCTATCTGTCACCCGAAGCGCAGACTGAAATTTACCGCCAGATCAAAGAACAAATTGCGGATATGACTGTTGCAGAAATAAAGGAACTGCGCAAGAAAGTCGAGGAAAAGGAGCAACTGGAAAAGGAGTTGGAAAGGGCCAAAGCCGATGCTCAGGCTCTGGAAAACCGGGCCATCGAAGCTGAAGACGAGCTGCATGACGTGCGCAGGGAGCTTTCCGATGTTCAGAACCGGATGGAAGAAGCCATAAAAGATGCAAGGAAAGAAGAACAAAAGGCGGTTGAGGAAGAAATTGTCAAGTTTCAGGAAAGAGTGAACCGGTTATCTGAGAGGGCAGAAAAACTCAAGCAGGATAAAGAAAAGGCCGAGGCCAAAGTTAGGGAAATAGAAGAAAAGCTGACCAATGCCCACCGGGCCGTTGAAGAACGTTTTCGCAAAGATCTTGCCAGCCGGGACGCCAAGATAAAAAGTCTTCAGGAACAGATCGCGGAGCTGAACAAGAAGATTGTCGAACTAGAATCCCGCCCGCCGGAAGTAGTTGAAAAAGTGCCCGAGGATTATGAGGAACTAAAGCAGACGATTAAAACCCTGAAGAAAGAAAAAGAAAAAGCCGAATCGGAGCTGCTCGGCCTGACCAGGGAACAAATTGAAACAAAGGACCGCTACTGGGTACGGGAAATCGTAACGAAGATAGCGCAGGACGTAGGCAAACACGTCACCAAACTACGTTATGAAATGGAGCGGCGGTCTATAGATACGGTTGCCTACAAAGATGTTATGGACTGCGCAGACCTTTTGATAAAAATAGCCGGTGAACTGCGCAACATGGTATCGCTGGATGCGAGAGCGGGAGGCGATTATATTGAAGTTGTCGTTTAATGATTTGCTGCCCAAAAAGTCGTTTCTGTCGTTGGGTTCAGACGGCGCACTGACGCTTCTGGCGCCGGAGAAACTCATTGCCGCAGAGACGCAAAAGAGGATAGAGCACGAGCTTGACGTGGCTATCGAGGTATACCTGATCAAACATTGCAATGCTATATTTTATGCCGATTTAATGTCCGACGTTCCGGAAGGTCTTGCCAGCAAAAGCAAGCTGGTTGCTTGGCTGAATGATTATACAAGAAACGGCAAGACCAGGCCGGGCGTAGTAACTCTTTATCAACTAGAGAACCGCGACCATTTCGACGGCGGGGTGTGGATAGCCCGCAATTTTTGTTTGTTTATGGAATACGTTGTCAAGAAATTAACTGACCCAAAATATGTCGGTAAAAGCAATGCCCTGGTATTCAAAAAATCTTTTTCCGACCCAGATTGGTTCTACAAGGCTGCTGCCGTCTGCGGCCTTAAACTTCTGGAGAACAATTACCGGCGTGGAGCTATAAAAAGTACTGTAGCGAAGTCCCATCTGGACCTTCTGTTCTATGTTCGGGCTGTGGCAAAAAGCCTCAGTGCCACCATCGGGCGCAGTACAAAGAATCACGAGATAGAAGAGATGAAGAACGAGTTGGACAGTACACTGGAGCAGTTTCTAAAAAATACGTACCGCAGTTTTCTGGAAATTAACCATGCACACGAAGAATACGCCCTGCTCGAAAAGTGGCTGCCGAAAATCGAAAGCACTGTAGGTTTGGTGATCGAGAGGGTAGCGCTGGATTTTTCAGGGCAGATGCTGATCTCTCAGCAGGTAGAGTGTTAACCATTAGCCAAAAAGGAGATGTTGGTACTTTGGTAAAATCAAGAACAAACGATAAACCCCCTCATTGTTCCTTTTGCGGCAAGGCTCAGGATGCGGTCAAAAAGCTCGTCGCCGGGCCGGGAGTATATATTTGCGACGAATGTATTTGCTTATGCAACGAAATTATGATGGAAGAAGACTTTGAGGTCAAACAGGAAATAATCGTTCCCAAACCCAAGACAATCAAGGAGCAACTAGATAAATACGTGGTTGGCCAGGATAAGGCGAAGAAAACCCTGGCCGTAGCGGCCTACAACCACTACAAGAGGCTCAGCCACGGCAGCAATTTGGAGATCCAGAAGAGCAACGTCCTGCTTTTGGGGCCGACCGGCAGCGGCAAGACCTACCTGGTGGAGACCTTAGCAAAGCTGCTTAAGGTGCCTTTTGTTATCGCCGATGCCACCTCTCTTACCGAAGCCGGCTACGTAGGCGAGGACGTGGAGAACATCCTGCTGAAGCTCATCCAGGCAGTGGACTACGATGTTGCAAGAGCCGAAAAGGGGATAGTGTACATTGACGAGATTGACAAAATCGCCCGCAAGTCCGAAAACCCGTCCATCACCAGGGACGTTTCCGGAGAAGGCGTTCAGCAGGCCTTGTTGAAAATTTTAGAAGGTACCGTGGCGAATGTGCCGGCGCAGGGCGGCCGCAAGCACCCGCACCAGGGATTCATACAAATCAACACCGCTAACATCCTTTTTGTTTGCGGCGGCGCTTTCGTTGGCCTGGATAAGATTGTCCAGGAAAGGACGAACGAAAAAGTCATTGGTTTCGGTTCGGCGTTCAGGCAGGGAAATAGCGGCATAAAAGATGTCGCGACCGAAGACCTGGTTAAGTTTGGTTTTATTCCCGAGTTGATCGGCAGGCTGCCGGTTATAGTGACGCTGGATGCGCTGTCCGAAGGCGATCTCGTGCGGATACTTACTGAGCCAAAAAATGCCCTGGTAAAGCAGTATCAGGCGCTCTTGGAGCCGGACGGGGTGACGCTGGAGTTCGCTCCGGGAGCTTTGGAAGCGATAGCCCGGAAAGCGCTGGAGAGGGTTACAGGCGCCAGGGGGTTGCGGGCAGTGATGGAAGAATTAATGCTGGACATCATGTTCGATCCGAAAGAGGGGCACAAATATATGATTTCCGCAGCCGCCGTCCTGCAGAAAGAAAAGCCCGTAGTGGTGCCGGCCAAAAAGAAAAAGACGGCATAAGGAACTGCCGTTTGCAGATAGGGGGTTATTTTGTATGCTGGAGTACGACATTTTTCCGGGCGTGGCCCGCGAAGGAAGTCTTGTAGCCGCGACCGTATATTTTCCCGAAGATTACCCTGGCGGGCTCGAGTACAAAGATTATCTTTTAGAATGGCAGGATTTCTTAGCAGAGCTGATATATTCAGACGCCGTGCGCGTTATCAGCGTGCCTTTTTCCAGGGGCAGCTTCGAACGCTGGCTCGAGAGCAACCCTTGCTGGAAAAAAGCCGGTAGCGCGACGAAAGCTCACAGCGCGTGGGCGCTGGAAGTGGTCAAGAACCCTCAGGCGCTGGCCGATTTGCTCAGTGAGCGCCCGTATCTTCCCGCCCCGCCGTTGCACGAAAAGACCAATGTGCTGGTCATATACGGGATAGTTCCCACGGCTATTCACGCTGATGCAGCAACGAATCCCATGAGCGGACGGTTGCCACGGAGTCTGGTCGAACTGGTGCGTGCCGAATTTCAGCAATATTTTTCAGCGTGCCCTCCGTTCCGGCAGTTAAGCGAACTGCGCTGCAGCGGGCTGAAAATATTTGTCGCGGACCGTTTCATCACCAGCGGTGCTATAGGTAAAAACACAGGAAGCGATGTAGAGAGCAATCTTAGGGGGGTAAATGAGAGTTATGGGGGAAATCAATCCGAAACTTCTGAAACCGCACCCAAAAAATAATGAGTATTATAATGATCTTTCCCAGGAGAAGTACGAAGAGATTAAGCGCAGTATTGCTTTTCACGGTATTCGCGATCCGCTCAAAGTCTTACCTGACTACACAATCATCTCAGGTCACCAACGGTATCGAATTGCTTTAGAGTTGGGGTTAGAAAAAGTACCAATCGAAATCAAAGACATCTCGCCAGAAGAGGCAGAATACCTTTTAATTGCAGAGAACGAGGAACGGCGCCAGTCTGATGACGACCCAATGAAGAAAGCAAGACGCGCGGCATTTTTAAAGGAATACTGGGGTGTAAGACAGGGGCCTAAATTTCGCCAAAATGGCGAAATTAAGACGGCCAAAGATATAGCAGAGGTTGTTGGTGTAGATGTTACACATTTAAATCGTCTTCTCAAACTCAACGATCTAATACCTGAATTCCAAGCAATGGTTTCCTCCGGTAAACTTGGCACCTCAGCAGCAGAGCAAGTAGCTTACCTGTCGCCCGAGGCACAGGCTGAAATTTACCGGCAAATCAAGGAACAAATCGCAGACATGACCGTTGCAGAAGTAAAGGACCTGCGCAAAAAGGTCGAGGAAAAGGAACGGTTAGAAAAGGAGCTGGAACAGGCCAAAGCCGACGCTCAGGCTCTGGAAAGCCGGGCCATAGAAGCCGAAGACGAGTTGCACGACGTGCGGAGGGAGCTATCTGACATGCAGAGCCGGCTGGCTGATGTCGCCGAAGATGCCCGCCGTGAAGAGCGCAGAGCGGCTGAAGAAAAAATCCGCGAGTTGGAAGAAAAGGCGGCCCGGATGGCGAAAAGGGCCGAGGACTACAGACAGGCCAGAGAGCAGGCTGAAGTAAAGGCTCGTGAAGCAAAAGAAAAATACGAGAAAGCCCAGCAGGCAATCAAAGAAAAGCTGCACGGTGATATTGCCGCCCGCGATGCCAAGATAAAAAGCCTTCAGGAACAGATTGCGGGACTGAACAAAAAGATTGCCGAGCTGAAATCCCGCCCGCCCAAGGTTGTTGAAAAGATTCCGGAGGACTACCTCAATCTCAAACAAGAGCTGCAGAAGAAGAACGAGGAACTGCTTGCTCTCACCCGTTCTCAGATCCTGCAGAAGGACCGCTACAAAATCCAGGACATGCTGTCGTCCCTTGTCCAGGATATTGGAAAACACATGAAGCGGGCAGAGCTCGAAATAAGCAGGTATTCCAGCGACATCGAAGTCTACAGGAGCGTTATGGAGTGCGCCGGCCTCTTGGAGAAAGCTGCCGGGGAAATGAGAGAATGGGTTAGCTTGAAGGGTGGTGTCGTAGATGTCGAAGTGGTTGCAAGTTCCAACTGAGCCGAAGCCTGTCGATCTCCTGGAGGTGGAGCGTTTCGCTGAAATCCAGGCGAGGAAAAGAATCGAGGAAGAGCTGGACATTGCGAATGAAATATTTCTGGCTAAAAACTGGAACACCGTTCACTATGCCGACCTTATAAACAAAGTACCTCCGGGCACTGCCAGCAAGAATATGCTCATTGCCCAGCTAAATGACACCAAACGGAGGGACAGGCTTGTCCGACCGGGGCTGGTGACGATGTACCGGAAGGAAAGGGCTGCTCATTTTTCCGGGGGCGTGTGGAGTGCCAGATATTTGTGCCAATACGTCGAGTACCTGGCCAAAAAACTGACCGATAAAATGTATGTCGGCAGCGCAGAAAAAGCGTATTTGTTCAGGAATTCCTTCTGCAATGAGGACTGGCTTTTTAAAGCCATAGCGGTCTGCGGTCTAAAGCTTTTAGAGGACTGCTACATGCGGAATGCCCTCAAGAGCGACGTGGCTCGTGGGTATTTGAGCATCACTTTTAAAGAGCGGCAGCGGCTGGAAGATACCGCCCAGATAATCGGCCGCTGCACAAAGAATCACGAAGTCACGCGCGAGTTTTCCCGCGAATTAAGGGAGATTGCCGAGAAAAGCCTGAAACACGCCCTGAAGATTCAACTGGAAATAAGCCTGAACCACCGCGAGCACGGAATATTTGACTGGTGGAAGCCGCATATCGAGGCGACACTGCACCTCATACCGGACAAAATTGCAGCGTTTTTCGCAGGGGAACCAGATACTGCAGGCGGTGAACTGATAATTGTTGACCTATCAAGACGGTAAAAACTCGACAAGAGCAGGCCGGATGGGGGTATTCTATGATGGGTGAACCAAAAGACAAAGCATTAACAGCTGTCAAAAATCTTACTGATCCGTGCGTATTTGCTGTTCTTGCGGTGCTCACCAAAGAAGAGGAAGTCGTGCTTATGCCTATCGGCGGGAAATGGAACTCGGGCATTACCGACACCATACGGGAGGCCGCCGAAAAATACCCCGGCTGCAAAATGCAGCTTTTCGAGCGCTGCAGCGACTGGAAGATGTACTTCGAAGGCATTGTCCAGAGGGATCAGGTTTTGCCGTACGCTGACTATTCTACTGAGACAAAAGCGGCTCTGGAAGAAATAAGGCAAAAAGTATTGGGTTGTCGCTAAAGGAAAGTGGATTAACGAGGCGGTAGCAATGGTTCAAAAACAAAAATCGGAAATTCGTATTGTAAAAGTCTCGGATATTATTGAGTTTCCGTCCGAGTTGGGTAGCAGGTGCCTTTTGCTGCAGGAGTTAGGGTTAAGCGCTTACAGGAATAGCGAAGAAGAGATCCTCGAAGCGCTTGTCGAAAATGCAAAACGCCCTGAATCACTCGACATTTGTCTGAGGTACAGCCGCTGCCGGAAGTTTTGGGAAATATTTAAGAAAGGCGAGACGCCGTTCGCCGAACGCGATCCAATCCGGCTCCTGGAATACGAAGGCCGGTTTTGGGTGTCGGAAGGCAAGCACCGCGTGTGTTTGGCAAAGAGAGCCGGAGTTAAAAATCTGAAAGCTGTTGTGTATCGTCTAAAAGAGGACACCGAATCTTTGTTGATGCCGGAAGGCAGGCCTGGTCATTATTGTTTTTCTTCTTCTTTTGGTCTGAACTTTCGGAATCCTCAAGGTGTTAGGGGGACAGTTGCCTATTTATGGGTAAGCAGCCCTCCGGGGATGATTGCAGGTGCGTTCGATTTTCGCGGAGCGTGGCTGGATGTGCCTCAGAATACAGAGGGTTCTTTTGTAGAGCTTTTCCCGGGGTTTAAGTATAAGGTTTCAGTTTGTAGAAAATCGGAAAAGCGAGGTATTTTCCGGCGCATGGACCGGCTCGTTGTAGAGTCTGAGGTTTTGATCGAGCCGGATCACTCAAAAACAAAAATCTGGCTTTTAGAAGCCCCGGCAAAAGAAATATTTTCCCCAAAATCATCAAACCCGCCTTTAAAGACCGTATATCGTTTTGGGTGCTGGCGTATGTATCACATGAAGCAGCTGACTCAGATGTGGCTGAGGTTGTTTTAAGCCAGCTTTCGGTTTAACTCTTGACTTTGCGCTCCTGCTGCCATACATACCCCGCGCCCGGCAAAAGCCGGGTCTTTGTATTTTAGAAAAGGAGTTGTTGGCGTTTTGACAAAACCAAAAACAAACGAAAAACCCATCCGCTGCTCGTTTTGCGGCAAGTTCCATAGCGAAGTAAACAAACTGGTTGCAGGCCCCAACGTCCACATATGCGACGAGTGCATAGACCTGTGCAACGAAATTTTAGCGGACGAGCTAGAAATTAACCAGGAAATGGTTATTCCTAAACCCAAAGAAATTAAAGAGCACCTGGACAAGTATGTAATCAGTCAGGACAAAGCCAAAAAAGCACTGGCGGTAGCCGCTTACAACCACTACAAAAGAATTACTTGCAACGATAACAGCTTAGAAATCCAGAAAAGCAACGTCCTGCTTTTAGGACCGACCGGCAGCGGAAAGACCTACCTGGTGGAGACCCTTGCGAAACTGCTCAAGGTGCCTTTTGCGATAACTGATGCGACATCGCTTACAGAAACCGGCTACGTTGGCGAGGATGTGGAAAATATCCTGCTCAAACTGATTCAGGCAGCGGACTATAACATAGAAAAGGCCGAGAAAGGTATTGTCTACATAGATGAGATAGACAAGATCGCCCGCAAGTCGGAAAACCCCTCCATTACTAGGGACGTTTCCGGCGAAGGCGTCCAGCAGGCGTTGTTGAAGTTGCTGGAAGGCGTCGCGGCAAACGTGCCGCCCCAGGGTGGCCGCAAGCATCCTCACCAGGAATGCATGCAAATTGACACCAAAAACATACTTTTCATTTGTGGAGGGGCTTTTGTCGGGTTGGACAGTATCGTCCGTGAAAGAACGAATAAAAAATTCATTGGTTTCGGCGTGTTGCCAACTACCAAAAACAGCAACGATCTGGAAAATGTAACTACCGAAGATCTTGTAAAATACGGTTTCATCCCCGAGTTTATCGGCAGGCTGCCAGTTGTGGTGCCGGTGGACAAACTGACGGAAGCCGACCTGGTACGGATACTCACCGAACCAAAAAACGCCCTGGTGAAACAGTATCAGGCTCTTCTCAAGCCGGACGGGGTTACGCTGGAGTTCACGCCGGGCGCTTTGGAGGCAGTGGCTCGGGAGGCGCTGGAGAGGGGTACCGGGGCCAGGGGACTGCGGGCGGTAATGGAAGAAGTGATGCTGGACATCATGTTCGACCCGGCGGAAGGGTGCAGGTACGTAATTTCTACCGAAACGGTGTTATGGAAAGAGAAGCCCAGAGTGTTGCCGGATAAGAAGAAAAAGACGGCGTAAAAAGACCGGGTTTACAAAACTCGCAGGGTGCAAGAAGTGCCATAGACCTCGCGCTTAAAGGCAGGGGCATCCGCGCGGCAGAAAGGAATGGTGATTCAAATTAGAACATACGATATTTATCAGGGTATTGCCGCTGAAGGCAGTTTGGTAGCGGCAGCGGTGTTCTCTCTGGAAGACTTTAAGGAGATGGGCCGCAGCCTGGACGAATATAAAGATTATTTGCTGGAGCGTCAGAATTGTTTGGACGTAATATCTTGCAGACCGGTCCGTATCGTCCATGTGCCGTTCGATAAGGAGACGTATAAAAATTGGCTGAAGAAAAAGCCTTACTGGGCAAAGAAGCGGGAATCATACAGCGCGTGGGCGCTGGATGTGGCAAAAAACCCGAAGGTCCTGTCCGCATTGCTGGAGAAACATCCTGTAATGCCATCGCCTCCGGTGGAAGAAGAAACGGGTATCCTCACGCTGTACGGAATCATACCGGTGTTTATAGAAAACAAAAACGAGATACAGTTAATGGCTGAAAGCTTGCCTCACGGGACATTAAGCCGCATTGCCGCGAATGTGAGAAGCGTTTTTGCGGTTGTGCCGGATTTCAAACCACTGTCGCCTTTCAGAAGCCGGGGGATCAGGTTGTACGTCGGTGACCGGTTCATACCGCCCTTCAAAGCGGAAGAATTCGAAAGAATATTTTGTGATGTAAACAGGATACTCAGGTATCCCGACAACATAGTGCCCGTGCCGGCCAAGTGCAAGATACAGCCGGAGGGCGTGGGACAGAAAGAAATGTTAATGTTGTCGGTTCTGCTGCCTGTTATCATTGTCGGCGCGTCTGCCGATTTGGACTACTGCGAACGTTTGCTGGACGAACTGCGTTGGGAAGTGGAACCGGCGGCCGAGGTTATGCGCGAGTACGTAGCCGGTACACTCAAAAATCACGTTCCCGACGCTTATGTGCTGTTTGCGCAATTGCCGGACATTTGGAACTGCATCGACGACATTATGAGCGACAGTGAGATGGTTATGCCGAAAGTTAAAAATAAAAATAGTAACAGCAATATAAAGAGGATAAAGTAGTTAAGCCAAAACTAAAAAAAAGGAGTGGTTCTTTGTGAAACTGGCAGAAGCTTTGCTGGAGAGGAAAAATATCAAACAGCGCATCAACGCTTTAACAAAGAGGCTTGTCGATGACGTCCTGGTGCAGGAAGGTGACAAGCCGGCAGAAAACCCGGCCGAGACGATCCAAGAGATTAATCAGTTGATTGACGACTATTACCGCCTGATTGTGCAGATTAACGCCACAAACGCAAAGGCGGTTATGCCTGACGGTAAAACGATCATGGAGGCTATAGCTGAGAGAGATATGTTAAGCCTTAAACATAGTATTCTTAATAATGCGGCTTCTGCGGCGTCCTCGGTCCGCGACCGTTTTAGCAGAAACGAGATAAGGTATGTTGCGACTGTGAATATTGCTGAAATTAGAAAAGCAGCCGATAATGTTGCAAAAGAACTGCGCGAATTGGACGCGAAAATCCAAGCTGCTAACTGGACAGTAGAACTTCAAAATATATAATAAATCTGGCGTAGCCCGAATTGCTTGCTGAGAGCGCCGCCTGTTTGCACCGAGGCGTGAAATTGGTGCAAAAAGTTTCCCCGTATCTTCTTCAGGGATTTGTGTACATGAGTCAAGCTGCATAGAGTAATTTGCACATGAGCAAAAACCTTTAGAAGGTTGTAAGGCGTAATAATTAATACCGATGCGCTGGTAAGTAATACGGGTGAGGGATGGGAAAGGGGCAACAGGCTCGGGGAAAGATTACCCGGGCCTGTTTTATATTTTATGGGGATGATTTTGTGGGTATTGGGCCGATAATCTCTTTATCCAACCGTGGCCAGACCTTGGAGAAACTTGTTATCCAAGCCAACGTTGTTTACCGTGTCCAAGGCAGGGCAGCAATCCACAAGGTCCCGACGGCATGGGTGCCCATTAGATCTGGTTCCAGGATTGTAAGTGCCAAGGTAGAGGAAAAGGCCGCCGTAGACTTCATCGGGCATGTCGCCCTGCCTGACGGGCCGCTCCCGATAGCTTTCGACACGAAAGAGGTTTCCAAGGGCGACAGGTGGCCGCTGTCGAAGCTGGAGCTGCACCAGTACGAGTATGTCAACCACCCCTCAATAAATTGAGGGGCTTGTCCTGGCGGGGGCAGGGGTAACTGGCTGACCAGGCGGCGGCCTGACGGCCGCAGGGGTTTGCAGGGCTACCTAATCACTTCCGGGTGTTTCGCCAGCCCGGACTATATGAGGCAGAACCGCTAAATGCCGTGCATGGCCAAGACCGTGCTAAGCCCTGCGGACGGCGCCGAGGCGACAATCACTCCGAAAGGAGGCCGAGTATCGGCAAATGATCACAAGGGTGCCCGTGGTGGGCATGGACGGAAATCCCCTCATGCCCACCACCCCGAGAAAGGTGAGACTCCTCATCAGGGGCGGCCTGGCGGAGCCCCGGCGGAACAAGTTGGGGCTCTTCTACATCCGGATGCTGCGGCCGGTCGGGACCGCGACGCAGCCCGTGGCCCTGGCCGTGGACCCGGGGGCAAAGTACGACGGAGTGGCCGTGGCCTCCCGCAAACAGGTCGAGCTTAAGGCCATGGTCCTCCTGCCCGACGACGTACCGCGGAAGATGGAGGCCCGCCGGCACCTGCGCCGCGCCAGGAGGTACCGCAAGACGCCCCGGCGGCCGGCCCGCTTTGACAACCGCAGGAGGAAGGGCTACTGGCTGGCCCCCACCCAGCGGTCCAAGGTCGAGACGAGGCTGAAGGTCGTCCGTGAGCTGTGCAAGATTTTTCCCATCCGGCTCATCGTCACCGAGGACGTGCGCTACAACCACTACAGGTATCGTGACGGCAAGCATTTCTCCACGGTCGAGATCGGTAAAACGCTCACCTACCGGGAGTACCAGAATCTGGCTGCCCTTAAACTGGTCGAAGTCTCCGAGACCGACGCCTGGCGGGAGAAGTTCGGCCTGCAAAAACAGGTCAGTAGGAAATGGGAGCAAATTCCGGAAACCCATGCCAATGACGCGACAGCGATGCTGATGGGCGTCACCGGGTGCAAAAACAAGCCGGGAGCCCCGTTCTTCGTCTGGCGCCGCCTCAGATACATCAGGCGGAGCCTCCACCGGCAGAACTTCCAGGAGGGCGGCGTCCGCCCCAGGTTTGGGAACACCACTAATGGTGGCTTCTTCCGCAAGGGCGACTGGGTGGAGGCAGAGAAGGCCGGGGTGAAGTACCGGGGCTGGGTGTGCG
>Ga0116192_1000143_pt1 | contig 55862 bp, 47 predicted proteins | sample AD_UKC113_MetaG_FD_89876 | JGI IMG/M metagenome (GOLD analysis project Ga0116192, IMG submission 89876) | Active sludge microbial communities of municipal wastewater-treating anaerobic digesters from Hong Kong - AD_UKC113_MetaG | ecosystem: Engineered > Bioreactor > Anaerobic > Digestate...
CCTAAAGATTTCATCCTCAATGAATTCTGCCCAGCTACCAGGGGCAAAAAACGGAAGGTACTTCGTCACATTGATGAGCCCCGAACCGACTTCCTCTACCCACCCCATCTGAAGAAAGAACTTAGATATGAGTGGATTTTTCTGATTCGGTATCAAAGTATCAGGTACTATTTTGCCATGATAGAGAGGTACACAAGGATTCTCAAATTCGACCCTGTCGGCATAAATAATTATCCTGGAACTAATTCGACTCATATACTCGCGGTGGACGAGGATATTGGCGACAAGTTCTCTAAAGATTTTATTACGTAGACTTACTCTCGTGTTTCCCTCAAGAAAGAACGGATCGGGCAACTGCCGATCCAGAAAATTCAGAATTTCAGAATACGCTTCGATAAGATTGACTCGAACATCCAAGCGATCATCATAGCGATCGACATTGTCCCGGCGCACGAGCAGATCTGTCTTATACTGGGGAACAAGCGACTGGATAGTTTCTTCTTTGCCAAAAAGAAGACCTGCTGCAAGCGTCAGTCCCTCATCACCCGACTCGTAGTCCCGCAAAATGAGACCTGCCTTCTTCAAAAGCTCTTCGGTGCCGAGCGCTGCCCAAGGATGGTCGGGACGCCGGATTCGAAGGTACATTCGTGACTTTTCAATGGTGGCCGGATCAAGATGCTCGATTTTGAGGTAAGGATAGACCTTAGTTTCGGAGTAAAAGCTGCGCTTACGGTTTGCCAGGTCTGCAATCCGTTCAGGATCAAGAACCTTGAAGTCCCCATCGGCGCCCCTATCATATACTTGGCCGTGCAGACGATGGATTCTGGAGCTTTCAGGAACGCGTAAGAGCAAGACCGTTTTGCCATCAATTTCGATCGCTTCTGGATAGAGGAGATACGGCGGATCGAATATGCTGGAATTATTGGTAGTTGAAGCAATATCTGCAGCTATCTTGTCGGAGAGTTCAGGCGAAATGCCGATAATAGCCCCTTCGTCGTCCACACCCAATACAATGTCGCCGCCATTTCTATTCAGGAAAGCGCAGATGGTCTCGTAGACCGACTCAGGAGTACCACCAAGAGCCTTCTTAAATTCACGTTGCGGCGACTCGCCCTTGGCAATGAGTTGCTTGAGCAATTCCGAGGTCACGGTGCCCCCAGATAGTCGTTCTGTACGGCGCCCAAGAGGATTTCTGCGGAATGGGCATCCTTTCCCCAGTGGTCAAGACCGCCGATACGTTTGGCCATGGCAAGGTAGCTCAGAATATTCTGAATGTCTTCACGCCTGGCCCAGTAATCGTTTTGTTCGGTTCGTAACCACGCAAGTCCTTCGCGAGCCGATTCGGTGCGCGATGTTTCTTCGATAGCGTACAAAAGATTCCTTATAAGCGTACCTGCGAAGGCAGTGTCATGAAGAGCTGATCGGCCCAACTCCGTCGGGGTCTTGAAACGTGCTTCATTCGCAGCCGTGTGAGCAAGCAGGAATCGATATTCTTGTACGCCAAATCCGCGTGCAAGCTCCTGGTAGGCACCTTGGCGCGCTTCTTTATGACGCTCAAGCTCAAGGCCTGCAAGATAGAATCGCTCCATTGGAGTAAGATTTCGCCAAACGTATTTATCAATGCCATAGGGAATACGATAATTGGTCGCGATAGAAACAGCGCGGTCGATAATTTTCTCGAAAGGGCTCTTTTCATTTTTTTGTCGCAGGCGGAAAAGTTCGTGACGAATATCCATGCCTTCTATGGATTCGTAGGAGGTAAGTACGCGCAATGCCGCTGCATAGGCGGCAAGCTGATAATCAGTATCGCTAAACTGCGGTGTGGAGACATCGTCGATCTGTTTCATAGAATCGAGCTGTATAGGTACTTCGTCTTCTATCCTTGAGTAGAGCTCATCGAACCAAACTTTAGGAGCTCCACTGCGCTTACGCAAGACGAGGCACACGGTACTTTGTACATAATTACCCTTTTTGAGCCCACTTGAAGTCTCGGTGCCGATTGTCCACGCTGCTGTCACTCGAAGGCCTGCTGCCCAAAGGATCATGCCGAGGTCGGCCCATACTGCCGGGTTCTGATGCGTAAACATGACAAGCTGAAAACCATCATCCGGCATATGGTGCGCAAGGTTGGTATAGATATCGACCATCGACCTTTTGAAGTCTTCGTCTGCGCCGCGTACTGCAAGGGGAGCATGGCTGTCTGCGTACCATTCGGGGAAAAGTCTTGGAAGGTGCTTTTCGTACCAGGCAAGGAAGAAGTCGGCAAGTTCGTGGTAGTTCACCGCATCGGCATAGGGGGGATCGGTGATCCAGAGATCTGCTATGTAGCCAACATCACGGGCATCTAGAGTAGTTATACTGTCAAAGCCTTGGATTTTCTGAATGATAGGATTGGAGAAATACCACGATGTATCGTTTTTCAGACAAGGTCTGACCGAATAATTGAACAATGTGTTTAGTGACTGGTTATAAAAGGTATTGTTGCCCTTTTCATTTCCGGCATGGGGCATCCAACCACTAAGCCTTGAATTCCAATCTGCAAGCCTACCAATCGACAATACAATCTGTTTGAAGTATTTGTTTTCTGATGCCTTTTCTAGAAAACAGCCAATCAGGAGTAACTGTCGTGGATTGAACAGATGATGCCAGTATGTCCATCCCCGCTCTCGAATCGGTTCTTCGGTCTTGTCCCCACTTCTTGGTATCTGCTTTGATGGAATAAACCCCTTTGCTTGCCAGTCATCAAAGTGTTCGCGCAAGAGCGTGAGTACTTTTGCTTCGCGATCAAGGTCTTCTTTGGTTACGCTCTTATAAAGCCGCTCGCCCCCTGGCGTCACCCAACGCACGCAATAGAGTCGCTCCTGAAAGACATCGTCAGGCCTTGGCACAAGGTCTTCGTTCTCCCATAACCGTAGGCCATAGATAGTTTCTCCGTTAGGCCCACGACGATCACCTCTCAGACCTGCAATCGAATAATGTTGGCCTGTTTCAGGACAGATCATTTCTCCGTTTCGTATTGTACCATTTCTAGCCTGCTCAATTTGGGCCTCTTCAACTCCCTGAACAACCAAAATATCGTAACCAAGTCTGCCTTCATTTTTTTCTAATGTCGCTATGGTTCTTGTTCTTTCTCCAATTACCCAGCTTGGTGCAAGCGGGACCCATAGCCCCGTAGCGGGAGACTTTACTTCCACACAGTAGAGATATGCGTCGGCGCGGTTTCCCTCTGAGTCATGCTCAATGCCCCAGGCAGTGATCTGCTCGTCAACTTTTTTCCATACTTCTTCTTGTGCCCTGCGAATCTCTTCTTGCAGGTCGGGTCCACCACCCACAAGATGGATAGCTGCCCAAGTGAGAAGTGCTGCAACAGGACTGAGATCGCTACCATACGCGTCGAGCCCAAGGCGTGCGGCTTCAAAAGGTATTGAGCCTCCGCCACAAAAACAGTCGCCTATACGCGTCCTGTGGCCGAAGTCTCTGATAGAAAGCTCGTCGAAAAATTCCACAAGATTGTCTGCATGAGTACCAAGGTGTGCATTGATGTCTTTCCATGCATCCGGGCTTGGTCCATCGATTTCTTCTGGACGTACGCAGTATTCAAGTTTCTTCTCATAGGGCAGGCGCAGGAATGCCAATTTCTCGAGCCGCTCTTTTTCTTCTTTGGAAATGCCCTTGCACCACTTTGCAGCCTCGCCTAAGCATTCAATTATGCCTTGTGTTTCCCCGGTTGAAAGTATATCGACTATCTCGCGTGCAGAGAGCCTTTTTGCCTTGCGACGCCAAAGCCCATCATTGTCCATGGTCAGAATCTTGTAAAAAATCTCCCTATCCTTTGTTGGATTATCGGAAGCAGGCATTAAAAGCCCGAGAATGCACGCCCTTACTAGAACGAGAGGCTTTCTACCCCACCACTTGCCAAGGCCCGTGAGAGTCTGGCCTAAATTGGCTTTTCGTTCCTTATAGCTCTCTGCCGAAAGCCTTGCGAGGGGAAATTGTGTTTCTATGAATGGAGTATAGGCCATTATGATACCTCTATTTTCTATTTTCCTTGATCATTTCCATCAGATTGAGCTTTTCGGGTAAAACTCTAATCCCTTGGGGAGAAGTTCCCGTTTCGAAAATAGTCTGCCAATAGTCATATACTTGCTTGCCTCCAAAAACAGTCCTTGAAAGTTCGGTGTTTCGCCACACTGGCATCGCATGAAGGTTTTTGATGAAGTTGCTTATATTCTTCCAAAGTGCGTCAGGGAATTTGTACTCGAAAAGCTTATTTTCATTGATCGGGGTACCAGTGATGTAGAAATAGTTTCTGATGATCTGCTGAATATAGCGAAGCCAGTTATAGCATATCTCTTCCTTGGCCATTCGATAGGCCGCAAGGTGCTCTAGTGGGACATCTTCGCCTTTTTGAACTTTGCTTTCGATTTGGGACGTCCCAAGATCAGGATCGAATTTTTCAATATAGATTTCGTCTGCAATGATATTCATGAGATCGCGAATTTGCTCTTTTTCAAGCTCGCGCGGATTCTCACCGTCCGCAAGCCTGTAGTCCAGCGGTGTTTCAAGTGCTTCCTGATAGATAAAGAAGGAATAGAATGTTTTTTCAATCGTGCTATAAGAAAATGGCTTTTCTTTGCCGCGTCCGCCGAGGTCAATGTACTCCCGTAATCTGTTTTCCGGGTCATGGGTTATGGAATCTCTCACGTCATCGATGATGTATCGCTTGAGTTCTCTTGATTCTCCACGGAAAAACTTTAGTAAATCTACTTCGGAGAAAGAATATGAATCCTCAGGAAGACCTAATTCTCTTCTATACTGATAAATACGGTCTTCGTACAGTGCGCTCCCTAAATGGCGCTGCACGGATTTGTCGAAAGCCACTTGTTTAAGGGTTGTTCCTGCATTTGTATTTGTTGTGAGCAAAACGTCGTAGTTGGGATTTAGGAATACTCGTACTGGTAGTCCTCTTGTTCCCAAGAGCACCTGAGCAGCCGCCTTATGCTGACCATCAAAAATTTTTATCTTTGTCTGTGGACTGTCAAGATTTATGTAGCCCAATTGTACATGGAGCTGTGGGCGTTTTAGGTAGAATTCTTGAATCAATTTCGCAACATTGGGCCCTATAGGACGAGGATTGATCTTATCGTCGTGCCAGGCATATTCAATGGGCACCAGCATAAAAAAGTACTCGAACCCACTCATTTCGTCTTTGTAGATTGTCTGTGTATAGACCGTTGTGTCGCCCAACTCATCAAAAGAATAACAGATCAGATTGCTTTCTCTTCTTATATGCAATGGATATTGAGCGCCACCTTTTTGCTTGAGTACGTCTTCAAGGTTAGGACTCCTGTTCTCTTTCGCAAGGGATTCTCGCAGCACACTGAAATTCGCCAATATCCGTGCCACATTGAGATCCGATGCTTGTTTGGATCTGTTGCAAGAACTGTGAGTCAGGGCAAAATTGGACGGATTATCGGAACCATTCATTTTTGTAGGTACTACGTGATCTATATCCAGAGTATCTCTCTGAAGATCCAAATCGATTGGTTGTCCACAGATAAAACATTTCCCATTTTGAATGTTGTAGAGCCTATGTATGAGCTCGTCGCGCTCCTGCTGGGTAAGACGGCTCAAGTACAATGATGCCATGCTATAAGTCCTCCTTATAGTTGCGTTATTGCTGCTATCTCTTAGTCTACATCGGAAAACAGGGAAAGCTCTTCAAAATGTGGTCGCTTACGGATGATGCTTTCATTTATTGGATTTTCCGTAAGCGCATAGCGAACTGCCTTGCGCCAGCCTTTGTTTCGGCCGGCAATGGCTTGCCCTGTGGCTGCGTTGGTCATCGTATAGAGCCACCAACGCTCTTCTGGTGCCAACCCGAGCCAGTTTTGCACCGCGTCATGCACGCTGGAAATCTCTGCATCTTCTACCGCCCAAAAGAGGAGTGAAAGTTCCTTTCCAAAGCTCCTTTCGAGCGGCGTCGATCCTTTTGATGCCCAACGACCTGCGGCATAACCCTTTGAAGCTAATCGCCGGTTAAATTCCGATCGTACTGCATCGGCAACTTCGTCGAATTTTTGCTTTGAGATGATAGCCCTAAGGTCCTTGTCGGTAAGTTCGAGTGTTTCAGGATTTGGCAGTGTTCCTGCCCATTCAAAATACTCTGCAAGGCGTACCGATGCGTCTTCAGAGCGGCTATCAGGGATCCTCGCCACGAAGAAATGGGTAGACTTTTCAGGGTCAAAACCGAAACCAATTTTACTCGACCGAGGTACGCTCACTGGTGCACCTCTGTTGCCATGTCAACAATAAGGTTGTCTTGCTGTTTCCAATCCAGAAAATTCTGTGCTTTGTCGAACAAGAGTCTCTGAATGGAAAGCAAGATATTGGCGTTTGGTATGAGACTACCTAGCTGGTTCAGGGTTTTTTCAAGTTCTTCGCCTGTTCGGTTTTCTTGTTCGGAAAGCGTGTAAGAAATTTCTTCATCTCCTTCAGCCTTAATGACAAAAAGTGCAATTCCCTGCGCTCGTGCCTTGTATTGTTGCATTCGATGGATTAGTTGCCAAGCTTGATGAGTAGGCTGATTCAGCAAAAGGCGGCTGGATTTGAGTACACAGGGCGCCTCTGGATTGAGTTGCGCATGTCTTTCTTTTGTATTGAATACAATGACTTCGCTCTTTACACCGTCTTGTTCAGCGAACGCCTGCACGATCTTCATATTGTCCGTGAGACTGAAAGGGCCGTTGTAGGGGACGCCGAAGGTAAGAGGATCCGAACCATCCGTAGTATAGAATATGTCGGCCTTAGGTACGGCCTCTAGTCTCACAAAGTATTCGGTACCAACCTGCTCAATAGCCCCCTTTACGGTGATGGTGTTTGTCCAAGTAAATGGCTTACCCATGGGCATTTCTCGATTATTGTCGTCGACACAGACAAAACTCACTTTTACTTCGTCTGTCCTAAATCCATTATAGTCATGCACTTCTTCCCATGATTTGGAGGGTTCTTCAGTGCCATAGTTGTAAAGTACCTTAGAACCACCCACGGGAATAATCTCAAGGGTCGCTTCTCCGGTTTTTTCGTCATAGCTTTTTTTTCGCACATTGACAGAAGGCGGATCTTTGGGGAAAGGCCCGTGCCGAATCGCGTTGCCTTCTTCTCGCCATAGTCCATTATGAAGAGCATAGGTCTTGATCTCATCAAGCAGGCGCGGCGGATGGAACTGCCAGAGGGTCTTAACTGCAGCTCGTTTTTTGACTTCCGACCACAATACAGGGTTCTGATTATCAAAGAGCCGTTCTTCTACTTTTCGAACCCACGCATCATTTGCAGGCTCCGAACAGAATTTTTGTACCGAAAGAAGAGTTTCGCGAATCTGGTTCTCTGCATCGAAACTATTGCCATCAAAGGAAAAACGTATCTGTTCTGTGCGCAGTTTCGGTCCTGAAGGGTAAACCACTTGGCAAAAAGTCTGCTGAATGGAACTTTTGAGGCTAAGGCTGATTTTGTCTTTGCGGGAGTGAGCGTCGGTCATTTGAGGGTCCCGCGCAGATAGGTGATCAGCTTCCAATTCTGCGATAATTGTGTCGATAGCCTTGTAAAGTGCGGCGTTTTTTAGCGTATCATTCATGGTGTCGCGGTCGCCGGTAAGAAAAATGAGCCGGTTCTTGTAGTCAATATTTTGATAATATTGTAACCAATCCGGATAGAGTGGGTTGTCCGCCGTGGCATCAACATAAGGCTCGGTTATTACAAGAATCACCTTCTCTGGGCTTAGAACAAGTGTATCCACACTAGAGAGCACACTCACGTCCTGGTATACATCGCCCAGGTTTGGCTTAAACATGGTTTCCAGATAGGTACGCAGAGCCTTAACAGTCGTTTCGCGATTATAGGTACTGACCATACCATGCAGTTTTGCGGCGAGATTCTGTACATTCTTGAAGTAGAGCCTTCCGTCGTCAGAAAGGTGCAGATACCAGGCAATGGTAGGAAGTCGTTCCAGTACATCGGCTCTAATCCTGGCAATATCACGATCTGGTCTGCATAGCCACGCGATGATTTCTGTATCGTGTAGACCAAGTACCGCACCTGGATTATTGGCAAGCGAAGCCACATAAATAAGCTTGGCAGCATCCTGCGCTAGCCCTTCGGGCTTTGTTCCCGGTCCTGGCCTTGCAAGTGTCTTGTCAAGTTCTTCCGCATGTGAAGTTCCATTGTTTGCGATATCAATGCGTATCGCTTCAGAAAGGCTCTGGTTTATATTGAGAAATTCCGAGAAGATATCGGCGTCGTTAAGGTCTATGTTATAAGGATGGATCAAATATAGACTCTTTGCCAGCCCGCTGCTCCAAAGATTGGCTACCACTGCCCGCATCATGCGCAAGAGGCCCCTTGTTTGCTGGAATCCAGGATTTGCTTTGAATCGCCCGTAGAGGTCTCGTAGGGAGAAGTGAAATGGGTACGATTGCCTTAGTTCCATTGCGAACGAATCGGGGCTTTGGGTCGTCAGGTCCATCTGCTTGGCATCTCGAACCGCCTCCGCGTATTTTGTCGCAACACTATCTCTCACTTCAAAATCGGGAAGCTTCTCAAAAATACGCGTACGGAGAATGTCATAGATTTCGTCACCGGTAGTTGCGACGGGTTCGATTCGGAGGGCAGCCCTCTGGGTTTCCTTAGCCAGGTTGTCAAGAGCTATATCGATACCCTGTTGCCCTCGATCATAGGCGGTCCCTGACAGATCAGAGACAACAATCACTACGTTGGAAAGTTCCGGGCGATTTGCTGCAATTAGAAGGTTGGACAGTGCGGCAGTCGTGATTTCCGCCAGGTTGGAAGCCCCTATGGCTACCGCTCGTGCTTGATCGTAATAGGGGGGAAGCTCGTCAAGCAAAATGAGCGTAGGTTCGCCTCTAAGTAAATTGATCCAGGAAGTTTCTCCCGGCGCACGCAAAGGAGCATAAAGGTCATTGAACAGTTCTTTTCTACCAAGTTGCTCGGCTAATGCTCCCCACAGACCAAGGCGATAATCCGATTCACGCCCATTGAAGCCTATCACACGAATAGGTTTGGTCCCTAAGTTGAAGTCAGGCCCTAGCGTGTGCCGTAATGACGGATACTTGGCAAGAAGACCTAAGGCGATCATGTTGTGTGTTTTACCACCTCCCATCGCCTGTGACAGAAGGAAAGTGGCGGATTGGTCTCGAGCTCCATTGAGTCGATCGAAGGCTTTGGTTACAAGGGTTTTCATCCCTGCAGTGACAAAATTCTCGTTGAAGAAACTTTCTCCCGATTTTTCATCAAGTGAGCCATCCAGGAATGAACCCAAATCCAGTACCACATCTCTTCGACTTTTGTCGAATACTGACTGGCGAGGAACGCAGACATCATAAAGGAAATCCGGCATACTGGGCACCTTTTACGCAAGTTTTAAATCAGTATAGTTTTCTATTCTGACCTCGACAAGCGTGAAAGTGTTCTGGACGTAAAAATGTAAATAATCACAGTGCTTCGGTTCATCTCCAAAGTTGCAGCGTAGCGGATCCGGATTTGCTAGCGGCGATCTTCGATTGGTTCTTCAAATGAGCCCACAAGCAAGGTGAGTGCAGGCCGCAGGCCGCTGCCTGATCCTACAAGACCGACGCCTGCAAAGGCCCCGAGTTGGTTTGTAAGCCTTGCTCCGGCACCGACTGTGCCCGACCAGCGCAGGGGCAAATAGTTCACCGTGTCATCGCCGTACCAGTCCGTCGTGCCAAGGCTGAAATTTGCAATGGCATAGAAGTCGCCGCCCAGAATTGGATTGAGCTTGCCGATTCTGTGCCGGACTTCTACCCCGATACCAGCAACGGTGTCGCCCGTAGCTTGTGGCTCCCCGCCGGCCATGCCGTAAAACATGCCGTTCCGCGCCAAAGAGAAGTACTGACCGGTTGTCACAGGTGCGGCGCCCGGTATGATTCCAGCAAAATCGCTTCCCAAAAAGGCCGAAACGCCAATCGTTGAGTCATTTCCGATCGATTCGGCCATCTTGTAAGTTGCGTCGAGCTTAAAAAATCCCAGGTCGCTGCCCAAAGGCACGCTCCCCCACGAGGCATATACGAGCAAAGCAAATCCAGAACTGGGAAACACCACGGAAGGGCGATTGTCAAAGCGATAGGCTGCCCGCACGGCGCTCAAGTGCGCGGAAACTCCAGAACCCGAAGTCGAAGTGCCTGAGGAGCTTTGTGATGTCCCTAATTCCGAATCGGGAATTGGAGTTTCTTTTACGCTCTCAAGCGAAAGGCCGAGTCTCACATCCTGATGGCTGCCGATGGCATATTCCAACCAAAAACCTGTACCATAGGTTCGGTAAAGGGTCGACACCTTAAGTTCATCAAAAATCCAGTCGTCGTAGTCAGTATCGAAGCGCAGCCATGGCACGACCGAAAAAGGCCCGAAGGGCTGAAAATACTCTCCATAAATATTAATTCCAGAACCAATTGTCGCCTTAAAAAAAGCGGCTGAACTCGTCGTTGTCCAACCCCGGAAAAGAAGCCCCACGGAAATTTCAGGATCTATGGTTGAGCGCTGGGTCAGAACGGTCGTAAGGTCGTAATTTACGAGAGCCGCATCTTTGAGTTGTACCGCTGGCTTAAGAGACACTACCAAAGTCACCTTACCATTTTCGTCGGGCTCGAGGTCCACTTTGACCAGATCGAAGCGGCCTGTAACGTAGATACGATCTATGGCCTGTGCAAGGGCGTCCCGCGACGGCGAAGTGTTCAAAAAGCTGGCGAACTCTCCACGAACAAGGGCCTGTTCCAACATGTTTCCACCCTTGACGTCGATGGCATCAACCTTTGCGGGCGCATGCAAGGCGGCTCTGTTGGGTTGCTCTTCTGGCTTTACTAGGTTTCTGGCTTGGGCAATGCGGCTCGCCAGTTCCGTAATCTGCGGCATCATGGCTCGCGCGCCCTTTTCCCCTTGCTCGATGATTTCTGAAGCCTCCGAATAACTCATTGTGCCATATTTAGATAGATCGGGTTTTATGATTATGTCGGCCTGTTTTCTGTTTGGCTCCATGTTCTGTTCAATGAACAAGTTCATGGTTCTGTTGGTAATGGCAACAACATTGTTGAGCGCTTCCGGACTCGTGTCGATATAACCCCGCGACTCGACTGCGATAACGATATCAGCGCCCATCTCCTTGGCAAGGTCGACTGGAAGGTTGTCCACCATGCCTCCATCCACCAGGATTCTGCCATCCACAACGTACGGCTTAAAAACCCCGGGTATGGACATGGACGCGCGCATAGCTTCGGCGAGCGATCCTTTGGAGAAAACTACCTTTTCGCCCGAGGAGATGTCGGCGGCAACAGCCCTGTAAGGGACAGCGAATTTGTTAAAATCCCGCGTCGGGAGGGAGTGTAGGGTGAGTTTTGTAAGAAGCGTCAGAATGTTTTGTCCGGAAAAGACGCCTTCCCCTATGGCGACTCCTGTTTTGTCGAAGCCCATCCTAAGCGCGTAACCCATGCGCTTGTCGTTTTCGTAGCGGTCTGCAGCCGTCACCTTGCTGTCCACAAAGACTGCATTCCAGTCCACGCTCGTGACAATCGCTTCCAGTTGGTCCGGAGAATAGCCGGCCACATACAGGCCTCCCACAATCGCACCCATACTGGTTCCGCAGACCATGTCTATGGGAATGCCTGCTTCTTCGAGCACCTTAATAACACCGACGTGCGCCAGCCCAAAGGCCGACCCACCCGACAAAACTAAGGCAACTTTGGGTCTTGTGGGAGCTAGGGCTTGCGTCTCACCCTCTTTGTGTCCTTCAGGTTCTGCTTGCGTTTGAGCCATAACTGGCATATTGCAAACGACGGCCAGCATACCGCTCAGGATGCCGACCGCTAAATACCTTTTCGCAGCCCTTCCTAATAAACTCATGTGCATCATTATATCTTTGCATCATTGTATCCATAAAGTGACAAAAGGATAAAGAAGAAAATGCGCATGCAGCAACTTATTTAGAAGACGGTATTTATGAATATTTTGCGCTACGTCATTAAGTTCTGCGTATTTCGCATATATTGACATAATTTACCATCATAGGTACTATTCCGGTGGTTGATGTAGAAGAAGGCAAGATTTCGACATCGTGTGTGCCCGCTTGCCGCTTCTCCCAGCCGGAGTTTTTCGGAGGGTTCACTTTATGAAGTACCTTAGGGTAGTTTCTCTCGTCCTTGTTGCACTTCTTGTTGCTTCGTGTGCAGCTCAGCTTCCTCAAAAGGATATCGATGCTGCTAACGCTATTATGTCTGAAGCTGAGGCTGCAAAGGCCGACGTATATGCTCCTACCGAGTATCAGGCAGCTGTAGACGCCAAGGCCGCCATGGAAGCGGAGTTGGCTGCTCAGAATGCAAAGCAGTCCGGAAAGGACTACAAGCAACTCACTGAGCTTGTAAAGGCTTATAACCAGGCAGCTACTGCGGCGAAGAACGCTGCCACTGCCAATGCGGAAGCTGCCAAGAACGAAGTAGCAACGCTTCTTACCGATGTCCAGAACGCTTTTGCGACTGTGAAAGCCGAAGCCCAGGCTGCTGCCGGCGATGCCAAGAAGGCCAAGAAGGCCAAGCTTGACCTTAACGCCATCAATGCTCAGATTGCAAACGAAGAGCAGGCCATTGCTGCCGCTTCTTCCGCCAACGATTCTGGCGACTATGCCACTGCCAAAACGAGCCTGACCACGCTCAAAGATGAGATTGCCACACTCCAGTCTTCGCTCGAGGCCGCTGGGTTTACTGCACCTGCAGCTGCCGCCACTGACGCCGCTGCTCAGCCTGCTACCACCAACCAATAACACACAAGAACAACACTAACTGGACTTCAGATTAGGCTGAAAGTCGAAAAAACCGCTCCGTGCAGGGGCGGTTTTTTTATTGCCTAACGTTTTAACAGTTTTCTAACCGCAAAGTCGCAAAGCCTTAATTGCAGCCTCCTATCTTTTGGTCACGTTTAGAGAAAGGAGAGTTGGAAAATGAAGAGAAATCGCATTCGCGGCTTAATCGTACTCCTTTTGGTGCTTAGCGTTACATCAGTTGCAACAGCGCAGGTAACGTCGCTGCTTGGTTCGGGAGCCACCTTCCCGGCGCCTCTGTACACCAAGATGTTCGATGTCTATGCCCAAAAAACCGGAGTAAAAGTCAATTATCAGGCTATTGGTTCGTCTGGCGGTCTTAAGAACATTCAAGACCGTGTCGTGGATTTTGGCGCAAGCGACTCCTTTGTCAAGGATTCGGACATGGCAAAGTACCCTGCAAAGATTGTGCACATTCCGACAACCGTTGGTGCCGTCGTTATAGTGTACAATCTCCCCGGGAATCCGGCGCTCAGATTGACCGGTGACCTCGTGGCTGACATCTACCTTGGCAAGATTACCAGGTGGAACGACGCTGCCATTAAGGCCCAGAACCCCGGTGTGAATCTGCCCTCTACGCCGATAATGCCAGTGTACCGCTCGGATGGATCCGGCACTACCTTCAATTTCACCGCCTACCTTTCCGCGGTCAGCCCCGAATGGAGCTCACAAGTTGGCAACGCGAACAGCGTGAGCTGGCCAGCAGGTCAGGGCGCGGCGCAGAATTCCGGTGTGGCCGGCGTTGTTAAGCAGACAACGGGCAGCATCGGCTATGTCGAATTGGCCTACGCCAATCAGAACAAGCTCGCCATGGCGACCTTGAAGAATGCAAGCGGAAACTGGGTACAGGCCACCACGGAGTCGATTTCTGCCGCTGCAAGTCTTAACATGCCCAAGGACACAAGGATCGTGCTCGCTAACACCAGCGCTCCACAAGGCTACCCAATCAGTTCGCTCACCTGGCTTGTGGTCTACCAGGATCAGAACTACGCCGGAAGGACCAAGGAGCAGGCAAAAGCCCTTGTCGACTTACTGTGGTGGATCATCCACGATGGACAGCAGTATGCAGAAGCTCTCGACTACGCGCCGCTTCCGAAGTCGGCTGTTGCCGATACTGAGGCGATTATTTCAAGTATCACCTACGGTGGCCAGAAACTTCGGTAAGTTCGGTAAGACCGCCGTGAGGCGGTCCAACAAAGTCCAGCGGACGATAGAGACGATAGAGATGATAAAGACAACTGAGACGGACAGGGTTACATGAACGATAAACGATATTTCAGAATAATAAGCGGGGCCGCAATGGCCCTGCTTTTGGCATTTGCGGCGGTCCTCCTTACCTTGGCCGTCGACTCGGTACCGACTCTTCAGGTTCTCGGGCTCGGCTTTCTTACGGGCAAACAGTGGAATCCAGTAACAAAACAGTATGGGGCGCTGCCCTTCCTCTCGGGTACCTTGCTCACCTCCTTTGTGGCACTCCTCGTGTCCTTGCCTCTTTCTCTTTCAGTAGGAATTGTCATGGGTGAATACCTGCGTAATTCCTTCTTAAGTAAGGCGATGTCGATCTTTATCAATCTCCTTGCGTCCATTCCTTCGGTTGTTTATGGATTGTGGGGAATGACGACGATAGTGCCGCTTGTTCAGAAACTGGAAGGTGCTGCGGGCGTTGCACCCTATGGTGTCGGCATACTTTCGGCCTCGCTTGTTCTTGCTGTAATGATACTTCCGTACATGGCATCTCTTACCGCGGAAGTGATGCAACGTGTACCCAATTCGATGCGGGAAGCCGCGCTTGCCTTGGGAACGACGCGCCAGGAGATGATCTTGGGCGTCAGCATCCCGTATATCCGCTCAGGAATAGCCGCTGGCATCCTGCTCGCTCTTGGCAGGGCGCTGGGCGAAACGATGGCCGTAACGATGCTCATTGGCAACGCTACCCGCATGCCGAACTCGGTCTTCGCCCTCGGGAATACGCTTGCGAGCGTCATTGCAAGCCAGTTCAATGAGGCGGAGAGCGACCTTCACCGTTCGGCGATGATGGCCCTTGCACTGGTACTTTTCATTCTTTCGTTCTTAACGAATCTTCTTGGCCGCAGAATCATCGGCAAAACGGAGAACGGCAATGTCTAGAGATGCACTACCAAAAGATGCCACATTGAGAGGAAATCCGATCGAAGAAGATCCCAAACTGATAAGGCGGCGTCGCACAAAGAACAAAGCCTTTGCCCTCGCGCTCGCGATTCCGGTGATCCTCGTACTGATCGTCCTTGGTCATATGCTTGTCACCATCGCGGTCAATGGTATCAAGGCGCTCAATATCGACTTTTTTACCCAGGCGCAGAAGCCATTCGGGGACCCGGGCGGCGGCGTTGCGAACGCGATTCTAGGTAGTTTGATCGTCGTGGGGCTGGCTACGGTGCTTAGCCTGCCAATTTCGATCCTTGCGGCACTCTATCTTGCCGAGAACGCTCAAAAAAGGCTCGCAAAGCTCGTTCTTGTGCTTGTAAATGCACTACAAGGAATTCCATCAATTATTGTTGGTATAGTTATTTACACATGGCTTGTGGTGCCAATGAAAGGGTTTTCTGCACTTTCAGGAGCGGTCGCACTGGCCTTCATCATGATTCCACTGCTCACCACAAACATGCGCGAAATATTCACGCTTGTTCCCGGATCCTACAGGGAGGCGGCGCTTTCGCTTGGCGTTCCTCAGTGGCGGACTGCCTTGGGTGTCATTCTGCCCGCCGCAAAGCAGGGGATCTTGAGCGCCACAGGCCTTGGGGTGGCTCGAATTGCAGGGGAAACGGCACCGCTGCTCTTTACTGCTTTTGGAAGTCCGTACATCAGCACCGCGCTCAGCAAACCCATAAGCGCCCTGCCGCTTGTCATCTATGAGTATATAAAGAGCCCATACGACGACTGGCATCAAAAGGCATGGGGAGCAGCCTTTATTCTCGTATGCTTCGTCTTCGTCATGACCGTGTCAATGAACTTGAAGAAGGACAAACAGGCATAGGACAAGGAGGCATAAGAAAAGCCAGGCCCCAGGCTACTCGGCGTTGTTGATTGCGTTCTCCCAAAAACCTGAGTCGAGTCCGTCTTCAATGCAGTAATCTTTGTCGAGCGGCGCCACGAGACTTGAAAAGGCCGGTGCACTCTGTCCCAAGTCGATACAATCGGCGCTTACGCCGTTTGTTGAGTTTGAGTCACTTGTTGAGTTTGAGTCGCTTGCATGAGGAGTGGTGGCTGACCCTGTATTTTCGGTGGCTTCTATACCGTCGGGGTGAGCAGCCTTCCACTCCGCGATCCGCTTGTTCTTTAGGAATCGCTCGGCCACTGAAGGGAAAAGCTCCAAGAGTAGCTCTTCTTTTTCGTTGAGGGCCAGCCTTACGCCTCCCGCCTCGGAAAGAACTGGATTGTTTTGTTTCTTATAATTACTTGTATCATAAGGTATTTCTTCCCTTGTTCCACAGATTTTGAACCTAAACTCCGGATCGATAGGCCAGGGTGTCTTGCCATAGGAGCCTTTTACGAGATCGGCAAAGTTCTTGGAAACATTCGAGTAGGGTGGATCGCCTTTTGCAATTGAGACCACATTGTTTACAGCCTGTGCGCCGACAATTTGACTGGTTGGCGTAACAAGCGGCGGGACGCCACAATCTAGCCGCACGAGAGGCACCATGCGCATGACCTCGTCTTTCTGGTTTTCCAGGTGCAACTCTTTAAGCTGCGACATCATATTTGTGTACATTCCGCCGGGGATTTGCGCCTTTTGTACGATGATGTCCGGCTCAGGATAGTTAAACGTAGCCTCGATTTTTCTACAGACATCGAGAGCTTTCTCATATTTTTTTGTCACCGTCAGTTCGATGGCGTCGTCAAAGAGTCTACTGAGTTCCGGAGCAATGGAGTCTTTAGAAAGATCCAGTTCTGGTGGAAGCCGCTTGTATTGATCGAAATTTACAAGCTCCGCCCGCTCTGAACGCAGCAGCCTATCGATTCTTCCAACCGCCGCCTTGTCTACTCCTGTGTCGAGGCCAAGTTTGTCTGCAAAAATCTGCATAATTTCGTAGCCTGGCGCCGCAGGACCGCCGGAAAATGAAAGTACGGCCGTATCGATAATGTCTACGCCATTGACCATTCCGGCAAGGAGACTTGCCACACCATAGCCAGGCGTACAATGGGTATGCAGATCGAGTGGAATTGCTACTTCATTTTTGATGGCCAAGACGAGTTTGGCTGCGGTGGCGGGGTCTATGAGGCCAGCCATATCCTTTATGGTGATCATATCGGCGCCAAGTGCCTCAAGTTCCTTCGCTTTCTTGACAAAATACTCTACCCCAAAAAGATTCTGGGGCAGGCGCTTGCCGGCAAAGAAGGCTTTGGCTTTTTCCTTTAGGCTGAACTTAGGGTCTACGGTGTAACAAACGGCGCAGTCGGCCAGCCCCCCGGCCTCTTTGACGTAAACGATGGACGACTTCATGTTGTCGATATCGTTTAGAGCGTCGAAAATGCGCATTATTGAGATACCTGACTGTACGGCGTTGAAACAAAAACCCTTGATAACTTCATCTGGATAGGGACTGTAGCCAAAAAGATTGCGTCCGCGCGACAAGGCAGTGAGTTTGGATGCCTCTCCAATGCCAGCCTTGATGGTCTCCAATCTGTCCCAGGGATTTTCCCCCAGGAAGCGCATGATTGCGTCGGGCACCGCGCCACCCCATACTTCCATGGCATAAAAATGTGCTTCTTTGTAATCTGGAAGTACGCGGGCAACCTGATCCTGATTCATGCGGGTTGCAAATTGCGACTGCTGTCCATCGCGGAGCGTCACGTCGCGGATCTTCAACTGTTTCTGCATTGGATTAGCCTCCATGCCATTTCTTTTGGAGTATAGTATAGAGCATCGGACTGAAAACCGGAAGTCGGGCCGGGCCATCGACCGTGCCATTGACCGTGGTTACAGCCTCCGTGCCTGGTTTATCTCGATTTCTTTGACAGAATTGGCTTCTTCGTATAGAATGAAGCCAATGCCGCAACTTTTAATCTCTTGGAAGCATCACAAAACCATTTTTCTAAGATTCTCTCTTCCAGACTGATTATAAGCCTGCCTGTATTGGCAGCGCGTGGCATGCAACTACATCGGGTGAGGGTATGGCTGAACAGAAAAAAGGCTATTTTCATATCATCCGCGAAAAATACTGCAAAGGTTGCGGGATTTGTGTCGCTTTTTGTCCAAAACAAGTCCTTGCACTCAAGAACGGCAAGGTGTTTCCCGAACGGCCACAACTTTGCATAGGGTGTCACATGTGTGAATATCGCTGTCCCGATTTTGCCATTGAAGTTAAGCCCATCGAGGAGAAACCCGAGAGCAGCGGATCAGACGTGTCGGCATACGATTTGAGCTTGCCACCGGAGGCGCATAATGGCTGAAGTAGTAAAACTCTTGCAGGGCAACGAAGCTTGCACTCTGGGTGCCATAGCTGCAGGCTTAGAATTCTATGCGGGCTATCCTATTACGCCATCGACAGAGATAGCGGAAATGTGTTCGGAGGAGCTGCCTAAGATTGGTGGCCGCTTCATCCAGATGGAGGACGAGATTGGCTCCATTGCTGCCTGCATCGGGGCGTCATTGGCGGGCAAAAAGGCCATGACCGCTACATCGGGTCCTGGCTTTTCTCTCATGCAGGAGTCGATTGGTTACGCCAGTTTGTGCGAGATTCCTGTCGTGATTATTGATATGCAGCGCGTCGGACCTTCTACCGGCATGCCCACAAGTCCTGCACAGGGAGACCTTATGCAGGCCCGATGGGGCACGCATGGAGATCATCCTATCGTAGTTCTTGCCCCCGGGAACGTCAAAGAGTGCTTTGAGCTCACGTTTCGGGCATTCGAGATTGCCGAAGAGCTCCGGGTGCCAGTGATTGTCCTTGCGGACGAAGTCATTGGCCACATGCGGGAAAAAGTCATAATGCCAGATCCTAAGAGCTATAAAATGCCAAAACGCGCCATGCCCAAGACGCCAAAGGGCTATAAACCTTACGAAGCGGACCCCGACGGGGGCGTGCCACTAATGGCACCCTTTGGTACGGGTTATCGCTGGCATTGTACTGGCCTTACCCATGACGAGGCTGGGGCGCCCACGAGCAACCCCGATGTTGCGGACAGGCTTGTAAGGCGGCTGGCCCGCAAGATCGATAAGCGGATGGATGAACTCACGGATTACTTTGCAGAGAATACCGAAGGCTGCGAGGTGGCGGTGGTGTCTTTTGGCTCTTCTGCCATGGCTGCACTGTCTGCAGTACGAAGGGCGCGACAAGAGGGACTTAAGGCTGGAATGGTGCGGCTTAAGACGATGTGGCCCTTCCCCGATGCAAAACTGCGGGAACTCACAAAGAGCGCCCATACAATCATTGTGCCGGAAATGAACTTAGGCCAGCTCGCTCTGGAAGTGGAGCGCGTTGTGGATTGCAAGCGCAAAGTGGTCAAGTTGGGAAAGGTCAATGGAGAACTCTTCCATCCTGATGAGATTTTTGCAGCCCTAAAGGAGGCCTTCTGATGGCAGAATTCCTCGATTACTTTAGAAAAGAACGCCTGCCTCATATCTGGTGCCCTGGCTGCGGACACGGTACCGTGGTTGGTGCGCTTGTTAGGGCAATCGATAAGCTCGGCCTGGACAAGAACAACATCGTTTTGGTTTCCGGCATTGGGTGCTCGTCGCGTGCGGTAGGCTACCTCGATTTTGACACGCTCCACACCACACATGGTAGGGCGATAGCCTTTGCCACTGGCGTAAAACTGGCAAGACCCAATCTGCACGTCATCGTGCTTACGGGAGATGGTGACTGTGCAGCCATAGGTGGCAACCATTTTATCCACGCGGCACGCCGCAATATCGACATTACCACCATCATCATGAACAACTCGATTTATGGGATGACCTCTGGACAGTATTCGCCCACGACACCGCACGGCATGTACGCTACCACCGCTCCGTATGGGAACGTTGAGTACGACTTTGACCTCTGCGAGCTTGCAGAAGCTGCTGGAGCTACCTATGTGGCCCGGGCGACGAGCTATCACGTTACGCTTTTGGAAAGCCTTATAGAAAAAGCAATAATGAACAAGGGCTTCTCCGTTGTGGAGGCCCTCACTCAGTGCCCAACTTACCTTGGCAGGAAGAACAAGATAGGCGGACCGGTGGAAGTGCTCAATTGGATTAAGGACCGCACCGTAAACGTCAAAGCCGTATCTTCTCTGCCACCAGAAAAGACAGAGGGCAAAATACTGATTGGAGAACTTTATAAGACCGAAAGACCTGAATACACAGCCTCCTACATGGAGATGTCGGCAAAAGTCCAGCGGACGTACAATGGGAGTTTCAAATCCAAGGGAGGAGAGCGCGGATGCGAGTCGAATTCAGACTAAGCGGTTCAGGAGGACAAGGCCTGCTGCTCGCGGGCATTGTTCTGGCAGAAGCCGCGATCGAGGATGGAAAAAACGCCATTCAAACACAGAGCTATGGGCCGGAAGCCCGTGGAGGTTCAAGCAAAGCCGAGGTGATAATCTCTGACGAAGACATAGATTATCCTAAAGCCACAGATCCAGACTATTTGCTTGCTCTTACTGACGATGCTTATCGGACCTATGGCCCTCTTATGAAAAAAGGCGTCATTATAACCGATACGAGCGTAAAGCTGGACCCGAACATCAATGCCAAAACGATAGCCCTGCCAATCCTGCAGACAGCGGAAGAAGTGATAGGGAAAAAAGTTGTAGCCAATATTGTCGCCTTGGGAGCCTTGGCAGGGGTTTCTGGTATTGTGTCCGAGAAAGCTCTCAAACAGTCAGTGCTTTCCCGCGTTCCTAAAGGGACTGGTGAGCTCAATATGAATGCACTCAAGGCAGGGCTTGAACTCGCCAAGAATTCTTAAGTGCTGATATTATAAGGAGTAATGGCATGAGCGATAAGGAAGAGCTGGAAAAGGCCTTTAAAGCATGGGAAGAAAAGACAGACAAAGCGCTTGCCAAACATCCGGAACGCAAAGCGAAGTTTATGACAGGATCCAACACGCCGATACAAAGAGTCTACACCCCTTTGGATACAGAGGATATAGATTATCTTGACGATTTGGGCCTGCCCGGCGAATTCCCTTTTACACGCGGAGTTCAGGCCACAATGTACCGTGGCAAACTCTGGACCATGCGGCAATATGCTGGCTTTGGTACAGCTGAGGAGTCCAATGCCAGGTATAAGTACTTGCTCGCGCAAGGCCAAACGGGTCTGTCCGTCGCCTTCGACTTGCCCACGCAAATAGGGTACGATTCCGATCACCCCTTGGCCGCAGGTGAAGTAGGCAAAGTTGGGGTCGCCATAGACTCGCTGGAGGACATGGAGACACTTTTTGATGCGATTCCGCTGGACAAAGTGTCCACCAGCATGACGATCAATGCACCGGCTGCCGTGCTCCTTGCCATGTACATAGCGGTTGCGGAGAAGGAGGGCATTCCGGCCAGTGCGCTAGATGGAACGATTCAAAATGATATCCTAAAAGAGTACGTTGCGCGCGGCACGTATATTTTCCCACCAAAACCGTCTATGAGGCTCATAACCGACATCTTTGCTTATTGTGCGCGGGAGGTTCCCAACTGGAATACAATTTCTATTTCCGGCTACCACATTCGTGAGGCTGGGGCTACCGCGGTTCAGGAAGTGGCCTTTACGCTTGCGGATGGTATTGCCTATGTGGAGGCAGCTATCGCAGCGGGGCTGGACGTAGACGATTTTGCTCCGAGGCTTTCTTTCTTTTTCAATGCGCATAACGATTTGTTCGAAGAAGTGGCCAAGTTCAGGGCAGCACGCCGTGTGTGGGCGCACATTATGAAGGATCGCTTCCACGCCAAGAACCCCAAGAGCCAGACGTTGCGGTTCCACACGCAGACTGGAGGTTCGACGCTGACCGCGCAGCAGCCCAGCAACAATGTGGTTCGCGTGGCAATTCAGGCGTTGGCCGCGGTGCTTGGTGGCACACAGTCTTTGCACACGAACTCCATGGACGAGGCGCTGGCATTGCCCTCCGAGGATTCGGTACGGCTTGCACTGCGTACGCAGCAGATTCTGGCTTACGAGTCCGGCGTTGCAGAGACAGTCGACCCATTGGCGGGCTCGTACTACGTAGAAAGTCTGACATCGTCGATAGAAAAAGACGTTCTGGCATATTTAGATAAAATAGATGCGATGGGCGGGGCGGTCAGGGCGATAGAACAGGGCTACATACAGCAGGAAATTCAAGACTCAGCCTATGCATGGCAGATGGATATGGAAAAAGGACAGCGGATTGTCGTGGGGCTTAACAAATTCCAGGCAAAAGAGGAACCGCCAAAGGGCCTATTGCGTGTAGACCCCTCGGTCCAGGAGCGGCAAGTGGCAAAACTGGGAAAGCTTAAGGCTCGCAGAGACAATGCTGCCGTGCAGGCCTGCCTTGAAAGGCTAAAAAAAGCGGCGGAAGGGACCGATAATTTGATGCCTCTAATTCTTGATTCAGTAAAAAGTTACGCTACGCTTGGGGAGATTTGTGACGTCTTGCGCACCGTTTTTGGCGAGTACAGCCCGAGCGTGACCTTCTAAAAGGGGGATGGAATGGACAGAAAAATCCGGGTTGTGGTCGCTAAGCCAGGACTCGATGGGCATGATCGCGGAGCCAAGGTTATCGCAAGGGCACTCAGGGACGCCGGTATGGAAGTAATCTATACCGGGTTGAGGCAGACCCCGGAGCAGATTGTAAATACGGCGCTGCAAGAAGATGCGGATGTTATAGCGCTTTCGATTTTGTCGGGTGCCCACAACTATCTTTTCCCTCGTGTGATGGAGCTGCTTAAAGAGAATGGCGCCGATGATATTCTGGTATTCGGCGGCGGCGTGATTCCGGAAGAGGATATCCCCTTCCTTAAATCGAAAGGCATTGCGGAGATTTTTGGGCCTGGAACGCCGACATCGGTCACGGTGGATTTTATTAAAGAGCATGTAAAACTGAATCTGGAAAACAAGTAGGGCGAGGAAAGTTTTTCCATGATTGCTGGTGATGTTTCTGCGACTTCTGTGTCTTTTTCTGCTTCAGATGCCGCGTATGCCAAGTATGCGACGCTCGCGGAGCAGTGCAAGGCAGGCAATGTTCGGGCAATAGCCAGACTCATCACAGGTTTGGAGAACGAGGAAAGGGCCGCCTATGCGGCCTTGAACCGGTTTGTGGGTAACGGGGCGGTCGCCCAGGTGATCGGGATCACAGGGCCGCCTGGCGCCGGCAAGAGCACGCTCGTGGACAAGCTGGTGGCGAGGTTTAGGGAAGGCGGCAGGCGGGTAGGGGTTTTGGCGGTGGATCCGTCGAGTCCGTTTTCTGGAGGGGCGATCCTGGGCGACCGCCTCAGGATGCAGCGGCATGCAACCGATCCCGGTGTTTACATTCGCAGCCTTGCATCGCGCGGCGCTTTGGGTGGGGTTTCTCGTGCCACTGGTGCCGCAGTCCAGGTGCTTGAAGCAGCCGGGTATGACATCATTTTTGTAGAAACGGTCGGCGTTGGACAGTCCGAAATCGATATAGTGAAGATTGCAGATTGTGTCGTCCTGGTTTCGGTTCCAGGCCTTGGCGACGAGATTCAGATACTCAAGGCCGGCATAATGGAAATTGGGGACATCTTTGTCGTCAACAAGGCCGATAGAGACGGTGCTGACCGTGTCGTTCGCGAAATTCGTGGGATGCTGGAGACTCAGTACGAGCTTAGCAAAGGGGAGAAGCTCGAAGCCGTCCCGGACACTTTAGCAGGTCGTCTTGTTGCTGCTGCAGGCGAGATGGAACATCATGCTGATGTGCATGCCTTTGACGATAAGATTCCGCCGGTAGTCAAGACGGTCGCCGAAACAGGCTACGGAGTCGCAGAGCTCGCGGACGCGATAGCGGATTTCTTTGCAAAGGCTTCCGAGAGTGGCAGTGTGACTGATCGGCGAATAGCAAGGGCCCGCGTCCAAATTAAGGATCTTGTGGCTGAGCACATTTTGGAACGAATAGAAAACGGGCCGGGTGCCACCGCGCTGAACGAGATGGCAAAGCGCGTCGTAGCCCACAAGACTGACTATTATTCAGCCTCTATGTTGTTATTGCATGAGATTCTATTGCAGGAAGGTGCAGGGGGAAACGATGAAGGTGTTAAAACTTGACCATGTGGGTATTGCAGTTGAAAAGATTGATGCGTCGCTTCCTGTTTGGGAAGGGCTAATGGGTATCCCGCTTAATGGTACAGAAGAGGTCGTGGAGCAAAAGGTAAGAACCGCGTTCCTGCCGATTGGCGACTCGGAAATAGAGTTGCTTGAATCCACCGACCCGGAAGGACCAATCGGCAAATTCCTCGCCGCCCGTGGCCAGGGCGTTCAGCACCTGGCGTTTCGCGTGGACGACATCGACGCGGCGCTCGCGGAGCTCAAGGCCAAGGGCGTCCGCCTCATCGACGAAACGCCGCGCTACGGGGCCGGCGGCGCCCGCATCGCATTCCTGCACCCCAAGGCCACGGGCGGCGTCCTTATAGAGCTTTGCGAGCGAAAGCCCCAGACCCAGACCGGCGGGGCAAGAGAGCGATAATTGGGTTCGAAAAAGCAATAATTAGGTTTTTACGATATTCGAAATCTCATTTAAAGAATCAGCTATAGTACTGTTCATATATTCTCTGTTCTGTGTATAGTTTATTTACGATATTATAATAAGTTAATATATAAATAGCTGTGCATGGGTATAGCCAATTTCCTGGTATAGGTTTATACTACTTAGGTGTTTGAATGTCTGTTTTTTGGGCTTTTTGGGGTGTTTTCAGCGCACTTGTCTGAGTATTTGAAAGGCACGTGCAGGATTTCTGAGTAATGAAAGCCCTGAGTTTGAGTCAGAATTGGAGTTGGACCTAAGAAGAAGGTCGACCTAAGAAGGACGGGTAGCATCCATGGACGAGAAACTAAAAGACTTGGAAGCTCGGCGAGCTAAGGTTCTTGCGGGTGGCGGCCAAAAGCGAATCGCTGCGCAGCACGAAAAAGGCAAAAAGACAGCACGCGAGCGTATAGAAGCTCTGTTGGATCCTGGCACCTTTGTAGAATTGGACGCCTTTGTGGAGCATCGCTGTACCGATCTTGGTATGCAGGGCGTCGAGGCGCCCGGTGAGGGCGTAGTAATCGGTTATGGCACCATTAACGGCCGCCTTGTTTATGTGTTCGCACAGGATTTTACCGTTATCGGCGGGTCCTTGGGCGAGATGCATGCAGCCAAGATTTGTAAGGCGATGGATATGGCCACAAAAGTAGGATGCCCGTGCATTGGCATCAACGATTCGGGCGGCGCGCGCATCCAGGAAGGCGTGGACGCACTATCGGGCTATGGCAACATCTTCTACAGAAATACACAGGCTTCAGGCGTCATACCTCAGATTTCTGTGATTATGGGGCCTTGCGCCGGCGGGGCTGTCTATTCTCCAGCCCTCACTGACTTTGTCTTCATGACCGAAGGTCCCGCCAACATGTTTATCACGGGTCCTCAGGTTATCAAGACGGTTACGGGCGAAGACGTGTCTGCGGAAGAACTGGGCGGTGCGGCTGTCCATGCCGAAGTATCCGGTGTGGCGCACTTTAAGTGCAAGGACGAAGATAGCACGCTTCAAAGTATACGAAGGCTCCTGTCGTTCTTGCCCCAAAATAACCTGGAAGATCCTCCGGTTGTCGAAACTGGCGACGACCCGGCGCGCATCGACACCGACCTTGGCAACATAATTCCGGATGCGCCCAACAAACCCTATGATGTCAGGATCGTTATAGACCGCGTCGTGGATTCCGGCGATTTTCTGGAAGTTCAGCCCGATTATGCCAGAAATATCGTCATTGGGTTTGCAAGGCTGGCAGGTCGCACAGTCGGGATTATAGCAAACCAACCCTCCGTCATGGCTGGCGTCCTCGACATCAATGCTTCGGACAAAGCCTCGCGCTTCATAAGATTCTGCGACGCATTCAATATTCCCCTTGTCACCTTTACCGACACTTCAGGCTACTTGCCAGGTGTCGAACAGGAGCATGGTGGCGTTATTCGGCACGGCGCAAAGCTGCTGTATGCCTATTCTGAAGCGACGGTTCCCAAAATGACCGTGATTTTGCGCAAAGCATACGGCGGTGCCTATATCGCCATGTGCTCCAAACACCTTGGCGCAGACCAGGTTTTTGCGTGGCCGGGGGCCGAGATTGCCGTTATGGGTCCGGAAGGCGCGGCTAACATCATTTTCAAGAAAGAGATTGAAAGCGCAGCGGATCCTGCAGCGGTGCGCAGCCAAAAAATCGAGGAATACAAGAACAATTTTGCAAATCCGTACAAGGCTGCAATGCGCGGCTATGTCGACGACGTAATCGATCCCGCGCTTACACGAGGGAGACTGTGCAGTGCCCTTTCCATGTTGTTGGGTAAGCGCCAACAGGGGCCAGCCCGAAAACATGGCAATTTCCCTGTATAAGGGCTTATGCCAGGTAAAGGGAAGAGGTAGGACCTATGAGCAAATTGTTCGGCAAAAACTCAAGTAAGCGCGGAAGAGCCGAAGCGCAAAATCAGCAAGATCAGCAAGATCAGCAAGATCAGCAAGATCAGAAGACCGAAAGCCTGAATGTTCAGGCTCCGTCGGCGGCAGATGCAGTGAGCGCAGCCGCGGTGAGCGCAAACTCAAACTCCCAAAGCGAACATACTGATGGGCGTCTTGTTGCCATCCTTTCTGCTGCAATTGCCGCATTTGAGGGCGAGTCTGGCCTCCCTTACAAGATTACCTCTATAATCCCCGTGCAAACCGACTTTGCGCGTGAGAATATCGGCTTTAACACGCCCGTGTGGGGTAGAGCGGAACGCCTTGCCCAACGTGTCCTGCCATATAGTGGCAAGAGATCTTCGGGTGGCAAGAAAGTCTAGAGTTGTAAAAGAGCTTTAAGGAGATAAGTCTATGAAGCGCTACAGAATAACAGTAGATGGACAGACCTACGATGTCACGGTGGAAGAAACTCAAGGCGAACCCTCTGCTGCGCGGAGTCAAGTATCTTCTCAAAGGGCAGGTACCACTCATGCACCGATTCCGACCCAACAGGCTGCACCCGCTGTTGCTGCTAACGCCAGCGCCGGCCAGGGGGGGCAAGCTTCCGCACCAATTGCAGCTTCTGCAAAAAAAACCACCTTTACGATTAAAGCGCCAATGCCCGGCGTGGTTATGTCTTTCAAAGTTGTCGCTGGTCAGACTGTAAAGAAAGGCGATGTCGTTCTCATTCTGGAAGCAATGAAAATGGAAAACGAAATCGTGTCGCCTCAGGATGGCACGGTACTTGCACTACACGTACCAGAGGGCGCTTCCGTGAATACTGGAGATTCACTCGTAGATCTGGGCTAGGACCTATGTCCATCGATTCTCTACTTGGCATCTTTCAGGGGATTCAAACACTTTTTGCCACGGAACCTGTGCTCGGCCTAACACGAATCTTCCTCATGTTTTTGGGCATGGCGCTTGTATACTTGGGCAAGAGGGGTACGCTAGAGCCGCTTCTTATGATTCCTATGGGTTTAGGAATGGCGAGCATCAATGCAGCTGTTATGTTCTTCGACCCTTTGAACCTTCATGGAGGCATGGGGACGCTCTTTTTGGAGCCAACTGCGGGTGCTGCTCTCACAAGTGCGGCTCAGGCCGCAGGAAATGCTGCAGCGCAGGCCGCGAATTCCAACGCAGTCTCCGACCTTTTCTACATTCTGCAGGTAGATTTCCTGCAGCCTATCTACAACTTTACGTTTTCTAATGGACTCATCGCGTGCTTGGTGTTCTTGGGGATAGGTTCTCTCCTGGATGTCGGTTTTGTGATGAATCATCCTTTTATCAACATGTTCCTTGCGCTTTGCGCGGAGTTTGGGACCATCATTACTCTTCCGATAGCCAAGCTCTTTGGCTTTACTACAAAAGAGGCGGCGGCTATCGCACTGGTAGGCGGCGCCGACGGCCCTATGGTACTCTTTGCTTCACTAAAACTTGCGCCTGGCCTTTTCGTTCCGATCACCATTGTGGCATATCTGTATTTGGGATTGACATATGGTGGCTATCCATATCTTATAAGGGCAATGGTGCCCAAGAAAATCCGCGGTACCCCGATGGATAATCCACCGAATCAACGGGTGATCACCTCCGGGCAGAAGCTCGCTTTTGCCGTCATCCTTTGTGTGTTTTTGTCGTTCCTGTTCCCGGTGGCGGCGCCCTTGTTCCTGTCGCTTTTCCTGGGCATTGCAATTCGAGAATCCGGATTAAAGCCATTCCAGGCAGTTGCAGACAACATTCTTTATACATCGACGCTTTTCCTGGGGCTTCTGCTAGGCGTGTTGTGCGAGGCCTCGACGATTCTCAATCCCAAGGTCTTGCCTTTGCTGTTGTTGGGTATGCTTGCGCTCTTGCTTTCTGGAGTTGGAGGAATTCTCGGGGGCTACATCGTATGGGCCTTTAGCCGGGGCAAGTACAATCCTCTGTGTGGCATTGCGGGAGTTAGTTGCGTGCCTTCGACCGCTAAGGTCGCGCAGAAGGAGGCGGCTGCGGCAAATCCGCAAGCTATGATCCTGCAGTACGCATTGGGACCAAATATCTGTGGTGTTATAACGACTGCCATCATTGCTGCAATCTATGTTAGCATTCTGGGAAAATAGGAAAAGTGCAGGTGATCGGTCGGATTGCGAAAATTGAGTGGTATTGCGGGCACTGTGTTGCGAGGTGAATGATGCTTTATGCATTGATCGCACTTTGTGTGTGCGGAGTCGTGGCCATTGGCATTCTGGCACACATCGCGTTGACGTTGAACGAGATCAATTTGAACCTCAAGAAGCTTTCCAGGCGAAGTGCGCAAACTAGGGCCTTGGCCGCTGGTATTGCTGCTGCTACCAAACCGCAGGCGGAGGAATTAACGGCGTCAGGTTCAGCTGCAGCTCGGCAAACTTCGGCAGAAAAGGCCGAATTCTCTGAAGCCGAGATTGCTGCCGCCGTTGCCGTTGCCCACAGAGCACGTGGTCTTTATGCTGAAGACACCAATTCAGCCGGCAAAGAATCGAATTTCACCAGCGAAGGATAGTGTATGAAAAAGCATATACATGTCATGGTGACGGTATTTCGCGATGGGCTGCAATCTGCGTATGGGGCTCGCGTGTTCTCTGCCGATTATCTGCCGGTTGTGTGGCATGCTGTTGCCGCCGGGATGAATCATCTTGAGTCGGGAGGTGGCGCCCTCTTTCAATCTGCGTATTTTTATTCGGCTGAAGATGCTTTTACCGTCATGGACAAATTCAGAGCCGAGGCTGGCCCAGACGCCAACCTGCAGACCCTCTCGCGCGGCATCAATGTGGTAGGCCTTGAGTCGCAATCGAGCGAAATTGTCAGGCTCCACGCCAAGTTGCTCAAGAAGCATGGCACTACTACTGTACGCAATTTTGATGCGCTTAACGACCTGGAAAACCTCAAGTTTTCCGGCCAGTGTATTGTTCAAGCAGGATTAAAACACGAGCTTGCCATAAGCATGATGGAGCTGCCACCAGGGGTGGAGGCCAAGGCGCATACGGCTGCGTCCTATGTTGCGCTTTTGCGCCAACTTATGGAGTCAGGAGTGCCTTTTGATTCGCTCTGTTTTAAGGACGCTTCTGGCACGAGTCACCCCCAAAAGGTCTTCGAAACAATTCGTGGTGCGCGCAAACTGCTCGGAGACAATATAAAGATTGCCTTTCACACGCATGATACCGCAGGAACAGGTACTTCTGCATGCTTGAGCGCCATTGAAGCAGGAGCAGACCAGATCGATCTTTCTCTTGCGCCCTGCTCGGGCGGCACCTGTCAGCCCGACGTCATCACGATTTGGCATGCGCTCCGGGGCACAGATTACGATCTCGACCTGGATATCAATCGAGTCATCAAGGTGGAGGAGCTTCTTAAAGAAGCGCTCAAGCCATATCCGCCTTTGCCGGAAGCGGGCAGGGTAGAGCCACTCATTCCTTTTTTCCCTTTGCCTGGCGGTGCTTTAACAGCCAACACACAGATGCTGCGCGACAATGGCCTCATGGATCGATATCCGGACATCATAAACGCGATGGGAGAGGCTATCGCCAAGGGAGGCTATGCCACCAGTGTCACGCCAGTGAGCCAATACTATTTCCAGCAGGCGCTTAACAATGTAATAAAAGGCCCTTGGAAAGAGATTGCAGAGGGCTATGGAAAACTCGTGCTCGGGTATCTCGGAAAGCCACCGCTGGAACCTGATCCTGAGGTCGTACGGCTTGCCGAAAGACAGCTCGGAACACCAGTTGCTGTTGAAAGTGCTCTTGAGCGCAATGATCGCAACCCGGCAAAAAGCGTGGCCGCAATCGGGAAGCTCCTGGAAGAGAACAATATTCCCGTCACCGAAGAAAACGTTTTTATTGTCGCGACTTGTCAGGATAAGGGGCTTTTGTACCTGAAGGGCCTTGCTAAACCGACCATCAAGAAGAATATGCCGGCAGCAAATGTGTCGACAGCAAGTCAAACTGGTGTACCGACAAGCGCCCCAGCTCTGTCTTCCGGCCAGGACGCGGTAACCGTTAACCTGAACAGTCGCGCCTATGGCGTTGAGTTTCTGACACCAACGCTCGTGCGCGTCAATGGTACGGAGTACACGGTGAGCGTAAAAGAAGGGCTAGACCAGAAAGCGATCGATTCGACAACTGTAGCTAACGGCGGTGCCTTAAGGCAGGCCTTAAAGCAGACAGGGCAGACCGAGGTGGCTGAACTTAAGCTGATAGAGTCGCCGCTTGCCGGCATCGTGCTAAAAGTGAACAAGAAAGTCGGTGATAAGGTGGCGATCGGTGAAACACTCCTCGTTGTAGAGTCGATGGGCATAAAGGTACCGATAAACTCGAACTTTTCCGGCATCATGGTCGAGATCTGGCCATCCAGGGGAGACAGTCTAGAATTGGGGGATCCTATAGCCAGAATAAGGGCCATCGTGAGCGGTGAGGCAGGGTCGATTTCTCGGGCCAAGACGGGCAAGACCAAGGCAGAAGGAGAGAAAACTGCGCTGGTTTCTCCTTCTGCAGGTATCGTCCTGAGAATTTATAAGTTGCCTGGAGAGACGATCCATGTTGGCGAATCGCTTCTTGTGTTGGAAGCACTCAAGATGGAGACGCCCATAAGCTCGCCTATTGAAGGGACTGTCTTGGAGATTGTTGTGCATGAAGGCGAGCAAATCACTGCCGGCCAGACTTTGGCCACAGTAAAGATGTAGGGTAAGGTATGAATGAGGGCATGACTGTCGCTCTTGAAACGTATGTGGTAGCTGCGGTAATTTCTCTTGTCGTTGCAGGAATAATTGTTGTCATTCGCAATCTTTTGTCTGGCAAAAGCAAGAGCTAGTCGTACCGGTTGCGTTTTGGGGGCTCTGTGATCTCTTTTGAACAATGGAAAGACGGTTTCTGCCTGGTTGTGGACGGGAAGCAGATCTTGCATCATTCTTCCTCTTCCCCTGCCATTTTTTTGGCGAGCCCAAAGAAGGGCGTAGGAAAAGAAACGGATTCAACATCGACGGATGGGCAGGGCAGTGGCGCATTTCATATCGAGGCAAGGAATCTTAAATGGAATCCTCTCAAGGTTTCGAGTATTGAAATAGAACATGGTGAGCGGGCCTCTACTCTCAAGTTCAAAGATGTAGAAGCCGGTGCCGGGCTGCGGCTTGAATATCTCCCGTCTCTACTCAAAATGAGTTTCGTATATCCTGCTCCGGAACTCTTGCCCAGGCAAACTACGGACACGGAAACCAAGTCCTCGCGGAGGGAAGCTAAAAAGCTTGCAAAAACGCGTATTAGCGAGGTTGTAGGCTTTCGGATTCTGCTCGATGCTAGTGCAAACGAAAGGCTGTTCGGTCTTGATGGAAATGGGGCACAAAAAGAAGGACGCCTCAACCTCAAAAAAACACAGTTCAGCGTGACGAGCAGGGCAGTTGCGGATTCCAGAGTATTTGCTGACTCTGGTTCCTGGCTCGATGCGCGCTTTTCAGGGAAGCTAAACTGGCGCTTCGAGGTGCGGAAGACGGTGTTTGAGGTTTTGTGGCAAGATAGGACACAGCTTCCTGAACTTGCCATTGGGCTCAATCCCGCACAGGAAATAAGCGCCGAGCTTGGACTCGATCCCGCGCAGGAAATAAGCGCCGGGCAGAGACTCGATCCCGCACAGGAAATAAGTGCCGAGCTTGGACTCGATCCCGCACAGGAAATAAGTGCCGAGCTTGGACTCGATCCCGCGCCGCTCGAGGGGCTTGTAGCCCTTTCCAGGTACGCCGCGGCTGCGCTTGGAGAGGGTGCCAGGAAGGCTGGCCCTATCCTTGTGCAAAGTGGTTCTAGCGGTTCTGCCCGCAACGAATTTTTGCAGATAGACGAGCTTCTCAGAAGGATGCTGTCGCTCAGTTTTTCCGGCGAGGGGCAAATTGCAGTCGTTGCAAACACTATACGCGCCTCTTGGACAGCGTTTAGCGGTTTTTTCATTTTGGAAACGGGAGAGAGCTTGGACATTTCCGCTGACGATGTGGCCTTGGAGAGCTTTCTGCAAGGCTGTGATGACAGGCAGATTCGCAGAGCAGCTATGATTTTTGTGCGCCTGCAGCCTTATCATTTGTTCTGCAGAAGCAGATGGCAAGAAGCTCATGTACCGGAAATTGTTCATCCTGGGGTTTACTATCCGGGGATGCAAGGTCTCTGGAAGCGAAGCGATGAATTCCTGTACGGCCCGGACATTTTGGTAGCCCCCTTCAAAGAGGATAAGGGAAAGGCTCTCTATGGACCACGGGAACTGATCCTGCCCTCCGATGGCTGGGTGCACTTATGGACCTCCAGGGTTTATCCTGAAGGTCAGACGTTTGTAGACACACAAGCCGGCAGACCTGCAGTCTTCTATCGACAGAACAGTGAATTTGCAAGGCTTTTCGACACTATTAGACAAATGTCTACACGACTTTAGGCCCTGTAGACAGACCACTACAAGACACCAAAAATCGCTCGGCGAGAAGACAAGGCCTAAAGAGAGTTGCAAGATTGAGGATCGCGGGCGAGATCGTGGACGACCATGACAACAGCCTGGGCCTCGACAGCCTCTCCGCGACCGACTGCATCCAAGCCCTCTTTGGTCTTGGCCTTGAACGATACCGACTCGAGCTTTAGTCCAAAAATATTTGCCAGGTTTTTGCGAACAAGATCACGATAAGGGCCAAGTTTGGGCTTCTCCAGAATGACGGTGGAATCAAGATTGAGGATTCGCCAGCCCTGTTGTCTGACTAGTTCCGCGGCCCTTCGCGCAAGGCTGCTGGAGTCAGCATCCTGCCATTGTGGGTCATCCGGCGGAAAGTAAGTGCCAATATCGCCTAAGGCACAGGCGCCAAGCATGGCATCGATAAGAGCGTGAAGGAGAACATCTCCATCGGAGTGGCCGAGTTCGCCATAGGGCCAGTCGATGTGCACCCCACCTATCACGAGCGGCCGTCCGCTCACCAACCTGTGGATGTCCCAACCTTGGCCGACGCGCCATAAGGTTGAACTTGTGGAATGGGATCCTTCGGGCAGGTCCTCGCGGTAGGTGATTTTTCGGTTCTTGCGGTCTCCGTGGACGAACGCAACAGGGCCCACATAGGAAGCCCACAACGCGGCATCGTCGGTAAAGAGCCTGCCGTCGGCACGCGCCGCCCGGTTTGCGCGTAACAAGGCACCAAGGGCGAATCCTTGCGGAGTCTGTGCGGCTTTGATGGAGTCGCGGGGCGGATGCCCCGCGACAAACGGGGGCTCGGCCACGACTTTTGGGGTATCGGCAAGGTCACAGAGGGGCACGCAGGCGCCGTGGCGCCGCACAGACTCGACGACGTCGCTAATGGTTTGGGCGGAAACCCATGGCCGGGCGGCGTCATGAATCAGGACAATTGCATTCTCGGCATCAACCTGCGCCCTTGTGGTCAGGTCCTCGAGGATGCACAAGCCATTGTATACCGACTCCTGTCTGGTCTTTCCGCCTTCGCAGAAGAACAGCCCTAATGGTAGGGACCTAGCTCTTTGCGAAACATCCTCCGAAAGTGCAAGCTTCGTGTCGTTTCGCATTTCTTTGGGATGTGTTATCACGACGGCATCCAAGGCCTGAGCCGCTAGAAAGGCATTGAGCGCATGTTCAAGAACAGTTTTTCCCTCAATTTTGACAAATTCCTTCTTGCCATCCCCAAAACGAGCACTTAAACCAGCCGATGTGAGCAAGAGGAACACCTTCCCCTGGATAGGTAAGGTTGGTGGGGAGACCAGCAAGTCTGATGAATTGTCCGAAGAACCGCTCCCGTTCATTTTTTCTGGCTTGGAGCCAACGTTGTCCGGCTCGGGCATACCAATCAGCTCTCCAGGTGTTGGTGAATCAAGTCTGCAATTTCTTCTTTTGGCTTACCGAGCGAATAGGCGATCTCGTCCTGCAAAAGGTTCAGCGCGGAATCGTAGAGTTTTCGCTCCAAAATTGGCAATTCTTTGATCTTCGAGCGGTGATAGAGCGATCTCACCACGGCGGCGATGTCCATAATCGATCCCTTTTTCAGTAGATCGAGATTCATCTGATAGCGAAGTTTCCAGTCTGAAGGTATGGGTGCATAGTCTTCAGAAATGAAAGCAAGGGCCTTTTCTGCCTCGTCCTTGGGGACTATAGCGCGTAAACCCAGGCTATCAGCTTTGTCGACCGGCACCATCACGGTCATATCTGAGAATTCCAGATAAATAATGTAATAGAGAACCTTGGTATCTTTAAAACTTTTTTCCCGGATCTCAAGAATCCTTCCTACGCCCTGGCTCGGATAAACAACTCGCTCGTCAATTCTGAACTGTGTGGTGGGATAGTCATCCATATTCTATGATTATACCAAAAAAAAAGGCCTTGGTCAAAGCGCACACCAAGGTACCTTGCTCAAAAACTCACGCTCTCGTTAGCCCCTAGGGGAGTCGGACCCCTCTTTAAAGATTGAGAATCTTTTGTCCTAACCGATAGACGAAGGGGCCATCTCCCATTCACCGATCCATTCACCGATCAATTATTCCCCAGGAGGGATTCGAACCCCCACAAGCAGATCCAGAGTCTGCGGTGCTACCATTACACAACCGGGGAAAGAAACAAACTCGACACCCTGCAAAACAGGCAGACAACAGGGCAAAAATATCGCTTCAGTGGTACCTTTGTCAAGACCGGCAGAAACTCCCCTTTGGCGTCAGGCCTGGCTTTGCTGGTAGAGCTCCCGCACTGTTAGGGCTTACGACTAGGGTTCCCAACCTGTGCGCCTTATGTCGTACAGCTCAATTTGAGGTCGTTCTTCGCCATTCCAGCGGTTGAGCGACAGCTTAAAAAGCACGTCTACCTTGTCTCGCGCCCTAAACGAAAACTCCTTCTCAAGCCGGCTTGCTCCGTCCCAAAGCAGCGCAGGCCATTTGTACTTGCCAAAATCCAAGGTCAACTTGAGGTGATTGTGCGCCGACTTTCCCACAATTTGGGCATCAGCCATGGAAACATTGCGTGCCAAGAACACAAGCGGTGGGTTCCCTTCTCCAAAAGGTTCAAACGAACAATACTTGTCGTAGAGTTCTGGCGTAAGATATCCGTGAGGCAACTCCGCGTCGATAGTAATTGTCTCTTCGTTAGTGTCGAGCTCGGCCTTGCTGATAAACTCTGTGGTTTGAGCCACAAACGCATCCCAGTTCTCCGCAAGCATGGAAAAACCCGCGGCAGCGTCGTGCCCACCGTAATCGATAAAAAGATCGGCACATTCTGTCAGCATCTCGGTTATGTGAAGGTTGTTTGCCGCCCTCACGGAACCAACTACTGTCCCATCTTCCCTAAAAGCCGCCACAATGGCAGGCACCTTGAACACATTGACTACTCTGGAGGCCAAGAGCCCCGTGATTCCTGATTTGACCTGATCCGAACCAACAAGTACAAAGCGATGGCTGTTGGCCTCATAACTTTCCGAGGCGAGCGGATAAATCGCCTCCCAAACGTCTGTTCCCATCCTGCGACGCTCGGAGTTGGCTTGGATGAGCCCTAATACAGCAGTACCGCGCTTGGCGACATCGTCAGAAATGAGCAAGTCCAGAGCAATCGTTGGCTTACCGATTCTGCCCGCTGCGTTTATAAGTGGAGTAATCTGCCAGGCAATATCGGTAGCGGTCAGGGTTTTGTCCAACTTGAGCGAATTCTTGAGGTCGCGCAGGCCCAGTCTGGGCGCCTTATTGATGGAATCGACACCTCTTTTTACGATGATTCGATTTTCATCCTTGAGCGGCATGAGATCGGCTATTGTGCCCAAGGCCGCAAGTTGCAGATACTCTTCGTCCTTTGAACCGATGAGGCCGGCTTTTTGCATCACAATGCGCTCAAAGAGCGCCAAGAGCACATCGATTTCGGAGACGGGCACTTCGCTATAAGTTTGAAGATCCAAGAGCCTGCCTATTGCATCGAGCGACTCAGGACCAAGCGAGGCATCCAGGCATCCTACGTCGCCAGCAATATCGTAGCTTTCGATATCGACGGATTTTCCAAAAAGCTGCTTGCTGAGAGCATTCTGCTGGCTTCTGTGCCAGACAAAGATGGCCCTTCCCTGCAAAAAACCTGCCAGCTCTTGGAGTACGCTGGATAATTCCGACTTTGTCGCATCATGCGCTACTGTTTTGGAAAATCGGGCTTTGGGTACAAGATTGTGTATTCTTATTGCTTCGATCCTGCAGACACTATTTCCGTCGTTTCCACGGAATTCAGAGAAATTCAGCAGGGCGACAGGTTGTTTGTAAAAACCCGACTGGGCAAAACGCAAGGCCCAGGAGAGTTTATAGGCGACGCCAGCACCCGCGAGGTCCCGAAATGGGTAGCCGCAATCGGGGATTTTGGGGTCAATCACGGCAAGTGCTTTGGGCAAGTCTCCAAATTGAGGCTTGTGATGGTCACAAACGATTGTGTCGATGCCCAGATCGCGGGCGTGCTCGATTTCTTTGTAGTTCGAGACACCACAGTCCACCGTCACAATCAATGTGCCACCTTCCCGTGCAAAATCGTCTACCGCCGCCACCGATAGTCCATAAGGTTCCTCGCCTTCTGGAACACGATAGCTTGCTTCGATGCCCAATTCTTGTAGAGTATCTAAGAGCAATGCAGTGGACGTTACGCCATCGGCATCGCTGTCTCCGAATATCAGGACCTTTTCCTTCTCTTCCGCGGCAAGCAAGATCCGATCCACCGCGTCTTCCATCGAATTGAATAGAAATGGATTACGCAAATACCATAGATCGTCTTTTAGAAAGTACAGCAACTGTAAAGGAGCAGTAATCTTGCGCCGGGCGAAGATCGATGCATCCAAGAGATCGATGCCGTAGTTTTTTGCCAGCTCCCGGACTTCGTTCTGATTCAGGTCCTGCTTGTTCCACTTCATGATGCGGAGATTTCCTCGAGAATAAGCGGAGTTGGGGCAGGCTTTTCTACCCCTATCGTGACAGCCGTATTGGAAAGCTCGAGCGCAGGCAACAGTGATGCTTCGTCTTTTCCGTAAACTTCGGCAATAACGTCGTCTTTATTCACTCTGTCTCCTCGCACTTTTCTAAAGATAAAACCGACGTCTGGACTCACCTTGTCGCTCGTTGTATTGCGGCCCACACCAAGATAGACACCGGCCAAACCAATTTTCCATGCGTCGATAGACTGAATGTACCCGTCTTGCGCCGCCCGCAGCACTGTTTTGTGGCTGGACCGGTATTTTCCACGCAAGTTGAGGAGTTGTTGAACGTCTCCGCCCTGTCTTGCCACGTTAGCGAGGAAGAGCTCGCGCGCTTTTCCCGAGGCGACTGCCTCCTTGCAACGTTTTTCGCCTTCTTCCACCGAGGGGACAAGGTTCGCCGTAACCAACATCCAACCGCCCAACCGGTAGGTAAGCTCCATAACGTCAGCCGGGCCGTGATTTTCCAGACAGTCCAGAGCTTCTTCTACTTCGAAGAAATTGCCGACCGTCAGCCCCAAAGGCTCCGACATGTCGGTTATGACCGCGACCACCTTCTTGCCCATGGAAGAACCTGTGTCTACAAGGCTTCGTGCCAGCGCTTTGGCGTCAGCAAGGGTCTTCATAAATGCCCCAGGCCCACATTTTACGTCGAGCACAAGCGACTGGGCGCCTTCCGCGACCTTTTTGGAAAGAATCGATGCAGTGATAAGAGGAATGGACTCGACCGTAGCCGTGACATCCCGCAAAGCGTAAAGCTTTTTGTCAGCAGGAACTATTTTTGCGGTTTGGCCGGTCATGGCAAAGCCTTCTTGCTCCAGCCCCTGTCGGAACTGAGCCTGAGAAAGGGTGGCATTATAACCAGGAATCGATTCAAGCTTGTCCAATGTGCCGCCCGTGTGTCCAAGAGCCCTGCCGGACATCATGGGGACCTTTGCGCCGCAAGCCGCAACAATCGGTGCCAAAGGCAAGGAAATCTTGTCACCTACGCCGCCTGTAGAATGCTTGTCCACAAAAGGCCCAGGAATGCCGGATAAATCCATAACCTCTCCAGAGTTGAGCATGTGGGTAGTCAGTGATGCAGTTTCTTCCGGCGTCATGCCTTTAAAGAAAATAGCCATAAGGAGGGCAGATACCTGATAGTCAGGAATTTCACCTGCGACATAGCCTTCTATGACAAAACGTATCTCTTCGTCGCTCAGTTCCAGCCCTGAGCGTTTTTTCATGATAATGTCGACAACTCGCATAAGTTCCTCTAAAGTCTCATTCTAGTGACGTGTGTAACGCACGAGTATACTTCAAATCTTGTGTTTTAAAAAGGTACTCCACTTCTTTTTGTTTGTGTGGCCGAGTGCCTCGCACAGATTGCCGCAAAGGTCTCTTTATGCCTTTAGGGTGAGCAGAGATCCTTCTGCGGCACTCTGCGCAAGGCTAAATACAATGCGCTTTGTTTTCTTTGCGAGTTCTTCATTTATCGAAGGCAGATTTAGGAGCCCACACTGATCCACTGCAGACAGATTTCTTATCCCTTCAAACCCCTGGTAACTAAAAAGCTCCAGAAGGTGCTGCAAATCAACATCGACCGGTACAAGACGCTCCGGACGGTCAGTATAGTGCGGATGCTCAAACTGGCCGGTGTTCGTCGAGTTTCTGTTGTAGGAGTCTGCACAGTCGCTGCAGACAAAGCCTATGCGGTCTTCCGAGTACCAGAACAGTGGACTGCTGTGCCCGGATCTTTCCGGTTCCCGGTCACACGCAATGCAACTGGTGAGATCTGGTTCTAAGCCTAAAATTGCGAGCATTCGCCAAAGGAAACAGCACAAAACCATGTCTGCCATAGAGTCGTCGGCATTCTGTAGAAGATGAAAGGCTGTAAGCGCATCGGACATGACTGCGTGGTATTCTCCGCCACATGCAGAAGTCTTTAGGATAAACTCCGCTACCACCTCTGCAGACAAAAGCCTTTCGTAGGTTTCCCGCAAACCGGGGAAGGATTCGATAATGGCAAGATCATTGAGTTTTTTATAATTCTTTATGTTATCTGAATATATAAATACCTTTGCAAAAACGAATGGCGATGCCAGCGATCGGAGTGTGCTCTTTGCGCCGCCAAAGACAAAAACGTCAATCAAACCTTGTTCTGCGGTTAGAATGTTAACTATCCTCGATCCAGAAAGCCCTTCTTTTGCATGCAGGAGAAGTCCGTCGCAGCTTTGGTTCCTTTCTGCCATTTGGCGCTCTTATTGATCGTCGACAATCCACCATCTAAAGCCGTCGTCGGTGTCGTGCCTTACATAGCGGTCTCTGCGTGCCACTTGGATTCTTTCTGTTTCAGCCCGCTTATAGTGGCGGGACCAAAGCCAAGAAACAATGAAGCCGGCAATATGAGCAGTATAGGCAGTACCGCTGGATAGGCCTTCTGCAAGCTCGCTAAAGACCTGCAATACAAACCAGGAAGCAATCACAATCCAGGCGGAAAAGGTCGTCGGAATAAAGTTAAAGAGCAAAACAACGACCCGGTTTCCAGGGAAAAGCACAAGATAGGATGCCAGAATCCCTGATACTGCTGCAGAAGCGCCAAGCAAGGGCACCTGTGCGGCGGCTCCACCGGCCAGAATAGATGCCAAGACGTGTACAAGGACTCCGAATGTTCCAGACAGCAGGTATAAAAGGATATAGCGCCTTTTGCCAATTCTGCACTCGACATTATCGCCAAAAATGCCCAAGTAGAGCATATTGCCCGCGATATGACTCAGAGAAGCATGAGCAAATTGGCAGGTAATCAGCGTCCAGAGCCTTTGTCCAGCCGCAATTTCCTCAGGAACGACCGATAAGGCCAAGGTAACCGAATCGTTGAGTCCAAATTCCTGAATAAATACGAAAACGAAGATGTTGATAAGTATGATGGCCCATGTTATGTACGCGTGTCCGCGTCCACGTCCGCGCCAATTGTCATCGGCAACTGGAATCATGCACTGCTCCTACTAAAGGCACAAAAAACTACACACACTATACCATAGGATACAGGAAACAGGCAGAACAATGCAATTAGAATGCGATTGAAAGGCTCGTAATAGTTGTGATAAGAATGAACAATGATAAAAGCTATTCTCTTTGACCTCGACAATACGCTGTATTCGGAAACCAATGGCCTGGAAGCCCGCGTGCTTGAGCGCATGAACAGATTCGTCGCCGATTTTCTCATGATGCCCTTAGATGAAACTGCCGTGGTGCGGCGCGAAGGGTCCCGCCGATACGGTACTACTTTGGAGTGGCTCATGGCGGAGAAAGGTTTTAAAGATCCGGAAGCGTACTTTAGGGCAGTACACCCAGAAGACGAGATCGAAGGTTTAGCTCCCGACCCGCAGCTCAAGTGGCTTTTGGAGTCACTGCCTTACGAAAAAGCAATCCTGACGAATTCTCCAAGTGAGCATGCAGAGCGAGTGCTAAAGGCTCTCGGTGTGGAGCAATATTTTCTCAGCATTACAGATATTCGCTCTAACGGCCTAAAAGGCAAACCTCATGCTGAGGCTTATTTCAGGGCACTTGAAGAAAACAATTTCGATCTTGATACCACGGTTTACGTTGACGACCTACCCAAGTATGTCAAAGGCTATATGGACCTGGGCGGCAAGGCCATTCTGAAGGACGAAGCCAATAGATATGAGGATTCGGGCGTAAAAAGAATCCATGCGCTCGAGGACCTGCCGGCAATTATAGAAGTCCTCAATGCAAGTCCTTCCAGTCGCCTTGCCGCCGCCTGCTCAAAGAGCCAAGAATAAGCGCTACAAGCGACGCGGCATAGGGAATAGCAAGAACGAATTCGCTTGGTACTTGCAAAAAGCCTTGTGCGTAATTAGAAAAGCCCTCTGCCAGGGCAAAAATAAAACAGGCGAGCATTATCCGTCCGGGCCTGCGGCTCCCCAAATAAATCGCCACCAGCGCAATCCACCCCCGCCCTGAGCTGATATTCGGCACATAGGCAGAAAGCGGCAGCGACAGACACGCCCCCGCCGCCCCGCTCGACGCCCCCGCCACCACGGCCGCCACAATCTGGTAGTTTTCCGGCTTTCTGCCTATGTCGCGCAACGCCTCCGGTTGGGAGCCGCAGGCCCTTATTCGTCTGCCTACCGGTGTCTTGTAGAGCACGACCCAAGCTGCTAGCACGGTCAGCCAGGAAACATAGACTAAAACGCTGTGCGAAAAAAATGCCTGCCCTAAAAAGGGAACCGCGGCCATGGTTCTGGAGAAAGGATGCATGAGTGTCGGCAAAGTAAAGCTTAAGACACTCTTCGTGCCGAAAAAATGCTGAGAAAGCACAGGTAACAGACCGGCCACCAGGAGATTCGTTCCCAGCCCTGTAATAAAGATATTCGCCTTGAGCCCGAGCGTCGCCTTGGCGCTAACCCATGCCAGGGTCGCGCTTACAAAGGCCGCCAGACACAAGCCTGCTATCACACTGTGTAACGAAGCTGCGGCGACTATGCCCACAAAGGCGCCGAGCATCATGTAGCCTTCCAAAGCGATGCTCAAAGCCCCTGAAAGTTCCGTAAAAAGGCCACCCATTGCAGCAAAAAGCAAAGGTGTCATTGCCTCCAATGCATTGCCAGTCAGTATAGTTGCGAGGTTCATAAAGTTCATTGTTGAGGCCCTTGGGCGGCTTTTGTAGCCGCTTCTTCAGCGGCTCTTGCTTTTCCACAGCGCCACCAGTTGTGTACTCCGAAAGCGCGCGGCAAGGTTGTGGCCGTAATGAGGAAGAATACAAGCGCCTGCGCTATCGTCACAAGCTCCGTGCTGACATTGGACCCCATCATTGCGCTTTTTGAGCCTGCGTCCAAATAGGCGAAAAACAGGGCGGAAGGAACAAGAGCCACTGGATTGTTGTTTGCAATCAGTGCAACCGCAATTGCGTCCCATCCGACGCCTGCAGAAAAACCCTGTATCGTTTTCAGATATGTACTAAAAATCATAACGCCACCGGCGAGCGCATGAAGCGCCCCCGATACGACAAGCGGAATTACCGAGTAAACATCGCCGTTGATCCCTGCATACCGCGCAAATTCCTTATTAGCGCCTGACACTTTAAGTTCGAATCCAAAACTTGTCCTGTCCAGGACGAGCTTCCCGAGCATCACCAGCAGAAGTGTCCAGAAAATGGACACCGAGAGATCCGACGGTGGCAGAATCTTCGCAAAACCAAAAGCAGAGGGCAAGGTCTTAGTGGCCTGAAAATTGCTGTTCGGATCCTTGAGCGGCCCCGCGAGGAGATAGTCTACTACAAATACCACGAGCGACGACGCAAGAAACGACGATATCATCTCGTCTACTCTGAGGCGCCTTTTGAGCATCCCTGAAAAACCACCTACGAGCCCACCTGTCAACGCCGCTGCAAAAAGCGCTACCAGGCGAACTGTCAGAACATCTTGAGCTCCTTGCCCTTGCGCTTTGAGAGCAACAACTGTCGCCACAAGAGCCCCAGCATACACTTGCCCTTCTCCACCCAGATTGAAGTTGTGCGATGCGAAGGCGAAGGCCGCACCCAAACCTGCAATCATGAGCGGCACTGCATAGGAGAGCATGTTGCCAAAGAAGTATACGTTTGCAAAGGGAACCACAAAGAAGAGCTTGAGCGAATCAAGAAAAGCATTGGAAAACAGCAGCAGCAGCACAACGATACAGAGGATTGATGCTCCAAGTGCGAGCAGGGTGATTCTGGTGCGCTGCCAAAATGACTTGAGCGTCATCTGTGCCGGGCGCACCTTGATAAATCCGGATCCCTTGCGTTCAGCGCTGTGCATTTTATCTGCCCTACCCATTTTACCTGGACATCCTTTGGCTTTGTACCGCGTTTGAGCCGGCACTGCCCAGGCCGAGCATGAGTGCACCCAGTTTTTCTTTGGTTATCTTTCCGTCGTTTTGTAAGTCGCCTGCGACTCTACCTCGATGCAACACGATTATTCTGTCGCTAAGGGTCAAGATCTCGTCCAGATTTGACGACAGCAGTGCAATTGCACTGCCGCTCGCGCACATTTTTGCAATACGGGCATACAAGAAGTCGGTGGAAGTAATATCAAGCCCAGCAGAAGGATCACAGAGGATACAAAGCGGTGCAAATGGCCAAGAGAGTTCCCGCGCCAGGATGGCCTTTTGGATGGTTCCTCCGGAAAGCTCGCCGATCGGGCCTGCCGCCCGAACGTGTACACCGAAATCCTCCAGCATACGCTGCGTGATTTCGCGCGCTAGCTGTCTATTGGCAAAGCCATGTGGAAAAAAGCGCTTTCTATCGAGCGCGATGAAGTTTTCTTCGACGGACAAACGGTCGCAGACTCCGCGCCGCATTCTGTCGGAAGGAACGTAGGCGATACCTTCAGGGTTCCATGGTGCCTGGCGAAGCTCAGGGTAAAGGGGGTAGGGTTTTCCACAAAAACGCAAGTTTCCGGAACTGGGGCGCTCAAACCCGCCCAGAACGTCCTCCAGGAGCTCCAATCCATTGCCAGAAAGTGCACAGATTCCGCAGATTTCACCCCTGTGAATGGAAAAGGACACATCCTCAAGTTGTGGTGTTCTTGAATGTCGGGAGCGCACGCTGATCCTGTCGACTTCCAGTGTCTTTGTACTATCAAGGTTGTGAGCAGAGATTCTGCCGGTACAAAACTCAGGCTGCTCAGGCTGTAAAGGCTGTATAGATGTTTCTTCCGGTTTGGCGGTTCGACCAATTGCGTCGGTTGTGTCAGGCGAGTCGGTGCCCATGATGAGGCGCGCAAGGCGTGTTTCGTCCACCGTACGCGCATCGTACTGACCCACTGTTTTGCCATGTCGCATTACGGTGATCTGATCGGCCAGTGCGAGCACCTCTCTTGGTTTATGCGTAATAATGAGAATGGTAAAACCTTTGGCTTTGAGATGCCTCAAGACATCGAACAAAGACTGAATTTCCTGCTCCGCCAGCACGGAAGTGGGCTCGTCCAGTATGAGAATCTCCCGATTCCTAAAAATCTGGCGCAAAATCTCGATTTGTTGATGGGCGCCTGCGCCCAGGCTGCCAACAAGCGCCGAGGGTTCGAGATCGAAACCAAGCTCTTCGCAAAGTGCGACCACTTTGGCGCGCACGACCTCTTCATCGACAAAAATCCTGCTCTTGCGCGGTTCAAAGCCGAAGGCTATGTTCTGTTCAACGGTAAAATCCGGGATAATCAAGGGGTGCTGATGCACCATGCCAATGCCATACTGGCCAGCTACCGCTGGAGTCTTGAAAACTACAGGCTTGTCGTCGATCACAATTGAGCCTGAGTCTGGATGTTCTTGCCCGGCCAGGATGCGCATGAGTGTGGTTTTGCCAGCGCCATTCTCTCCCACGACAGCGTGGATTGTTCCTCGGGCCAAGCACAGCGTGGCCCCATCGTTAGCCTGTACGCCGCTCGTCGGGTAGAATTTGCTAATGTTTTTTAGACAGACCGTTTGCACCTGTGCGCCGCCTCGTGCCGAGTTTGTTCTTCGACTTAGATTTGTGCTAGATTTGTGGCACAGGTAACACGATTTTCCCTGATTTTATGTCGCGAATCGCGGCGGCAAGTTTGTTCCTGATAGCCACGGGCACCTTTACAAGGTAGTTCGGATTCGTATCGAGAAACTCCACATAACCTTCTTTTATTCCAACCACATCGGCCTTGCCAAAGGGGAGTTTCCCTTGAGCCGCTTGCTTTAAGCAGTTGTAGGCCAATTCTTCCTGTTTGAGGATGGTGCAACCGAGAATTGTTCCTGGTGCGCGCGCATACTCGTCGTTATCGAAGAATACGAGGTAAGTACCTGCTTCTTGAGCCGCCTTTATAACGCCCTGGCTGCCCGACCCGCAGATCGGGAGGATGACATCCACACCCGCCTCGATCATGCTGCGGGCAAGTTCCGCAGCCTTGGTAGCGTCGAACCAATTGCCCAAGACTCGCACATCGACCTGAAATGCCGGATCCACTGCCTTCAGGCCTTTTTCGAAGCCGGGAATGATGAGCTTGTCCATGGCCGGGTAGTGCTGGCCGATGATCATGCCAACTTTTTTGTCGGCATTGGTGCCAGGCATCTTACTCGTTGAGAGCATACCGGCGAGGTAGCCGGTGACATAGCCCTGCTCGATCTGATTATAGAGCACGGTGTAGAGATTGGGGTTTCCAGCAAAGCTTCCGTCCAAACAGATGAATTTCTGCTTTGGAAAGAGCTTGCCCGTCACGTTGATAAGGTCCGGCAGCGAAGGGTTCGATGTTATGACATAGTCATAATTACCTGTAGCAACAAAACTTGTGAGCTTTTCCTGCCATTCTGCCTGATTGTATCCTGCTTCGAACACCTTGATATCGGTACCGGGATTGTCCTTGGCAAAGCGCTGTGCGCCCTTTATGAGGTTTTCGTAATTGGGACTGCCTTCGCTCACTCCCGGGATAAAGACGCCAATTTTGAGGGGCTTGGGAGCCGCAGCGAGTGGAGTAGTCATGGCGAATTGAGCAGCCAACACGGCAAGTGCCAGCAGAAGGGACTTATTTTTCTTCATGGTGACTCCTCGTACGACCGCGAAACCCGGGTGTAGAGATGCAAAATACGCAAAAGTAACAAAAAGAATACAAAAGTTTCAAGTTACGTGGCCAAAAACTTACGTAAGATTCATGATATCATATTCCCAAGTTTGTTCAAGTGGGATATGATAAAAACGTGACGAAATCGTATTCGGAAAGCCTGAAGATAGGCGACCTCGCCGCCATGTTTGGTACCACGGTCAGGACCATTCGCTATTACGAGGAGCTCGGCCTTTTGCGCTCGGACGACCGATCCGAAGGGCTGCACCGTCGCTACCCGCTTGTCAATATCATCTATCTTAAGCGCATTCGTCAGCTCAAAACCTATGGCCTCAGCCTGGGCGAGATCAAAGAGTTCTTCGACCTTGCCGAGCAGGATCCCTCGGGCGAAAAGTGTAGGGCTTTGCTGATTCAAAAAAACAAAGAAAAAATCGAGGCACAAAGGGCAGTGCTTCTGGAAGCTCAGGCAAGGATCGAGGCGCTGCAGGCAGAAACTCAAATGCTTGAGACTACGAGCCAGTTTTTCGGTTGCCCGGGCAGCGAATGCAGGGATTGCGGCATTGGGGAGTACTGTGAACAAAATGAGCAGAATAATTCTGGCAATTGACATTGGAACGACGAGCGCCAAGGCGGCGCTTTTTGACAGCGAAGCGAGCTGTTCAGCGCTCGCCAAGGCCGATATTCCAACACTCCACTTAGAAGATCCGGTGTGTCATGAAGTGGCTCCTTCTGCTTGGGAGATGGCAGTGGCATCCATGGCCTGGGACCTTGCCGGCGACGACCCGGCAGGCTTTCGTTCCATCGAAGCGGTTGTTGTAAGCGGCAATGGACCTACGATTGTTCCGATAGACGCGAATGGCAAACCGCTCTGGAATGCGCTGACATGGATGGACAGGCGAGCTTCTGCCGAGGCGGCTGACGCCGGGCGGGCGTTGGGGCGTCAGATTGACCCGGAATACAATCTGCCCAAGATTCTCTGGTTTCGGGAACACAAGCCGGATGTCTACGAAAAAACGCGGCTTTTCGTTTCTTGTCCGGAATACATCTGTGGCAGGCTCTCTGGTAGGTGGACAACCTTTTTGCCGGCGCAGGGCTTCGAGGAAATTATCTGGGACGACGAAGCGCTCGAGGCGTTGAAGCTGGACAAGGAGAAGTTTCCGCCTTTTGCAAAGCCGGGTGAGCGCCTTGGTGTGGTAACGGCGGAAGGAGAAGACCTTTTTGGCCTACCCGAAGGGGTAAGTGTGATTGCGGCGGGGCCGGATTTTGTTGCCTCGCTTTTGGGAACCGATACAACGCGGCCAGGCCGCGCGTGCGACCGCAGTGGCACTTCGGAAGGCATAAACTTGTGTACTGACAAGGCCATGCCAAAAGACGACAGGCTGCTTTTCATGCCGCACGTCATAAGCCCTTACCGCAACATCTCGGGGGTCATTTCCACGAGCGGAGAAGCGCTCAACTGGTTTAGGCGCACTTTGGGAGTAAACACCGGAGCCGGGACCGGCCTGGGAGCCACCCTGGAGAGCTACGAGGCCTTGTTTGCGCAAGCTGCGCGCGCCGCAGCGGGCGCCGACAAGCTGCTTTTTTTGCCTTACCTCGCGGGGGAGCGGGCGCCGATCTGGAACCCGGACGCGCGCGGCGTGTTTTTCGGCCTGACCTTGCGTCATGGGCACGCCGAAATGGCCCGCGCGGTACTGGAGTCTACGGCTTTTGCCATGAGGGATGTCATCGATGTCATGGAAAGCCTCGGTGCAAAGGTGTCGGACTTGCGGGTTACAGGACGTTCTTCGCGCAATCCCGTGTGGAACCAGATTAAGGCTGACATCACTGGCAAACCGGTTCTGGCGCCTCGATTTTCCGACGCCGAGCTCCTTGGAGACTTGAGCATCGCACTTTATTCGTTGGAGGGGGGTGGATCTGTTGAGAGCGGCGGCCCCACCGATGACGGTGTGGACGTTAATTCTCTTGTGGACCTGACGGCAAGAATAGCGCGTATTGAACGCATTTTTGAACCAGACAGCACCAAGACTAAGCTCTACGACGATCTTTTCGGCGTCTATCGGCAAACCTATAAAGCGCTTATGCCTGCATTTGTATCGCTCAAAAATGCCGGTGCGCCCCTTGACCCTTTGGAGCGTAACATCTAACTTTACTAGAGAAAAATAGGAGTATATGTATGCCCGAAACGCATGTCGTTGTTAACCTTTCCAATCGTCACATTCATGTGACCAAAGAAGACCTCGAAGTTCTTTTCGGCAAGGGCCACAGCCTTACCAAGACCAAAGACCTTATCCAGCCCGGACAATTCGCTTGTGCAGAGACAGTCACCATCAAAGGGCCAAAGGGCTCTATCGAGGGTGTTCGTATTCTTGGGCCAGAGCGCAAAGAGACGCAGTGCGAAATCCTTGCAAGCGATATCTTCAAACTCGGTGTTCCCGGCTGCCCTGTGCGCGAATCTGGAGACTTGGAGGGCAGTTTCCCCTTTGAAGTGATCGGACCAGCAGGTTCTTTAAAAAAAGAGCGCGGTCTTATTATCGCAAAGCGGCACATTCATTTTAGCCCGGACGACGCAAAGCGCTTTGGGGTCCTGGACAAACAGGTTGTGGCAATCAAAGTGGGAACAGAAAGGGCGGCCATTTTCCTGAATGTCGTGTGCAGGGTTGCAGGCAATTATGCCCTGGAGTGCCATATCGATTTTGACGAAGGCAATGCCGTCGGTGTGTCTTCCGGCGTTATGGGCGAGATTGTCGACGTCCAAGAATAGCGGGGCGCGGCTAGGTCGAATAATTCGACAAATCGAGTAATGCAATGAATAAAGTCATTTTGAAGGCGCAGGATCTGGATGGTTACCTCACGCAGGAAGACAACAAACGCATAGCCACTATGGATGCGCTCTATCGCGAGGCCATGGTTTCGTTCAACATTTTGAACACCAGTAAGTCCAAACAGGAAGCCAAAAAAGAAGAGTCTCGGCTTATCGATCTTTATAACCAGATGGGAAGCTTCATGCAGGATATCTGCAAGAGCGAACCGCGCATCCAGGTCTATTCCTTCGTAAGCCCTCAGGAGAATCATGGCGAGGCTTCGAGACTTATTGCAAAGCTGCGCGATATCAATACCGGCCGCAATGAATTCGTGTACTACATTCAGCGCGCCTTTGAAATGCTCTTTAATCTTGCCTATAGTGCCAAAACTTCGCAGAAAAATTACCTCATTGTAAAGACGCCTGTCACAGTGCCAGTCCAGAACTATGCGGTGCATAAGATCCCCAATCTGGATGATCAACTTTCCAATACCGTCATGTGCGTTATGCTCCGCGGGGCGTTGCTCCCGTCTATGATCATCTCTAAGGAGATTCAAGAGTACTCTTCTACGGGGTATTTGACGCCTTTTGCGCTTTTCAAGATCAAGCGTGACGACACTAAGAGCGAAGACACGATGGAGTATGTTCTGGACTTAGAGAGATCGTACTTCAATCTTGAGGACCTAGACGGCAAAGATCTGCTTTTTGCCGATCCGATGAATGCCACTGGTGGTTCGCTCGTGACCATCGTCAAGTTTCTGCAGAACAATGGCGTGAAGCCGAAGTCCATCAAATTTTTCAACGTGATTTCTGCGCTTAAAGGGAGCCTGCGCGTGGTGCGCGCAGTAGAGAATATCACGATCTACACGCTATGGATGGATCCGTCCCTAAACGAAAGCGCCTATATCATGCCAGGGCTTGGGGATGCAGGCGACCGCATCAATGGTAAGGACGAGGACGAGCATCCGCGCGACATGCTGAGGCTTGTGGCCGACTATGGTACGAACATCACAGGGCTTTATAGGTCCCAGATCCGCGTTATAGAAGAGACAGTTTTGCACCGCTAGGTCTCTGTTGTGGCTAAGTGTCTCTTGTGGTTTAGAATCAGTAATTGAAAGGTATTCATGCGGTATTTCGTCTTTTGTAAAGATCAGCTCATTGTTCCGATGCCTCTTGAAAGTGACTTGCAAAAGGGTAGTTCTCAGGGAAGTGCCGGGAAGGGCGAGCCCTATCTCGACACTTTGGTTCTAACTTGGCAAGGCTTCCCGGATTGGCAAGGTTTTCCAGGAGACGATCCTGTGGATGTCCTAAAGCTTGCCCACAGGGTTCATTTCAGGTTTGAAAACGAAGAATACTGTGTTTTGTCTCTGGATCAGGCTGAAGAAGGGCACTTTAAGAAGTTAGCTCACATAAAAGTGCGCGAATTAATTGGCACATTGGACTCAAAGTCCATGGCGCTTGTCATTAGGGCCATGGCCTACGCCAACTGGTCGCTAGTTTCCAACTTCTGCGGTGCCTGTGGTTCTCCCTTACAGGAAGGCGAGGGCGAAGAGCATCTGGCAAAGGTCTGCAGTACCTGCGGGCGCGTTTTTTTCCCGCGCATGTCGCCTGCGGTGATCGTACTCATCCATAAGGAAGACCGGATATTGCTTGCCCATAACCTTTCATTTCCCGATGGCCGCTATGGTTTGATAGCAGGCTTTGTGGAGCTGGGTGAAACCTTCGAACAGACGGTGCACCGAGAAGTAATGGAGGAAGCAGGGATAGAGATTTATGAGCCGCGGTATGTCCGCTCTCAACCGTGGCCATTCCCAGATTCCCTTATGGTAGCCTTTGAGGCCGACTGGAAGGCAGGGGAGCCGCGCCCTGACGGGAAAGAAATAGGTGCCCTGGGCTGGTTTAAGCTGGACGAGCTTCCCAATATTCCACTCCGCGGGAGTGTTGCGCGCTATCTCATAGATCATGCGGTTGAACAAAGTCGAAAACAAAACAAAACCTAAGTTTCACAGAAAGAAGCGGTCAGGCCTCTTGTGTTCCTCATTTTTTGTTTCTAGGATGAATCTCAGAAAGAGGTGCCTCTATGGAATTCTCCTGGAGTTTTATCATCGACATTGGGCTTGTTTCAGTTGCGCTGCTTGTAGCCACCTATCTGCGGTCAAAAATCGGGTTTTTTCAGAAGTACTTGATTCCGAATGCACTGACTGCCGGCTTTATTCTAATTCCTGTCTATAATTATCTACTCCCTGCCTTAGGTGTAACGACTAATTCCCTGGGCGACATGGTCTATCACTTACTCAATGTTTCTTTCATTTCCATGTCCTTACGCTCCGCACCTCCTAAGGAAAAAGGCCAGGCCCGGGGCGGCGTCTTTGGCATGTCCACCGGCGTGCTCCTGGGCTACGCCACCCAGGCGCTCCTGGGGCTTCTGTTGTGTGTCATTTTCTTCCCTGGCCTACACCTGGCGTTTGGCCTTCACTTGCCGCTGGGGTTCGCCCTCGGGCCTGGCCAGGCCTACGCCATTGGCAAGGGCTGGGAGGCCATGGGCTTTGTAGGTGGTGCTTCGGTGGGCCTCACGTTTGCTGCCCTTGGGTATCTCTTGGCCTGTTTTGGCGGCGTGGTTCTTATCAATGTGGGCCTTCGTAAGCACTGGGTAAGCGAAGAAGCCCTCAAGATGATGAGCAACAAAGATATGCTTCGCGGTGTCATTGCAAAAGATGAAGACAAACCTTCTGCCGGTAAGCTCACTACCGACACTGAGGCCATCGACTCATTGAGCTATCATTTGGCGCTAGTTTTGGGAGTATATCTCCTCTCCTTCCTTGTATTGAAAGGAATTAGCTTTCTACTCAGCTTTGCCGGTAATGCGGGGAACGAGCTTGCTACCAATCTTTGGGGTATTAACTTCATCTTCTCCTCAGTTTTGGCTTCCACGACAAGAAAGGTAATCGACAAGCTTCACATTGGACACCTTGTCGATGACGCCACCATGACAAGGATTTCGGGCTTTTCTGTCGATTTTATGGTCGCTGGCGCATTGGGGGCGATTTCCCTAGTCTTTGTGGGGCAGTATTGGCTTCCAATTCTGGTGCTCTCTATTGTGGGCGGCATAATGATTACGTATACAGTTCCCTGGATGAGCTCCCGGATGTTCAACGATTTCCGTTTCGAGCGCATGCTCATGCTTTACGGTGTTTCAACAGGCACGCTGTCTACCGGCCTTGCTCTTTTGCGGGTCATGGACCCTGAATTCAAGTCCAAGGTTTCTTCGGATTACATGCTCTCAGCGGGGCTTACTTTTGTTATCGCCATACCCTTTATTCTCTCAATTAACTTGCCAGCCAAGGCATTTGTGACGGGCGATATGAAGTATTTCTGGCTTATGGTCGCTGTCTGTACGGCATACCTTATCTACGTGATCATCGCGTATTGTGCGCTTGCCAAGAAGCGCAGCTTTGCAAAACCACGACAGCTCTGGTACGAAGACTAGGAGTTGTCCACAAGAAATGGACACAATGGGCGATGCGAAAGCGGGCGAACCAGATGCCACACGAGGTCTCCGAATTGCCTTAGCCCTCTTGTGCCTTCTTCTGGTTTTGTAGCAACAGGTTCAAAGCAATGGCATATTTTCTGCCCGAAGCACGCCTGTCTGCAAACTTGACCCTGTAAACGGTATTGCCACTATAGAATTCGAAGTGGTTCCACTTGAGCACCCCTGGCGAGTCGATCTGCTCTATCGGGAATTGAATGTCCCCGGCCCGGCGGGGCTTTTCTCCACTCCTCGGGTTAAAGACGATTCCTTCCGAACTGATTGTTATACTGCCGCGCCCCAGGCGTCGCATGGTATCCGTGCGTTTCCCTTTTAGGAGTTGGACGTTGTCGTCGGTGAATATCGCTTTGGTGCAGTCGCGGCTGTAGACGGTATCTATCAGTCTTGCAAGATAGGCTTTTTGCCAGGCGTCCCATTCTCTTATTGACGGGAAAAAGCTCCCAGAGAGCGGGAAGCCTTCTTGCCGTTTCGTATCCAACTCGGGGGCAAGAGAGGCATCAAGACAGAGAGACTGGTCAATTTTTCCTTTATCCAATATTGAAAAAGAGCCATTTGCGTCGTATGCCGTCGTAAAGCCACAACTTTTGCAGGTCAGGTGTGTACCGCTACTGTAGAGACTCTGCAGCGCTCCACAAGAGGGGCACGCATAGAGTGCAAGTTCCAGGAACTCAGCCCCGTGCTTGTGCGGATAGGTAAACCCGTTCTTTTGAGCCCATGCTGGGTCGTCCTGCTGGATGGCTTTGTTCAGCGCCACATCTATTTCTTCGACTTGGAGCCGCTTGAGGTCTTCTGTAGTGAAAAGTTCGCTAAAAGAAATAAGAATTTTGCCGCGGCGCCTCGTATGTGACCAGCGTGGCTTAGTCATGTAACCGCCTTGAGAAAGCGCACATACCACCGGAACCTTCAGTGTCTTAAAGAGCTTGGCTGTAGATCCAAAGGATTTATTGGAAGAGCCATCCCAGGAAGAATAGCCTTCCGGGTATATGCCTACCACGCCCTTTCTTGTTTTTATGATCTCGAAAATCCAACTCACGGTCTCAATGTCCGGAATCGCTTTTGATTTAGGAATACAACCTGCGAGTTTTATCATGACAAAACGCATAAACTTATTCCGCATATTGCCATCGCTCGCGATCCAATTTATGTCATAGGGAACATAGGAGGTGACCAAAAACGGGTCGATAATCGTTGCATGGTTGCCCACAAGAATGAATGGCGGCTTTATGCGTTCGAACAGCTCTGAACCTTGAACACTGGTATTGTATGCCCACTGCAGCCATCTGCCGTAGGTTTGTCTCACAAGCCAAATCAAGCCGTGCTGAATGGTTGGTTTATAGCGGTGCGCCTTTATCATCGATAGTTCACCTGATTCACGTTCTTTTTTACCACCTGGAGTCTTGAGTATGCAGGAAAATCGATATTTTATCAACCGAGAGAAGTTTGACGCAGCGCCGCACCTTACAGTATTTTTGCCTCATGGATTTTGGGAAGATCTTAGACGACTGGGATTCGTATCAAAAAAAAGAGCGCAAGACGCAGAAAGTAAGTGAGGCGCAGCAAGAGAGTAAGGCGCAGCAAGAAAACAAAAAGAGTTCTCAAAAACCTTCCAGCCCACAAAATACTGCACTGAAGCATCATCCCAGTCCGGGTACCAGTCCTAACGACTATCTAAACCACTGGCTCGTCCTGCACGGTACACAGGACAAGGATTCATCCGGCTTGGAAAGCGACGACGACAGGCTGGCCCGCATCCAGAACGCCCAGCGCCTGCGCAATTTGGCACCACAGGCGACAATCGATCTCCATGGCAAGACTGCTGCCGAGGCCGAAGCCGACCTTGGTCGGTTTCTAGCCGTTTGCTCCAGAGAAGGGCTCGAAAAAGTACTCATAATTCATGGAAAAGGCAATCATTCCGAAAACGAGGGGATAATGACAGACCTCGTCAGAAGGGTACTGGAAAACAGCGATCTAGCCGCGCGTTTCGGTTTTGAAGACCGGCAACACGGCGGCCGAGGAGCAACTTGGGTTATTCTCAGGAAAAGGGATTATTTTTCGCGATAGATGATTCTGCCGCGTGAAAGATCGTATGGGGAAAGCCCTACTTTTACCTTGTCCCCTGGAACGATACGGATATAGTGCTTTCTCATCTTTCCAGACAAATGGGCAAGAATGATGTGCCCATTCTGCAACTCGACTCTGAACATTGTGTTGGGAAGTGCTTCGCGCACAATTCCCTCGACCTCTATGGCTTCTTCTTTCGCCACGGCAACTCCTTATGGCACTCATGTTATGGGATTATTGCAAGAACGCTTGCGCCCAGACACTAACTGAAATAGTATGGAGCGCTAGGATAATTGTCAACATCCTAGCCCGCTAGCGCGCAAAGGCAAAGGCTTGACATTTTGGTTTTTATGATGCACTGTGCGCTTCCAACATTTATGAATATATTTAAATCGCCTTCGAAAGATGGTGATTAGGGGGAGACGAATGGACAAAACCTTTGTTGAACAAATGAGGGACCTGCTCATTTCGCAGAAGCGGGAGATCCTTGAAGGACTCGCCTCCACTAATGAGGAATTCCGGGCAATCGTCGCAGAAATGGACCCCAAGGACGTGGCCGACGTGGCTTCGGACGACATCGACAGGAAAATGATAGAAGCCTTGGGCACGCAAGACATCAAGCGCCTAAAAGCTATCGATGCTGCGCTTACGAGGATCAATCAGGGACGATACGGCCTGTGCATGTCCTGCGGCAAAAAGATCCCGGAGGAGCGCCTCAGGGCCATTCCCTACGCGGTGCTGTGTATCGATTGTCAGAAGAACGAAGAAAGGCGGAATCGCTAGTCAATCGTACCAGCTTTATCGATCGCAAGCTCCTGCCACCTCAGTTTTTGGTCTAAGAACCAAATCGACCTAAATCCTGCGGCTTTTGCGTAGTCTGCTGCAACGCTTTGGCCTTGACCAAGGTGAGCGGGCGCATGGGCATCGTCACCAAAGGTAATCCGTATTCCCTTTTCTCGCATAAACTTAAGTACTTCGATGGATGGATATATGGCTTTTGTCTTGCCCCTCAAAAGTCCTCCGCAGTTGATCTCCACGACAAGGTCCTGCTTGCTGGCCAGTTCTGCAGCCTCGAATGCCGCGGCGCGGTGATTTTTCGACCCTTCGTCGAACCAGCGATTGTCATCATTGTTTTTTCGCACTATGTCAAAGTGCCCGACAATATCGAATCCACCGTTCTGTATCATTGCACAAAGATTGCGAAAGTACGCCTGCCAAATGAGTTCACTTTGTCCACCGGCACATTCATTGACGTGGCGGGCAAATTCCTCAGCGGATTCGTCGACAGTAAAGGCTTTTGCAGAACCAATCTGCACATAGTGGACAGAACCGATCTTGAAGTCGGGCTGTATTGCGCTATATCCCGCATAGCCTGGCCACGTGTCACTGCTGAGGCTCGAACCGACAGGCGGTTTTGTATGCCTTAG
>Ga0116192_1000153_pt1 | contig 54714 bp, 65 predicted proteins | sample AD_UKC113_MetaG_FD_89876 | JGI IMG/M metagenome (GOLD analysis project Ga0116192, IMG submission 89876) | Active sludge microbial communities of municipal wastewater-treating anaerobic digesters from Hong Kong - AD_UKC113_MetaG | ecosystem: Engineered > Bioreactor > Anaerobic > Digestate...
AGCCCATTTTCAGCTAAAATCGTTTGCGGTGACTGCGGCGGTTTTTACGGCTCCAAGGTTTGGGGTTCCAACACCAAGTATCGGCGCACGGTATGGCGGTGCAATGAGAAGTACAAAAACGATAAACCATGTTCAACACCTCATATTACAGAAGATGAAATTAAGCAGCGTTTTCTGAAAGCATTTAACATATTGATGGGTGATCGGGATGAGGTTCTTAGCAACTGCCGCCTAGCCCAAGAAGTTTTATGCGATTGCTCGGCAATTGAAACGGAACTTGCGGAACTGCACCGCGAAATTGAGGTTGTTTCCGAACTCATGAGAAAATCCATTTATGAAAATGCGCGCTTTGGCGTCAATCAGGATGAATATAATCAACGATACCAGGGATACATTGAGCGGCACCGGATAGCAACAGAGCGAGTTGCCGAACTGGAGGATATGCAGCGAAACCGTCAAAACAAATCATTAACACTGGAAAGGTTTATCCGGGAAATCGAAACCCGACCGCTTGTGGTCGATGAGTTTGATGAGAGTTTATGGTTGGCAGCCATTGATAAAGTAATAGTCCATGGCGCTGGTGACATCCAGATGGCTTTCAGAGATGGTACGATGTTTAAAGCATAATTTATTGAATATAATAATTAGTTATATGTTAATAAAATAAAAGGAATATAGTTTATCGTCTAGAATTATGGATTAAATTTGTTTGGAGGAATGTATATGGAATTTAACGACAAAGAACAAATGTTAATTATTGATTCTAAAGAGCGCGCGGAAAGTCTTTACAGGGATGGCGATTACCTATGTTCCGAGGCGGTATTTACAGTGGTCAATGATTATTTAGGAAGACCAATGCCTGCCGAAGCAGTAAAGATGGCTTCGGGATTTCCAGTAGGCATGGGTACTGCTGGTTGTGCTTGCGGGGCTCTTTCGGGTGGAGTCATGGCTCTCGGGCTAAAGTTTGGGCGTACAGAACCGAGGGCAGAAATGCCTGATATGTTCAGGGTATCTAAAGAACTGCATGATGAATTTAAAAAGAAGTTTCGCAGCACTTGCTGTCGGGTATTGATTAAAAAATTTGAATTTGGTGACACAGAACACATTAAGCAATGTGTATATATTACCGGGCAAGTAACGGAAATGGTGATAAAAAAGATAATTCTTGCTGAAAGACTAGGGCAAAATATAACAGAATAGAGAGAATATCCTAGAATTTTATCCAAAGTGACGCGTTATATAATAAAAGCTAAATAAGAGTGTCATTCGGCAGCAAAGGTAATCCATCTCCCCCTTTTAAACTGCTCCCATAGGGTGAGACACCAAGCCGTTAAAAATAAGCTAAAATGTAATCATGGAAAAGAGAAATCGCTATACAGCAGAATTTAAAGCCAAAGTGGTCTTGGAACTCCTTCAGGAGGAGGCTACCCTGAATCAGGTGGCTTCTAAGTACCAGCTAAATCCCCAGATGCTCAGCCAATGGAAAAGCGACTTTGTAAAGAACGCTGCCATGGTATTTGAAAAGAACAAAGATGAAGCCGGGAAAATCCGCAAGGAGATGGAGGAAAAGGAAGCCCGGTATCAGCAGATTATCGGCCAGCAGTCTTACGAGATTGACTGGCTCAAAAAAAAATCTGGCCTTAAGTAACCCACCCGAGGTTCGTAAGGCTATGGCTGAGCCTGACAATAAACGGATCAACCTGGCGCGTCAGGCTCACCTATTAACGGTCAATCGCACCAGTCTATACCGTCAGCCGCCAACTGCTGCCTGGTCTCAGTTAGATCTTGACGACATGCGCATGATTGATGCAATCTACACCACCCGCCCCTATTACGGTTACCGCAAAATCACCGCTCAGATGCGGCTAAAAGGGCGTCAGATCAATCGCAAACGGGTGCGCAGACTTATGCAGATCATGGGGATTCAGGGGATTTGTCCTGGACCCAATCTGAGTAAGCGGCTCCATGCTAAATACTTGCACCCTTATCTTTTAAGAGGACTCAATATCATTCGCCCTGATCAGGTCTGGGCGGTAGATATTACATACATTCGCATGAGACAAGGCTTCATGTATCTGTTTGTGATTATTGACCTATACAGCCGCTTCATCGTAGATTACGAACTTAGCACCACCTTGGACAAGTATGTCGTCTTAAATTGCTTATCAAGGGCATTTAAGACAAGAAAACCCGAAATTATCAACAGTGACCAGGGAGGCCAGTTCACCAACGAGGATTACATCAAACTATTGCAAGGAGCAGGAGTCAAAATCTCCATGGACGGCAAAGGCCGTGCTTTAGACAACATTTTTGTGGAACGGTTCTTCCGGACACTGAAGTACGAAGATATCTATTTAAACGAGTACTCAACCCCCAAGGCCTTAAGGAGCGGCCTGCATCGATACATCGAGTTCTATAACTATGAAAGGTTACACCAGGCTCTAAATTACAGCCGCCCCATTGATTATTACCGGCATTCGCTGGTTGATAAAATAGCGTCATAAAAAGGAGGGACAGTAGTTAGCTTATTTTTCAGCTAAACCTGTCTTGACAACGGGGGGCACTATATTTTATGGATCGAGAGTTTCCTATATAGCTTACTATTAATTGACCTTTACAGAAATTTGCATGTTTGATTTGAACCGCAGGGCTGGCAGCGATGTCACCCTGCGGATTCTTTTAACCAAGGTTTATTAGACTACTTTGTCGTTTATTAATACTTGAATTATCATTCAAGTATCTATTGACACAGCAAACTGTGGAGTATAAAATTCTATTAAATAGATGAATGATTATTCAAGTATTCAACTAAATCGCAGTGAGGAGGGAATTGGATGGCAAGGAGAATTGCAGCAGTTGACCGGTGTGATTGCGATGTAATACATGAAGAAATAGTAGATCGGGTGAAGGCAAAAATGCCAACAGAGGAGTCGCTTTATGATTTAGCAGAGCTTTTTAAGGTTTTTGGCGATTCAACTAGAGCGAGGATCCTATGGGCTTTAGATGAAGCGGAAATGTGTGTCTGCGATGTAGCCTACCTGCTCAATATGACCCAATCCGCAGTATCACACCAACTGAGGGTTTTGAAGCAGGCTAAATTGGTCAAAAACCGGAAGGAAGGGAAGATCGTCTTCTACTCATTAGAAGATGAGCATGTAAGGCAAATTTTTGAACTGGGATTAAAACATATTAATGAATAGAACTAATTTCAGACGAATCTGGAACAGTGAAATATACAACGTTTGGATATTGCTCCAAAAATACACAGTTGATGATAGAAAGAAGTGATCTAGATGAATAAATTAGCTAAATCATCGGAATTCGAAAATAGATCAGAGACAGGTCAATTGATTCCAAGCAACATTATTCCTGAGATAACCGATGTGGAGGTAAGAACAGCACCAATTGCCTCTGCAGGACAGCAGATCAGTATGCTTGATGGGTCGGGAAAACAAGGTGCAACTAGCGGAGCAGCAATTTCGGGGATTAAAAAGGTATTAAAGCTCGAAGGTCTGGGCTGTGCTAATTGTGCTGCCAAGATGGAGATTGAAGCACGAAATCTTGAGGGGGTAAACAGTGCCTTTGTCGATTTCGTGACCAAAAAGATGACTATAGTTGCTGCCGACAAGAATGATTTTGATAGAATCGTTGGAGAGGTCAATGCCCTAGTAAAAAGAATAGAGCCAGATGTGAGAGTAATAGACACTGATAGTCAGAAGAGCAATAAAAGCATAATAAGGCTGGAAGGACTCGGTTGCGCTAATTGTGCCGCAAAGATGGAAACAGGGATTAACCAGTTAGAGGGAGTTAAAGTTGCTACAGTAGACTTTGTCACCAAGAAACTAACTTTGGAAACGTACGACGGTTACGGAACACCGGACTTAAGAGAACAGATAGAAAGCATTGTGAAAAAGATTGAGCCCGATGTCAGGGTCGAGTTTGGGGATGGTGCTCTAGGGTTCGTCAAAGAAGATACCCGTGATGATGATGATGACGATCACAACCATAGGAAACAGTGGATTAAACTCTTAATAGGGGGAGCCTTGTTTGCTGTCGGAGTCTTCTTAAACCTCTCCAATCAGTTGGAACTGGCTATATTCTTAGTAAGCTATGCTATAGTCGGTGGCGATGTGGTATGGCGAGCGGTGAAAGGGATAACCCGCGGTCAGGTATTCAGCGAACATTTTCTTATGAGCATCGCAACAATAGGTGCTTTCTTTGTAGGGGAATATCCTGAAGGTGTAGCGGTTATGTTATTCTATCTGGTGGGTGAAATGTTCCAGGATATGGCGGTTGACCATTCCCGTCGATCCATAAGCAGTTTAATGGACATTAGACCTGACTATGCCAATTTAAAAGTAGGTAATGAGTTAAGAAAGGTATCTCCCGAAGATATTGGAATCGGGGACCTCATAGTGGTTAAACCAGGAGAAAAAATACCTCTTGACGGCAAGGTTGTTGAGGGGACATCAATGGTTGACACTTCAGCACTGACCGGCGAATCTGTTCCCCGTGAACTGGAACCAGGGAATGATGCATTAAGCGGATTTATCAATAAAAATGGAGTACTAACGGTTGAAGTTACTAAAAGCTACGGGGAATCAACCGTTGCCAAGATTTTGGATCTGGTGCAGAATGCCAGCAGCCGGAAAGCACCTACAGAAAACTTCATTACCAAGTTTGCTCGCTACTATACTCCGGTTGTGGTTTTTGGAGCATTGGCACTGGCCATCATACCGCCTTTGGTTATTGATGGAGCTATCTTCTCTGACTGGATTTATAGAGCCTTAGTATTTTTGGTTGTATCTTGCCCGTGTGCCCTGGTAATTTCTATTCCATTGGGATTTTTCGGCGGAATCGGAGGATCTTCGAAGAGAGGCATATTGGTGAAGGGCGCCAACTACCTGGAAGCATTAAACGATGTAGAAACAGTTGTTTTTGATAAGACCGGCACTCTAACAAAGGGCGTTTTCAAGGTCACAGAAATAAACCCAGCCAGTGGGATTGACGCCAAAGAGCTGCTGCAATGGGCAGCTTATGCGGAGAGCTATTCAAACCATCCCATTGCTCTTTCGATTATGAGTGCGTTCCATGCGGATATCGATAAGAATCTGATTGGCAATTACCAGGAAATTGCGGGCAACGGTATAAAGGTCGAGGTAAACGGCCGGGAAGTACTGGCTGGAAATACCAGATTGATGGAAAGCGAAAATGTCAGTTGCTCTGACGTCGAAACTGTTGGTACTGCTATCCATGTAGCAGTAGAAAAACAATATGCGGGCAATATAGTAATTTCCGATGAAATCAAAGAAGACTCAGCCAAAGCCATCGGAGAGCTCAAATCGCTGGGGATCAAGAAAATCGTTATGCTCACCGGAGATATAAAAAAGGTTGGCGACAAAATAGGGGCGCAGTTAGGTCTGGATGAAGTTTACTCAGAGTTGCTTCCGGCCGACAAGGTCGACAAACTGGAAGAGATAATGAGTAGCAAGAAGTCGTCTAAAGGTAAGGTTGTGTTTGTTGGAGACGGTATCAATGACGCTCCGGTACTAGCCCGGGCGGATATTGGGATGGCAATGGGCGGGCTGGGTTCGGATGCAGCCATTGAAGCAGCAGATATTGTAATAATGACTGATGAACCATCTAAAATAGTCTCTGCAATCAAAATTGCTCGGAGGACAAAGGTTATTGTATATCAAAATATAGTTTTTGCATTGGCTGTTAAAGCAATATTCCTGGTCTTGGGAGCTGCCGGGGTGGCAACGATGTGGGAAGCGGTCTTTGGAGACATGGGTGTGGCTTTGATCGCCATATTTAATGCGCTGAGAGTCATGAATACGAGAAGTATATAATTATAAAATTTAAAGGGAATTGGTTATTTAACAGTCAGCACTCTCATCCAAATTCAACACCTAAAATAATGGCTTGGATTATTGAGGCATTAGAATGCAAATTATTCTCAGACCTGAAAGAGACAACTTGAAGTTAAGGTTATAAACCACATAACCCTTGCGAAGAATAGTATTTATGAGAAGCGTTGCAGCGATGTGAATGCTCAATATGAGGAGGACTTTAAGTGAAAAATATCGATATTTTTGATCCTGCCATGTGCTGTTCCACTGGTGTATGTGGACCAACTATAGATCTGGAACTGATGAGAATAGCCACAGTTATTAATTCCTTAAAGGATAAAGGGATTATTGTCAGAAGGCACGGATTATCCAATGAACCGCAAGATTTTATCGCGAATAAAGTTATAAGTGACCTTTTGCAAAAAGAGGGTGCGGAAATCTTGCCGGTGACTCTTGTGGAGGGTGCCGTGGCAAAAACCAAGCAATACCCGACTAATGAAGAAATCGAGAAATGGTTGGGAATAGAAATAAAATCAGATCCAGTAACCAGGATAGACGGTTGCTGTGGACCAAAGGGGTGCTGTTAATATGAGTGATCAACTCGAAGCATTTGATTTGAGCAAAATAAAGCTCACCAAATACTTGTTCTTTACAGGCAAAGGCGGGGTCGGTAAAACCTCTCTGGCTTGTGCTGTGTCGGTAAATCTAGCTGATAGCGGGAACAAGGTTTTGCTGATTAGCACTGACCCCGCCTCTAACCTGCAGGATGTATTTGCGACCGAGCTAGATGGTAAAGGTGTGCAGATTAATGGGGCGCCAGGGCTGGTAGTAGCCAATCTGGATCCAGAAGAAGCCGCCCGAGAATATAGGGAATCAGTAGTCGGGCCTTATAGAGGTAAACTGCCGGATAGCGTAATTACCAATATGGAGGAACAGCTGTCGGGATCTTGCACGGTTGAAATAGCGGCTTTTGACCAGTTCTCAAACTTTATCACTAATAAGACAACAGAGGATCTATACGACTATATCATTTTCGATACTGCGCCAACCGGGCATACCTTGCGCATGCTGCAACTACCTTCAGCATGGAGTAATTTCATCGCGGAAAGTACCCATGGCGCCTCATGCTTAGGTCAGCTCGCCGGACTGCAGGATAAAAAAGATATGTATAAAAATGCAGTTATAAACCTCGCTGATAAAGCTAAAACCACACTAATACTCGTTTCCAGACCCGAAGAAACACCGCTGCTAGAGGCGGAGCGGTCTAGTATAGAATTAAGTGATTTGGGAATTAAAAACCAACTGCTAGTTATCAACGGTGTGTTGGGGGAAGCGACTGATGATTTGTCGCGAAAAATATTTTCTAAGCAGCAGGATGCTTTAGGAAAGATTCCATCGGGATTAAAGGAGTTTGAAACCTACACTATACCGCTTCGCACCTACAATATTTTAGGACTGGATAACATTAGGGCTTTCCTGAGGCATGATGATTTTCTAAGCCAAGATTCACAGATTGAACGACCGGTCCTGAAAGGAATTGAGGCGCTCATTGAAGATATATATACGTCTGACAAAAAGGTTATCTTCACGATGGGAAAAGGTGGGGTTGGCAAAACTACAATCGCTGCCACGATAGCCTTGGCATTAGCGAAAAAAGGTGTTAAGGTGCATTTGACGTCAACTGATCCAGCTGACCATCTAAAATATGTATTTGCTGGTGCGAAGAACATTACTCTCAGCCGCATAGATGAAAAGCAGGAATTACTAAACTACCAGAATGAAGTGCTTAGCAAGGCACGCGAGACTATGAGCGAAGATGATGTTGCCTATGTGGAAGAGGATCTGCGGTCTCCTTGCACCCAGGAAATTGCTGTATTTAGGGCTTTCGCCGAGATAGTTGATAAAGCTGAGAATGAGGTTGTAGTCATAGACACAGCGCCAACTGGGCATACTCTGCTGCTTCTTGACTCGACTTTAAGTTATCATAGAGAAGTTCAAAGAACCAAAGGTGAAACACCTATTTCAGTACAGAGACTATTGCCCAGACTCCGGGACGAAAAACAAACCGAAGTCATAATTGTAACCTTGCCCGAAGCTACTCCAGTTTTTGAAGCTATGAGACTTCAAGAGGATCTTAGCAGAGCCGGGATTAAAAATAAATGGTGGGTTATTAATCAGAGCCTCTCAATGACCCCAACTAAAAGTACTATGCTGATGGCTCGTGCGGAAGCCGAGATACCTTGGATCAATAAAGTGAAAGACATTAGTGGAGACAATTTTGTGGCTATACCATGGCTTCAGAATGCCTCAGTTGCGAATGTCGCATACTCAAGAATCTAGCAAATAATAATTCTGGCAAAGAAAAACCGTCACCAAAGACAAGAAGTGTAAACATGATGGAAAACAATTCTTCCACTGTGTTGTACTGTTTCATCCAATGTTGCTATTATGTAGCGGAAATGAGAAATGCAATTTCTTGTATCTGGAGACTCAGTGTTTGCGTCCGCAGTCAGGGGCCAGAAAGTAGTTTGTATGAAGCTTTGATGGAAGTAGCCTAAATGCTGGAATAAAGCCACAAACTCTTCTAAACTAATATTCATGCAAAATGCCAGTATATAGTCTCGTAAGACTTATGCACACTCCTCACAAAAATGCACACCCCCACCCTGAAATCGTTGAAAGATTGACCGGGGGTGTGCATTTGTATCATTTTATAGTAGGTTAGCCAGATGAATCCACAGACACCTTAAAGGTAACTTTAACGGTGTCTTTGTTTATGGTCACCCTTTCAACAAACTCTTCCACCAGTTGTTTGCAGTTTGCCGGGTCCTTGCTTTTCAGCAATTTGCGGTAATGTTGCAGGTAGGAGGCTATTGCATCTTCCGACAGCAAATCCTGCGACTGCTTAATGCGCCACTCCTGCAGCCTGCTTTCGAGGGAAGATTTTTTTGTTTCGAGACTTTTTAGTTTCTCAACAATAACACGGACTGTCTCACCGCCTTCGGTAATTGCGTGGACCAGGTTGTTGATCTGTTTATCGACCTTGGAGAGTTCTTGTTCGAGAAATAATCCCTCGCCGGCGTTTTTCATTTTTTCTTGTTTGTAGTGGATTGAAATTTTACGGGCAAGCTCGGGTATGGCGCGGTCGTTTAGAAGCCGGGCTTCCAGTTCGGACAACACGTAGTCCTCAGCCAGTTCTTTTCTTATTTTGCCGTTGCCGCATTCGCCGGTGCGCTTGCCGTAATTGCATTCGTAATAATATTGTTTGCGGTGGTCCCGGGACACGCGAGTGTGGTAGCTTGATGAAGTTCCGACCATTCTCTTGCCGCACTCTCCACACCAGATAACGCCGGAAAGAATGTATATCGTCTGCGCTTTATAACGGGCTTTTGAATTCTGCCGCTGGTTTTTGTCCATCTTTGTCTGTACCTCCCAAAATATTTCTGGCGGGATGATTGCCGGTATAGCGCCCATTATTTCGATGACTTCCTCCCGGCTTTTTGACCTGTGGTTGTTTCTGCGACCGTCGGGGGACTTGCTTGCCGCCCGGTTGAAAACGTAGATGCCGGCGTATTTCTTATTCCGTAAAATATCGTGAATGCTGTTCTTGCTGAACGGTCGGCCGAGCTTGGTTTTTAATCCTCTTTTGTTGAGTTCGTCCTGTATTTTACTGTAACCATGCCCTTGATGGAACATGTTGAAAATAACCCGGACGGCCTCCGCTTCGGCTTCATTGATTTCGTAACGTCCGTCTTTGTCTATCGACAGGCCGAGAGGAGGGAGTCCGCCCGTGTGTTTTCCTTGCAGCGCGGTTTCCTTCATGCCCTTCATTACTTCGCGGGCCAGGTTTTTTGAATAATATTCAGCCATCCCTTCGATGATAGATTCCATCAATACGCTTTCAGGACTGTCGTCGAGATGTTCCAGCACTGATTCAACCCGGACCCCCGCGCGTCTTAGTTCACGTTTATAAAATGCGCTGTCGTACCTGTTGCGCGCGAAACGGTCCAGCTTATGTACCAGTAAAACGTCGGCCTGTAGACGGTGTGTTTTTATATCGTTAATCATTTGAATAAACCCTGGACGGTCGTCCGTGGTTGCGGATTTTGCTTCATCGGTATAAACTTTGACCACGCTATAACCTTCTTTATAAGCGTAGTCATTGCACGCTCTTACTTGGGCGGTGATACTCTCTTCTCTCTGGTTGTCGCTCGAAAAACGCGCGTATATAACGGCTTTCATTTTTCCTCCGGAATTCTTGGTGAACCTACTTCGGCCCTGTTCTGAAGGAGGTTCACGCTCACTTAGTTTGAAACATCAAAGAGCCCTTTTTTTGCGTCTTCTATCATTTGAAGAAATCCTGTCCGGTTGTCCGTTGTGGCTGAACGTGCTTCGTCGGTGTATATCTTAATGGTAACTATGTTATTATTTTTTGCGTATTCTGTGTTTTCGTAGATCTGGGCGTCAATAGATTCTTCTCTTTGGTTGTCCGGGGAGTACCTTGTGTATATTGCGCCGCGAATCAATACTTACACCTCGCCGGACCTATAAGTTAGTTTTTATATTTTTTAATAATGATGCTTATAATTTTGTAATAATCATGCCGATTAATTAAATACATGGATTTCTTTATTTTTAATGACGCTTCTTGGCGTTAACATTACTTTCGGGTGTCGGTATCTTAGCCGCTAATTAGTTTTTTAGCATATTCTGGGCTGATAAGAATTACGTTGTCACTTAGCACGATGTAGTCTTGCAATAAACCCGGCATGATTATTACTGTTACTTCCATGCAATCCCCCCTGTCAAACATTTTAACCACATTGTTCGACAGGAAACGATTTTACTCCTTAACAAAAAATCAGACAAGTTTCGACATTGTTTTTACTTTAGGGACATTGGTTTTCTTCCTTAAGGTTCCGGTTAGCTGAGTTGATAAAATTAAATTGATGGGCCGCAATACATTACCTTCTTTTCTCCTGCTTCTAGGAGTAGCAGGTTTCTTATATGAATCTTTGCCTCAACTTTTCATATTCTTCCGGTGATATATCTATATCGCGAAGGATTTTTCTGATTAAGCCCCTACCTAAATCTTCTCCCTTATGAAAGGGGACTACAGTGCAGCGCCCATCGGGATGAGCAAACAGAACATGACTGCCAACCTGTCTTTGGCGCGCGAAACCGAGGCGAAGCAGTATCCGCTCCATATCTTCGGAAGAGATGATAGCAAGCTTTGTCATGGTTGCACTTCTACCTGATGGATGCCTATGAATTTTCCTGGTTCTGGTATGAAGTCGCTATTTTCGTCAAGGTAAAGTTTAATTGCTTCTTGAATCCGCTTTTCCAACTCGCTCAGGTTATCTGCCTGGGTATGGCAACCGGGGAGAGATGGTACGGAGGCAATATACTTGCCGTCTTCGTCTTGTTCAATTATGACCAAAAAGCGGTGACCGGTCACAATAATCAACTCCTGAAGTTTTATTTTTATTTTTTATGTTTCTTTTTTCCAGGGGCGCTTGAAGTTTGGATCTTTTAGTTTTTCTTCCAGACCTTTGATTATTTCCTTTTTCTCCTGGTCGGAGTAAGTGTCAGTTTCACCCATTTCACTTTCAACCCAATACACACCCTTTTGTTTGACCATTTCAAGGGTCTTGTCCAACGATTTAAGCCATTCAATTATCAGCTCATTTGAAATACCTTTGTTTTTCCTGGCCTGTATTTCTTTTAGCAGGCCATAATTATTTTTATCTGAAACAAGTTTCCAGATGTCGGTGGGTATGGCAGATATGTCTTGATCAATAGAAAAGAACTCCTGAACAGTGATCCCTAAGCCTTCGCAAATACGAAAAATAGTATCCACTGTAGGACGTTTTTTCCTTGATTCTATTTGCCCAATATAAGATTCAGATAAACCGGCCCTTCTACCTAATTCACCTTTAGAAAGACCTACACCCTCGCGCAGTACCTTGAGTCTTTTCGCAACGTCCATAATTTTCCCTCGTCTCAAAACTATAGTTTTATTTTAACACAAAAATTAGTAATAAAAACAAAACTATGGTCTTGACATGGTAAAGACTATAGTTTATATTTTGGTTAACTGGAGGTGTAGCTATGAGACTAAAACAAATCATGGAAACAAAGGGCGTTTCTACATCAAGACTCTCCGGACTTTCTGGTCTTTCGGAAACATACATTAGACTTCTACTTTCGGAAAGGAAAAGCCCGACGCTTCGCACTCTTGAAAAGCTTGCCGCAGCATTGGGCGTATCAGTAGTTGATCTCCTTGACCACCAACCCAAAGCCGTTGGCGAGTAGTTTTAACCCTATGAGTAAAAAACTGCGCTGTCTCAATTGCAACCGCGTGCTGGGTATCCTCAAAAAGGAGCTTGTTGAGATAAAATACCCGAGATGCGGCGCACTGAACCTGTGCGATCCCAAAAGAAAGGCCCTTGTCAGGGTTGTAAGGATGGGTGTAAAAAATGATACGGCCGGTACATGAGATGTAAATAACATCATTACTCTTGGGGGAATGGCTACAACTACTTCCTTTCAGTACGCAGGAGGCGCAGTTCCCGGTCATGATCTCTTAGTTTATTAAGATGCTCGATGTTCTGACGTGCAAGGAATTCTACCCTGTCTTCTATCCGGGCCAAAGAATCCTTAATGCTGGCAAAGTAATCTTGGTTCACCGAGCGGTCATCAAATAGGGCACGGATTTTCTCGACTACTTCGTTCTCGATGCGGGTTTCCAAGCGGATTTGATTGCGTTTGACGGCTTCCAGTCCGTTTTCCACAGAGTCAAGCTTTTCAAAAACTTTATTAAATTGCTGCAGCATTAACTCTTGAAATTTGTCGTTATCCATATCCAATCTCCTTTCATCAATCGTTTTCAACCCAGGTATCCAGCACAGCGTTCAAAACCTTTAGCTTGTCTGGCGTCAACTTCTGCACCTTGTCAACTATCTGGCGGACCTCCGGCGGTAGTTCCGGGGCCTGGTCGGCGAAGAACTCGGCCAGGGAATAACCAAGACCAGTAACTATTTTCTCAAGTACTTCGAAGGTTGGTTGACGTTGGCCACTCTCTATTTCACTAATAGCAGATTGTGCAGCACCAGAACGTTTTGCTAGTGCATTCATACTTAATCCTTGTTGCTCTCGGAAGGCTTTAATTCTTTGGCCGATGTCCAAATTCCACACCCCGAAGAAGTAGTTATCTTAATTCAGATTGTAACACATATTTTTTAAAGGGATTTATACGAATACGTATTGACAATTTATACGAAAACATATAAGATATTAACTGTAAACAGATAGGTGGTGATGAGGAATGAATAACCTGGCCCAAAGGCTTATGGAATTACGTGGCAATATATCGCAAACCGAATTAGCCAAAAAGGCCAGAGTACCACAATCGGCCATCAGTGAAATTGAGTCCGGTAAAAGGGTGCCTCGGGCAGATACACTTCAAAAACTCGCCTTGGCCCTGGGCGTGTCGGTGGCAGACCTGCTGGATGAGCCGCAGTCCCGCGCCGAGGCGGTGGGCCAGTAAAGTTTTCGTCCCCTTACGGGGTTAATAAGGTTCAAATAACCGGAGCCGATTAATCCAACAACTGCAAGAAATCTTCAACGGTTATTTCTGCCTTGCGGATTAAACTGCGTAAAGTGCCGCGGTCAAGTGTTTTGTGGTTCGGCACCGAAAGGGTAACGTTGCTTCCTTTTTTAACAAGGACGATGTGACTGCCCCTTTGTCTGACAACAACCCAACCGGCCTTCTTAAAAGCCAAAACAGCTTGCAAGCCGGATATGACAGGCAGCGGCGGCATTAGATTGCCACCTCGACTTCCTTCATGGGCAAAAAGAGTGGCAAATTTTGCTCACGGCGCACCTCAAGGCAAAGTTCAATAGCTTCTTTAATGTTCGCCAATGCTTCTTCCTCGGTTTTCCCCTGGGAAACACATCCGGGGATAATAGGACACTCGGCGACAATGTAACCATCTTCTCCAGGGTGTAGCGTTACGGGAAAGCGCAAGAGGCATACCTCCTTGTTTCATTAGTAATAGTTTTAATCGCTTTCAATCCAACTATCCAGCACGGCGTTCATCACCTTCAACTTATCCGGCGGCAGCTTGGCGACCTTTTCACACACCCGCCGCACTTCTGGAGAAACTTCCGGAGGATGGTCGGCGAAGAACTCGGAAAGGGTGATGCCAATAACATCGTCCTATTTATTCATCTTCTATTTTGGCTTTTTCGAAATCTCGAAAAAATTCAGCAGTGCTAATGCCTAAAGCTTCGGATATTTTCCTTATCGTTCCTAGTCTTGGATTCTTGCTTTCGCCATGGATGATGCTGTTCAGAGTAGACTGTGTTACACCTGACAGTGTTGCTAGTTTATTGATGGAGATGTTCCGTTCTTTGCATAAGCTGATAATTCTTTTAGCTACCCATTCAGCTATTGTCAATTGAACACCTCCATTCAACGATTATTCGTTATTAACAAGTATACCAAAAAAACTCAAAATATATTAACGATAAACCGTTGACAATATAACGTTGTATCGTTAATATATATCTAAGGGGTGAACGTTATGTCGTTAACTAAAACTACTTTTTCAAAGAGGCTTCGCTATTTGCGAGTGCTTGCAGGCAAATCTCAGCAGCAAATATATAAGGAAACTGGTATTCCCCAGACCACGATTAGTTGTTGGGAGAATGCCATAGGAGAGCCAAGTGTATCTGATTTGCCAAAGCTTGCCGCTGCCCTCGGCATATCGGTATCTGATCTACTGGGCGAAACCCAATCCAAAGCCGTTGGCGAGTGAACAGCCAGGCGGAGAATTGAAAGAGGAAGGGTGGCAAAAATGTTCCCTCAGCCACTGAAAAGTAACCATATGCAAATAATGTTCGTCGAACTGACAGCCCGTCGAAGCGCTGACAAAATAGAAACGATCAAAGAAAAAATTATCGGCCCGGCCCCGGACGATCCCGACGATTTTCTCGAAAGGCTTGCTAAAATAATCGGCCCGGCGGTAATACACATCATGAAAGAGGCCGGTTCGAACAAACAAAAGGCTGTAACAAGGTAATAACATCCTCCGCGAAAATAAAGGTAATATTGATGATAAACAGATGGTTAATTCCAGGTAATGATTGTTCAGGAATTATTAATTCTACCTATGGCAAATTATTCCTCTTTATTGTGGATATATTCAAGGTGTTAACGCACGTTAACTTGCAGGGCGCATTTACGTGCGTTAACGGAAAGGAGCTGGCAACGGTTGGCTGTTAAGATCGCGGTGGCAAATCAGAAGGGGGGCACGGGGAAAACGACGACCTCCATCAACCTGGGCGCCTGCCTTGCGGCAACAGGTAAGAAAGTGCTGCTGGTGGACCTTGACCCGCAGGGGAACCTGTCCGCCGGCATGAACGTGGTGCTCGGCGACGGCGAGCCGGGGGCTTACGAATTTCTCATGGGACGGATTTTGCCGGCCGATGTTGTGCGGAGTACGGGTTTTCCGGGTTTGTTCGTGGTGCCTTCTCACATTGAGCTGGCCGCGGCGGAAGCGGAACTGATCGGAGAGATCGGCAGGGAGCAGCAGTTAAGGGCGGCTCTGACGGGAGTAGACGGGGAGTACGACTACGTTATTATCGATACTCCGCCCACCCTCGGGGTCCTCAGTATTAACGCTCTGGCGGCGGCCGACGAGGTCCTTATCCCGGTCCAGCCCCAGGCTTTCGCTCTGGCCGGTGTACATACCCTGCTTGATATTGTGGAAACCGTACGCAAGAGGGTTAATCCTTTGTTGAAGCGTTGGATGATCTTGGTCGCCATGATCGACTACCGGCGCGGCGAGGATAAAAAGATGCTGGGGAAAATCAGGGAAAAATACGGGAACCGGGTGCTTTCGACGGAAATCAGGGTGAACAGCAAGCTCATGGAGGCCTGCCGGAACGGACAGCCGGTCATAATGTACGACCGTGCGTCCTGCGGGGCCAGGGAATACGGGATGCTGGCCGTTGAGGTTGCCGGAATGTGCGGGGTTGTTGCTTAGTGAGCGGTGCCGGCCGGACGGAAAAGATCGTTTCCCTCTTTCTGAAAGACAGGGAAACTGCGGACAGGGGAAGTAGCTGGTCCGTAAGGTTAATTCCGCTGGATAGAATCGTGCCCAGGGAGTGCCAGCCCAGGAAGTCTTTTGACCCCGGCAGGCTGGAATCACTGGCGGCGTCTATTAAAAAACACGGGGTGCGGGAACCGATCCTGGTGCAGCCGGTGGACGGCGGGAACTACGAGATCGTGTTCGGCGAGCGGCGGTGGAGGGCTGCCGGCATGGCCGGCCTGGAGTCCATCCCCTGCATGCTGGTTGAAGATTTGAGCGAATCCGAGATCAGGGTGCTGGCTCTGACGGAAAACATCCAGCGCCAGGACCTGACCGCAATGGAAAAGGCTGTGGCGATCAAGGACCTGATCGAGACGGCGCGCCGGATTGACGGCAGGGAGCTGACTCTTGACGAGGTGGGCAGTTTGCTGGGTATTTCCAGGGCGCGGGTTTGCCAGTACCTGGCCGTCTTCAAGCTTCCGGAGGATATCCTGGAGAAATTCCTTAAATCGAATCTAAACGAGATGCACACCAGGGCGCTGACGATGTTGAAAGGACAGCCGGAGGCTCAAAAGGCTTTGTTCATCGAAATTACCGGTGGACGGCTTACCGGCCAGCAGGCCCTTGAACGGGCAAAGAGATACCTTGCCTCACTGCCCAAAAAGACACCGTTTACAGGGGCGGTGGAAAGGACCAGAAAAACTTTTGCCGGTCTTAGGGATAAGCTTGCCGGGATGAGCGGGGCCGAGAAGAAAAGGGTCCGGGTGGAACTGGAAAGCCTTTCCGCAGAGTTGGATAAGCTGATGAGAGAGCTGGACCCGCCCGTATGAGACCCGGCTCGCGGGTGAAATCCACGGGGTTTCCGGGTGGAATATGTTGCGTGGGAACTGTTTAAGCGCTTTTATATTAAGGTTCGGTCTTTTAAAAAGGCGGAACGGGAGGGATTGGGGTAAAGTGTCTCCAAAAGCGTGTCCTCCACAAAAAACCGACATGCATGATCCGTTGGACCTCTACCTTAGCGGGTTCTACTTGTGCGGCATGACACTGGCCGCGGTGGCGGAGCGATGTTCAGTAACACCGGACGCGGTGGAAAAAGCGCTGAAGCGCTACGATAGGGAAGCATATTTGATGGAACGCAGCCGCCGAAAAGAAGAAAACGCGCAAAAGCGCCGGCAAAAGGATAGAGAGAGAAAAAGAGTTGCCGAAGCCAGGGAAAAAGAACGTTTAAGGAAGAAAAAAGAACGCGAAGAGGAAAATACATATGTCGCGGCCGTCCGAAAATTCCTGCAAGACAGCGGGGTAGTCGCCCTGTTGCGCCGGGCGGCGCTGGAACTGAGCGCGGCGTGGGAACAGCGGGCTTGTACCCGGTACATTCCTGAAACGCCTTCAATCCGGCACCCTTGCCCCGGTCAGGCGAGGGAATCGGTCGAATTGATGACCCCCGGGGAAGCGGGCGGCCGGGCCGAGTATGAATACCGCCTGATTAGAGGGGGGATGGTGGGGGTGCCGGGGCCGGCGGTGCTGCAAATCCGCCCGGCGCTTGATTGCGGTAAAATCGGCTTGGCCTACCAACTGGCACGCGACGCGGTTTTGAGAGCCGGGTTCGTTAATCCTCACGCCAGGGTAAGAGACGTGATAAAAGGTGTGACCAGGACCTATCGACCCGGGGAAATGGAAGCGCTGCGCGTATTCCTGGTGTTGTCCGCCCAGGTGATGGCAAATGTGCCCGATCCGCCACCCTTGATGGAATTATCCAGAAAAGAAAAAGAAAAATATGTAAGGCGGTGGCTGGCTGATGCGAAGGCCGCGGAGCGGAAAGCCCGCGTTGAAAAGGGCGCTGCCGGAACAGGGAAGCGAGGTAGGGGAGGAGGCATGCGGAGCGTAAGTCAAGGCGTAAAAATATCTGCCGTAACAAGAATATAAGCGGCCGGGGCGCCGGGAGGCGCGGCTGAAAAGCAGGTGTTCAGACCGTTTTTGATTTGCTATACAAAGAATACTTATTTTCCTTTCCCTTCCCCTTTTCCTTTTCCTAGCCCCGGTTAACTAGGTTATTAAATAAAAATTCTTTCTACTAAATAAAGGTACTTATGGAAAGGATTTTGATGTTAATTGTCGAAAAGTAAACAGCACATAAAAATGGCTGTTTGTTGAGGTGGTCAATTATGAAGGGATTTTCATGGGCGGAGGCCACTTTAAATACCCTTGATCTTTTCCTGGACCCGCTAAATCCCCGTATTGATGTTCCAGAGAATGCAACTCAAGAAGAAATACGATTGCAGCTTTTAAAATATGAAGAAATAGTTGAGTTAGCAAATGAAATTGTTCGAGAAAAACGGTTGCTTCCTGGTGATAGAATTATTACATTCATTGAAGATGGTAAGCATATTGTCCTGGAAGGCAATAGGCGAGTTTGTGCCTGTCAGTTACTTCTTGATCCCACACTTATTCCGACTGGGTATGAGAGTCGCTTTCCAAAAGCAGATAGCGAAGACCTTATTCTAAATATAAGTCAGATTAAAGCAGATGTCGCTCCAAACCGGAATGCTGCAGAAAATATACTGACAAAACGTCACACAAAACCTGGAATAAAACAATGGACACCTATTGCTCAGATGCGGAGAATTGCTAGATGGTTCAATCAAGGAGAAACCATTAAAGAAATTTCTGCTAGGATAGTTGCACCAACAAATCTTGTTCGCCGTAGAATTCGTGAATATCATTTACTTAAATACATTTTGGATATGCCTGGTTGGACTCAGGAAGAGTTAGATATTCTCAGAGATGAGAAATTAGTTATTAATCCTTATACTCGTTTTTTTACATTAGCTCGCACAAAAGAATTACTTAAATTAGAATTTGATGAAAATGAAAATCCGAAATCTAGGCTCACCTCAGAAATATTTAATGCATACATGCAGTGTATTGCCAGGGCATTTTTACTTCCTTGTCCTGATAACAATGGTAAACCATGGGCAAATACGCGGACATCCGTCAATGAAATATTTAATAAATGCCAAGAGTTATCTAAATATAAGCTTGATTTACATAGCGATCAAGATCAGCAAAATAAGCAGACTTCAGAAAATAATAGCAACAAAGAGACGCATGATAACCAAAATAAACAGAAGGGACAAAAAGAAGAAGAAGATGTTAATGATGGTAAATCTAAAGAAAAATACACAGAGCAGCAGAAAATTCCAAAGCCAGCAAAATTTTTTGAAAATTTAATTTGTACAGTAGATGATCAACGATTAATACAGTTGACTATAGAGATAAAAATGGTTAACCATATTAGAATGCCAATAGCTGCATCTATGCTTGAACGGGCATTATTAGAATCTTCTCTTCGTTATCAACTTATAAAAGTAGGTAAATGGAATATGCTTGTAGATAAAAATGGTGTCGACCCAGGACTGGATAGAATGATAAGTTATTGTTCTGACAGAAATAATAAAGTTTTTAAAAATAGGAGAGCTAGTGATATTTTAAATTCTTTCACTAAAACGGGTTTTAAAGAATTATTTGATTTTATAGTACACGGCAATTGGGCTGAAGCTAACTATTTGATTTTGGAAAAATCAGCCTCAATATTAAGACCAATAATATCTTATATTTTAAATAACGAGCATATGAATAAAGAGTATTGAGGTGATATGTTTTGTCTAATAATAGAATATCTATTCCTCTGCGTTATCCTGGAAGCAAATCATCCCTAACAGACTATATAGCTGCAATTATTGAAGAAAATCTACTTTCCGGGTGTACGATTTATGAACCTTATGCAGGTAGTGCTGCCGTGTCTTTGGAAATGTTAATAAGAGGATTTGCTCAACATGCGGTTTTAGTTGAAAGAGATCCTTTGATATATGCCTTTTGGAAGGCAGTTTTTGAAAGTACAGAAGAACTTTGTGAGGAAATCAATCAATTAGATGTTACTATCGAAACATGGGAATCATTTCAGTTATATAGAGAGGTTGTTGAACCAGAAGGACATGATATCTTACAGTTAGGGCTTGCTTGTTTGTTTTTTAACCGGACAAATTTTTCAGGGATTATAGGAGCTGGGCCAATAGGTGGGCGGAGCCAATCGTCAAACTATAGTATTGATTGTCGTTTTAATAAAACTAGAATCATTCAACAAATAAGAGAGATATCATGTTTAAAAGAAAAGGTTTCTGTCTATTTTGATGATGCTTTAGAATTTATGAAAAGTAAAGAAAAAGAAATTGAAAATGATTTTAGTTTTGTCTATATTGATCCTCCATATTACGTGCAGGGTAAAAAGCTTTACCGTTATTATTATGATGATAATTCACACAAAAAACTTGCTAGTTATATATTGAAAAAGGAGTTTCCATGGCTGATAAGCTATGATGATCACCCAAAGATAAGAATGTTATATGCAGACAAGCTTTCTAAGCCAATATATCTTGATTATTCATTAAAATCTTCACGTCAAGGTAGCGAGTTGCTGATTTCAAATTTGGTGATACCGCCATTGTCTTTTGTTGTATCGCATTGTTCGATGGACGTTAGTTAGCTTGTTGTTTTCAACGGCGCTACAATTTGAATTAGTCTGGTTTTTTTTGATAGACGCTCCGCTAAATGCGGGGCTTTTTTAGTGCTGTGGATATGCCGCTCATGTGGACTTGTGGACACGTCCAGCTTTCACAATACGTATTAAATTTCATTAAGTGCAATTTGATTTCTTAATTGCGCCCCGATAGATCCCAACGACCTGTCCACAGGGTCCACAATCGCTTGGACAACGCCGAGCGTTGCCCACATACCCACAACCCTTGCGGCGGTAAGATGATCATGACGATGACTTCAAAAAGTATTCCACGTAAAATAATTTTAATTGATTTTTTAATAGAAAGGACGGTGTTATATGTACGCCGTTGTTGCGGCTCCGGATAAGAAGGAGCTGATAATGAATTCCATAGGGGATGTCGTCATATTCGGCGGGTTCGGCGGTTTTGACCAGGCCGGACTAAAGGGTGTTTTCGAGAAAGTATTGCGAATACCCCTTGACGCTCTCATCGTCGATGCGGATGCGGGACCCGGGGAAGTACTGTTGAACGCGGTAAAGACTTACCGCTTGCACAGGCCTTCCACCAGGATCGTCCTGCTCGCCCCGGGGAGAACGCCCGGGGATCGACTGGTAGCGTCCCTGGTTCACAGGGGAGTGTTCGATATTATTGCAAGTGAAGATTGGGCGGAGAGGTTGAAGAATGTCCTTGAGCGCGCACCGGCGGATTATTCGGCCGCGGCCAGGTGGGACGCGCAAAGCTCTGATGAAGAGGAAAACGCGGGAAAGAAGGGGCTTTTCAACCTGTTGGCCGCCGGCAAAGCAAAAAGACACAACGGGGATACCTCTGATAACAAGGTCGGTAAACCTGAGGGTCCCGCGGTTGCAAATCAGGCCGGCGAGGAAAATTCGGAATCAGCCGTTACCATAGCAGAAAGACTAACCAGTTTAACACTACAAAACGAAAAAAGCGTTGCGGAAGGAACAAAAAATATAGCAACGGAAAAAGCACCGCGGAAAAAGAAAATAAGCGGACCGAGACTGCCCGCGGGACGCAAGCCGACCGTTATACTCGGTTTGGGGAATCCTGAACTGGACAACTGGTTTGCGAATACTTTTAGAAACGACTTCGGTGCTATCTATATATCTTCCGGTGCTGAGGACTTTAAAACAAAAATTGACGAACTACGGCCAGACGTCGCTGTCCTGATGAGGTTGAGTTCCAAGGGCGGCATGCCGGAGGCGCCGGAACTTGCGGTGACGGCGGCCGGAAGCGCCCAAGCGGTCCTTTTTATAGCGGGTGACCTCGACGAAGAAGGAGTCGAAATTGTCGATTATCTTAAGAACAACGGAATAGAGGACGTCCTGTCGTGTCAGAAAGGTGAATTTATCTCGGGGGAAGAGCTCGTATACAAGATTTTTAACATCCTGCAAAACGTCGAAAACGCCGCTGAGGACAAAACCGAAGAGAAAAAAGACAGGCTTAAAATACTAAAGAGCAGGTCGGAGGTATTTTCGCAACTATTCAATAAGACTCCAGGGCCGGCATGCCAGAAAAAAAAGATCAAGATTTCCCCGTTTGATGAGGGGGTGGAGTTGGAAGAAAAGCCGGTTAACGAGGTCTATAACGAGAATGTTAAAAACCCCACCGCCATAGTGCGGGGAGGGGTTTTTGCCGTAGTAACGCCTTGGAAACCCGGGCTCGCGGGAAGGATTGCGGCTCAAGCGGTAAAAATGTTTGCGGAAGTGGAAGGCAGCGAGGTGGCGTACATCGGAACGTCGAGGCACAGCACGGGAGCTTTATGGCTGAATATACCCGAAGAGGAGCTCGTCCTTTCCGATTGGAGGGTGCCCGGGTCACAATGCCCTATAAAGAAAGACAACCTGGTTGTCTACGCGGTTGATCCCGCGAAGGACCTCGATCTAGACGACGGCGGCGAGGTCTGGGCAATCCTTAAAGAAGTCAGAAAGACGGCGACCTATACTGTTATGGATCTCGGCGGCGACATGGACATGGCGCAGAAAGCCGCCCGTCAGGGGCGCGCGGTGGTGCTGGTTGTCCTTCCGGGGGCCGACGCCGTGGAACTGAAAGTTTCCCAGCTTTGGCTCAGAAACATGATGGACGGGAAGAAGAACGTAGTATTGGGTATCGACCTGCGCGGATGCCCTCCGGCTGTGCCCGGGGGAGTAAAGCCGAAGTTGATAGTCAGAAACAATCCCGCAGACGCTCTTTGCTTGGCGATTAGAAGGAGCAAAAACGACGAATTTTTATGGAATTGAGGGGTGTTTATGTCGTTAAAAGCAAAAGTCAAAAAATACGGTCACGTTTTTATCGGCCTTTTTTTAGCCTGCGTCGCCGGGCTCGGGGTGTACTACTACATCGGCGCGATCACGCCGACTCAAAAAATCTTGGTAGCTGCGATGCCGATTCCCGTAGGAACAAAGATAACTGACGATATGGTTAGGTTTGACGTGTATCCCAAATCCAAAATATCGTCCGATTTTATAGCGTCACCGGAAGAAGTGATAGGGAAATCCGTGGCAGTGGGGCTGCTGGAAAACACACCGTTAAGAAAAGGCAACCTCGCCGACGCCGGCAAAGGAGGCGGCCTTAGCATGAGGCTTGCGACGGTGGCGCCCGGCCGGGAAGCGTTCGACCTGCCGGTTGAAGTCGCCCCCGGTCTGGCGGGGATGGTTCTCGGAGACCAGGTTGACCTCTATACCGAGGCAAGCATACCAGATCCGACCGGTAAAGCAGTGGCGACCGACGTGAGACCGGTTGCAAAAGACGCCGTTGTTGTCAGCGTCCCCGGTCAAAAAACGGACAAGATGACTGTCCCCGGGGAAGGCAAGGGCAGTTACGTCATAGCCGTCAAACCGGAGGAGGCCGAACAGATTGCCGAAGGGATAGTCAGGGGCAAGAAGTTTTCGGTATTCCTCCTGCCGCCCAAGGGGGGTCGGTAATTTGTTGAACAGGTTGTTCGCAAAGAAAAAAAACTCCCGGCCGGAAGAAGAACCGATCATATGGGGAAGCGAGGAGGAAGAAAAGGCCCCGGAGACAACTGAAAAGCCCGTGTTTCTGCACGGTATCCCGGTTGCGCCGGAAGCTCTGCAAGGGCACGGCAAGATCATTTCAGTTCAGTGCGCCAAACACGGGGACGGGGCTACCACAGTCGCCGTAAACCTTGCCGCCTTGCTTGCCGTTTCCAGTCCGGAGAGAGTGGTCCTGATCGACCTCGACGGGTACGGCTCCGTAAGGAGCAGGCTGGGCCTCCCCGTAAGCGAGTGCCTTGTCAACATACTTGACTGGGAGGAAGTGCAGGCGGCGAGGGAAATGGCCGGCAGGATGCAGGAGCATTCCTCGGGAGTAATGGTCATCCCCGGAGTGGTCCATTACGACCACGTTGCCAGGATTACCCCCGCTCTCGTATTGAAAATCCTCACCATATTGAAGGAGCATTTCGACTATATCGTTGTTGATTGCCCGCCGGTAGGGGTAAATAACCACACCTGGGCCGCCGCCCTGGTCTCCAATGTTGTTCTGACGGTGATAAGTCCCGACAGGACGAGTCTTGACCTCCTGGAAGAAAATAACCGGTTCATGGGGCGGCTGGGCTGCCAGGAAAGAGTCTGCGCGGTTCTTAACCGGGCGGGAATGCCCGGAGGGATCAGGGCGGGCGACCTGGTCGGCAATAAAAAACTGGGAATCAACGTCAGCGCCGTGCTGCCTTACTCCGTGGGAGTAATCGAGTCAAACAACCGCAGGGAAATAGTCGCCGTTGCGAAACGCAAAGACGACTTCAGCCAGGCGCTTCAGCAACTGGCCGGTATGTTTTGAGGAGGGATGCGGCATGGATCAGGAATTGATTAGAAAACTGGCCGGCGAACGGTTGGAAATAACAGTTGCCGGAGGCGACTGGCAGGACGGTAAAACGTCGGCTTTGATTACTGAAAAAATTCCCGGCTTGAACGACGAGCAGTACCGGAGCGTAAGAAACTACGTTCAGACGCAGTTGAGTCAGAGACTGAGACCGGAAGAAAAGAGCAGGAGCCGGGACCCGGCGGTCAGGTCCCTCCTCCGCAGTATTGTGATGCGGAGCCTGATTGACAAAGATGTTCACCTTGGAGACTCGGCGGCCAAGATACTGGTCGAGGAACTCGGTAACGACCTGCTCGGGTTCGGGCCTATCGAGCCGTTTTTTTACGACCCCGAAGTGACCGAAATAAAGGCGAGCAGGGATATCATCCGGGTTGAAAAACACGGTGTCGAGAGGCTGGTCGAGGGGGCCGCCTTCAGGTCCGAAGAACATATCAGGGACGTCCTGGAAAGGATGCTGGCCCCGACGGGCCGCAAGATCGACATGGCCAACCCCAGAGTCAACGCCAGGCTGTTTGACGGCTCCCGGATGATAGCGCATATCCCGCCCGTGGCCGCAAACGGCACAATGTTCACCATCAGGCGGTTCAGGACCGACATGACGGTGGAAAATCTTATCAGACGCAGCGTAATATCCGTTCCGGTTATGGAGTTCCTGAGGGCGGCGGTAATAGCCAAACAAAACGTGATCCTCAGCGGGGGTACCAGTTCCGGCAAAACAACCTTCTTGAACTGCCTGGCCTCTTTTATCCCGGAGGACGAAAGCATCGTCACCATAGAAGACCCCGCGGAACTACAGTTGCAGCACTCCAACGTAAGAGCTCTTGAAGCTAAGCCAAAATCCGAGTCAGGTGAGGCCGTAACCCAGAGAGACCTCCTGGCGGACGCTCTCCGCATGGCGCCGAGGAGAATAATTGTCGGTGAATGCAGGAAAGAGGAAACTTTCGACATGATCCAGGCGATGAACACCGGACACCCCGGGAGCATGACGACCTTACACGCCAACAGCGCCCGGCACGCCGCCAAAAGACTTCTGAACATGATACAGATGGCCGACATGGACATCCCCAATGACGGCATTGTTGAGCAAATAGCGGACGCCACGGACATCTACATTCACGTTCTGAAAGACAGAGCGGGCCGCAGGCGCCTCGACCATATTTGCGAAGTAGTCGGCGTCAGGAGGGTGGAAGGCGTTTTGAACGTTGACCTCAACCTTTTATGGCAGTACAACCGGAAAACCGACTCTTTTGAGTGGGTGGCTGAAAAGTTCTTAAGACAGGAGATCTTCGCCGAAGAGGGGGGCTGGACAAATTGACCGGCTTTTTGGTTTACCTGTGTTCCCTTGTCGCGGCCGTAGCCGTTTTTTACATGGTGGTAGGAAATAAAGTCTTTTTTCAGTCGCGTTCGGTAAGGTACAAAGACCAGCGAATAGAGACCGGGGAAACGAAGAAATCCTCCCAAGACGTATTTGTGTCGCTCGCCGGCGCGGTGATATGTGCCGGCGTCGCGTATGCCGTTACCGGTACCTGGTACTATACGTTGGCGGGACTCAGCGGAGGCTGCTTTGCCCTCAAGTGGCGGCAGGCCAAACAGGAAAACGATCGCAGGGAACTCTTGAGAAGCCAGTTTGCCGACGTCCTCGGTCAGTTTGAGAGCGCCGCGTTCGGCGGCCTTAACCCTTACCAGGCCGTTGAGGACGCTGTCCCAGATATGCCGAGGCCTGCCAGGGACGTGTTTTATGAAATCTTGAGACGGACCAGGGCGGGCGATACCCTGGCGCAGGCAATCGAAGTCGTCAGAAAGCAGACCGGCTGGAACGACCTGAAAATACTTTCCGTGGGCATGACCCTCTACAATCGGGTGGGGTGCGATCTGGGCACTATCTGCAGGCACGCCCTCGAAGTGGCCGAAGAGAAGGAAAGAGCCCGCGGCGTGATCGCGGCGGCAATAGCGCAAAGCGCTATGACGATCAAAGTCCTCACGGCGCTGCCGTTTATAATTTTAGGGGCTTTGCGAACCATGTCCCCGGCTTTCGCCGAACCACTGTTTCACACCATGGAAGGAAACATAGTGTTTATGTTTTCGATAAGTTGGGTAATCCTGGGGAATATCGTTACAAAAAGAATGATTTCAAGCGTTCTGGCGAAAGGGGGTTAGTAGCTGGTAGATGGACTTGGCGGTTATATCGGCGTCGATTGCGGCGGCCTCGGTTCTGGTCTTTGCGGCTGGAAGCAGGTTCAGGCTTCCGGGCGGCGTGGAACTGAAAGAGGGCGCTGAAGAACTTCTAAATAAAACCGGAAGGCGTTTCGGAAGCGAGGAATCGCGTTCCCTGCTGAAAAAAAAGCTCGTGCAGGCCAATATAGATATGCAGCCGGAATACTTTACCGGCCTGCAATATTCCCTGCCCGTACTGACGATAATACTATTTCTGCCGATGATAGCTCTCGGGGTGGATATATACTGGGCCGTACTCCCCGCGGCAGTGTCGTATTTCCTGCCGGGCGCCTGGCTGAACGGCAAGGTCAGGAAGAGACTCCTGGCGTTGAGGGCCGATATTCCTGATTTTTGCTCCCTTCTCGGGACTGCGCTCAAGTCGGGGGCGGACTTTCTTACGGCCCTTGAACAGGTGTCCGCGGCGATGGAAGGGGAGCTCGCAGGAGAAATAAGGAAGACGCTGGCCGACATCGCCACTGGCGACAGCAGGGCCGTGGCTCTTAACAAGCTGGCGGCTCGCTGCGGCATACCGGACCTTAGCAGTTTAATCAGAAAAATCCGGCAGGCAATAAGGTACGGTTCTCCGATAGAGCCCGTGGTTACCCACCACGCGGAGAAAATATTGGAGAGACAGAAGAACGACACCCAGAAAGCGGCGGGCGAACTCACCATTAAACTCCTGTTCCCGATCGTTATCTTTATCCTGCTGCCGTTGTTTTTGCTTATTGGGTTCCCGGTGCTCTGGAATATTTTTAGTATCTTTTAGAGGTTTTCCTGAAAGGACCTGAAAGGAGGTGTGGCTCTGATGTTTAGAAAGCTCAAGGAAACTGTTGTCGCTGTTCATAGGAACGAGGAGGGACAGGGGATGGCTGAATACGGGTTGCTTCTCGCACTGATAGCCCTGGCGGTGATAGCGGGGCTGGTGGCGTTAGGTTCGAAGCTCTCCAAGAAATTTACGGACGTTAACAACGCTCTTGGGAATTAACCAAGAAAAGAACGAAAAACGCCCGAGGATGAATTGGACTGATGGAGAAAACGGATACAAGCTGCCAAAACAGACAGCTTGTGTTGAAAAAACTATTAATCGAGCCCGAGGCTCCATATTAGATACTTGCATTTTTATATTATGAAAAGTCTGTCTGACTGTCAAGTTTTTCTTTGCCGTGGATGCAAGTTTTTTTATCGTGCAAGGCAACCTGATTAATAATTGCTGCTGAAATTCTTTCAAGAAGTCTGCCGTCTAATTTTTTCGGCTCCGGAGGAATTATAATTCTTTGTTTACTCAGATTGCTTATGTTTAAGACATTGGCCCAATGTTCATTGGACGGGTTAAGCCCTTTTTTATTTTTTCCGAGGTAGACGTATATGGACAGGTGTTTGTTTTTTGGTTCTTGGCTAGTGATCGGCAATACGAGTACGCGAGAGTATGACTTTGGTGAATCGCGTAGGACGATAGCCGGACGAGGACCTCCTAATTCTTCCCCAATATTGAACCCCAGATCAATGAGAACAATGTGGCCCCTCTTTAAGTCCGGGGAGTCTCCTCTGACAAATGTATTCTCGTTCTTTATCATGTCAATATATTTTTTCAGCCAGTTAACCAGCAAAGTGATTCTTTTAAATTGTTCAGGAGTTTCCGTGGTGCTAATCATTGTGAGAATTTCCTGGTAAATCCGACCAACTGCAGCTGTTAATTTTTCGTTGTTTTTACTCACCTGCATAATTCCTTTCTTAATCTAGTCAACATTTAGTATTTGATACTGTTACGGGTAAGTATGAGCTATCCCAGAAAAAGAATTAACTCCGACTACCAGCAATAAGCGGTTAATAGATAAGTTTTTCGTCAAATTATGACACCTGCCTTCTCCTTAAACTGTATACCTTTCGACAATAAACTACACTTTTTGCCGGGTACCGCCCGGCTTTCGTAAACAAAGTCGGGAACCCCGGGCTAAATTTTAAGACATGCTAATTATTGACATTTAAAAAGGCAGGTGATATTATCATGTAAAGTGATACAAGTAAACGGGGTGCTGTTAATGTCTATGTTTAATGTAACAGAGATGAGACAAAACGCCAGTAAAATAATTGCTCAAGCCATTGAAACAAAAGAACCCATTGTCTTGCTGCAGAGATCAAAACCTGTAGCCTACATTATCGAGGCTGGTACCTTCGAAAAAATTCAAGAAAAAGCCCAAAGGGCGGAGCAATACGAAAAAAACGAAATGACAAAGGAAGCTCTCAAGAAACTGGTCAAATTAAGGAGTGAGATGAAGCTCCAACCTGATTCCACCCCTTTAATCAGACAGTTGAGAGAAGGGGAAGCGCGGTATGAGTAGTTATATTTGCCTTGACAGCAGCGTCCTTATAAAGCTGTTGGTAAATGAAGAAGGCAGTGATAAAGCAGCATCACTAATGGAGATGGTGGTCAACAATAGAATGACGGTGGTCCTGCCTGATTTTGCCTGGGTAGAAGTGGGAACCGTTTTAAAAAAGAAGGTAGCCAGGGGTTTAATCAGTCCCGAGCAAGCTGATATTGCCTGGGAGTCCTTCAACAGCCTCGGGGTTATAACCTTTGTCAACGACATATCGGTGATGCGGGCGGCTTGGCGGATCGCAGACGAAGAGGCCCTTCCGACTTTGTACGATGCCGCTTACCTGGCCGTAGCGGAGATACTGTCAAGGCAGAATGGCGAAGAGTGCGTTTTTTGGACTGCAGATAAAAGGTTAATTAATTCACTTGGCGGCAGAAAACAGTATGTAAAACTACTGGGTAACATAAATCCCGGCTAACGGAGGAGGTATTTTTGCATGAAGGGGTTCATTGCGCTTATTATAATCCTGGCTCTGGCCGTTATCTTAATTCCCGGGCTAAACCCGGCGGCGGCAGATCAGAACCAAACAGCAGTTGATGTATACCAGGACAACCAGTTAGTTAAATCGGTTGTTTTTAAAATCGGTGTCCCCTACTACGTTGTAGACGGCAAAACCCCCGGCGTTAAGATGGACGTCGCCCCGTTCATCCACAACGACCGCACATTCGTCCCGGTAAGGTTTTTGGGTAACGCTTTGGGCGTGACCGACGACCGGATTACCTGGGACACCGGTACCCAGACGGCCACATTGAAAGGTGCAAAGGCAACCTTAAACATGACCATCGGCAGGCCCGAAGTAGTAAGCAACGGTGCAGCGAAGGCTATAGACGTCGCTCCCATGCTGGTTGACCCCGGGCGCACGATGCTGCCGGCGAGGTTTGTTGCAGAAGGGTTGGGCTACCAGGTAGAGTGGGACGAAGCCACGCAGACCGTGATATGCTGGCCTGCCGGGGAGCCGAAGCCGGACGTGAGCGCGGCGGTGGATTACCTGACCAGGATAGATCAGCCGGTGCAGGGCAAAACGGTAAACGGTTACGTCATACCGGCAAATACGGGTCTGCATGTTTCCAACACGGGGTATAAATATAGTGATAGCATAGTATTTTCTATCCAGCTCAACAACGGCAACCTGCAGCAGCAGTACGCGGACGCAGAAAGCATACTTATGCAGGCGCTTGATGCTGATACGGTCGCTAAAGCTATAAGTCATGCCAAGCAGGAGGAATATGCGATAAAAAATATTTCTCGTGATAATCCTATATATTGCCCGACAACAACTTTCACTGCTCCCAACGGCATGGCTGTGAGGGTTGGGGCTGGTGGTGGAGATAGCGTACAATTCGATGTTTGGAAGACAAACTAAACAGGGAGGAAACAAATAATGTTCAAAAGATTGTCCGTAATAGCGGCGGTCTTTTTTCTTTTGGCCGCTTTTATAAACCCGGTCTTTGCCGGGAAATTATACGACGAAAAAATAGCGATAGACGATGCTTTGCAAAATTATGACGGTTATTATAAGCCTTTTTCGCAGGAGGTACCGGGACAAGATCAAAGTTTGCACTACATCACCGACACCAGCTTGAGCAAAATACCCGACGCGAACGGCTACGGCTGCGGGTTTTTGACCTACGGCCAGCCCCACGGGGAACAAAAGGACGGCCAGTACCGCTATATTGGCTACACCTTCTATGGTGAGGATTACACCAACATGGATTTTCCTCCTGATAGATACGCCAACGGAGCCGACTTCGCCAGCCAGAACTGGGTTAGCCATCCTTGGGATGACCCGGCTGTAAAAGCAAGCAACCCGAATATTAAAAAATTTGATCCTGTTGGTCTACCCGGTGACGGCGACAGCGACATCGGATATCGCTATGTCCTGCAGTACAGCATATTATTTACCGATTATCTGTCCAACAACGGATATAAAGTTGACCTGTCGTCGAACCCGTCTTTTTGGGATAACATTCATCTTTACGTCCACGTCCTTTCCCCTGCCACAACCTACTCGTGGGGAATCGGCAGGATGTGGCACAAAGACGAGGCCGGGAACCTTTGGTACATTACAATACCGATAGCGTCCTCAATTCTCATACCCCCGCCCGGCAACCTCAAGGCCGTCTCCCTGGACCTCGGCGTGCCTGCCGGTCAGAAAGCCGAACCTGGAGCGGAGTACACAGCCACGGTAGTTTTCGAGAATGAGTCCGAGCAGGCGTATCCCGGAACACCCGTAGCCGTCCTGCACGGCGATTACCAGGCCACTCTGTACGACGAAACCGGCCAGCCCCTGCCCAAGAAAGTTATAGGCGGCAAAGAGGTGCAGGTGGCCGATTTTGACAAAAAAGGCACGCCCGGGGCGAAGAGGACATTCACTTGCAGATGGCACCCCTTCAACCAGCCGACAGATGGACTGACCGGGATGGTTAACCGGGATGAGATCGGCAAAGTGCATCAGGAAGTCACGTATGACGATAACATAATCAGTCAGGACGTGCAGGTGAACTGCTCCAACTACGATATCAAAGTTCAGATAGAATCCGGAATGCCCGGAAAAACCGTGTGGAGCACCTCGTTGAACCCGGCTGACATGTGGGTCAATGTCCATGTGACCAGGAAAGACAGCCAGCCGGGCACTCTCCCCGTGAGGCTCACGATAGACGGCCCGGCGGGCCGGCAGGTGATTGACCTACCCGCGTTTGAGCAGAAAGACGTCCGCACCTATTACTGGAAGGCGTACACTTCGGGTTCGGATTACACCGTGACCGCCCAGGCCTGGCCTTCTGACGGCTCGTGGGAGGACGTTCATCCGCCTGACAACACGGACAGCATTACAATCACTTACGAGTGCTTTGAGCTTAAGCCGCTGGATGGCAAGATCAGGGGCGGATTAATAGACACCGAATATTGAGATCAAACCCCCGGTACAAAATAATTCATAACCCCGGTTCACTGCCGGGGTTTTGTGTGTGGAGGTGTTTCAATGCGGGTGATTGTGAACAACAAGCCGTTAAAGACAGGGGTGGCAAATAATTTTTTCACACGCCTGAAAGGCCTCCTGGGACGCAGGTTCATGCCTGCCGGAGAAGCTCTTGTCATCTACCCCTGCAATTCTATTCACACCTTTTTCATGAAATTTAATATTGACGTGGTATTTTTAGACAAAAATCTAATGATTAAAAGGGTTATCAGAAACCTGAAGCCTTTCAGAGCAGTGCCGTATGTAAAGGGAGCCTACTACGCGGTAGAAATGGCGGGCGGTACGCTGCCCGAATATTTCACTATGGATATATCGACTTAGGGAGGGAGGTGTTTTTATCAGCGCGACATATGTTTTTTATTTCGGGTCTGCCCTTCTCACAATCGCATTGGCCAGTTGCGTCTTTCTGATAGCGCGGATGGGGCTGTTAAGCGCCGGTTTCAACAGGAGCCAGTCTCATGCCGGCGCTCTCATATTCACCGCCGTTACGGCAGGCTGCGCGGCTTACAAGATATACCTTTACTTGAGGTGAAAACGAAACATGGAATACTTGAACCTTTCCCTGGCTTTCATTCTATCAATTTTGTGCGCCCGGACCGACTTAAAAGACATGATCATTCCCAACAAGTACACCTACCCCGCGCTTGTAATAGGGATTGTTCTGTGTCTGGCGACCGGAGAATTCGATTACCTTTTCGGCGGCCTGGCCGTATTCGCTACCTACCTTATTATGTGCTTGTTTTTCAGCGTGGGGATGGGGGATTTGAAGTTGGCCACGGCGCTGGCCTTTTTTCTGGGGGCTCAGCCGGTAATATACGGCACCCTTGTCGTTTCAGCGGGGATGTGCGTTTACGGGGTAATCAAAACCTTTCTCAACACGGGGCGGCTGTCGGCGGTCTTCGGTGTCCTGATCGGGAAGTTTCCCGCCGGCGCGGTGCCTTTCGGGGCTTTTATGGGACCGGCGTCCGTAATGAGTGCGTTGGTAATGTTGAAAATGTAGCCCTGCTGTCAGCGCTCACAGTTGTGGCATCAGGCGTTTTCATGGTTGAGAGGTGGAAAGGGTTGGTGATTTTTATTACAGAGAACGAACGGGGTCAGATATTGGTTGAATTCGGCCTTGTAGCGCCCGTGTTCGTAGGACTCGTTATATTTTTAATCGTGCTCGGACTCTGGATGTACAACTCTACTCAAACCGGCCAGGCGGCGAGGATCGCGGCTCACACCTTGGCCGTGACGGGCAGCCGCGGCGAGGCCGAACAGGCGGCCGGCGACTACCTCTCAAAAACCATAATAGCCGCCAAAACCCGGCGTATAAGTCCGTACTGGGACGGCGACACCGCCTGCGCTCAGGTTGAAACGGAGATGGAGACATACTTTCCCGGCCTTCCCAAGCTGTTCGACCGTTCGTCCCCCAACTGGACGGGGACGGTGACCATAATAAAGGAGGCGGTGACGGCCAGTGAGTTTCAGTTCCGTCCGGAATATCAAAAACTCTTTAGATGACGGCGGAGGATCGATCACGCTTGAGTTCGCTTTTTCCATGATAATCTTGCTGGTGCTTTTTCTCGGCCTCGCTACCGTCTGGTTCGTTGCAAAGGATTGCATCTCCATACAGAAGGTGGTCAGGGAGGGGGCGAGGGAAGCCGTCATAACCGGGAGTGAAGACAGAGGAATATCTATGGCCTACCGGACTGCCTGGCTGTGGGGGCTGGACCCGGACAGGCTTACGGTCTCCTTTAGCCGCCATGTCGATGGGACCAGGACGTTCGAGACCTGCTACGCCACCTATAGGGTGAATTTATTCAGCCACACTTTTCCCGCCCTGGTCGGCAGGGCTCCCCTGAGCGACTTCGACGTGAAGGCCAGCGCGGTTTTCGGCTGGCGGGACCAGACCTGAAGGGGGAGAATATGAGACATCTAAAAACTCTGATAAACGATGAAAACGGAAGCGTCCTGCCGATTACGGCGGGGGTGATAGTGATACTTATAGCAGTGGCGGCTGTCGCTCTCGATTATGCCAGGTTTACGGCGGCGAGCGAAAAACTGAAGACTGCCGGTGACGCGGCGGCGGTGGCGGGGGCGGTGAGCGCCACCAGGTACGTAACGCTCTTAATCGACCCCGGGAGTTCCAGAGACTGCTGCGGCGACGAAACTTGCAACCCCTGCTGCGTCGATTGCGGCGACGAGTTCACCGTGACCGGCAAAGAGAGAGACCTTATCGAAAAAGGCGGGTGGGAAAGGTATTGCTGCTCATGCGGGTGCGACAAGGTGGAAATAATCGACCGGTGGGTCCAGTACGACGATGGTAACGCCGAGGCGGCGGCGCAAGTATTTTTTGATGTAAATATACCCAAAGAGATGTCTTATGACCAAGGAGGGGACTCCAGCCTCGACAGTGTGACGAAGTACCAGAAACGGGGCGACTCCCGTTATCCCTCTGTTGTTGTCAGGACGGCCGGCAGAGTGAAGACCCTGTTTCTCGATTTTTTAAACCGGATTGTGCCCGGAGTTGACTTTTCGTACATCAAAACCAACCAATGCTCCCAGGGCGGGACTTACTATTACGACCTTAACGGCAAGTATCACAGGATAGCCGGAAACGGTTGCAATTAGAGGGGGTTTAGTAATTGAAAAAATACATTGGCTCTCTTTTTTTTGCCGCGGCGGCGATTTACCTGGCCGTGGCCGGGGAATTGGCTCCCATGACGGTGCTGGTTGTGGCTCTTTGCTCGCTCTGCGCCTATCTTTCTATCAACAGCCCTTTGTGGGCCGTACTGGGCGGCGCCGCCCTCATATCCGGTTCGTTGCTCCTACAGGCACTGTACAACCAGAAGTGTACCGCATGCCTTAGAGCTGACGTACTCGTGCTCTGCGGAGTTGTTTTCCTCACGGTGATATTCGACGGAAAACTGACTGTCTTTGTCCGCGGGGTCGCGGGTGTTATGGCTGTCGCGATTATCGCCTTTTTTATGACTGCCGGACCGGGCGGCGGAAGATCGGACTTCCCTTCTTTGTCAAACGGGCAGCCTTTTGGGCGAAATATAACGGTAAGCGACGGGCGTGAGGAAATAAACCTGGACACCGAAGAGAAGTCTGTTCTCCTTTTTTCTCCCAAATGCGGAGCCTGCCATGACGCGATTGAACGGCTCGCGAAAGCAGACCCCCGGGGAGAAAGGTGGGTGGCGGTTCAAACGGGTGGAGATTTGACCGAAGGGAAGGAATATCTAAATAGCAATGGATATCAAGGCAATACATACGTTATCAGTTATTCCGGCGCGGTACCGGCCTTTGTAAGTACAAAATCGGGGAAGACAACAGTGACTAATAATGTGGAGGAGATGTTAAACACAGTTACTTTAAGGTAAAAAGGGTGTTTTAATGTAGTTCATGAATGATTTTCGGTTAAATAAAAGCCTTGGTACTTCTTCTAAGTATGCTGAGTATTCTGCCCCCGTTGCTTCGCAAAGTGATTTTTCCTCTAACTTAATTCGGGCTTTTATTATAAGGCATATGAGTAATATTCCACAAAATATGCCAGCACTTGAATTAATCTGTACGCCGGATCTATAGAAATTAACAGCACGCCTCCAAACGTTCCGAGAATTATTAAATATGCCAGGTAGATAGGGTTTCTGGTTAAGAGATACGGGCCTTTTTTTATTATTTCATCAGGTAAAGTTACGCCGTCAATAAATGACTTGCCAAGCCATGTTACCGACTGATGCCAAAGCAGTACCCCGGTATTAAAAGCTGATACCAAAGCATTAAAAGTGGTTCTTTCGGCTGCGGTTATAGGAGGATAAAAATGTTTGAAATGGATAAAAGAACTATATGCAAAAGCTATAAGGCCGACAGCAGTTGTAATAAAGTAGAAAAAGGAAACGTCTTTACTGAAAATTCGCCTTTTTCTGTTGGAGATTTTAGTAATAAAAAATCTGATAAAAACACTGAGGAAAGAGAGGTCAAAGAACAGTATCAAATTAATAGAGAAATCCAGAAAACAAGTGATTATAAAAATGGAGGTAGCGGTTACAGTAACAACTATTCCGGATCTCATCTTTTGATACCTCTAAAGCATAAGATAAGAGATTTACATGATATGGATCTTCTGGATCCTTTATTTTTATTCTTTTACACATACTTTTTGGTAACAAGCATAGCCTTACCTAATTCAAAAATGTTAACAGTGGCAATGGCACATGGCGAAATGGAATTTCTTCTCATGAAAGCATTCTGGTGCATTTCCTTGTTTATTACTGTTTTTTTAACAGTATTAGTCATTCTTTCAGCCATGCTCAACTTATTTTTCAAGCGGAGAGAGAATGACCCATAACCTTTTTTACAACCTTTGGTAATTTCAAGGTTCTACAATAATTTTCATAATTCCTTTTTTGTTTTACCATATGCGTCCGTTTGGGGTATTTTTTAGAAAAGGCGGTTGAAAAAATGTGGATGTTTGCGCTCATAGGTCTGGCCATATTCTTCCCGGCCCGGCTTATTTGCCGGGTTAACCCGGAGAACGCTTACATCTCGCAGTACGTCTGGCTTGCCTACACTCTTGCCCTCGTCTTTATCATGTATTGGTGGACTCGCCACGTCAAAAAACAGATCGAGGGAGTGAGGGAAAACAGGGTGCCCGTCGATTTTCCTTTAGGTGTTTCCCAGTTCAGGACGGTTGACGATTCACTGAAACGTCTGGCAAAGACCCTGGAGGCGAAAGACATGGACAGGTGGTATCAGAAGGCGAGACAGGCGGACGAGAACCTTTCCTTGATCGTTGAGAACTCCGTAGACCCCCTGACAGGCGTCGCCAACCGGCGGGCGCTGGAAAAACATCTATCAAAGACGATCAATAAAGAGGAACCCGTATCATTGGTAATGCTGGACATCGATCACTTCAAGAAGGTCAACGACACCTACGGCCACCTGGTAGGTGACGAGGTATTGCGGCACGTCGCCGGGACCGTGCAGAAAGCGATCCGGCCGGGCGACTTTCTGGCCAGGTATGGAGGTGAAGAATTCACAATTATATTATGCGCCGGTATGGACAGCGCAGCCTTAGTTGCCGAAAGGGTGCGCCAGGCGATTGAATCCTCTCGGGCCGTCACGTCAGCCGGTCCGGTGAAAATAACCTCAAGCCTGGGCGTCGCTGAGTACAGGAGGGGAGAGACGGGTAAATCGTTGAAGGAACGGGCCGACGCAGCCCTGTATAAAGCAAAACAAAGCGGTAGAAACCGGGTTGTAAAGGGGGACGATTAAGATTAAACTTGCGATTCCAAAAAAGAAGGTCAGCTTCTGGGTTGCCCTGTTTTTGACCCTGGCCGCCGGCGCCTCCGTGTATTATTCTTTTGACCGGCTTTACCTCCCTGTTCCGGTGGCAGTGCCGAAAACGGCCATAGAAGCGAAATCCTTGATCGGCGAGAAGGATGTGGAGGTCAGATACGTCAGCAAAGCCGACAAGCATCCCGGCGCGGTATCGAGCGTCGGGCAGGCCGTGGGGAAGTACGCGGAGGTAAGGCTGTATCCGGGAGAACAGATACTGTCTGAACGGCTGACAGGCAATCCCGCGTCCGTTTCCGGCGCTTTCAGTTTCCTGGCGCCGGACGAAACGTATATAACTTTCTCATCCTCCGAGGCTAAATGGCCGAAGGGGCTTAAAGTTGGAGACACGGTGACCGCGGCCGGGTTCGTGAATAACCAGGAAATTAAACTCGGCGAAAAACTGCGGGTCATTGCCGTTACGGGGGACGCGAAGGAAATGGACATAATTAAACAGGCAAGACAAGCATTGCCTCAAACGTCGTCCGACAAAATAACTCTTGCCATGAAGTTCACCCAGGCCGGTCCCCTTCTTGAAGGCAAGGCCAAAGCAAAGGAGCTGGTGTTTCTTCCGGAACACCCGAACAGGACAGGAGGTGATATCTTTGAACGTACAGCGCCAGCAGTTCAAGGAACTGGTCAGCAGAGTAAGGAGAACGGTAAGAGATAACTGCGGCGATCTGTTTCTGGAACATGAGGACGGCGGGGAAAGGCAGGAGGCGAAAGAAAAGGCGATAATCCGGGAACTGCGTGCGATCTTGGACGGCCGGGACGAGGAGCTTGAAAGAAGAGTTCTGGCGCACCTCGTCGGTTTCGGGGAGATCGACGCCTTTCTTAAAGACCCTGCCGTTAATGAAGTGATGATAAATAAGCCTGATGAGGTGTTTATCGAAAAAGAAGGCCGGGTAACCCTTACCGGCGTAAAGTTTGACTCGGTCGAGGAAGTAATGGAACTTCTCCGCAGGATGGTGCAGTTTTCCGGCAGGCGCGTGGATTTTTCAAACCCGATCGTCAACTCCCGCCTTCCCAGCGGGCACCGCCTGAACGCGGTGATAATGCCCAACGCCGTTTACCCCGTAATAACCGTGAGGAAGTTTGTCCAGCACAAGTTTACCGCCAAGGAACTGCTGGAGCAGGGGTTTCTCAGCGAGGAAATGCTGGTTTTCTTCGAGTACGCCGTGAAAGGGAAACTGAACATCGTCATCTGCGGCGCCGGTGGCTCGGGAAAAACAACATTTATGAGGTTCCTCGCGGCGTACATCCCGGCGGAGGAACGCATTGTCCTCGTCGAGGACACCAGGGAGCTCGACCTCGACAACTGCCACGTCGTGTCTCTGGAGGCATCGGACAAGGCGGGAGTGTACGAACTGATGGTAAACGCCATGCGAATGCGGGCCGACCGGATCATCCTGGGCGAGTGCAGAGGTATGGAAACGTTCGAACTCCTGCAGGCAATGGGCACAGGCCACGAAGGTTCGCTCACGAGCCTTCACGCCAACCACGGCAAAAAAGAAGCCGTGCAGAGGCTGGTGCGGGCAATGATTAAGTCCGGCATGTCCGACCGGGAGCTGGTCAAACACATAATAAGCTCGCTGGACATGACCGTTTTTATCAAGAAGTACAAAGACGGCGCCAGGCGCGTTGTAAACGTGGCCGAGGTGATGGACGACGGCGGCGAGCCGAAGTTTAACGACATTTACCAGTACGACCATCGCTCAAAAACCCATGTCGCCGTGGGGTCTTTAAGCGAGGAGTTAACAGAGAGAATGCGGGACAACCTGGGGGATGTCGCAATCCCGGAAATACCTCCCTTTAAGGAAGGTGTTGGCAATGCATCTTAATCTGAGCATGCTGCTGCCTTCCGTCATGGTCTCGGCGGCCGCAGCGGCTTTTTATTTTCACAGGAACCGGGAAATGTTCGCGGCCAGGTACGGGAGGCTCAAGGAGGAACTCGAAGCCGAAGCCAAAAAGAGGGACGTTATTTTCTCCAGCCCGGGAGCCCCCAAGAACGCCGAATTCAAGCTCAAAAAGCTCGGTTTTAACATCGCCTACAAACACTTTTTGTTTGTCAACGGCCTGATCGGATTGCTGCTGGCGGCGTTGTGCGCGGCCCTGCTTAAAAACCCGAAGCTCGCGCTTCTGTCGGCCGCAATCTGGATGGTATTCGCACACAAGATACTGGACATGACCTACGAGGGCAAAGTGAAACAGCCGGTTGCGGAGCAGGCGGAGCTGGCCCTGCAGCTTCTGGCGGAGAGCTACGAGGTGACGAAAGACCTGCTTGAGGCGTTCAAGCAGGTTGCCGGGGTCATGGAACCGCCGCTGAAAGAGGAATTCGAAATCCTCATAGCTGACAACAACCTCGGCAAAGATATCAACGCCTGCATGATCGAGTTCGCCGAAAGGATAGACAACAGGGACATGGAGACGTTCGTAAGGGGGATTGTCCTTTCGTCCCACTACGGGACGGACACGTACGAAGTCCTGAACGAAACGTCGGAGATAATCCGCGAAAGAAGGGAATTAAAAGAAGAACTGATTTCTGAAACAAAAGGAAAAAACTTCACCATCACGATTTTCCTGCTGGCGATTCCCTTAGCCCTGGTTTATCTTATGGCGACGTCGGAACCGGCCCGGAACATGTTTATAAACAGTTCAAAGGGGCACAACCTGCTCTGCCTCACCCTTCTGGTGGAATTCGTTAGCTGGTATTTCAGCCGGCAGAAAGGGGTGTCCGAAAGGTTTTGAAATACGAGTCTTTATCGCTTGTCACAGCGCTTCTGGTATCGTCGGCCGTTTTCGCCTGGGTTGCTTTTAGGACGGATTTCCCCAAGCCTCTCGGGATGCTGGCGGCGCTGAGCAGAATAGGGAGCTCGCGGGAAAGTCTTAAAGCTCTGGACAAACGTCTCAGGGCTTTAAATATACCCGTATCGGGCGAGGTGTTCGCTGCGGGCAGGCTGGTTGCGACGATAGTTTTACTCGTCCTGGGGGTTGTTTTTCTTCGGGCGGATTTTTTAAAAGGCGTTCTTTTTTTGATTTTGGCGGTCCTGGACTGGAGGATCCCGCACCTGTCTTTGAGACTGCTGGAAAAAAGAAGAAAGGAGGAATTGAGGGGAAGTTTCGTCTTTATGGTGGGGCAGGTGCGAATCTTCAACAAGGCGGCCGACATGTACCAGGCCTTGAAAATAGTGCCGTATGCCATTCAGGGCCGGATGGGAAAGGAGTTGAGACTGCTTTCAGCGGATCTGGAAATGTCACCGGCGGCGGAAGCGCTGGACGATTTCGCAAAAAGGTGCGGGCTTAAAGAGGCTGAGGAATTCGCCCGGGTAGTACTTTTGAGTATCAGGATGGGAGCGGATTTCAACGTGGAGAAGGTGCTGTCAAGTTACGCCAGAGTACAGCAAAAACGGAGGATAGCCGAAATAAAGCGGTGGATTAAAATACAGCCGATAGTCATGACGGTGCTCCCGGCAGCCCTGCTCCTCATTTTCATGCTTATGTTCCTGGCGCCCATGTATACCGACATAATCGAAAAAATCAGAGGTATATGAAAAAACGAGGAGGCAATTACAATGATTAAAAAACTGATTAGGGAAATCCACAGCAATGAAAGTGGGCAAGGCTTTATCGAATACGGGCTTATCATAGTTCTCATTGTTTTGGCCCTGGTCGCAAGCACACGGAGCCTGGCCACGGACGGTATCGCGCCGAAATACGGCGAAATCACAACGGAACTGCAGAATGTTCAAGTTCAATAAGTAGGTGAACGCTTTGAAAATATTGACCAGACTGCGCCAAGAGCAAAGAGGCCAGACATTTGTTGAGATAGCGCTGGCGATAATACTCGTGGTTTTCGCGGTGGCCCCGTTTTTAACGTCGCTGGGCGGCACGTTGGGCTCAAAAGTAGGAGAAATCACCACAAGGATTTCTCAGGTCGGTGCTCCGTAATGCCGTCAATAATTCACGGGAACAGAAGGGGGCAAACAATGATAGAGTTCATGTTTGTCTTTGCCCTTCTGTTTATGCTGTTTACTTTTATTTCAGAGATGGGATTTCTCCTTTACGACTGGGCTGTTGTAAATTATCAGGCGAGCACGGCCGCCGTAAACGCGGCTACGAAAGGCCAGTTTTCAAACGAGATCCGCCTGCGGCTGGCGCAGGGGATACACGACTGGTCGGTTAACGGCAAAAACTGTACGTATAACGTAGCGGGGGCGGACCCTCCCGGAAGCCCGGACGGCAGCACCGTTTACATTTACGGCACGGACCAGGACACACCAGTGCAGAGGGGGCAGTACATTTCCGTGAATGTGGACTTTCCCTGGAGGTTCAGGTTTTTCCTCATAAATACTCTGGCTCAGTGGGTTATAGACGAAAAAGATCTGCGCCTGCGCGTTAACGCCGTGTTTCCCAGCGAGGTGTTCATCGAATGAGGTTTTTCACTGAACAGAGGGGGTCGGCATCAGTGCTGGCCCTCTTTCTGATGTTTGTCATATTCGCTGTTGGAGCGATGGTGGCCGACATAGGAAATGCCCTGGCCGTGAAAATTTCGGCGAAACACAAGCTCAACCTGGCGTGCCGGGCGGCGGCCGGCCAGATCGACATGGAAGAGTTGAAAAATGCCAACCTGGTAATCGACGAATCTCTGGCAATCCCGAAGTTTTATGAGGTATTGGAGGCTAACCTGCGTTTGGACGGCAGTTTGCAACCATTACCCGGGTCTATATTTCAAGGACCGGTATCTGTCGTTTTCCTTAAGGTGGTGAATCAGGCGGAACTCCCGTTTTCTTACAGTTGCGGTTCGTTTTCGGAGACGGTGGATAAGCCGGCTGTAATCGGGATAATCCAGTTTCCGGTAAAAAAAGGCGTATTTGCAAGGTTGGCCGGCATCAATCCCGAAGATTCCATGACGGTCCATGTTACGGCCGGGCCGGAGCTGATCAGCAAGCATATCGGAGAGTTTTAAAGCTTTTATTTCCCCGGGCCAGGCTGGGCGGTACAGGCTGTTGTAAACAACTGATAGCGATATATATTAAATTTTACAGAGGTGTTTTTCAATGAAAAAATATTTAATCATGTTAGTTGTATTTCTGACGCTGTTTTTAGTCGGGGTGTTGCCAGTATGTGCTGCTGATGTAGAAGTTAGTTATCCTCAAAGCAATTTGACTTATTCTGTCTCAGGTGCAGTTTTACGTGTCGATGGTTCGATTATTTTTGCAGCATCTGCAACAACCGGAGAGGGAGGTGGTATTGGGGTATATAAAATAAATCCTGTAACCAATACAATTACTACATTATGTACTGGTGGCGAAGATGGGACAGGGGAAATAAGTTTACGATCAGATGGTACCGTAATAGTCCCTACTTTCGATAATAATACAACGGCATATATGAGAATTATTGCTCCTAACGATACTGTAACGACTAAAGCAAATAACGATGCAACAACAACTGTATCAGTGGGAACCGGGACTTTGTTTTGTACAGATGGTGGGGATTTAGATTTTTTATCTTCGTCCCTCCAGTGGTCTGATTGGGGTCATTGGGTTCATGGCAGTGGAAGCTCTATATTTACGTCTGCATCAAGGTCAGATGGTAAATATATATTGGCCGGTGGTTCCGGAAAATGGGCTGTGTACAGCGGTTCTTCATGTCTGGCCTCTGGCACAACACCGGCGGCAACTGCGATTTTTGCATCAGCGGCAAGAAATGATGGCACATTTGTTTTGGTAGATATAAGCGGTAATACTTATTTGATTAATTCATCCTATGCTGTAACATTAGTGGGAAATTGTGGAATTAGTGGAGCAGATTCAATAACGAGGTTTAGTAATGACAGTTTATTGATAACTGGTCAAGGTTCTTCAAGATTTCTTCTTCCTAATAATACTTTTGGAGCGACAGTCAGTACTGGTTATGGTGCCGCTGTAGCACTACCAGACAACACGTTAATTGTTTTTAATCAATATTCATTTAGGCATTGTTATTTTACCATCGATTCTGCCCCTACTTTTAGTAATACTTCACAAAGTGGAACAACTATAAGTTGGGTACAAACCACACCAGGTCAATATACATTTCGTGTTGAGCGCAGTACGGACGGTACGAATTTTACCGAAATAGCGCAAACATCTTCTACATCTTATACAGATTCCGGACTTTCTCCAGGTATTTGCTATTACTATCGAGTGCGGATTTCTGCGCCCAACATTTGTTACTCATATTCTCCGATTTGCAGTGTGAGGACTATTCCGGCGAACCCGGCGACGTTAAACGGAACTGGAACAGGTTTAAGCTGGTCTGCTACTGCCGGCAGGGGCAAGGTAGTATTAAGTTGGCCCGCTGTTACAGGGGCCACGGGATATAAGGTATGGGTGTTTGATGGTAGTTCTTATAGAAGTTTTGACGTTGGAAATGTGTTATCATGGGATAGCAGTGTGGCAAAAATATATCCAGACGAGATCTGGCTTAACAGTCAAGCAAATAACAGTGTTTCAACGGACCCGTTTAATCATGTAAAAGGTGGATTTGATCTTCGCGATGATCCCAATAAGCTTTATTTGAAGACTATAGGAACGACCTACGATAATGCTCATAATTATTGGTTTCGGTTATCTGCTTATAATGAATCTGGCGAGTCGCAACAATCATCTTCGGCATATATGCCTACTCTACCAAATCGAACTGACAACAGTGTCCCAACAGCCACAGCTAACGTAGTTTCAGATAGCGGTTTAAAGAAAACCTATAATCAGAGCGTAAAAATAGCCGTTGCCGCCAACGATCCCGGTGCAGGCGTTTATCAAATCATGTTGTCAAACGATAACGTAAGTTTTACAACAGTTTTTACCGCAAATAAAAATCCGGACAATGGTACAGGGTTGTCTAGTTATTCAAATCAGTTCGACTGGACTATTACCCCTGGTGCCGGCACAAAAACAGTATATGTAAAAGTAGTCGACGCGGTAAATAATTCCACTGTAATATCGGATTCAATAGCAATGGCTGAAGATGTGATTCCACCATCTGTCAGTCTTCTTGTTAACGGTGGAGCGTCATCTGTCACAACAAACAATGTTACCTTAACCGTTCTCGTATCTGACAACGCAAGCGTTTCTTCTCAAATGCAGATGTCCTTCAGCAATGACGGAACCCTCTGGTCGCCCTGGGAAACTTATAGCCAAACTAAAGCCTGGGATCTGACTACCGCATACGGAGGCACCTCCGGAGCCGGAATTAAGAAAGTTTATGTTCGTGTTTACGATAACGCCCAAAACATTGGTATTGCCAGCGTTGAAGTTGGATACAATCCTAACCCGCCCACAAACGTGGTGACTGTGACAAGCGGAGTGCCAGGAACATATAAAGGTAAGTCGGTGATCTTTATAGGCGGGGATATGCCAGCTCTGAATATTAGCGCTAATGGCGCCTCTCAGATGCGCTATGATTATGGGGTTGGAACTTGGTCTGATTGGGAGCCGTATAGCGAAAGTAAAGATCTGGTTTTAGCCAAATCTGCAGGAGCATGCAAGGTAAGGGTGCAGGTAAAAGATGTTTTTGGGGTTACTTCAACACCTCAGGAGATAATGGTCGTAATTGATGGCGAACCGCCGGTATTACATGGATTGGGAACAAAATCCGGCGCCAGGGCTACGTCAGGGAATACAATAAAACTACAGGTAAATGCTACTGACAACATTAGTACAAGCCTCTACTATAGTATAAACGGAGGGTCCAAACAACCCCTGCCGCCAGACGGAATTTTAACAGTTCCGATTGAGGGTAGTGGGCCTGTAAATATTATAGTAAATATATACGACGAAGTGGGTAACTATACATCTGGTTCAATATCTGTCAGGAAACTATAGATTGCTTACTGTAATTTGCAAACTGGGGCAGATCACCAAATAAAATGAGGAAATATTTTAGAAACCCTTGTTGATTGTCACTACTAATTGTTGGTCATAGAGCAACAAAACTTAAACAAGGAGATGAATATCTATGAATGTCAAAAGGTTATGGATATTTTTTTTATGTATATTACTAACAATAGTGGTTACCAAACCTTCCTTTGCATATAACACGGTAATAAATACAGTAAGAGTACCTGCGGGTACATATACCGCAGTCAATTACGACACCTCTACTGTCCTTGGTTATTTTGATGCTGATACCGGGGCTAATATTATTGGGTTTGGTAACAGTTATGGCAGAGTTGTCATCGATACCCACAGAGGTGACCGGAAATCTGGCACTATTGAGTTAGAGTTTAGAAATGTTAATTATAGCGGCGCAGTATTATATGAAAAAACTATCTCATTCGCTAATGTTACAAGTACTAATATTTCCTTTGATTTGCCCGCTTCTGTTAGTTTACCGTACCCGGTTGGTAGAATATGTGTTGTCATGATCCAAAAAATTACGGACGCTGATGATGGTCGAGGTATGAATATTAATTTCTCTAATGGCGGCGGTTTCGATGCATGGCAAGTTGTAAATACCGACCAGGTTGCAGCAGTTACACTTGAGACTGTTGAAGAAGCTCTTGATGTTGCAAGTACGGCTGCAACTAACGCAGCCAATGCAAAGACATCAGCTGATGCGGCTAAAACCAGTGCTGATACGGCAGCTACTAGATCACAGACGGCAATAAACCAAACCTGGTACCCGGGCACCTACGGAGGTTCCTCCGAAAGCGTAGGGAATATTGCGGGATATATCCGTAATCAGCAACTTCCCGGTATCGACACCAAGATAAATAACCTTCAGACTTCCATAACCAATCTCCAGAACAGTGATACTATGCCGCCGGTTGTCGACGTGCAAACTGTATCCGGCGCCAGGGCTACTTCCGGAAGCTCAATTCAGGCAATCGTTACAGTGACCGACAACCGGCCGGGACCTTATACTTACAGCGTTAACGGAGGCTCTTACAGCGCCCTGCCTGCAGACGGCAGGGTAACCTTGCCTGTTACAATCGCTGGAACTAACACAATCACTGTTTACGTCAAAGACGTAGCAGGTAATATAGGCGCCAAGGCAATCGTAATAAGAAAAATGTGACAATGACACCCCGGGCAACCGGGGTTTTTATTTTTAACGCGGAGGTGACCAGCTTGAAGAACTCTGGCCTATTCTGTTTGAGCCATTTGTTATCGTAGAGGGAGTGCAAAACATGAGGAAGGCTTTTCTCGTATTAATAATATTCTTTATGCTGGCAAACCTTTCCGGTTGTACCGGTCGCGGCGGCCCGCGTGAGCAGGTTGAAGGCGTAACTGAAACTGAACAACTGGAAATGGTCGTGGAGAGGTATTTGGAGAGCGCCGCCGCCGGCGACTGGCAGGCCGCCATGAACGAACTCAGCGGGGAAGCTCTCGCGGAAGCCGGGGTAAACGCCGGACGCGTGAAAAACAAAGAAAAGATCGTAAGTAAAAAAATAGAGGCCGGGATGGTTACCGCTTCAACGGCTCAGGTTGTCGCTGACGTTACGAAAGCCGCTGAGGGGTTTATCGACCGTGTACCTTACAGATTTTCGTTGGTGAAGACGGAAAGCGGTTGGAAAATATATAAGACGGAGTGGGCGGCGTATATCCACGGAGAATTGGAGAGCTATCCCCTTCCGGCCGACGCCGAAGAGACAATACGGAGTTACGTGGAGTCGCCGATCTCTAAACGGAGAACGAACGACCGATTGTACCTGGCGGGTAGGTTATTAAGCGATTCCATGAAGTCCAAACTGCTGCCGAAAGACGGTGACATGGAAGCGGAGGGTGTCACGGAAAAGGTAAAGATAGTGGAATGCCTGGGGCGTACAGAAGACTACGCGGTGGTCCGGGTCTATACGGAACTGAACCGCGGGGGCAAAAGCTATGATGTGCAGTCTATATTTGAACTGGTCTGCGTAAACGGGACCTGGAAGATTTCCGGTCTGGACGTCGCCGGTATCGAGGGGGTGTAGATTTCTTGTGAGGCATGTTTTGCTTCCGATCATCTTCGTCTTTTTCCTGGCATCCCTGGCCCTCGCTTTCCCCGCCGGCGCGGAAGTGGTGCTGGACGACGGGTTTGCAGACACGAGTCTGGTCGACACCTCGAAGACGACGGCACTTGTAGACACTGCAAACCGCTGGGTGCAACTCCCTTACCAGTCCCTGGTGAACGCCGTGGATGCTATGGAGGGAGCATTAGGTTACGCAACGGCGAGCAAGGATGGCGTGATCCTGTACGAACTCGACGACGCGTCCGGCAGAGTGGTGCAGAATAATTTGTACTCATGCCCCTGGGCAACGGACGCCACAGGCGTTTCGCTCAGGCAGGACAACCTCAACATGTGGGTCATAACCCCTGCCAGCATTGCTTACTACAAGTTTAACGGCTCCGGCATGTCCAACGACCCCGCGCTCATAACGGCAGGCCTTGTTAATGTATATTCCGTGGCCGCGTTCAAGAAAAGGGATTCGGCACTGTTGCTGCAGGCAGACGGCAGTAACAATGCCGTCATTACCCGTTATGACGCGGGTGTAAGCCTGAACCCCAGCCTGGTATTCAAGCCGAACATATCGAACCCGGTATCTATCTCCATGATGAACGACTCACCGGACTTCAGGCTGAATACGAAAGACACGTCATACTATTTCGTATATGACGACGCTACCGGGAACTACGTGGAAGACCCGGGCAAAAAAATAATCGGCCTTGCAAACCTGGTTTCCGCAAGAAGCGATGACAAGGGAAACTCCATACTTACAAGTTTTGATCTGGGTTATTACATCAACCTTGATTCCGGGGGGGGCTCACGGGTGGATGTATTCAGCCCTGGGGCAGTGAGTAACCCCGTGTCCGTTGCATTAAAACGGGGCAGCTATGAGCAGGTTTTCCTGGATTCCAATGGAAACGTGCAGTGGTGGAGCTACGACGACGGTTCCGGGCGCATGCGGAGGGACAGCGCGCTGGAAGTGGCCGGATTGAACCTTAATAAAGGGTTCGCCCACCCGAGAGAATACTTTTCAAAGGCGACAGCTACCGGGTCGCAATACGACGCGGTGTACCTGACAGTTAACGAAGATAAGCCGGCAGGTACGTCAATTGATTATTACGTGTCATCAGACGGCGGCAATACATTTACGGCGATCACGCCAAATACGTGGACTCTTGTGCCGACCGGGAACAGCTTTGTGGTTAAAGCGATCCTGGATACCGCTGATTCCCAAGCGACCCCTAAGATACTTCATGTCACGTTGCAGGCAGACGTGGATTTTCAGATTCAGGGTTCGATAACACCAAACCCCGCGGAGCGCGGGAGAAACATAACTATAACTGCCACAGCTACGAGGTTGACTACGGGTGAAAAGGTCGTTCTCGACCTGGCGAAAGCGATATGCCCGACAGCTTTAAAATTGGACGGGTCCCCGGCTTTGCCGGATGGAGAAACGGAAACGGAATTGATTATGACATTTGACGCGTCAAACACAAACTACAAATACGTTATGACCGTGCCGGACAGGACTGTGCTTGGAAGGTGGTCCGACGACGGCGTATACCAGGTTAAGATAATTGGTATAAAAGGGGCGGCGCGAAGAGAGGTTCTTGTTCCTCTTGAAATTAAAGGCAATATATTGGGACGATTAGTTATTCGAACTTTAATATGGTAGTAACTTCCCGGCAGACCCCGGGGTTTTTTATTTAAACCGCGGGCGAACCCGGCTTATTCCACGTGGATTTTTTTCCCCGGCCGCGTTTGAACAGTGTGGGAGGTGAAAGTCTTGGCCTTTTCCAGGGAGATGATTATTAAAGCGCGGAGGGCGGATCTGGCGGAATACCTTCGGTCAATAGGGTACGAACTGAAAAAGGAGGGGAAAAACTGGCGGGTACCCGGTCACGGCGGGCTGGTTATCAGAGGTAATAGCTTTTACCAGTTTAGCAGTGCGATGGGCGGCAACTCACTGGACTTTTGTATAAAGTTTCTCGGGATTCCATTCTGGCGGGCGGTGTTAGAACTAAACGGATCGCCTGCGGCTGCGATGGAGATGCGGGGGGTGAAGGCGGAGAAAAAGACGAAAAGAGGGGTGGAGATGCCGGCGCGATTCCGGAACGAGCACAGGGTTATTGCCTACCTGACGAAAACCCGCGGTTTACCGGCCGGGGTTGTGGTAGACCTGATCCGGACTGGTTTGCTCTACCAGGACGACAGGGGAAACTGTGTTTTTGTATGCAGGGATGAGGACGGCCGGGTCAGGGGGGCTATCCTTTCGGGAACGGTTTCTGACGTGCGGTGGAAGGGGATTGCTCCCGGCAGCGATACCGGTTATGGGTGGTGGTGGCCGCCACCCGGCGGTGGAGACGTCGGTACCGTGGCGGTCGTGGAGTCCCCCATCGACGCCTTAAGCCTGGCCGTATTGCAACCGGACATAAGGAACGACCATGTTCTCGCTCTTGGCGGCCTTCACAGGGAAGCCCTGGAAGGCTTTTTAAACCGTAAAAACATGCATCGGGTAGTCCTGGCCCTTGATAACGACGAATGGGGCCGAAAAGCCGCCGTGGAGTGGCGGGAGTGGCTTTTAGATGACGGTTACGAGGTTTTAAATATTGCGCCGGCAAAACCGGCAAAAGATTGGAACGATCTGTTGAAAAAGAATTAGCCGGTCACATCGGCGGCGCGCAGACCGGGCGATGAACAGGTCTCCTCTGTTCTTCTCATTTTACCCCAGGAATCCGGCCACCCGTCAAGGGTAAAGGCCGTGAGCATATCCTCGGCCTGTGGCCTCCGGTATCCCTCCCGGCCCGGCCCGGAGGCCGCCCTTGACGGGACCCGGCCGGCCCGGGGACCTTCTGAAAAAACAGAGGAGAAATAGAGTTAACCCATTGGTTGACTTTATTTCGGTCCGGCTGTATAATGGAGGTGCTGGTATGAAAGACGAAATTTTGAAAGAAATAGCAAGGATTGCGAGGGAAAAGGGCTTTAAGCTCACTTCTCACGCGAGGGACCAAATGACCGCGCGCAAGCTGAGCACCTATCTGGTCCAGGATATCTTGCTCAACCCGCGGAGGTTGATTCGAGTCGATGAGAAGACTCACACGATTTACAAAATACAGGGCGGCAGGTACAACCGCAAGCTGGCTGTAAGGATCGATAAACAAATAATCGTTGTTACGGTGATGTAATTCTTTTTTTTGAAACCTGTCGTAACGGAGGTGTGTGACGTGGGCTGTTATAACTGCGGCGATGAGGTTGTTGTTAAGAAAATTGACTGGGTAAGCTACGTGAACGGGATCAGGGTTGTCACGCCCGGCATTACCGTTGAAGAATGCCCGGGCTGCGGAGAGGTATTAATAGGTGCGGAGGAATCCAAAACTATAGATAGGGACGTCGAGCGGTACTTCGATAAAGAACTGGCTTTGGACGTTCGTTTGAGGGAGGTCCGCGAAAAGCTCGGACTTACCCAGGAGGATGTGGCCAAAAGGATGGGTTGGTCAAAACAGCGGTACAACACGGTTGAAAATAATAAGAAGGTGCCCAGCATTCTTCTTGCCCTGAAACTGGCCGGCGCCCTTGAGTGTGATGTGAACGAGATTTATAAGCTTAAGATTGTGGCTAAAAGACCCAGGAAAATTTTGCGTGAATGTTTATGAGCCCGGAGAGTCGATCTCCGGGTTTTTTTAGATTTAGATAAGGTAGCCGGTGGCACCGGCCCGGTATGGAGTCAGTCTTCGTGGTTACATTGCCGGAACCACCGGCTTTGAATGAAGTTTTATGGTCGGGCAGACAGCCGCCGATGGTTTTGCGGCTTTTTCCGGCTGACCATCGGCGGCAGACTGCCTTGCCCCGGGGTTAAAGATAAACAGAGGAACGGCGCTGCCGCTGTTTAAGGGTAATTCCTACGGGGACGGATACAGCCGCAGCGCCGATTGTGGAAGGGGCACCCTCCGGCCTCAACTTGTAATTGAATTTGGGGCAAGTCCGGAGAGTGCCCTGTTATTTTTCAATATTTCTTTGGGGTCCAGTCACAAGCTTTCCTTCGGGGTCTACAAGGAAGCTCCGCTTGTCAGCGGAGCTTTTACCCGCCGACCGGCTTCATTTTAGCCTGGCGCGGCGCACCCTGCCGCAAGGGTGCGGCCGTGAGCATATCCTCCTGAGCATTCTTTCAGGCAGGAACCAGTCCGGTATCCCTCCCGGCCCGGCTGTTGCAGTTTTGCTGCGCTGTTTTAAAAGGCAGGATAAGGGGGTATCCCTCCCCGGTTCACATATCACCGGCAGTGCCGGTGAATAAAGGATTTTATAAGTTTTAAAACATATCCCTCTTCGGAGGGACATATCCCTTTCGCGGGATATTTTTTTATTGAATCCCTTATGACTCTAAGTCTTAACGAGGGACTTTTGAAGGGAGGTTATCATTTTTGCGGGAAATTCACCTGCGATTAGACGACGAGCTTGAAAAAAAACTAAAAGCATTGGCGGCCAGCAGGGGGGAACCCATGGCGGTGGTGATCCGCAACCTTCTCAACGAGGCCCTGTCGGCTGAATCGGCAGTAACATCTTTAAACGTGATTGTGTCGGCTGTGAGAAATGTAATCCGCAGGGAATTGAAACCTCTGGAGGAAAGGTTGGCGAAAATAAACGCCAAGACAAGCATCGCCGCTGCTACGGCAATGTATATGCTTGTGCAGGTGTTGGATGACCTTGGAGTGCGAAACACGGTTGAGATTTACGAAAAAGCAAGGGCTAAAGCCGTAGCTTTCTTAAAAGAACCTGTCAGCAAGGAGTGAAATAAGTGGGGTCCCCTTTTATTTTCAAGATCAAATTTTATGGCCCGCAAGACGGTGCGAAGAATGTGGCCCATGCGATGTATATTGGGACCAGGCCCGGAGCTGACCGCGGGGAGGTGGAAATAGGAGACCGCGATCCTGACTCCGGCGAAGTGGATACGGCGGCGGGCCACGCCAGGTACGCTGCCACGCGTCCCGGGAGCCACGGCTTGTTCGGTCCGGATGAAGAAAAAACTCCCGATCTTGAAGCGGTTCAAAATGAATTAAGACATCATGAAGGCATTGTCTGGCGGGCGGTGCTTTCTCTCCGGGAGGACGACGCCGTGCGCATGGGATACGTAGAGAGGAAAGCGTGGGAAACTGCCCTGCGGGCGTCTGTTCCCGAAGCCACCGGTAAGATGGGTATTGCGGAATCGAATTTGCGCTGGGTTGCCGCTTTTCACGCGGAAGCGGGGCATCCGCATTGCCACCTCATGTTCTGGGAGGCGGAACCCAAACGGACGCGCGGCGTATTGAGCATCGGTGAGAGAAAGGATGTGAGGAAGGTTTTTATAAGACAGCTATACGCGGCGGAGAGGGCCAGGCTGGGCGCGGAAAAGACGGCGCTGCGGGATTTGATCAGGGATCTCGGGAAAAGCGACATAAGGGAACTTCTTCAAGAGGTCAAAGCGGTCAGAGAAGATGTTCGCGCTCTTGACGGCGCAGCTGCGGGAGTGCCGCCCAGGCTGCGCGATGAGGTCAGGGCTGCTCTTGGTGAAAAGCTTGCGCAAATTGCGGAAATCCTCCCCGGCAAAGGGCGGGTTGCGCTCGGGTTTATGCCGCCCGAAGTGAAGGAGAAGGTGCGCGAAGCGGCCGACTGGATGATGAAACAGCCAGGTTTTTCTGATTCTGTGGGGCGGTACGTTGAGATAGCCAGGGAAATGGCTGGACATTATTCTATGACCGACGACAAGCTTGAAGAGGCGGGGAGGAAGGCTTATGAAGATTTGCGCGACCGGGTCAGCCAGGAAATATTAAAGGGAGCTGTCGAACTCGGAAGGGTGGTCGAAAGGAACGGGGCTTCTGTTCCCGATGGGATAATCTTTAAAGGTGCTGTATCCGAGGCCAGGCTGAAAGATGTCCTCGACCGGGTTACCGTATTGTCCGGGGAGGACTTTTGGCCGGGGCGGGCGTCGTGGAGCAGGCTAACTGAAAACCTTGGTATTCAAAACCCGCCGGCGTCTCCCTGGCAGGTTCTCACCGACCGTTCCGGTAATGTAGCGGGACAGGTGTGGAAGGCGGTCTGGAAGGCGGTTGAGAGAGAACGCACGAGGCTGGATGCCCGGAGGTTGACTTTCAAGCGTATGGAGGAGATGCGGAGGAAAAGAGCTAAAGAGCAGGAGGAGAGACAATTAAGGTAGGTACGCTTAATCTCGTAAGTCCTTAATTGTGCGGGATGAAAACCGTCCCGCCAAAAAATTGTATCCCTTTCAACCCAAGGCTTGCGGCGATTTTGATACCGTGTTTTTCTTGTAGTTTGTTCGTACATCTTGCTCAAAAATTTTACTCGAATTTTAAAGAAGGTGTGTATGAGGTTAGGGATGTATGTATTGCTACGCAAGAGGCTTGAATTCCTTTTTATGGGTTGAGCACAAGATGGGAATTAATAGAAATTAATTAAATGATAATTGGTCTTCTTCAGGTGCTAGAACTTGTCCGAGAATGTAGTTAGTTGGTGGTTGTTAACTTTTTTAATGAACTGAAATCGGAAAAATAATTGATATGATAATAACGATAATTTCTAATGTCATCTGAAATGTGATAAAATACTCTCTAATAACTAATTATATTTAGACCTAATTTGTTATGGAACAAATCATTGGGGGAGCAAGGCTTATGCCGGAGCAACGCATCAAAAGTTTCTTTGCAGAATACCATGATCTAATCAGAACATCTGCCAACGAAGAAGAACTTAGAAGTGCTTTTAATGCTGCCGCCATTAGTAAGCTAAAAATCCGTGATTTGAAACTAGAGAGAGGACGTCAAGACGTTCGCCGAAACCGTGTCATTATCGAGTTTAAAGACAAGGGGCTTTTTCGCGGTTCTAAATCAAGTTCTAAGTTCCAAGAAGCATTGAATCAGCTAGTAAATAATTATATACCTACACAAGCTACTAAAGACGGCCGATCTACTTCCGATTACATTGGAATTTGTTTCGATGGACTGCACTTAGCTTTCGTCTTTATTGAACCCAACAAGAGAATACGTGTAACCGATTTACTACCATTTGATGAATATAGCGCAGGTTCATTAGTTCAAGCACTCGATAGGGATAATCGCATAGAACTTACCCCTCAAAATGTAATAGATGATTTCGGTCCAAATTCCCAGGTGGCAAGTAGGTTAATTTTTGCCCTCTGGGAACATCTAAATGATTCTCTTACAGCAAAAGTCAATCGAATAGAAATGCTCTACAATGAATGGAAGGACATGTTTGAGCAAAGCACTAATTTAGGACGGATTGGGCAGGCTAGATTAGGAGTCTATTTAAGGTCAATTGGATTATCGACTGACGCAGAGCTTACGCATGTACTTTTCGTGTTACACGAGTCTGTAAAATAATTTGTGTAAACCCCAATTTGATACGTTACAATTAACTATCAGAAAGGGGTTTTTTCCATGAATAAGAAATTACTATCAGAAGAACAGCTCCGTGCCTTTATCAAGGAA
>Ga0116192_1000154_pt1 | contig 54690 bp, 47 predicted proteins | sample AD_UKC113_MetaG_FD_89876 | JGI IMG/M metagenome (GOLD analysis project Ga0116192, IMG submission 89876) | Active sludge microbial communities of municipal wastewater-treating anaerobic digesters from Hong Kong - AD_UKC113_MetaG | ecosystem: Engineered > Bioreactor > Anaerobic > Digestate...
AGAGTCAAGCCGCCGAGAGCAGCGCTGGGAATGTCTGTAAGGCCACCAAGAACAGAAGAGGAAAAAGCCTTCATACCCGCCGAACCACCCATAGTGGCCACGAGAGTCTGATAATAGATTGCCAGCAGCATCCCAGCAATTCCGCCGAGGCCGGAGCCGAGACAATTTCCCAGTAGCGCAGTCCTCTTAACGTTGATTCCAACCATTGCGGCCGCCTGCTTGTCCTGGCTCACCGCACGGAGCATGATACCCCATCTTGTTCTATTGAAAATGAAAAAGAGAAGCAAGGAAAGCGAGACGACAGTTGCAATGACAATAATCTGGGATAAATTGATGCCTACTATGCCCACGCCAAAAAATTTGTTTGGTACGACTCCGAGAAGTGGTAGGTAGTTGGGACCAATTAGGATTTGTGTCAGATTCTTTAGAAGCATGCTTACGCCGATTGTCAAGAGCAAGGAAATATGCCTGGGTGCGTCGAAAAACTGCTCATAACAAATCTTGTAAACAAAGATTCCAATAAATGCCGAAGCTGCAAAGCTGGCGATGATTCCGATGAACAGATTGTTACCAAACTGTTGGAATGCGAAATAAGAGGCAAAGGCACCAACCATGATTATTTCACCATGAGTAAAGGTGACTAAACCAACGACACCCACCACTACCGAATATCCTATCGCCATTAATGCGTAGATCGAACCCTGACATATACCGTTGACAAGTTGTGAAATATAGTAGTCCATCCGTATTTTCACCTATTCCCGGGTTTCGGCTGTGCACATTCCTAAGCAAGCCGGGATGTATCTTCCGTCCGTTTGAAAATCAGCGTTGAGTGTTGGTCGTAAAGCCCCACCCAACGCTGAATACACCAAAACTGTCTCTATTTGCTCGCAAAATCAAAGTCCGTCTTCTTGACAAACTTCCCGTTCTCGACCGCTACAATCAAGTATTTTCTGAAAATATCCCCTGCCGGATTAAATACGATTGGCCCAGTAAGTCCGACAAAATCCTTGTAGTCCTGAAGATTCTTCCTAATGCTCTCTCGCGTAACTTTGTCTCCTGAATTCTTGATCGCCGTTGCGAGCAGATAGACGCAATCATACGCACAGGCTGGATGGACCGTTGGATAGAAACCTGCTGCCTTATAAAACGCATTGTACCAATCCATATCTTTCTTGTTCTTTTCGTCGAAGAAGAAAGGCGTAGTGAGCAACAACCCTTCTGCGTTAGCGCCACAGAGATTCAAAATCTGAGTAGATGTGCCAGGGCCTAGAGTCGTGATATGGACATCTTTCCATCCAGACTGGGCTATTTGGTTGATAATTGTAGGAACTCCGCCTTGATCCAAAATCACAATATGATCGGGCTTTCCACGACGCAGCTTTGCGATGCTCGCGCTAAAATCTTTTTCATCAGCAAGGTAGTTCACATCCGAGACGATGTTTAACCCCTCTTTCTTAGCTTGGGCCACCAGATTGTCATGCGACGATTTGCCCCAGTCAGAATTTATCCAAATAATACCAACATCTTTGGCCTTTGCATATTTTTTCAGTAAATAGGTGGCAAAGAATGGAGCCTCTCCATCCTGACGTCCCATTATCGAAAAGGCGTATGGACTCATCGCAGCATAATCTGGATTTGAAGCGGTCGGAGACAAAAGCACGATGCCGGCTTCATCGATAATTGGCGCAGCTGCCATGCAGGATGAGCTACTGAAATCTCCAATAATGGCGAAGACACTCGGGTCTTCCGCGAATTGGCGTGCTATATCCGCACTTTCTTTGGGGTCGCCTTTGGAATCTTTGACGATGAGTTCAATCCGCATTTCTCCTTTCGCATTGATCTCATCTGCGGCCATCTTGGTTGCAACTTGGAAACCCTTACCATATTCGGCATTAGTACCCGTTATAGGTCCCATGACACCGATCTTATAAGTTTTCACCGGCCCTGCAGCCGATACTGTGGCCACTGCAACAGTCACGATAAGACCAAGAATAAAAGCTTTCCTGATCCTTTTTCCCATACAAAGCCTCCTTCTGAATTTCTCACTTCCCAAGAATTACTTATGGAAGTGAAGTTTACATGTGTCACAACCTTTGGCGATTGTGTCACCAAGGTCCAAAGTAATCCTCATACTTTCGGCTATTCCTCTATCGCCATCCATCGCGATGTCACAGAAGAGCGCTATCGTATCATCGTCCAACCCAAGCTTCTGCCAAGCGCTGACAAGTGGACAATAATGAAAATCCGATTTTATGTTGTCGTGATCGACATCATGTACATTCATTTCAAAGTTTTTTCTACCATCTTCCGTCAGAAAAATACCAGCAAATTCAACTAGGTCGTCAGGATTCTTGCACTGCTCGCGGAATCGTAAACCGTGTATGTTACCACATTTTCGCACCGCAGCGCGGGTAATTTTCTCTGCATCGACCCCGGCCTTTTCCATTTCCGCATAGGTGAGTGCCATCCACGTTGCACGATGTTCTATGCAGGAACGTGCAAGTTCGATTTTGTCTTCATGAAGAGTGGCTTTGTTTTTGATATTTGACATCATCAAAACTCCTTTCAAATACTCTCTATCTTTTGACCTGTGTCCAGCAGGTCTTATGATCACCATTGTGTTAGTAAGTCTTTGATAATGAGAATGTCCTTTTTCAGCAATTCCTCCGCTTGCTTTTCGTCACCAGCGCGGACCGCCTTGAGGATTCCCATATGATAGTGAATGCCGGCTGGCTTTTCTTTTCCTCCCAAAATGAGCTGAATACTTGCACGTCGCATAAGATCGATAAGCGAAACAATCATTTGCACAAGTATTACGTTACCAGACAATTCGGCAATAGTTTGGTGAACAAGGTCCCCTTGGGTTATCCATGAATGGATGTTTTCTTCATCAGCCTCTATTTGCTTCTCCTGAGCTATGAGCCGATCTAGCTTTTCGAGTCCTTCCTGATTTCGGTTTCTACAGGCTAGCCGGGCGCTTTCGATTTCGAGCAAAAGGCGGACATTTATGGCATCAATAGTTTCCTTAACACTGATGGGGACGATACGATATCCCATACGTGGAACATTTTCCAAAATCCTCTCTGAGCACAACATCTGGAGGGCCTCTCGAACAGGCGCCCGGCTCATGCCAAACGCTTCTGCAAGTTTTTGCTCATTCAATATCCCATTTTGGTCTATCTTTCCATGCAGGACTATCTCGAGAATCTTGCTGTACGCCTCTTCTTTTCTGGATAAATGCTTGGTGCCTGAAAGAGGGAGAGCGACAACATCAAATACGCTTTGCACTCTAGACACCATTTTGTTCAGCCCTTCGCTGCATCTTCGGCAGCCGTCTTCAGAACGAGCATATTGTCGATGGGAGTGCCCTCTAAGAAAGTACAACCAGGCGACAAGACAAAGCCAGCGCCACCAGTCATAGCAATTGCTTCCCGTGCTTGATCGTAGATGACTTGAGTGGAGCTGCTCTTAGCCTTGACATGATCAATACCACCGACCAGACATTTGGGTGTCTTCTTGCGTGCCGATGCTAGATCAGGACCAGCAAGGCGATCTTCCCAGCTGAACGCGGTGCAATCGTATTCGGACAAGAGGTCAAAGTATGAGTCGTGTTCGCCGTGAATGTGCAATATGACAAAAGGCAGGTCTTTCATTGCTTCGAGCAACAATTTGTCGTTTGCTAATTCCAGGTCTACATACTCCGTTTGTGAGAACCACTTTGTCTCGGCACCATATGCACCCACAAAGAAACCATCGATACCTGCTTCCTTTTTTGCAGCAGAGACAAAAGAAACAAGGTTAGAAGTAATTGTTTTCAATCCTCGATAAAGGTCATTCCTTGCATTTTCATAGTCTTCGTGAATTCGTCCCCACGCAAGGCGGATTGCAATATGAAGCGGACTGAAAATTGTAGCTATTACTGGCGTATCAGGTGATACAGAAGCCCGTATTTTCTTGAGTGAAAGCAGATATCTCCCTAGTGCGCCCTCATGGGGGTCCAAATCCTCCAGAAGTGACCAAACCGACGGATCTGACACGAATTGATAATTGACTGGAGTGTCATAGAGTTCGTCATACATCACTTTGACATAATCTGGATCGAATTTTCTGTAGAAGTTGATGGTATAGGTAGTGAACTCATCAACGCCACGGTTGTGAACCGTTGAATGTTGATAAATCGAGACGGGAACACGATCGGGCTTCTGCCCGTTCATAGCACATTGTAGGCGCTCGCGTTTGTTCAAAGCGCACTCCTTGGACTTGTCGCAACTGATATGATCAATGGTATGATCAACAATTTGAATCTGTCAAGTTTTTTTTGACCAACTTGTCATGAGACCTTAAACCTGGCATGCAGGCTAATATGCGGGGCGGTAAAACCGCCGGATGTAGTCCTCGACGTCCTGGCGCGTGCCTCTGAAGGGGCCGGGAGTCTCCATCTTGAGCGAGACCATGGCGGCTGCGTAAAGGAGGGCTTCGCGGGGCGGCGTGTGGAGCCGTTCCGTAATGTAGGCGCTGAAGCAGGTATCGCCGCGGCCGGTGCGGCCGGAGAGGTTGCGCGGCTTGAGCGGCCACGTGTAATATTCCCGTCCGTCGAAAACGAGGACTTCGGTGTTGTGGGTGATCATGACTTCGGCCGCGCCCCAGTCGTGGAGTTGGCGCACTGCGAAGCGCCGGTCACTCGTACCGGTCATGACCTGTGCTTCGGCAGCATCGGTTTTCAGGAAATGGACATATGGGAGGAGGTGTGTTTTCTCCGGCCAGTCGACAAGTACCATGCGGCCGTCTGGCATGATGGTCCTTAAGAATCCCTGCATGTCGACGGCGAGCAAACCCTTTTGCGCCAAATAGGGTAGAAGCTCATTGTCGTAATCTCCCGCGATGAGACCGGCGAGATGAAAGATCTTGGATTGTACAGTGGGTAGGTCGTCCACGACGAAAGGATCCGCATGCCCCAGCCCAAAACATTCGCGCTTTTCCATATCAGGGGTCAGGTAGACATTTCTGATAGAGGTAGTGTGTTTGGACTCGACAAAATATATGTCTTCCGGGTTGAGAATCGAGAACATGGAAAGAAGGGCGCGATCTGGCCGGGCGGTTTTTGTAAGCACGCCCGTACGGAAATTGCCTGCCGCGGCGGCGTAACTTGCGGCTTCGACCGCTCCACCGGGCCTGACTTCAGTGTGGTTGTTCACGACTATTTCGTCTTTGGATATGTGCCCGATTATAAATGTGTCGTACTGCTTTGTCGGCGATTTATTCATTATCAATATTAATCCTTCTCTTCATAACCGTATGCGGAATGCAACAGGGCGCGAACTTCGTCCAGGCTGCCTGCAAAGGGACCGGATTTTTCGAGCTTGAGGCTACATACGGCTGCAGCCCAAAGAAGGGCGGCTTCCGGTGGCTCGGTAATCCGCTTGGCCATGTACGAAGTCATAGCCGTGTCGCCGCGGCCGGTCCTGCCCGCGTTGCCGCGCGCACAGAATTTGGCCTCGCGGCAGGTGTGGCCGTCGTGCACCACGATGCCATCCTGGTGGGTGAGGATGACTTCGTGCGCGCCCTTTTTTATGAGAGCGCCGGCCGCGGCGACCACGTCGCGCTCGCCTGTAAGGAAGGCAGCTTCCACGGCATCCGTTTTGACCACCGAGGCAAGCTCGAAAAAGCGTCCCATCTCGGGCCACACTTCATATTGGACGACACTGTCTTTGCCGACAGTACGGATATAGCCTTGAACGTCGATGGCGGTAAGGCCACCGCGCTTGGCAAGAAATTCGAGGACGTCGAGCGGAACTTCGCCGCGTACGGAAGGGCTTATGACATACGCCTTTGCGTTTATCCCCTCGAACTGCTCGACAGTGAAAGACCCAGAGGTAGCGGTAATGTGCAGAATACGCTCATCGGGGTTATCGGTACGATAATCCAGGGTTATGCAGGTCGATTGGGGCGTCTCGGCGGCATAGACATCGACCCCCAGTGATCGGAGCTTATAGACGATGTGGAAGTCGGCCCTGGCAAGACGAGTGACAGCTGCGGTTCGCAGGCCAAGACGTTGTGCGACATTGGCTCCATAATAGAAACCGCCTCCGTCCTGGACGCGCGCTTCATGAGGGGTTTTGATTGTGTCCTTCGTGTATGCACCAACATTCGCTATGTCGTAATTCTGCATGATTCCTCCAAATAATCCTTTTTGTCATTTGGTATGTCAGAGATCCAACGCGCTACAAAATGCTATGAAAGCAATCGGATAAGCTCCGGCTTGAACGTGAACCACGCAGACTCGCCAACGTGAAACAATTCCGATTCCTTTGCCTCGTTCTGTTCAGTAATAATGGAAAGGTCGTCCAATTGTACTTCGTACTCGACATGAGAACCATAATAGGTTGCTCTGGTGACCTTGCCTCCGAGCAGTGTCTCGTCTTTGGAAAGCCGAATAGCTTCCGGCCGTACGCAAAGCGTTGCTTTGCTACCCACTGCCGGACGATTGTCCCCAGGTTTGGGCAGGCGCAAAGTCTTGCCATATATGGCCACCATCGCTTCCTGGCCATCGTAACCGACGACGTCGCACGGAATGAAGTTGGCCTTTCCAATGAAATTCGCCACAAAACGATTGGCGGGTTTTTCGTAAATTTCGCGCGGCGTACCCACCTGCATGATGCTTCCGTCCTTCATTATCACGACACGATCGGAAATAGCCATCGCTTCGGATTGATCGTGGGTAACATAAAGGCTCGTAATGCCAAGCCTTTTCTGCAGAGCACGCAGTTCGTCGCGCATTTTCTCCCGCAGTTTTGCGTCGAGGTTGGAAAGGGGCTCGTCAAAAAGGAGTACGCGCGGCTCGATGACGATAGCCCGCGCAAGCGCAATTCTTTGCTGTTGGCCTCCAGAAACCTGAGCGGGGAATCGATGCTCCATGCCCTGGAGCTGCATGAGTTCGACTGCTTTCTGTGTACGTTGTGCGATTTCGGCTTTTGGTAACTTCTGAACGCGCAAGCCGTATGCGATATTTTCCCAAATATCCAGGTGAGGAAAGAGGGCGTAACTCTGAAAGACGAGAGAAATACCGCGTTTATTGGGTGGAACCGTCGTCATTGGAATGCCGCCAATGAAGATTTCGCCGGAGCTGGGATCTTCGAACCCGGCGATCATCCGCAGCGTCGTCGTTTTGCCGCAACCGGAAGGTCCCAGCAGCGTCACCATTTCGCCTTCCGCGACTTCCAGATTTACATTGTTGACGGCTACAACCTCTTTCTTCGTGTCGTAGGATGTGAAGACTTTTGTCACATTCTTGAGTGTTACGTTGCTGCTTCGGCCACTAAAGGCTTTATAGGTACTTTCTGTCGCTGTAGTGTCACTCATGTGCCAGTCCCTTGTGCTTTGATTTTCTGACATTACCTTGTGAATTTGTGCTGCCACTGTGTAAGACCAAGCGATTGAGCAGTGCTATAGCAGCCAGAATCACGACAATCATAATCACGATGTAGGCAGCCGCATCGCTGTACTTGCTGATTTCGAAGAGAGAAAAGATACGCGTCGTCGCAACATTCCAGCGTGGCGAAATGAGAAATATGATGGAGCTTACTGCCGTCATCGAGCGGACGAAGGAATAAACGAGCCCGGAAAAGAAGGCTTGTTTGAGCAGGGGCAGCGTTATGCGACGGAAGGTTAAGCCGCTCCCTGCGCCGAGAATCGTCGAGGCTTCTTCGATCGATTTGTCTATCTGCATAAGCGTCGAGGTGCCGGACTCTATGCCGACCGGCATGTTGCGGAAGGTAAAGGCCATTATCAGAATAAAGGCGGTTCCGGTGAACAGAAATGGCTTTTGGTTGAATGCAAGAATGTAGCCAATGCCCAGAACCGTACCAGGAATGGCAGAAGTGAGCATGGAAGTAAACTCCATGACCCGCTTGCCCGGGAAATTTTTCCGTATGACGAGATAGGCGATGATCATCCCAAGTATTCCTGTAATAGGCGTTGCGACGGCAGATAAGACGATGGAGTTACGCAGCGTATCCCAACCGAGCGAAAACACGTATTTGAAGTGATCCAGGGTCAGTTTGTAGTTTATACCCCAGGTCTTTACAAAGGCACCGACAAGTACCGTACCGTAAAGCAGAATGATGAAAAGCGAGATTAGGAGGCAGAGAGTGAAGAGTGGCCAGACTATGCGTGGATCCCCCGTTTTTTTTCTCTGCTGTGTCGGTTTTCCTGTGACGGTGACAAAGGATTTGCCGTTGAGCCAGTACTTTTGGAGTATAAAGGCGATCAAGGTAGGAAGAATCAGCATGATAGCGAGAATGGCGCCACCGCGTGTGTCGTACATGCCCGTTATAAGTCGATACGCTTCCACAGCCAGTGTCGTATAACGTCCAGAAATCACGGCAGGATTGCTGAAGTCTTCCATCGACTGAATAAATACCAGCAAGAACGAGCTCGCTATGCCAGGCACGGAAAGAGGCAATGTGACGGTCCGGAAAATGTGCCACTTCGACGCGCCCAAGTTCAGTGCTGCATCTTCAACCGCAGAGTCGATAGACTCCAGAATCCCCGTGAGTGTCAGGTACGCGACGGGGAAAAACGAAATGGACTGCACCAGGATCAGGCTCGGCAGGCCATACACGTCGAAATCGTCTATGTGCAAGAGCCCTTTTGTGATAAGACCCTGCCGCCCGAAGAGGAATATCATCGACAGCGAAAGCACAAAGGGCGGCGAAATAATAGGCAAAGTGGCGAGCATTTGAAAGAATCTGCCAGCCGGCATTTTGACGCGCGTCAACGAGTATGCAAACAAATAGCCTATAAGCGTCGCAATAACCGCGACGATGGCGCCGAGTTTTATGCTGTTCCAAAAAGTTTGCCAATAGCTTCTGTTGGAAAAAATCTGCCGCATGCCTTCCAAAGAAAAGGCGCCCTTTTCGTCGGTAACGCTCAAGGTTCCGACTTTGACGAGCGGAAAAACTATGAAAAGGGCTAAGAGACCGAAAATCAGAAGAATCGCCAGCACTAAAAAAGGCTGCCGTAGGAGCTTGACTGCTGCGGTTTTTCGCTGTCGACTGCCGTTTACGTGAATTTGCTCAGTTAAAGGTGATTGCACAGCACGCATCGCGGCAGTCGTTTTCTGTGTTCCGTCGTTTTCCATAGCCAGAGATTATTTTAGATTGCTTGCGTTGGAGACTTCGTTGGTGAATCGCTCAATTAGGCGCTTCCGATTATCGCCAGCCCATTTTGCGTCGTAGTCGATCGTGTTTAGTTCCGCCACGTTGACGGAGCCTTTGGGCGGAGTGGCGAGCTTGTTGAGTGGAACACGATACGATTTTGCGACCTCGAAAAGCTCCTGGCCTTTCTTGCTGACGCACCAGTCTATGAATTTTTTGGCGTTTTCGCGTTCTTTTTCAGGTCCGTTTTTAATAAGCGCGAGGCCGCCCACTTCAAAACCGGTTCCGTCTTTCGGGAAGGAAAGCTCGATGGGATACCCTTCTCCGGCCGGTTTTAGCGCGTCGTGCGCAAAGGTTATGCCAATAGCTGCCTCTCCAAGCGCAACCTGCTGTGGAACCGTAGCCCCGGACTTAGTGTACTGGCGCACATTGGCATTGAGCTTCTTCATGTACTCGAATGCCTTGTCTTCGCCCATAAGCTGCACAAGCGTTGCAAGTACGGTGTAGGAAGTGCCCGAAGTGCTCGGATGCGCCATGGAGATTTGCCCTTTGAATTCGGGCTTGAGCAGATCGTTCCAGGTTGTAGGATAAGGCAGATTGTTCTTTTTGAACCAGTCTCTATTGCAGGCGAAGGTTATGGCGCCGATATAGAATGGCGTCCAATATCCTTCTTTGTCCAAGAATGAGGCGGGGATATTTTTTGATTCCGGCGAAACGTACTTGTCCAAAAGGCCCATGTCGATGGCAGCGATAAAGTTGTCCGTCGAGCCACCATGGAAGACGCTCGCCTGCGGGTTATTTTTCTCGGCCTGGAGTCTTGCAAGAATCTCGCCTGCCGACAGCCTGATGTAATTCACCTTTATACCTGTGTCTTTTTCGAATGCGTTGAAATAGACCGGCACTTCCGAGTCGGGAAGCGCCGTGTACACGGTAAGCTGATTGTACTTTGTGTCCGCTGCAGTCACTGGTGCAACGATCGCCAGAGCCAACGTCAGATAGAAAAGCGCTTTTATGAACTTCTTCATGGGAGAACCTCCTTGAAAAAACAAAAAGCTTTCATTCTGAAAACGTTTTCACGCTCAATATTATCAGCTCTAATTTGTGATTTGTCAAATATTTTTATCTATTTTCTTCTTCCTCGCGCTCCTGCAGCACGAAGCCACAGGCCTTGGCCAGCTCGGTGCCGGCCGCGAGCAGGTGCGATGCGCGTTTTGCAGGTTGTGTGTCGACAAGATAGCTCGTGTCGTCTTTTGTCACTATAAGGAGCGTGGCATAGGGCTTTTTAAAAGTGGAGGGCCTTGCGGCATGTTGTTCGTCGTCAGTTGGCTGCTTGTCGTAGAGCATGCGGAAGCCCTTTTGCTTGACGGCGGCTTCGTCCTCGGACCCGGGGATGGTTCCGCGCGCAAACATATCGATGCTGAAACGTGCTATGGAATCGAAGCCGATTCTGGTCTTGCGCAAAATGGGGTAGACGCCGACCTGATGCTCGATACACCGCTTCCCGGGTTCGACCGTCCAGCGCTCCTCGAAGAGCGAACCCACGGCGAGCAGGACCACCAATACCCAGGCCATAACGCCCGGGCCCAGTTCGGACACAAACATGCTCGCGACAATGAGAGCCATAATGCCGAGATTTAGAATTCTGTACCAGAGCGGAAAGCCGTACGAGATGCGGCCGTCTTTGTGCTTTTTTAAGCTGAGCGGAATTTCCACAATCGAAAGGATACCAGAGAGTGCCTGTGAGCACAATATGTTGAGAGGTTGGGCGCTTGGTCGGGATATGGCGGACAGCTTTTCATGCCAAAAGGCCATTCAGTGTTGTGGTGACCCCTGTCTTAACAAATTGATCGGCTTTGTCTGGTCCAGGAATGAAATTCTGAGCCAAGTAGAGAAACTGCATGGCATACAAGAACTCCGTTGCCGCATCGACATCGAGGTCCTGATTGAATTCGCCCGAGTTTATCCCTTTGTCTACAAGCAGACGAAGATCGATCAGGGCATTATATCTTATTTCATTGTGATGGTCAGTTTTTGGATTGAACGAAATTACGGTGGGATTGAGCTTGATAATTTGCAGAATCTCGCCGTGTTGCCTTAGGAATGCCCCTGATTTTTGCTATCTGGCAAAGAGCTCGTCTTTGATGGTCGGCCTTGCGTTTGAAGGGTCAGATTCGCTCACTGCGTCGAGCCACTTACGAAAGATCCAGTCTATCGCATTGTGAACGAGTTCTTGTTTATCGGCAGCGTACAAATAGATATTGCCGTTGGACATATCCGCTTTACGGGCAATTTCTTCTATTCGTGCATGCCTATAGTCGGTGTGCGCCAGTACTTCGATTGTCGCTTTGTATAACGCCTCTTCCCGTTCACGCCGAAAGGCGGAAAGCGTTTCGTTCTCGTTCATGGCCAAGGACTATTTGCCACTTGGCTAAGACGGTCAAGTGAAAAGCGAAAAAAAACGAAGCCTCAGATTCGAGGCTTCGTAGGGTTAAACGTATATGTTGAAACAGGTAAGCATCAAGATGCGGTGTTACTTAAGCGAGTCAGCTAGCTGGTTAATTGGCGTTATGGTGCTTCCGTTCAACTTGAAAACTTGCCACCATCGCTTCGTTGAGGTTGACGCCCCTGGTGCGCTCGAAACCGTGTAGGTTTTCTGCAGTCCCGACGAATTATAGACCTTCACAACGGCGCTTGATGTTCCGATGTATCCGCTTCCGGCAAAATGATAAACGGAATAGTAGTAGTCTCCCGATTTTTGTGTAACTATGGTGACTGTCTCTGGCCCATAGCTTGTGGTGTCGTCCCAGTCAAGGTTGGCTGAAGAGTCACTCGCCACTTTATGACTGTAGTACACATCTTCAATTCCATCCGGCAACAGTAAGTGCGAATCCAGATCACGTGGATTCTCTCCCCAGGTGAGCACGATTCGGTACTGGCCACTAGTCAGCTCAGGGTAGCCAACAATATCTTCGCCGACTGCAGTCGTATCGTCCGCCACAACAGTTACTGTCACGTCTGTGAATTGGTAGCCTGATTTTTTAAAATGCAATGTTCTCTGCCCGGCAGGAAGTTCGATCGTGAATTCCCCATTAGAATTGGTTGTTGCGCTTGCCGAGCTTCCGCTTGCCGTAACCTTAACGCCTTCCATTCTTGGGTGTCCAGCCGCGGAAGAGTAGACGACACCTGTGACCGTTCCCTTCTTTGCAAACATAGAGAAAATGTCACAGGAAGAGAGCAGCACCAATGCTACCAACAAGATCGGCGTTGTGATCTTCAGAAATTTCTTCATTCCAGACCTCCTTTTTTCTTTCAGCCCTTAGTTCCTTAGCCAAACGAGAGACAAAAGTATTATAGTACAAATTTGGTACAATAAAAGAGGCATGAATAAAAATGTGTTATTTGAGCACGAAAGTTCCCGCGCAAGAAAACCTTCGAGCCTGGTGTGGAAGAGTTAGGGGGTGTTGAAGAGGGTTTCTGTTGATTTATTCCTGTTCGGTTTATTCCAATTCGAACACAATGCGCACCGAGGCGCTCACCTGCAGGCTGCCTGGCGCAAAGGCTTCTTCGGGCGCACTAGGACCAGCCATGGCCTTCATTAAGTACACCGGCTCGTTTTGGCCACGCGAAGAGAACGACTGCTCCTCTACAGTGACCGCCTTACCGAGCGTCGCGCCAAGGGTTTGCGCCATCGCAGCGGCCTTGTCCATGGCATTGAGCACGGCCTTCTGGTACATCTCGATTTCCATGGCTTGGGCATCTTTTTTCTGGTAGTTGAGCGACTCGATCTCTGTGGCGCCAGCTTCCATACCGGTCTGAACCACCAGACTGACCTTGCTCGTGTCGTAGAGTGTTGTGGTTATGGTACTCGTGCTGCGGTAACCGACGATCTCGTTCTGCTTGCCTTCCTGGTCGTTGTAGATGGCCGAAAGGGAAAAGGCGCTCGTCGCTATGTCCTTGCGCTCGATCCCCAAGGAGAGCAGCGCCTTGACTATTTTGTCTGCGGAATTGGTGACGGCCTTCTGAACCATAAGGGGCGTGGCAGCTTGTTTGGTGACGGAGAGCGTCAGAACCGCCATATCGGCAATCACCGTGGTCTGGTACGTTCCGGAAACGCGAATGGTCCTTTCGTAGGGCGTCAGACTTTGCGCGCTCAAAGGGGCCAGTGCGACGAACGCGCCCAACACGGCAAAGAGGATCAATTTGAAAAATCTTCGATTTACAAAACGATTCATAAGGCCCTCCTTAAGGAACTCTAAAAAGCAACTTGGGAAGAATCGGGCGGAATTACATGGATTCCTGCAGGGTCAATTCTAAAGCAAATATCGAATCGATGCAAAGAGGCCCGTCGCCGCCACATCGTCGAACTCCGGGCAACATAACCACGAAACGCACCGGCTGAGGGACATCTCGAGTATAAAAAAGGCAGGCCAGAAATTGACCTGCCCATCGACGATTTTGTGAATTATTTTTTATGATACAGAATCTTCTCAAATAGGTATACTCGATCTCTTTGCTGTCTTGGTGTGGAACCGCAGGGGCTAAAGCTTCTAACCTCAGTGCAGTGCCACCGACAAGACCATGGTATTGGTCAGTGTCGCATCGGGGCTTTGGACTGGATGCCAGACACTGTTTTTCCAATAACCACCGGTAGTCTGGCCGTCATTTTGCGATTGCGACTCGTAAAATCCGCCCAAGTAGACATCCTCGTTGTCTGTGCAGAGTGAAGAGGCGAATGCATATTTCCCATCCTGGCTAGGCATTGCTACCCTTTGGTCATCTTTGAAATAGCCTGTCTCATTTGTTTGAGGGTTTGTCTGCCAGTTTGAGTAACTATAACCTACAAGCTCATGATTTGCGGTATGGACAATTGCCAAGGGATAAAGTTGAACATTATATCCACTATGATTATCGTAGTTTGCCTCTATTAGTGTTTTACTCCATTGATCATTTTTCCAGTATCCACCATAGATAGTATTACCGCTACAATAGCAACCACCTACATAGAGATTGTCATCAATTTCGTCTAGGGCATAAGCGCCAGCAGCGTATTCCGAAGGGCTTCCTGAGAGTTTGTGGTACGTGCCATTCTTCCAGTAATAAGCCCCCGATTCTTGTTCAGAGGAAAGTATTATCGAACCCGTTGCGTAGACATCGGAGCCTTTGACCAACAACGCCGAGAGAAAAACTAGATAGGAATCTTGTGGCAGGGACAATGCATGCCATATATTATTTTTGTAATATCCTGGAACTTTCTTGCCGTTTGTTGTTAAATAACCCAGAAAGTACGTGTCTCGTCCCACAAAATCGATCAACTTAGTGGCACCTGTAGAATTGTTCTCGTAGAACCCAAAGTTGAAATTCGGGATGCTATGCCAGACTCCATCCTCCCAGTATCCGTCATCGGCGCCAAAGGCAAAGCCTGGAATATAGATCTTGTCTCTGACAAAATGGGTTTCAAAGGCATAGGCCCCCTCAGCTCCAGGAGGCATCGGAAGGCTTATGGCAACCCCGTCTTTCCAATAGTAAGGGACCCAGTTGTTCCCCATGTTTGTAGCACACAAGCCGGCTGCATAGACGCTTTTGGTGGATGAGGGCTGTTGTTGTGGTGTTTTTCCTACAGGGACATAAGCAAGTAGCTGACTTACTGATGCAGTTGCAGGATCGGGAGCAGAAGTTATCGTAGCGGTATTCGTGTATTCACCTTTTACCCAGAGGACTGGTGTGCCATAGGCAGTCGCATCCTGGAGGTAATAGTCATAAAGATAGACTGTTTGCAGTGTACCGCTCACTTTTGCTTCCATCCAAATCTGACCGTCTTTACTGTGAAGTGTCTGGTTTTTGTAGTTTGGATTTGTACTTGGGAAGATTTGTGTTCCTGCCATTTCAAGCGAGGTTGCCGAAAGCACTAATTGGCTATTGGGGGTTTTTATCCACCCGGTTGCAGCCGAATAACTCCAACAATCGTAGGTGCCATAGATAGCGGTATCTTCATCGGAGGGTTGAGGCTCTCCATTAGAACCGCCAGTTTTGAGGCTACAACCCACAACCAATGAGAGTGCAAGTGCTACTAACATAAACCGACTGAATTTGTCAAAAGCTCTCATAAATCCTCCCCAGTGTGCGTCCATAAAAACAGGAACCGTCTGCAAACGTTCGGCGGACATACGACTATCAAAGTGCGCTAAAATTATTCTTTCACAGTGTCTTTTGTAGCGATATCAGAAAATCTGAAAAACGTGCTAAAGAAATGCTTAATATCGATACAGGATTCTTTACTTTCTTTATCCCCTTGTTTCTTTATTCCCTTGTTTGGCAACGAAATCGTGCACGATTTAGAAAACTGTTATATAATGGGCGTGAGATTTTCGAGTTCTCTAACTGTAAATTTCAAATTGTCGTTTATAGAAGAGGCTTTATGATCGACTCAAAACGGACGCAAGGTCCGTCACGTCGAGTTTCGGAAAAAATCGAAGAAGGGCAAAGACTCATCGCTGGGCGGCACTTCAAGAAGGCCCTCAAGCTATTTCAGACCCTAAAAAGCGAAGCGACTAATGAAACCGAGCGGTCTTCTGTTTCACTGGGGTATGAAGTGTGTCAACTTCATTTACGCTTGCCCGTTGAGGATAGCGACGATGCGCTGCAGGCTGCGCTTTCGTTTTTTCGCTCACAAGGTAAGCGAGACGAAGAGGCATGGGCTTTGATTTGTCTCGGAATACGCGCTCAGTCTGCGAGTGATTTTGATTTGGCGGTCACATTCTTGAGCGACGCGGCGCGGGTTGCAAAAGAAACTGGCAATCGCGAGGCAGAAGCCAGGGCTCTACTCGATTTGGCCACCATGTTGGGGTATCGAAGAGAAGAAGGCGATTCAGAACGCATGGAACAAGCCTTTGACAGGGGTTATTCCTTGGCTCTTCTGGGAGATGAATACGAAAAGGCAGTCGCGGAGGCGACACGTGGTATCGTTCAGTATACGCTTGGTAATTACAGCGAATCCATAGCGGGGTACAGGAATGCAACCGAGCATTTCGATTCGGTCGCAATGCCAGAGCAGGCGCTTGAGACATCGGTTGCATATGGCGTCGCTTTGTATCGCACGGGGGCGCGAAAAGAGGCCGAGGCACGCTTTAAGAAAACTGTGCAACGAGGACGGGCGCTGAAGCGGGACACGGAAACAGGGGTTGCCCTTATGTATTTGGGGCAACTTGCAGAGAATAACTCGAAATATACCTTGGCATTTCAATACTACGAGGAAGCGGAAACGTGTCTCGGTTCGGAGGTGATGTATCGCGTGACCCTTAGGCTCGGACAAGCCCGGGCGCTTTGTTCGCTTGGTAGATACGAAGAATCAGCAAGAAGATTGGAGAACCTTAAGGGTAATATGTCAGCCAACGCGGCCTTGAGTCTAATGAGCTTGCAAGCTACCACGTTGTACGGCATAGGTGCGTACCAAGATGCCATTTATAAGGCTGACAAAGCAATAGAGGCTGCTGCCGCCCGCCAGATTCCGGACAAAGAAGCAGATGCGAGGGCAGTGCGCATGATGTGTTATCATAGGCTGAATAAAGATAGGCTCGCGGAGCAAGATGCCCGGGCCATCATCGACAATCTGCAAAGCAACGCCGCAAAATCCGTGCAGGGGAGAGCGCTTGTCCTGCTTTCTTCGTGCGCACGAGGCGAGGGGAACTTGGACGCTGCTGCGCAGTATTCATCTCGTGCGGTCGATTTGCTGCAACCTTTGCACGCGTCTTTGGATCTTGCACATGCGCTTACGGAGCAAGGGCAGGTACTTCTTGTTCACGGGGATCAGAAGCGGGCGGGTGTAGCCCTAAAAAAGGCTTGTGAACAGGCAATGAAGGTCCGACAGAGCACTCCAGAGGCATATCGGCGCGACTTTGTCGATTCGCTGCAGGAGATTTTTTCTGTCCACATCGAGTTCTTGTTGCGCAAAGGGAAAGTCGCCAGGGCATACCGAGCTGCGCTCCAGCTGTTAGCCAAGAGTCTGGCTGAGCATTTTAGGATATCTGGGAATGAGGCCTTGCCGACGTTGGACGATGACACCGCCGAATTCGTTTTCTTGCCACTCAAGGGCAACTCGCTTGCTATTTTTTCTCGTACGGCACGAAACTTGACCGGAAACCTTTTGGATGCTGATGAACTGCGATCGGCATTTACCGGTGCAAATGTTGCCTTCTTGCCGTCCACCAGGTCCACCAGATTCACCAGAGAGGATGTCAAAATCTCTGGACTTGATTGTGTTGCCGAGCGCAAGAACACGATGGGACTTCGGTCTGCTGATGGCATCGGGCGCGGATTTTCTCTTGCTGTCGGCAACAACGATGAATCCAATGAGGGATCTGCGGATGATCGGTGCCGTTCTTCTCAGTCCATTTTGAGCGACGCTGTCGGCAAGTTCCGGGAAGAGCTCCAAGATTGCAGCGACGAGGCCTGGACTCTGGCTTCGTCCTTCTATGCACTGTTTTTTGGAGCCGATGGACACAGTGTCAATGTGTGCAAAAAATGGATAATTTGCCCGTCAGGAACCCTTTCGGTTTTCCCGTTTGAAGCGTTGAGAGATGCACAGGGGCAGTTCGTCCTGCAAGAGCACGAAATTCTTTATACAAAAAGCCCGCTGCTGACCGTAGAAAGGTCGATAGAGGTAAGTATGGAGCATGGGTGGAGCGCTCCGGTACTGGCGGTAGGAGATCCTTTTCAGAATGAAGAATATTCGGTGGTAAGCGCAAATCAGTATGGAGCCGAGTCCACCGCCGAGGCGGATAGCTCTACGGTTTTTGAGGACAAGCTAAGAAAAACGCTGCGCAAGAGTACAGGTATGGACCTGCCGCGCCTGCCCGGAGCGGCTCGAGAAGCTCGATCTGCGTGTTCAATTTCTTCGAACAACACACTGCTTCTTGCCGGCGATGCAACAAAGCAGGCCTTTGTTGAGGCGCTTTGTAGTCGGCATTGGGACATCGTGCATATTGCCGTCCATGCGTTCTATTCTGAACAAGGCGACGAAGGCGCGCTCGTGTTCTTTCCTAACGGCGACAACATCTTGACGACGAAAGAGATCGAGAATCTGCATTTCGACGTTGACACAGTGGTATTGTCGGCGTGTGGCTCAGCCTTGGGGAAAATGTCGTGGACAGAAGGTTCTGTTGGATTTATCGATGCGTTCCTGCGTTCTGGATCAAAATCGGTCTATGCCACACTGTGGAATATCCGCGACGACAGCACTGCGGCATTCATGGAAAAAGTGTATGCCTGCACAGAAATCGAGCGCGCAAAGGGAATTACCGACAGAGTTTTTGATGACGCATTCCTTCTAAGCAAACGAAAAGCGTCAAGAGGTCTGTGGGGGCAAGAGTTCGCATCGCCTGGCTTGTGGGCTTCTTTCGTCCACTATGCCTTGAGACCAAGTGAAGCGGTCAGCTAGGCAGGCAGTCAGCCTCGCCATTTAGGGGTTCAGTACAGCGAGCTTAACGTTGAGGCGTCCAGAATGACGGGAGATTTTGTAGACGAGAATCCATCGGAGTCATTGTTACAGGAGTCGTGTGCCTCACGGTACACTGGCGACTCCTCGCAGGCCAAAGCGCTGTCACCTACAACGACCAGTATCAGGAGGGAATCGTCTTTTCCGTCCCAGAGCAGATCGCAGGCAGAAGGTATATGGACCTCTTTTTTTGCTTTGGCTTGCCACTCATACAGCAACTGTGCTTTTCCCCGATCCGAAGCCAGAAATAGAAATCCCTGACAATCGCGCTCTGGGACGAGGCTAATTCTAAACTGTCTATTGTCTGTGTCCACTTTACCGGGAAGAATTTTCCATGAGAAAGGTATGTAGCTCTTATCTCCATCCACTCTGTTTGCGACAGAAAGAATTGCAGAGGCCAAGCTTTTTTGCTTCTTATTTTGATCTTGCATTGTCATGTTAGTGTCATAATGCCAGTAAGGTAAGCATAACATTTAAGTATAGCATTAGTGTACCTTTTCTTGACAGTGCCAACAGACCCAATCATTTCATTGAGCAATTCTGGTACCTACTTGCAGTTCCAATTTTGCAGAAGCCGCATCCTCCTTTATCTTTATGTCGAAGTCTTCAATTGGAACACCTGCAGAAATTGCGGCTTTCATGAGCCCAATATCTGAACTTACGCCCAGCTTACGCTTAATGTTCTTTTTGTGAATGTCGACAGTTTTTCTTGAAATTCCGAGTTCCTGTGCTATGGCCTTGGGAGGTATTTCATGGCACAGCATGGACAGGACGCGTCTTTCTTGTTGTGACAGCTTAGAAATCCTACTGGTCGGGTTTTCGTATGTGTCGCTGTGCGACAGGTATGATTCTACGACGTCATTCATCAATTCGGGGCTGATAAAGTAGTAACCGGACAGTACTACGCCTATTGCAAAATCAAGTTCTTCATAAGCACACGACTTGCAAACGATACCGTTGGCGCCAGTCTGAAGAAGGAGCCGTACGAGTGTTTCGTGATTGGCGTCCAGAAGCATGAGTTGCTTGAGCCCGGGCTGAAGCTCTCTCAATCTGGACACAGTTTCTATGAGTGATTCTCCCGAGAGACCGGTGTCGATAATACAGAGGTCCGGGCAGAGTGTCTCAACGCTTTGGAATGCGTTCTGGGCTGTATCGGCTACTCCGACGATTTCGGTGTCGTCTCGATTTAAGAGCAACAAGCGCAATCCTTCTCTCAAAAGTGTGTGCGGTTCGACAAGCAGAATTCTAGTCATGTATTGCTCCCGTTCGAGCGCGTAACGGCGTTTCTGACTTTTCAAGCACTACTGCACCAAGGCTAACGCTAAATAATGTTACATCAATAAATAGATCATACGGTGACCTTGGGAATGTGTAAAGTCGTAATGTTATTTTTTGATATCGAAACAGGGGGTCTGCGATCGCGCCAGATGCCGTCGATACCATTGTTGTAACCTCTTGCGCGCTCAAATATTATGATTCTATAATATAGTGTTTCTCTTTATGTTTCTGATGGGAGGTTGCCTATGGTTACTACCGGCAGTACAGAAAGGGAGCCCGACGTTCCGCAAGAGTTTAAGGTGCTTTTTTCACCGCTCAAGATTAGAAATGTCGAACTCAAAAACCGCGTGGTGTTCTTGCCCCACGCCACATCGTATGGAGACCAGTATTTTGCTCCGACGGACCGATCCGCCTACTACTATGCGGAACGTGCGGAGGGCGGGGCTGGGCTGTCATCATTCCCAGCGTGATCACGCACCCGACCGGCCTCTATCCGGGGATGCATGCGGGCTACGTTGCGGGAAACGTGCCGAAATTCAAGAAAATCGTAGACGCCGTCCACAAATACGACGCCAAGATTTTCGTTCAGTTCTCCCACATGGGCAACCAGACCAAGAGCTGGGAAACCTCTAGGCCGACATGGGCGCCTTCCAATGTGCCGGACCTGACCGTCGGCGAAGTTCCAAAGGCCTTGACTCTGGAAGAAATCAAAGAGTTGGAAGATTCCTTTGTGCAGAGCGCGGCGACCACCATGCAAGCCGGATTCGACGGGCTCGAAATCAAGGTGGCACACGACGGAATCCTGGGGCAATTTGTCTCGCTTACCAAGAACAAACGCACTGACCAATACGGCGGCAGCCTGGAAAACCATGTCAGAATCGTTGTGGAAATCCTAAAGGCGTTGCGCGAGCGTATGGGCGACGTGCCCATCGGGGTACGGCTGTGCATCAACCGCTATGTGCAGGGCGATTATGGGGTCAACGAAGCGCTTGTCTATGCCAAGCTGATCGCGGCCGTCGCGGATTACATCAGCATCGACTCCGGGACTTGGGAGAGCATCGACATGCTCGTGCCGTCTATGAACGTTCCACAGGGCTTCATGCTGCAGGACATAGCGCGGATCAAGAAAGAGACGGGCGCAATCATCATCGGCAACGGGAGGCTCGTATGGCCGGCTATGGCCGAACAGGCGCTGGAAGATGGCACCTGCGATCTGGTGGGAATGGCTCGGGCGCTGATCGCGGATCCGTTCTGGGCGAACAAGGCCAAGGCTGGCAAGGCGGACGAGATACGCGGCTGCCTGGGCTGCAACCAGAAGTGCATGGGGCGGCTTCTACAACACCTTGGATGCCGTCAACAAGAAGGTGACCGGCAAGAATGTAGTGGTGATGGACAACGACGCCAGCACCGAGGGGTCGGCAACGGTGGAACTTTTGCTCAAACAGGGCGCAAAAGTTCACTGGGTGAGCCCGGCATTCTTCAACGGACAAAATGTGACAGCGCCTATCCTGCTGGAAAACTTCAAGCGGTTGGCCGGCAACCCGAACCTCATGCTGCATCCTATGAGCGTCATAACTGAAGTCAAGGACGGAAATGCCGGCTTGTTCAATATCTATCTTGCAACAGGTGGACAGATTGAGAATGTGGACGCCGTAGTGGAGACCGGTATCAAAAAAGCCAATGGCGAGCTGTACGACGCGCTCAAAGGCAAGGTGCCGCAGCTCTTTGTCATCGGGGACGCGGCGGCTCCCCGCGACATCGCAGCGGCGCTTCAGGATGCGGTCGGGCTTTCTAAATTGGTTATTGGGGCGTAAAATGAAAAAACCCCGTAAAGGGTTAAATATGTCTAGAATCGAGGCCTACAAAAAGGGGAGGTGGTGCGAATGAAAAAGTACAAATGCTCAGTGTGTGGCTACATTTATGACCCAGCAGAAGGCGATCCCAGTTCCGGTGTAAAGCCCGGCACAGAGTTCGAAAAACTTCCGGAGGATTGGGTCTGCCCAATCTGCGGCTCGGCCAAGGAAAAGTTCAAACCAGTGAACTGATCTGGCGCATCATAAAGTAGCAACTGCGAGGCCCGTTGTGCGCATCATGACGGGCTTCTTCAGTTTTTTATAGTTTTCAATGATTAAGGAGTTTTTATGAAGACAAGATTTGGTATTGCGGTATTGGTGGTTGCCCTCTTTGTAGCGGTGCCCGCCTCGTTCGCCGTCAACATCGACGGCGAAGTCTCTCCGGTTGAATATGCGTACCAGACAGAGTTCGACAAGGGAAACTACAAGCTCTACTGGCAGTTCGACGGTGACAGAGTGCACATGGGAATCGTGGCCAAGACACCGGGCTGGATCTCGGTGGGCTTCGATCCGGGAAGCTTCATGGCCAAGTCCGATATGATTCTTGTCGCCGTAAAAGACAGCACGGACATCAAAGTGTATGACGAGTGGTGTTCAGGTGCATTCGGCCCACACAAGCCGGACACCGAACAGGGCGGAACTTCGGACATCTTGGCGTATGCCGGCTCGCGCAACGGGGACTGGGTCACTTTCGAATTCACGCGATTGCTCGATACCAAAGACAAATACGACAAGGTGATCCCGACAACCGGCAAGTTTAAAATCATGTGGGCTTATGGTTCCGGTTTGGACATAACCGCCAAGCACAAGAAGGCCGGTACAGTGAGCGTCCAGATGGACGGGAAAAAATAAGAGAGATTGGAATTGGCCTTTGCAGATGTCGGGTTTGCAAATAAAATAGATATGAAATAAACACGAAAAGGGGGATTTGGGCATGAATTTGATAACCTTGCATGGCGGACTGATGGGGCTCGGATTCTTGTGCATGCTGGTGGCGATTATCATCGCGAAGTTTTTCAAGAACAAGGATTGGTGGTTCAAGATCCATCGCGGGTTGAATGTCGCCGCGCCGATATTGGCGATAGCGGGAATTATTACAGCGATTGTTATGGTGTCGCCGGGATATGGCGTGCAACTTCCACTTACGCACCATATCATCGGTTTGATCACGCTCGTACTACTTATTGTCCAACCGGTTTTGGGATTTTCGATGTTCAAATCGAAGGACAAAGAGAAGAAAGCGCAGATGCGGAAAATGCACAAGATTCTGGGATGGATTACGCCGTTCCTGTATCTTGTAGCGATTATCGCCGTTGAAATTGCGGTCGGAGGTTGATAAGCGCGATATTTCAGTGGTGAACGTGACTTTTTAGTTCTGCAAGTTGGGGCTTTAATGTGACGCAAGCCACTCGCGCGCGTACATGAGTTCGACATCGATGCCAGCAGCATAAGCACTGATGTTTCTCAGGGTGCGGGGAACGCGGAGTTCAGGCTGAACCCCGCCCGAACCGGATGCCTCCGAATCTATCTGTATTCTGCCGTGCTCGTCGAGCGACCTTCCAATGGGGAATTTGCTTCCATGTGACACATAGACCGTGAGAACTAGAAGCATGACAGCTAGTGGTACAAAGTGTCTCATTGTTTCCTCCCAAGAAGCGCACCCACGTTGATATCTGCCCAATCCGAATAGCTGTATGCACGGAAAAGAAGACGCATATCTTTTGGTACGACAATAACTTGTAGCACGGTACCAAAGATTGCCCCTTCTACTGCAGGCCCTCCATCCGTAATAGTTTTATCCATCATCGCCTTTACCGTTTCCAGGTTGACATCTTGTTGCCATTCCTGCAATGCAAACATCCTGTCAAGGCAAATCTGTCTGTCGTCGTGGGCATTATCAGGCAACTCGACGATTTTCCCTTTCCACGGAGCATAGGTGGGGCGGGCGAAATTGTTGAGTGCATAGAGTGCTCCACCTGTCGCCTCAATTACACGCGCATCGAAGGTGGGCTTTTCTACTGAAACCGCGTGGTCGGGGCTTGCCGCCTGAATGATGTAGGAGGCATCCATCGGCGTTGTCACGATATTCTGAATCATCTCGTCAAGGGTTTTGCTCGTGCGCAAGAAGTCGAAGAGCGAGGCTGGCGAAAAACGGGCCTCCGGGTTGGTGTTGGGGTCGGAAGCGGAACCGTTGTTGAGCTCGACAAAGACGCCGTTTTCATTGATTCCGGTTTCGACATAGACCTGGCCAACCGGCCTCACGTTTGCAAAAGCGAGCGAAGTCTGCCGTCCTGTTGCTGCGCCTTTGGCTTGCTCAATCTGTCCTGTCGAGTTATCCGTAGGATTATCCACAGGATTAAAGGCGACCAGGGCCATGTAGCGCAGATACGGTTGCATGGCTTCCTGGGTCATATCCCAATTGCGGGCAAAGTAGAGTACGCCTTCAGCCGTTCTAGGGCTCGCAACCGCGATGCCGGAACAGGAGCGCGCTGCCAGTGCGGCATCGATGGCGAAACCTGGCAATAAGTAGAACGAGGCGTCAAGCAGCTTATGTTCTGTGAGTGACAGCCCGGAAGTCTCGGACATGCCTTCCAACAGCGCTTGCATTTCGGGTGTATACGTCTGATACGTTGTTTCGACCATATCGAGATGCTCTTGTGCAAGACCGCGGGACAGAAGGTCCGCATAGATGGCTTCGTAAAACTCCTTGAGGTCAGCCGAGACCAGCGCGCCATACTGTCTGCCCATTTCCCGCCAATCGCCCCTGAGGCTGAGCACGAGATAGTTGCCAACTTCGCTTCTGTAGGATCTGCCTTCATTGTAGGTGGCGACCGGAATGAGCCCGGGCAGCTCCGGTGGAGGTGAACCAAGTGTAGGTGTTGCAAATACTTGTGTCGCTCCGGCTAGCAGAATTGCCAGAATGACGAGAAGAGTGGGTGCATGCGGTCTTGCGAGTGTTCCAGTATGTCTCTTAGCCATGGGCGCGTTGCTCCTTAAGGTCGAAATCAGGAATGTCCTGTGACTGCACAGAATTCTCTCACTAATTGTAAGTCCGGTCGGTCTTAAGTAAAGGTCTGAAGGCTGATTCTTCAGAAAAAAACTTGCTGCAGGGCGGCTTTGCCCCGATTTCTCCCTTGAATTCGTCCAGGACCCGTACTATAATAAAACCATTCCGAAAGATTTTCGAAATTAAATCGAAATATTTTGGAAATTGAAACGCTGGCATGCACGGTCGAACGATCGCCACGCCACACAATGGTGGTGCGCGGATGAACCTGGAACTTGGCGACAGGGAAACGCTCATTCTCAATATTTTGGCCGAACGAGGCTCGCTCTCGGTATCTGCACTGGCGCGCGAGCTTGACGTCTCGGAAGTCACCATCCGCTCTGACCTCAAGAACCTCGAGGCGAAGGGCTTTTTGAACCGCACGCGCGGCGGGGCGCAGTCGTCCTTTTCCCGCGACATCCTGGAGCGGCAGCGGCTCAATGTGGAAGAAAAAAATCGAATTGCCAAAGCGGCGGCTGAGTTTGTGCACGATGGTGACACCATCATGATCGAAGCAGGCACGACGACGGCGCTCATCATCCGTTACCTTGCGGGCAAACGGGGCGTACAAATCGTTACCAATTCTACACTTGTATTTTCAAACGCCAGGCTGAACCCGGCGCTGAGCATAATTCTGACCGGCGGGATCTTCAGAAAAGAAACCGAGTCGCTGGTGGGACCGGTCGCGCTCAAGGCTATCGCGGGGTTCAACGTGCGGTACGCGTTTGTGGGAACGGACGGGTTCAGCCTGGCGGCGGGGCTCACCACACAGCTTGTGGAAGGGGCGGAGATTGTCAAGGCGATGAAGGCGCGCGCCGAGGAGACCTGGCTCGTTGCAGATTCTTCAAAATATGGCAAGAGTGGTTTTGTGAGTGTGCTTCCGCTGGAAGAAGTGGATGGAATAATTACTGACACAAAGCTTGATGAAGGCGCGCGCCGTGCAATGGCGGAAGCGAATCTTCAGGTTCGAATGGTCTAGGATGCATTATAACTAGAGTGAGGCAAGGAGGGCTTATGGCTCATGTGGTGGTGATGCCCAAGCTCGGCAATACGGTCGAGTCGTGCATTATCGTTAAATGGGATGTTGCGGAGGGCCAGGATGTCAATGCCGACACGGTGCTCTGCGAAATAGAGACAGATAAGGCGACGATGGAGGTCCCTGCGGGGGTGAGCGGAAAGGTGCTCAAAATACTGCGCGCCGAAGGCGACGACGTTCCCGTTATGGAACCGATCGTTGTGGTCGGCGCAGCCGGGGAGTCGGTGGAGCTTGCGCTGAAAGAGGCTGGATTTGCTGGCGCCGCGAGCGCGGGTGCTGCCACTGCAGGCACTGGTGTCGTTCAGGCGGCTCAGGTTGCTCAAGCTGAGAAGGCGCCTCTTGCCGCTCAGGATGCTCAAAACATGGCTGCAGGTGGGACAATGGTGGCAGGCGGGGCGGAACAGACTGCAATGGTCGGAATCAGTCCGCGAGCAAAACACACCGCTAGCGAGGCAGGGCTTTCTGCCAATGCTGTGAAGGAGCTTGTGGGGCAGGGGACTGGTCCTGGCGGCAGGATTATCGAGCGCGACGTGGCCAAAGTGCTGGAGGAAGCTCCAAAACTGACGGCGACGGCTCGCGGCATCGCGGCATTAAACGAACTCTATGAGTCGGGCAAGAAAGCGGGCTCCGGTTTGGGTGGACGGATGACGGCCGCCGACGTGGCCGCAGTTGCTGCGGGGAAAAACGCCGCAGAAGCAAAAGTCGCCCGTGGCACGACGGGCGCGGATGCGCTCGGAGGCTACACGGAAACGCCGATAAAGAGCATCCGCAAAATCATTGCCGAGCGCATGATGCAGTCGCTGCAGTCGAGCGCACAACTCACCTTCAATGCAAGCGCACCGGCGGACAAATTGCTCGCGTTAAGAGCGCGGCTCAAGAATTCGGACCCAACGCTCGGGCTTTCCGGCGTCACCGTGGGCGACCTCGTGGGCTACGCCGCAGTGCAAGTGGTCAAGCGATACCCGCGCATCAACGCGCATGTCATAGACAACGTTATCCGCAGCTACGAGCACGTTCACCTTGGGCTGGCAGTGGATACGCCACGCGGCCTCATGGTCCCAGTGGTCAAAAATGCGGACACGCTCAATTTGCGGCAGTTCTCTGAAGAATCTAAGCGGCTTGCAAAGGGATGCCTGGACGGCAGCGTGAATCCGGACGACCTTACGGGCGCCACCTTTACGGCGACGAACCTCGGCGCTTTCGGGATCGAAAGCTTTACGCCCATTCTGAATACCCCTGAAACGGGCATTTTGGGCGTGGATTGCATCATGCCGAGGCCTACACAGGCAAGTGTGGAACGAGGAGGAGAACCTCAATTCGAGATGAGGATCGGCTTCTCCCTTACCGTGGATCATCGGGTTGTGGACGGCGCCGACGCCGCGCGCTACCTCAAGGATCTTTCGAATTACATTGCAAATATCGATATCGCGGTGCTGGCATAGCTGAACGCCCCAATAAATGGAGACCAATATGGAGAACGTGAATTACGATGCGATTGTGATAGGCGGAGGGCCTGGCGGCTACCTCGCGGCGGAGCGGCTGGCTCATGCCGGAAAGAAAGTTCTGCTCGCGGAAAAAGAGTTTTTGGGCGGGACCTGCCTCAATGTGGGCTGCATTCCCACCAAAACCCTCCTGGCCGGTGCAAAAGAATACGTCCATGCGCAGGATTCCGCGCGGTTCGGCGTCAAGGCCGAGAACGTCACCTACGACTGGGCGACCATGCAGGCGTGGAAAAACGAGGTTGTAGAGAAAAACAGAAACGCCGTTGCCCTCACCGAGAAAAAACTCGGCGTAGAAGTGGTGGCCAAGGCCGCAAAACTGCTCGGGCCGGGTGCGGTCGAAATAGACGGCGCGGTGTACAAAGCCCGCGACATCATCATCGCGACAGGTTCAGTGCCGGTTGTGCCGCCGATTCCGGGCGCCAGGGACAATCCGCAGGTCATCGATTCTACCGGTGCGCTCAATCTGCAAGCCGTGCCCAAACGCCTCTGCGTCATCGGCGGCGGCGTTATCGGCGTGGAATTCGCAAGCCTTTTCTCGGCCTTGGGCTCCACGGTCGAAATCGTCGAAATGTTGGACGAGATTGTGCCCTTTATGGATAAGGATATGGCGCCGATTCTGCGCAGGGCGCTCAAGGCGGTCAAGTTCAACTTGGGTTGCAAGGTTGAGAAAATTGAAGGCGGAACAGTCTGCTACCGCACCAAAGACGGTGCCGAGGCCAAGGTGGAAGCGGATGTCGTGCTGATGGCCGTGGGGCGCAAGGCGGCGGTCGAAGGCTGGGGCGCCAAAGAGGCCGGGCTCGATTACACGGGCAGGGGCATCGCAGTGGACGAGCGCATGCGCACCAATCTGCCGCATGTGTGGGCCATCGGCGACGTCACCGGCAAGAGCCTTCTTGCGCACGCCGCATACCGCATGGCCGATGTCGCCACGGTGGATATCCTCACCGACGGCAAGGCCGCGGAAAATGGCAATATCGTGCGCTACGACGCGATTCCATGGGCTGTATACAGCATACCAGAAGCTGCAGGCGTTGGACTCACGGAACAGGAAGCGGTTCGGCGCGGCCTTAAGACGACAAGCTCGACCGTTCCGTTGCGCGTCTCGGGACGCTTTGTCGCGGAAAACGGCTTTGCGGCGCCGGGTTCGGTTAAGATGCTCGCGGAAGAGGTTACAAAACGGGTTCTGGGTGTTCATATTGTAGGCGCCTATGCTTCCGAGATTATTTGGGGCGCTTCCGCGCTGATCGAAAATGAACTGACCATCGACGATGTGCGCCAGTTGGTCTTCCCGCATCCATCGGTATCGGAAGTGATTCGCGAGGCCGCGTGGGCCTTTGCGGTTTGAGGTTTCAGGCTGCGGCTGCACGCTGGAAACGCGGATTGAGCACAAGCGGCATCCACGCGGACCCTGAAAACCCTTGATATGAATTCTTTGAAAAGGAGTAGATATGCCTAAATCATTGCTTGTCGACCCGGCGGAGGTACGCAAGAGCGGAACCTTGACCCTACCGTCGATCCCGATAAATCAGTACAAGAGAAATTTTGCGAACGAGCTCAAAACCTTTGGAAAAGAAGGGCTCGTCGCAATGTTGCACGACATGATCACGATCCGCGAGTTTGAGAACATGATCGATTCGCTCAAGAAAACCGGGTCATGGAACGGAATTTCCTACGACCACCGCGGCCCTGCCCACCTTTCGATGGGTCAGGAAGCGGCTGCGGTTGGCCAGGCGGCTGCGCTCGACCCGGAGGACTTTATCTTCGGTTCGCACCGCAGCCATGGGGAAATCCTTGCGAAATGTTTCTCGGCGGCGCGCAAGTTCGACGAAAAATCGCTCGAAACCATCATGAAGACGTACAACGACGGTGACACGCTGCGCTATGCCGAAAAAGTCGGTTACGGCGATATTCGCTCGCTGTCGGAAAACTTCATTCTGTTCGGCGTCCTTGCGGAGATTTTTGCGCGCAAAGCGGGCTTTAACCGCGGCATGGGCGGCTCGATGCATGCCTTCTTTACGCCGTTCGGCTCGATGCCGAATAACGCGATTGTGGGCGGGTCCGCGGACATCGCCACGGGCTCTGCGCTGTACAAGCGCATCAACAAGAAGCCGGGCATTGTCGTTTCCAACGTCGGCGATGCGGCGCTTGGCTGCGGGCCTGTGTGGGAAGCGATGACCTTTGCCGCAATGGATCAGTACCGCACCCTGTGGCCAGAATCCGCAGGTGGTGCTCCTCCGATTCTTTTCAATTTCTTCAACAATTTCTATGGTATGGGCGGGCAGACCTTCGGCGAGACGATGGGCTATCAGATTCTGGCGCGCGTGGGCGCAGGGGTCAATCCGGAGGCCATGCACTCCGAGCGTGTCGACGGCTATGATCCTTTGGCTGTGGCAGATGCGGTTGCACGCAAGAAGAAAATCTTGCTCGAGGGCAAGGGGCCTGTGTTGCTCGATACGATCACGTACCGAATTGCGGGGCATTCGCCTTCCGATGCTTCGAGCTACAGAACGAAGGAAGAGGTCGAGCTCTGGCAGAAACAGGATTCGATTGAAGACTTTGCCGCGTATTTGGAAGCGAACAAGGTGATCACAAAGGGCGAGGTGGACGCGATACGCGGCGCGATGGACGAAAAACTCAAGGCAGTCCTGACGCTTGCGACGGATGAGGCGAACTGCCCGCGTGCAGACGGTGCTTTTATCGAGTCGGTGATGTACTCCAACGGGAAGGTAGAAAAACTCGACGACCGCGAGCCTGAGATTATCGGGCCGCTCTCGGAGAACCCGCGTGTAAAAGCAATCGCTGGCAAGGTGCGCAAGGCTTTCGATGCCGAGGGCAAGCCGGTGTCCAAGAACAAGATGTATCAGTACAGGGACGGGCTTTTTGAGGCGATGCTGCACCGGTTCGCGATCGATCCGACGATGGCGGCGTGGGGGGAAGAAAACCGCGATTGGGGCGGGGCGTTTGCGGTGTACCGCGGCTTGACCGAGGCGCTGCCGTACAATCGCTTGTTCAATAGTCCAATTTCCGAAGCTGCAATCGTGGGCACAGGTGTTGGTTACGCGCTTTCAGGCGGCCGCGCCGGGGATGAGATTTTTAACCAGGCGTCTAAGTGGCAGGCGATGTCAGCAGGCCAACTCAAGATGCCGCTTGTCGTGCGCGTGTCCGTGGGCAATAAGTACGGCGCCCAGCACAGCCAGGACTGGTCGAGCCTTACGGCGCACATACCGGGGCTCAAAGTGTACTTCCCTGCCACGCCGTACGACGCCAAGGGCATGCTCAATCTGGCCTTGCGGGGCACGGATCCCGTCGTTTTCTTTGAAAGCCAACTCTTGTACGACAAGGGCGAGGAATTCGAGCCGAACGGCGTTCCGGAAGGCTACTATGAGGTGCCGGAAGGAGAGCCGGCGATCAGACGCCAGGGTAAGGACATCACGATAGCGACGATCGGCGCCACGCTCTACAAAGCGATGGAAGCAGCCAAGACTCTGGAAGAAAAATATGGCGTTTCGGCGGAAGTGATCGACTTAAGGTTCCTGACGCCGCTCAATTATGATAAGCTTGTAGAGTCAGTAAAGAAGACTGGCAGGCTGGTGCTTGCTTCCGACGCGTGCGAGCGCGGGTCGTTCTTGCACACGGTTGCGTCCAACGTGCAGACCCTGGCCTTCGATTGGCTCGATGCGCCTGTAGCTGTGGTTGGCTCGCGCAACTGGATTACGCCGGCAGCCGAGCTTGAGAAGACGTTCTTCCCGCAGCCCGAATGGATTCTCGACACGATTCACGAGCAAGTCCTGCCGCTGGTTGGCCACACGGTAACGACGGTTCAGACCATTGGCGAGATTGCACGAAAAAATCGTCTTGGAGTTTGAATTGTCCGGAATGGATACAATGGATACGATCAGCGATTTTACGGCGAGCCCGAATGCGCGGCTCGCCGCTTTGCGGGCTCTGGTTGCAAGGCAGCCGGAGCTTGTCTATGTAAGACCCGTCGGCGCAAACGCAACAGGCAGTGGCGCGGGTGGAGAAGAGTCCAATAACCACATTCATACCTGCTACAGCTTTAGCCCGTATACACCGACGGCCGCCGCATATGGCGCCCGCAAAGCGGGGCTCAACGTTGCAGGGTCGGTGGACCACGACTCGCTTATGGCCGCCGCCGAGATGCGCGAGGCTTGCTCAATTCTGGGGATGGGCGCGGTGACAGGCTTTGAGCTTCGCGTTTCACTTTTCCCTGAAAACGACGTGTTCTTCACAACGCGAAAAATCAATAACCCCGATTCTGTTGGTATTATCTACATGACTGTGCAGGGAGTCCCAGCACAGGCGCGCGGCGCGGTTGCAAAATTCCTGGAACCGATCCGGGCCAATCGCCTAAAGCGCACCGCCAAAATGACCGAGCAGCTCAACGTGGTACTTGAAGAGTGCGGCATTGCGCCGCTCAACTTCGAGCGCGATGTCTTGGGCCGCTCGCTCTATGTTGAAGGTGGGACGATTACCGAACGGCACCTGCTCGCTGCGATGGCGTCCTCCGTGATTGAGGCTTTTGGCCGCGGTCAGGCTTTGGTGGACGGTATCGAAAGCAGTTTGGGGGTTCCGCTTTCCAAGAAGATGCGCTCCCTGCTCGGAGATGCCGGCAATCCGTATCTTGAATACGATTTGCTCGGTCTTTTTAAGTCCGAGTTCTTGCCTCGCGTGTTTATTCAACCTACCACCGAGTGCGTGAACGCACGAGTGGCAATCGAGTTCGCCAAGTCCATAGGGGCTATTCCTGCGTATGCGTATTTGGGCGATATCAGGGAGTCTCCGACGGGCGACAAAAAAGCGGAGAAATTTGAGGACGATTTCTTGCCTGAATTGTTCGCAAAATTGAAAGATCTCGGGTTCCTCGCCGTGACGTACATGCCGCCGCGCAATACGCGCGAACAGCTCGAGCGCGTCCGCACCCTGTGCAAAGACTTTGGTTTTATGGAAATTTCCGGCGTCGACATCAACCAGCCGCGCCAGTCCTTCAACTGCCCCGAGCTGCGCCTTCCCGAATTTGCGCACCTCAACGATGCCACTTGGGCCATGGTCGCGCACGAGGCGCTCTCTTCTTTTGACCCTGCGCTCGGGCTGTTCGCGCCTGCCAACCCATACGCGAGTGCCAGCCTGGACCAGCGCATCGCCGTGTATGCCAAGGCTGGTCGTGACACTGTTGGGGCCGCCGGTATGGCGCCCGCCGGACCGATTGGGTCCATAACTGCGTGGCCCGCCTCAATTGAAACAATCGCCGATTCACTTCGAAAAGGAAGGTACGAATAATGTCGATAGAATTGCTTGCTGCCCCAATGTTGCGGGGCTTGCTTATTACCATGACAGGAAGACCAGTCGCGCTCAAACTCGAGCCCGAAGCTCAAGAGACCGCGTTGGGCGCCGCCAGGTCAAGCGACCCCACCAAGTCGACCTACACAAACCTCAGCGGTGTCACTAAGCTCAGCATAGATCCCTCCAAAGTACTTGATGCCGATGGACAGCCCGATGAGAAAAAGCTCGCCACCGAGCTCAAAATCGCCTTCAGCGACGCTGCCGATGGTGGTGCGCTGCCAAAGGCCATCGAGCTCACCGCCGGCGACAAGAAGTTCTGCTATAGCGTGACTGCCGCGCCACCCACCGCAGCCCAGGGTTCATACGCCGCCACCGCATCCATGTCGGCAGAGCTCGCCCACGATTTTGCGAACTCGGCCCGCAGCCGCAGCGACGTTGTCGCCGGCAAAGTTGCTCTCGTGACCGGCGGTGCCCAGGGCATTGGCGAGGAAATTGTACGTGGCCTTGCCGCTTCCGGTGCGACGGTTTTTATCGCCGACCTTAATCTCGAAGGCGCCCGTAAGCTTTCCGATACGCTCAATTCGAGCCAATTTCACGGCAAAACCTACCCTGTGTCGGTCAACGTTACCGACGAACAATCAGTGCAGGCGATGTTCGACACTGTGGCACAGACAACTGGCGGCCTCGATCTTGTGGTTTCCAACGCAGGCGTGCTCAAGGCAGGTTCGGTCTTCGATTTTGAAGAAAAAGGCTTCCGCTTTGTAACCGACGTCAACTACATCGGCTTCTTCCTTGTGTCCAAACACGCGGCCCGACTTTTGCGCCGGCAGTGGTACACGGCGCAGGCATGGCACACCGACATCATTCAGATCAATTCCAAGTCCGGCCTGGAAGGCTCCAATAAAAACGGCGCCTACGCAGGTTCGAAGTTCGGTTCGATCGGCCTTGTGCAGAGTTTCGCGCTCGAACTGGTCGCCTACAACATCAAGGTAAACGCAATCTGCCCCGGGAATTTCCTGGGCGGCCCGCTCTGGACTGATCCTGTCAAAGGGCTTTTTGTGCAATATCTCGAGTCAGGCAAGGTTCCTGGCGCCAAAACGGTGGACGACGTTCGCAGGTACTACGAATCGAAAGTGCCCATGGGTAGAGGCGTCGAGGGCAAGGACCTCATGCGCGCCCTCTACTATCTTGTCGAGCAGGAATACGAGACCGGCCAGGCGCTGCCTGTGACGGGTGGACAGGTCATGCTCAACTAGGCAATCGACCTCGAAAATTAGGTTTGCGATTTCGTTTTCTGGGGAGGGAGGCCCGCCAATCGGATGGATTCGAAGATGGATTCGAAAAAGAAAGCTATTGTCGTTATCGATATTGGCATGACCAATAAGAAAGTTGCCATGTACGACGACCAGCTCAAACTTCTCGCGATCGAGAAGCGGGAATTTGCCCCCCTCATGGTCGATGGCATCGAGGCGCACGATCTTGCAGGCATGGAAGCATGGTTCTTTGACGAGCTTAAGTCTTTTGGTGCGCAGTTCGAGATTCAGGCTATAGCCGTGTGCACGCACGGGGCGACCTTTGTGTGCACCGACGACGCCGGCAATCCCGTCGTTCCGTGCTTCTACTACACCTATGAGCCAGGGCCTGAGTTCCACAAGCGTTTTTACGATATGGCTGGCAAGCCCGAGGAGCTACAGGCGGTCACCGGTACGCCCAATCTTTCTGCGATGATCAATCCCTCTAAGGGGCTGTTTTTTCTTAAAGAAAAATATCCGCGTGAGTTTGCCTCGGCGAGCCGCGTTCTGCCCTTCCCACAGTATTGGGGTATGCGTCTGACGGGCAAGGCCGGCGTTGAGGGTACCTACATTGGCTGCCACACGTATTTGTACGATTGGGCTAAAAACAGCTATTCCAGTGTGGCCGACAAGCTCGGTATCACAAAGAAGTTGCCGTTCCCCCTGCACGAATCCTGGGACGTCTTAGGTACCTTACGCCCGGAAGTGGCCGAAAGGACAGGTCTTTCCACCGCGACGCTCGTGACCATGGGAATTCACGATTCGAACGCTTCGCTCTTGCCCTACTTGAGTAAGGGCTACGGCACGGAATTCGTCATCAATTCGACGGGAACCTGGTGCGTGCTCATGCACCCGCAGAAAAAGTTCGGCTTTGCCCCGGACGAACTGGGTAAAGTGGTCTTTTTCAACCGCTCAGCGTATAACGAGCCTGTAAAAACGGCGATATTCCTTGGTGGTAAAGAGTACGAGGTCTGGACGGATGCGATTGCCAAGGCGCGCCGCGCGGCCCCGGACGCCACGTCCATAGCAAGTGCCGCCTCTGGGACCAATGAGAGTGTGACCAAAGAAAGCGAAGCCGCGCTCTATAATTCGATTCTGCGCGAGGCGAGCGAGTTTATTCTGCCAGAGATTGTCCCTGGTTCGGGGCAATTCCCCGGTTCCGAGGCCCGCGCTATCGAAGCGACAAATGTCTACACGTACGATTCAATCGAAAAGGGCAAATCAGCACCAAAATTTCTGGCCAATTCCGCACGGGCCGAGGCGGTGCTCAATCTTTCGCTTGCTTTTCAAACCATGGTCGCCTTGGAACGCACGGGGCTCAAACCCGGAGAGCGAATCTACACGGAGGGCGGGTTCCGCAACAACCCGGCCTACAACGCACTCCTTGCCTTGGCCTTACCCGATAATCCCGTGTATCTCACCGACATGAAGGAGGCAACCTCCTTTGGTGCGGCGCTTACTGCCTTGGCTGCACTTCAAGGCCAAACACCTTCTGCGCTCGGTGACCTTTTCGAAATCCATGGCGTGCAGGCCGAGCCGTTTAGGGGTATTGACCGTGCAGCGCTTGAGGCGTATAGAAAAAAATGGCTTTTGCTTATATAATGTTCTTGTAATATATAATACGCTAGTGAGGGTATGCAAATGCAGACAAAAGCGGTTCGAATTTATGGAGTGAACGACCTTCGCCTTGAGGCGTTTGACCTTCCTGAGATAAAAGACGACGAAATCCTGGCAGAAGTCATTTCTGACTCGATTTGTATGTCCAGCCACAAGTTGGCGATGCAGGGCGATGCGCATAAGCGCGTGCGCGGTCCGCTTGCCGAAAATCCCGCGATAATCGGCCACGAATTCTGTGGCAGGCTTATCAAGATCGGCGCCAAGTGGGCGAATAAGTTCAAACCTGGCCAGAAGTTCGCCATTCAGCCTGCGCTCAACTACAAAGGCACGCTGTACGCGCCCGGCTATTCCTATAAGTACATCGGTGGCGATGCGACCTACATCGTTATACCTAATGAAGTTATGGAAATGGATTGCCTCCTTGAGTACAACGCCGATGCCTACTTTATGGGCTCCCTTGCCGAGCCAATGTCCTGCATCGTAGGCGCCTACCACGCGCAGTACCACACTGATCCCGGCCACTATGTCCACCACATGGGCATTGTCGAGGGCGGCAGCCTTGCGTTGCTCGCCTCTGTCGGCCCAATGGGCATGGGTGCCATCGACTACGCCATCCATGCGGACCGCAAGCCTTCCCGCATTGTGGTAACCGACATCGACGACGCGCGCCTTGCAAGGGCGGCTTCACTCATCACCGTAGAAGAGGCCAAAAAGAATGGCATCGAGCTCATCTACCTCAACACAAAGAACATTGCGGACCCCGTGACGGCGATTATGTCGCTCAACGGTGGCAAGCGCTTTGACGACGTCTTCCTTTTTGCGCCCGTAAAGCAGCTTGTGGAGCTTGCGGATGCGCTTCTGGGGCACGATGGTTGCCTCAACTTTTTTGCCGGCCCCACCGATCCGACCTTCTCCGCTCCGTTCAATTTCTACAATGTCCATTATGAATCGCACCACCTTGTGGGTACCTCTGGCGGCAACACCGACGACATAAAAGAATCGCTCGCTATGATGGGGTCGCGCACGCTCAAACCGGAAGTCATGATTACGCACATTGGCGGCCTCAATGCGGTCCCGGAAACTACGATCAATCTGGACAAGATCCCTGGCGCCAAAAAGCTGATCTACACGCACAAGAATCTGCCGCTTACCGCCATTGCGGACTTCGCCGAGAAGGGCAAGACTGATCCATTCTTTGCCAAGTTGGCCGAAATTACGGCGCGCAACAATGGTCTATGGTGCAAGGAAGCCGAGGATTACCTTCTGCAGAATGCTCCTGAGATCTGAAAGGTCGGGCCCCGCTTCGCGACAAAAGTGAAAAAAGCGACAAAGGGCAGAAAATCGACAAAGGCGAGAAAAGCTGAAGAAGTGCTTCTAACGTATTGACGTTCGTCTATATGAGTAGTATCGTCGTTGTATAGATGAATATCGATATGTCGGAGCATTTCATGGAACCAGAAGAAGCGGCGCTCCTTTGCCGGGTGCTCGGCGATCCGAATCGCATGAGCATTGCAAGGGCGCTTTCCGGCAGGGAACTGTGCGCCTGTAATCTTTTGCAGCAATTTCACATTACACAACCCACGCTGTCGCACCACATGAAAATTCTCTGCGATTGCGGGCTCGTCCGCGCGCGCAAAGACGGCAAGTGGATGCACTACTCTCTCAATAACGAAAAATTCGAGTCGTTCAGGGACTTTTTCGGCGCACTGCGCTGCGAAGGCAATCAGAACTACCAGGGCGACCAAAGTTGCCAGGGCGAGCAAAATTGTCAGAGCGGGCGCTGCGTATGACCGGTAACTTCATCCAGTACGAGATCCTGGGCATGGCGTGGCTCAACAGGCTCATTGGGCAACTGCTCGGCTTGACCGGCCTCGACGTGTCCGCACGGATGGGCGCAAGCCTGCAATTTTTCCTCTTTGATTCGATCAAGATTACCGTGCTGCTCTGTGTTCTTATCTTTGTCGTTTCATATATTCAAAGCTATTTCCCGCCAGAACGAAGCAAGAAGATTTTGGGCAAGTTCCACGGCTTCTGGGCGGCCTGTATCGCTGCACTGCTCGGCACGGTGACGCCTTTCTGTTCCTGCTCTTCGATTCCGCTCTTCATGGGCTTTACGAGCGCGGGGCTTCCGCTCGGGGTGACTTTCTCGTTTCTGATCTCTTCGCCCATGGTCGATCTTGGAAGTCTCGTGCTCCTCATGAGCATCTTTGGACTTAAAGTCGCGGTTGCGTACGTGGTGTTGGGGCTGGTGGTTGCGGTCTCGGGCGGTATGCTCATCGAACGTCTCCATATGGAACGGTATGTTGAGGACTTTATAAAGAGCGCACGCGCCGTCGAATCCGATTCGCCCGATCTTACACAAAAGGAGCGGCTCATTTTTGCAAGAGATCAGGTGGTCTCGACCTTCAAGAAGGTTTTTCCGTACATTTTGATCGGCGTGGGTATAGGAGCGGTCATTCATAACTGGATTCCCGAAGCCTGGATCGCGTCGGTGCTGGGGAGCCGGAATCCCTTCGGCGTGGTGCTCGCAACGCTCATCGGCGTACCCATGTATGCGGATATCTTCGGTACGATTCCGGTGGCCGAGGCACTGCTTACAAAAGGCGCGCAGCTTGGAACGGTGCTGTCGTTCATGATGGCTGTGACAACGCTGAGCCTGCCTTCGATGACCATGCTGAGCAAAGCGATCAAACCGAAATTGCTCGGCCTGTTTGTGGGGATTTGTACGGTTGGGATCATTCTGGTTGGATACCTGTTCAACGCTTTTCAGTATCTTTTTGTATAAGCTTTTATACTATAAGGAGTTGCAATATGGAAACCTCTGGTAAAGAAGAAGAAGCCAGAAAGAGTCCCGACGTCAAAGTTCTGGGGAGCGGTTGCGCGCGGTGCCAGGCGCTGGAAAGATCCGCCAAAGAGGCTCTTGCCGAGCTTGGCATGGATACCAAAGTTGACCATGTGACCGATTTTGCCCAGATCGCCTCGTATGGCGTCATGAGCACGCCCGCGCTTGTCATAGATGGCAAGGTAGTGTCCTCTGGCAGAATACTCAGCAAGGAACAGGTGAAGGCTCTGCTTCAAAAAGCCCGAGGGTGAAGGTAGATTGTACGGACCTACCAGTATTGGTCGGGAGAATTGGGGAACTAAGCCCTGCCCACAGGTTTTTCATCCTTCGTGGACAGATTTTTTTACCGTCTGCGTTGGGTTTGCCTATCGTAGATGAAGGCATATTGCTATAATTGGCTTAGTGATGACTAAGAAGATAGTCCTTTCTTTACTCGTCTTGAACCTGGCCATCATAGGGGTGGCGGGGGCGCAAACGATAGAGGCCGCAGCTTTAGAGAAGTCCGAATGGCCTGTCATCGACCTTGCGCCGAACGCCGAAATGATACTCGGTGCCGACCCTGCGCTCACCATTTTTGATGTTGCAAAGTTGCCGGGTGCGCCTGCCGCCGAAAACTCACATGGCACTGAGGCTCTGGGCCTCGCACAAGGCTCGCCTGCCGCGCAAGGTCCGCGCTTTGAACCTGTGGGCAAGAACGTCGTCTGGACGGGCAAATCCAAGCCGGCCACGTGGATCAGGTTTTCAATTCCTTCGCTCGCAGAACTGAATGGGAAGCTTCCGGGCGACGCACAAATTGCAAAAAATGCCCAATCCGCTCAGCCTGGTCAACCCGCTCAGCCCGGGATTAGTCAGACTATCCAGGCGGTCCAATCTTTGCAGAGTGCAAAAATGTCCCCGGAATGGATGCTCGTCGTGCGCCCGAGTTTTTCTATAATTCTCGATTATGTTGATCTTTATGTGCCAAGTCGCGATGGAGGGTACGAGCATTTTAGTTCTGGTGCCAAAGTGAGCGCGCGTCCTTTGGAACCTAAGTCGCGGTTTTTCGTTTTTCAACTTCCTGCTGAGGCTTTTGGCGGTGCTCCATGTTACCTCCGCATTTCCAGCACGACGGATGTCGAGGTGGGGCTTACCCTGGAAACGGGCGTCGGGTTCTTTCAGAACGAGACGCGGGAGTACGTCGCGTACGGGCTTCTGTATGGCATCCTCGTTGCAATGATTCTGTACAGCGTGTTTCTTCTCTTTTCTCTTAAAGATCGAGCCTATCTCTACTACATTTTGTACATGGTGTCCGCCGGACTGTGGATTTTCTTCGTCCAAGGCCATGCAAAGCTGATTTTTGGCCAGAAACCTCAGTTTGACCAAACGATGTTGTGGTTTTGGGTAGGCGCGATGATCACGTGGGGCGCAATGTTCACGGAAAACTTCTTAAAGCTCAAAGATGGGTCGCGTGGCCTTTTCTACCTGTTTGCCGTGATAGCGGTGCTTGGAGCGGCGGTGTCGGTCGGTGCGCTATTCGGCCTGAACGACATGGCCTTTGTTGTGTCGCACTATCTCGGCGTGGTTTTGCCTGTCCTTGTTATTGTTGCGGCGGTTGTCAGGATTGTCCAGCGCCTGCCTTCAGCCATTTATTTTCTTATTGCGTGGTTTTTTCTGGCTTTGGGAGACCTCAGTTTTTCATTGATGGGACTAAAAATTCTGCCTGTCACCTTTTGGACGACGAATGGGATGGCCCTCGGTATGGGTGCCCAGTCTATCTTCCTTTCCATGGCACTTACCGACCGCTTACGACAACTCGAGGCAGAAAAAGAAAGGCTTGAGAGCACACAGAGCCACTACCTGGAACTGAGCCTGACGGACCCACTCACGGGTTTGCGCAACAAGAGGTTCCTTACGACAGAACTCGATCTTGCAGTGCTTGGCGCGCATCACACCAAATCGAGTCTTGCCCTTATGCTGCTCGATCTGGACGATTTTAAGCGAGTCAACGATACGATGGGTCATAATGTCGGGGACGCAGTGCTGGCGACGCTTGCCCGCTCGATGCGTAGTTGTACGAGAGAAAGCGATAGCCTTTGCCGTTTTGGTGGCGATGAGTTCGTGATTGTTTTGCCCGGCGTAACGGAGATTGCTGCCTTCAACGTTGCAGAACGGATACGTAATCGATTCCATTCGGATTGGCTGGAATCGAGTGGAGAGAAGGAGGAGCAGGGGTGCGTCAGTGTGAGCATCGGCGTCGTGCGCCTGTGTGACAACGAAACGGCCCAGGCTCTTCTTACAAGAGCGGATGCCGCAATGTATGAAGCAAAGCGCCTGGGGAAAAATCGAAGTGTCCTGAAGTGAACGCGTGCAAAGTGGCCCGTACAGAGTGTGGTCAATCCGGTAGGATCGAGCCCGGTTTGAGCTGCAAGGCGTTGAGCCCACCGAGGCGGTTGCCTTCTTGAATCGCCTCACGGAGCGATTTACCTTCTGCCAATTTGGCCGCGAGCCCGGCGGTAAATGAATCGCCGGAACCTATTGGATTGAGCGCCTTTACCGGCGTTACGGGCATTTCGGCTGCAGCGCCGTTTTCGTTGAACCAGACTGATTTGCTGCCCCGTGTTACAATGAGTTCGGTGCCGTACTGATCTTTCCACGCGCGGGTGAGCTCGAATACAGCGGCACGTGTAACGGCCTCCCGTGCTTCCTGCGTCGGCGCCGCAGCGATGGCGTTTTGCGCCTCAGGAGGCAGGGATGCCAGGAGTTCTTCCAGGTTAGGCTTTACCACTGCCGGACCAAATGGCAGGCTCGCGACAAGATCTTTGCCTTTGATGTCCAGAACGACGAGTTTTTTAAGGCCAGTCGCGCGCTGGACCATGCGGGGCACAAGCGAATCGGAGTAGCCTGCTGCCTTTGTGCCTGAGAAGATAAAGACATCGTAGTCGGGGAGCAGAGCCTCGAATTTCTCCAATACGAGGTCTTCGGTTCCTGATGCCACGGCTCTGGCTTCTTCCACAAGCTCTGTAGCAGTGCCTGCGCCCTTGTCTATCACCGTTGTGCAGAAACGCACTTCGCTGCCGGAATCGACCCAGGCCACATCCAGGCCGTCGGACTTGCACAGCGACAGAAACCAGTCTTTATTGGGCCCACCGGCGTGCGTCAAATGTGTGGCCGGGTATCCGGATTGTGTGAGCACCCGCGCGACGTTGACGCCTTTACCTGAGGCGTCCGTTCGAACCTCGGCCGCGCGATTGACGGCGTCCAATTTCAGACCGGTAAAAACAAGGGTTTTCTGAATGGTAGGGTTGAGGCATACGACGAGGAATCTGGGTTTGGGTTTGGCTTTTACAGTGGTGTTATCTTTCATGATTGATATGACTATAATAGCATTGCAAGGGGGATGAGAAAATGGACAATTTCGTTTTTTGCAATCCAACGAAGATCATTTTTGGTCGGGGAATGGAGAATACAGTTGGTCAGGAAGCGGCGGCCTACGGTAAGAAGGTGCTACTCCATTTTGGAGGCGCGAGCGCAGAAAAATCGGGCCTTTTGGGCAGGGTACGCGCATCCCTGAAAAGCGCAGGCGTCGAGTGGGTCGAGCTGGGCGGCGTTAAACCCAACCCTGCGGTCAGCCTGGTACGCAAGGGCATAGAGCTTTGTCGCAAGGAAAAAGTCGACCTCATCCTGGCAGTGGGGGGAGGTTCCGTCATAGACTCAGCCAAAGCCATCGGTATTGGCGTGCCATATTCGGGCGATGTCTGGGACTTCTACGCGCGCAAGGCTCAACCAAAGACCACACTGCCTGTGGGGACTATCCTGACGATCCCTGCTGCGGGCAGCGAGTCGAGCAACGGCAGCGTCATCACGAACGAAGAACTCAAGCTGAAGCGCTCGTGCGACACGGACGTCATCTATCCGCGTTTTTCGATCCTCAACCCGGAACTCGCTTTTACACTGCCAGACAATCAGGTCGTCAATGGCATTGCGGACATCATGGCTCACCTTATGGAGCGCTATTTTACCAACGTGAGGCACGTCGAGGTAACCGACAGGCTCATCGAAGGCGACTTACGCACCGTGATAGAAACCGCGCCTAAGCTCAAAGCAAACCAGCAGGACTACGACGCCTGGTCACAGCTGATGTGGGCGGGCACCATTGCGCACAACAATCTTTTGAATACAGGACGAATTGGGGATTGGGCGTCGCACGATATCGAGCACGAATTGAGTGGCATGTACGACATTGCCCATGGTGCGGGTTTGAGCATCGTCTTTCCGGCATGGATGAAGTATGTGTACAAACATGACGTTGCGCGATTCTGCCAGTTTGCGACGCGCGTCTGGGGCATCGAGGCCAATTTCTTCAATCCTGAAGAAACCGCGTTGGCCGGCATTGCTGCGCTGGAAAGGTTCTGGAAAGGTCTTGGCTTGCCGGTTCGGTTGTCGGATATCGGAATTGGCGACGAGAAGCTGGACGAAATGGCAAAAAAATGCACGGACAATGACAGCCACACGACCGGCCATTTCATCGAGCTGAAATCCGCCGATATCGCGAAGATTTACCGCCTTGCGCTATAAAGGAGCGGCGGCGCACTAAAAGTACGACGTGCAATAAGTACGCCACGCCGCAACTTGATACAAAAAAGCCTGCGCCGTTATGGTGCAGGCTTTTCTTTAATCAATGCCAAAATGCAAAGAGCGACGCCAGAAAGCAGCGGCAGTTCGCAAAATCAGCAATGCCGAATCACTTGTAAAGTGGCCCCAGCACGTTGCAGGCCCTGTAGTCCGCGCCTTCCTTGTCCATGCCAAACGCGTTCCAGTAGCTCGGGCGGAAGATCCGCTCGGGCTCGACGTTGTGCATGCTGACAGGAATGCGCAACATGGACGCGAGGGTGATCAGGTCTGCGCCGATGTGCCCGTAAGAAATGGCGCCGTGGTTGGCTCCCCAGTTCGCCATCACTGAGTAGACGTCGGCAAAGGGTCCTTGGCCTGTGACTTTGGGTACAAACCAGGTGGTCGGCCACGTCGGGTCTGTGCGCTTGTCGAGGATTTCGTGGACTTCCTGCGGGAGGGTGGCGGTCCAGCCTTCGGCAATCTGCAGCACCGGCCCGAGTCCTTTTACGATATTCACGCGCGACATTGTTACAGGCATGCCCCCGTCAGTAAGGAAATTGGCAGAATAGCCGCCGCCGCGGAAATACCCAAGGCTTGCGTAGCGCCATTTTGTGGCTTCAAGGCAGGCCCGCGCGTCTTCTGGCGTAACCTCCCACCACTGCTTCATGACCGGTTTTCCGTTTTCGCGGGCTTTTCCGGTTCCGTCGAGCGTTGTCGCGCCCGAGTTGATCAGGTGGATAAACCCGTTGGCCGCAAGCCCCGTCGGTTCCCAGCCAGTGACGCGCTTTACAGCCGCGGGACTCCAGTAGGTGCGCACATCGGAGAAAATCTGGGCCCTGCCGGTAAGAAGGTGACCAAACAGCATCGCAACGCCGTTCAGTGAGTCGTTTTCCGTCGCCACAAGATAGGGCTCGCGGATTCCGTTCCAGTCGAAACTCGAATTGAGAATGGTCTCCATAAAGTCGCCGTTTGGGAAATGATCGGTCCACTGCCGCTGCCCCTGGAATCCGGCCAGAATTGCGTTGTGCCCGAGCGACTCCTCGTCTCTGCCCTTGCGCTTGAGGTCCGGATTGCCAACCATGAGGTCGCGGACAATAATGGCCATTTTGACGCAGGTCTCCCAAGTCTTGTCCATTCTGGCTCGCGAATGTCGCATGGATGGCGGGTTGTTGTCTGGTCCTTCTACGCAGTACTTCTTTGTCCATGCCAGGGCGCGCTTAAATTCGGCGTCCGAATAGATTTTTTCGTCCAGGCGGCGCGTGATCTCGCTCATGTCGACATATTCGTTGCGCATGCCAAGGTATTCCTGGAAGAAATCCGGATTGACGATAGAGCCCGCGATGCCCATGGCAACGTTGCCAATAGAGAGATAGCTCTTGTTGCGCATCGTGGTCGCGGCAATGGCAGCCCGTGCAAACTGAAGAATCTTTTCTGCAACGTCTTCCGGGATGTGGCTGATGTCGTTCATGTCCTGTACGTCGCGGCCATAGATTCCAAAGGCTGGCAGGCCTTTTTGATTGTGTGCGGCAAGAACAGCAGCCAGATAAACGGCGCCGGGCCTGTCCGTTCCATTAAATCCCCACACCGCTTTTATGGTTAGAGGGTCCATGTCCATGGTCTCTGCACCATAGCACCAGCACGGCGTGACAGTGAGCGTCGCTACAACGTGTTCGCGCGAGAATTTTTCCTGCGCTGCTGCCGCTTCTGCGACGCGTCCGATGGTCGAGTCGGCAATCACACATTCGACGGGTTGCCCCGAAGCATGCCGCACGTTATTGCTGATGAGCTGGGCAGCGGCCTTGGCCATAGCCATCGTGTAGGGCTCGAGTTCGTCCCTTACACCTAACATACGCCCGTCGATAGCGGGCCTAATTCCAATCTTGGGCAGGGAATCTTTGTACCTCAGCCCAGGTTTTTGAACTTCAAAATCTGCCATATCTACCTCCAAAAATTACGTTCTCTATTCTCCATTCTCTATTCGATGTTTCATGCTTGCGGCTTGTGCGTGATCAGCCTCGTTCTTAGCCGCAACTGCTGTGGCTGGTAACTTTCTTCTGCATCGACCTGGTCTATGCGCTTTAAGATGAGGCGCGCGGCAGTCTTGCCCATCTCGGCGATTGGCTGCTGCACAGCATAGCGGCAATGTACAAGCAAAGGCGAATAAGGCATCTCATCAAAAGCTGCAAACACAACCCGGGGCGCCCTTTCTCCAGCTTCCGAGATGACGTAATTCGTTGCGCCAATGTGCATAAAAGCGTTCGCGATAAACCAGGCATCCGGAGACTCCGGACGGTGCATCATTTCTTCCATCGCATGATAGCCGAAGGGCAGGGTAGGTGGAAGAAATCTCACAAAATCGTCTTCCACGGTCAGATTGGACGACTCCATCGCCCTTTTGTACCCTTGGAATCGCTCCCTGAAGATCGAAATGTCCTGAAGCCCGCCAACATACCCTATGCGCGTGTAGCCGTCGTTTATGAGCGCCTTAGTCGCCTCAAATGCGCCCTCCTCGTTGTCGACCAAAACTGAATCGGCCTCGATGTCGTTCACCGTGCGATCTACGAAAACAAAAGGTATATTCAGTTCCTTGAGGAACTCAAAGTGCTTGCCCTTGGCGGTGGCAGGGATTACCACGATGCCATCCACAAGCCGCTCGGCAAGGTGCCGCAAGCGTTTGGCTTCCTCTTCCGGTGAGTCGTGCGAGACGCAGACTACGAGGGAATAACCATGATTGGTGAGTTCCTTGTCCATGCTTTCGGCGATGTACATAAAATAGTCGCCCGCAAGATCCGGAGCCATGATGCCAATCGTCCTGGTCTTGTTTGTCTTGAGGCTCCGGGCCACCGAATTGACTTTATAATCGAGCTTTTCTATGGCATTCAGGACCTTTTCACGGGTGAAATCGATTACACGGGGGTCCCCATTGAGCACCCGTGAGACTGTTGCTGTTGAGACTTTAGCGTATTCTGCGACCTCCCGAATGGTGACGCCTTGGTTTTTCATATTTTCGATTCTTGTCCTTGCCGAGCCCTTGTTCCTACCCTTAACCGGTCAGTTGGCTTTCTTTACAGGGATAACACCCTTTTTGAGGATGATGTTGCCATACTTGACCGTTTCGCCGCTCATGACGACGGCAAAAGCGTGGCGCGTTCTTTCGTAGAAAGCAAAACGCTCCATCCTTTGAATTGGGGGTGTATTTGGCCAGTAACGATCGATAACAGCCCGATAGCTTTTTTCGACTTCCGGGTCCAAGACGTCGCCATGAGAGGGCTCCATCATGATCACCGGGCAATCGACAAAATCGTCCAAGTTGATAAGCTGCAGAATCCCGTCCAGAAGATCCGGAATTCGAATGCCATCGGCGCGGATTACCCGGTTGTTGAGCGCGTCGCCGGTAAAGAATGCGTCCGCCAGCACAATTTCGTCTCCGTGTCCCATTTTGAACAGGGTGGTAAGCAGATCCGGGGAAATACAGGGTTTAATACCAATTAACATCGTCTTTGCTCCTTGTGTTTCAAAGCATTTCTAAAAATCGCAAGATAACTAAATCTCCAACCCTGGGTATTGCCTGGCCAGTTCTTCGCGAGTGGGCGGGTCCGCTCCCTCTCGTGTGCAATTGATAGCGGATGCCGCCTGAGCAAAGCGGGCTAGCTTGATTAAGGCAGCGGCGTCCAAGGTTTCGAGCTGATCTCGTGTCCAGATGCCCATCGTATCCAATGCGGCAACGATGGCAGCGTGGAAGGTGTCCCCAGCCCCGATTGTGTCCACAACCTTCACTTTTTCAGCTTCACAGGCCACGCGCGCCACATGGTTTTCAGCGACACAACCCTTTTCGCCACGCGTCAGGAAAACCACGGAAGCACCCAGCTCCAAGAGGCGTGATACAATGTTGCCGAGTTCCGAATCGATTTCTGCGCAGTCGTAAATCCATGCAAGGTCCGAGTCGCTGGCTTTTACAATAGCGCTTACGGAGCAAAGCGACTCAAAATTGCGCTTAAAGGCGGCTTTGTCTGCGATAAGCGAAGGGCGCACATTCGGATCATAGCTCAAGAGGAGGTGTGGGTTGGCACCGGTACATTCCCTTTGAATGAGCCCGCCTATCGTGCTTGCAGCTGGCTCGAGCACCATCGAAATTGAACCGGCCAGCAAGAAATGAGCAGATGCAGGCAGCGAAGTAGGCAGGTCTGTTGGCAGGAGACTTCGGTCGGCTGCATTCTCGGCGTAGAATGCGTAGTTGTTTTCGCCTGTCGGAGATCTTTCAACGAATGCCAGGGTAACCGGTTGAGGGGCGCGACGAATTAGTTCGGTCTTTACACCATTACCCGCCAGCCTGCCATAGAGCTTTTCGCCAAGGAAGTCGCTGGCTATCTTGCCGAGGAAGGCCACTTCTGCGCCCAGACGGGCTGCTGCAATGGCGCTATTATAAGGGCAACCGCCTGGAGCCACCTTAAAGCATCCGTAGGGTGTATTTGCTACGCCGACCATTGGCACCATATCAATTAAGTTTTCTCCACAGCAGATGATCATCTGGTAACTCCCCTCTTCATTGTGATTCTCGGCATTGTGATTCTCGACTTACGTTATTCTCAAAGCACTTCCACATTCTGTCAAGGGAAAAATGCAAACGATTACATAAAAAGAAACAAAAAGCATGCTCAAGCTGAACCGCTGGAACCACGGGCAAAACTCCTAGTAAGCCCAACAAAAAGGGAGCCACCCTTAAATCGGATGGCTCCCTACATGTAAAAGAAAACCCAAGGATTAGCGAAGCGCTTGCTCAGTCGTACAGAAGCTGTGCAATGTCGGGCTGATCCATGTTGCTGTAATCGTAGAATTTGGCGCCGGTATCAACGTCGGAAACAGGCTGGCCCATGACTGCCTTATAGGCGAGTTCCATAGCCATGTAACCAATCATGTACGGATCCTGCGTGATAGCACCATAGAAGTACTTGTTGCGCACGGCAGCTTTCTGAGCCTGGCCGGCATCAAAGCCGATCACTACGAGGCCAGGATACTGCTTTGGCAGTGCAGAGCCATCGTTTGAAGCAGACAGAATGGCTCGAGCGACACCCTCGTTTGAGCAGAAGATACCAACAATGTTGTCACTCTTTACTCTGTTGAGAATGGCCTGAGCGGTGTTGGTGGCATCGGTATCCTTGGGGGAGGCCGGTACGACCATGTCCAGGATGATGGACTTACCACTTGTCGGGCTGTTGGAGGCGATGTATGCCGGATTGCCCTTTACCTGGATGTCGCTCATGGAGCGTCCACCCTCGGTGGTGATGAGTTTGATCATCATGTCGCGGAAGCCCTTGCCGCGGTCGGTGACCGACTGGCTCGTTGCGTCCTGGTTGAAATCGATGATCGTGACAGGATTAGAGGGCGTTGCGGCCTTGATCTTGTCTTTAATGACCGGGAACATCTTCTGTGCGGCTACGCCGGCGGCTGCATAGCTGTTCGTGGCGGCTGTTGCATAGATGGCGCCTTTGGGGGCATTGGGAACGCCAGAGTCGAATCCGATGATTGGAATGTGGCGCCTTACAGCCTCGTTGAGCTGATCCATGACGGAATTGGTGTCCAAAGCTGCCAGACAAATAGCCGATGGGTTCTTGGCCATTGCATTGACGAGCATCTGGACCTGTGGCTGGATGTCGGCTTCGGTGGGTGGTCCTTCAAAAGTCATGACAACATGATACTTATCTGCCGCAGCCTTGGCTCCTTTCATAACTGTCTGCCAGAACTGATGCTGGAAGCCTTTCGAAATCATTGGGATAAAGATAGATCCTGCAGCAAATGCAGGGGCGGTTAGTGCTACCAAAAGCACGAGCGCCAGGGCTACCTTTCCCACCCTTCTCGAATTGTGCATAGAAACCTCCTTGTTACCTAAGCTCCGAAGTACTTGAAGCTGGATTGCCATAACGTAAGTCCGTCACGGGCGGACACCTATTTCTTGTCCATCGGATGTTCTTCGCGCTTGATCATCTCGGCAAATTCGCGGTCTGCAGCCCGTTCTTCGGCGCGCAGCTTGGCCTGCTCCGCCTTCTCTTGAGCCTTCATTGCCGCATACTTTACCTTGAGCTCACGCTTTGCAGTTTCGATCTGCTTTTGAAGCTTTTCTATCTTGGCGCGGTCGTTAGAATCTTTAGCTGCTTTTAGTTCGCGCTGCATTGCAGCTATCTTAGTGGACATTTCGGCCTTATACGTATCGGCGGGCGTTTCGACCTTTACTTCTTCTGCTTTCTGGGTGCGATATCTATCGAGCAAGACAGCGCCGATAACGATGACGCCGGTAAAGAAGGTCTGCCAATGTGCCTGCAGGTTCATGGCAGGCAAGCCGGTGGAAAGCACTGACATAATGAATACGCCGATTATGGTGCCCCAAATGGTGCCCACACCGCCAGACATCGATGTTCCGCCGATAACCGCTGCCGCGATTGCGTACAATTCAAAACCCTGCCCCTGAGCTGGCAGTATGGTGGTATAAATGGCCGCATAAGAAATTCCGCCGATGCCTGCCGTTATTCCGGAAATCACATACACCCACATTTGCCACTTCTGAACATTTACGCCGGAAAGCCGCGCAGCCTCAATGTTGCTGCCTATTGCGTAAGTGTAACGGCCCAGTTTTGTCCGTGTCAGAATGATATGGCAAACGATGGCAACTAAGAGTAAGAGTATGGCTCCTGTCGGAATCGTCGTACCAGTCGGAGAAATGTAGAGGAAGATGCTCTTGAACCAGCCGCCCGATTGGCCTCGGATTGGGAAGGTGACGCTCTGGACGTTGGAGACAATGGAGCCAACACCCATTGAAATCATCATGGTACCCATCGTCGCAATGAACGGCGGCAAATGAAGCCGTGATATGATGATGCCGTTGAAGAAGCCGAACGCCATACCCACCAGTATGATAAGAATAAGCGAAGGCACCATTGGCAATCCGTGCTTCATGGCAACGCCTCCGATGAGCGTAGACGCCAACATCACCGTTCCAACCGACAGATCGGTCCCGCCCGAAATGAGGACAAACGTAACGCCCATCGAAATAAACCCGATGTAGTACGCTGCATTGATAATGTTTACCAGGGTGGGGTATGAAAAGTAGTTCCGACCAAAGATACCAAAGAATACATACAGGATGACGAGGGCTGCAGGAGCGAGCACATACTTGAGCCCCCGCTCTCTAAAGCGTTCCATTCGGCTAATCTCTTGAGTTTCTGATGTCATGATGTTCAACTCCCTGTTCCTGTAAGGACAACCTGGCGACCCATCGTGGCAAAACCCATAATGGCCTCCTGGCTGGCCTCTTCTATTCTTAACTCTCCGGTTATCCGCCCTTCACACATGACTATAATTCTATCGCTCATGCGCAGGACCTCCGGTAATTCCGAAGAGATCATGATGATCGATTTGCCCTCTTTTGCGAGTTCGTTCATCAACGAGTAGATCTCGCTCTTTGCTCCTACATCGATTCCGCGCGTTGGTTCGTCAAAAATGAGAATGTCGCAGTTGCAGATCAGCCATTTGGCAATAACAACTTTCTGCTGATTCCCGCCAGAAAGGTTTCGCAAAAGCTGATCCAACGACGGAGTCTTTATATTGAGCTTCTTGATGTACTGTTCTGTAACGTCCTGGACTTTTTTTGCGTCGATAAAGAGGCCGCGCACAAACTTCTCATAGGACGCCATTATCGTGTTGTCTTTGACGCTCAAATTCAGGGCGAGTCCAAAGCGTTTGCGGTCTTCCGAGAGATAGCCAATGCCGTTTTTCACCGCGTCTTGAGGCGAGCGGATCTTTACTCTCCGGCCATTTACCTCAACCCAGCCGCTTGCGACTGGGTCGGCGCCAAAAATAGCGCGGGCTACTTCTGTGCGCCCCGCACCGATAAGGCCAGAAAAACCAAGAATCTCGCCCTTGTGGAGCTCAAAGCTGATGTCCCGGACCAAATTGCCTGCATTCAGATTATGAGTGCGCAAGACGACTGGTGCATCTGGCGGCACCATGCTTTTTGTTTTTGGCTGTTCGAAGATGACGCGCCCCACCATCATATTGATGATTTGGCTTTTTGTGACCTCCGACGCCTTCTTTGTGCCAACCACCTCGCCATCTCTAAGTACGGTTACTCGATCCGCTATTTGATGGATTTCTTCAAGCCGGTGCGAAATGTGGATCATGCCAACGCCCTGGTTCTTGAGGTCCCGCATTATGGCGAAAAGTTCACTTATTTCGGCATCGGTAAGGGCGGCAGTCGGCTCGTCGAGGATTAGAATGCGCAGCCGATGGGAGACGGCTTTAGCTATTTCCACCATCTGCTGTTTGCCCACGGTTAGGCGACCGACTTCTTCCGTTGGATCAATGTCCATTTTGAGGCGCTTGAAGAGCAGTTCGGCCTGCCTGTTTTGCTCGCGCCTGTCCAGAAGAAGCCCACTCTTGCCCATGAACTCTCTGCCAATGAAGATATTCTGTGCCACCGTGAGGTGATCCATCATGTTGAGCTCTTGATGGACGATTCCAATGCCCATTTCGAGTGCATGCTTAGGATCCCGAGGGTTAAAAAGATGTCCCAGATAGTAGATCTGGCCAGAGTCTTTAGGGTTTATGCCAACAAGGACCTTCATCAGCGTCGATTTGCCGGCACCATTTTCGCCCACAAGCGCATGAATTTCTCCTTCGTTAAGGTCGAAATTGACCTGGCGAAGGGCATGCACGCCTGTAAAGCGTTTATCGATTTTCTCCATCGATAGTAATTTTGCGGCCACGCCTTTACTCCTTATCCCTGTCCTTTCCTGCGCTCGTCCATCAGAGGCTTCTTGCCGACACGGTTGGAACAAAACTTGATACCCGTTTTTGGGCACACTAAACCCGTGTCCCCAGCCTTCTGCGTACTGAGTAAACGATTACATTGTTTCTTTGTTCTGTCAAGAAAAATTTTATCATGTTTTAAAAACGGGCTTTTAGCATAGAAATCGAGTATTTTTTAGCGTTTTTGTGAAGAGAGTTTTTTCTTGACAACCCACGACGAAGTGGTAGAATTCAATGTTGTTCAAACGGTTGCACAGAAAGAGGTGCTATGTCGGTTACGATGCGCGATATTGCGCGAATGGTCGGTGTCTCTGTCTCGACCGTATCGCGAAGCCTCAACGATAATCCTCGAATCTCGGCAGAGACGAGAGACAGGGTCAAAGAGGTGGCAGCAGAACTCGACTTCGACTTCAATGCCAACGCCCGTAGCCTTTCTACTCACCGTTCCGGTACGGTTGCACTTGTTGTCCCTGACTCCATTGAACACTTCGACAATTCGCTTTATATCAATTTGCTTATTCATAACCTCCAACGGAACCTTGCCACCTTAGGGCTGGATTGCATCGTCACGGAGGCAGCAACACCCTCGGGAGCCAATACTTTGCGGCGTCTTATTCTGCAACACAAGATAGACGGTGCGCTTCTTTTGTTGGCCGGCACTATGCCAGAGGACTGGGCGCTTATACGCAAGCGCGCTATCCCCGTGGTACAGGTGCATTACGCGCCGTACTATTTTGATGCAAGCCGCCTCGATTATTTCTTTACGGACAATGCCTTGGGCGGAAGGTTAGCTGGTGACGCCTTGCTTGACACAGGGTGTAGACATATTGCGTACTTGGCAGATCCGAGCCCGAACTCAGAAATGGCAGACCGGGAAAAGGGCGTAAAGGAAGCGCAGGAAAAGCGGGGCATAGTACCGGACGATACACTTCGTTTTGAAGTGAAAAACAATTTTTCGGCTGCATATACCTGTATTCGCGACAACATTGAGGCGTTTAGACGGGCCGACGGGCTTTTTGCGCCGACAGATGTAATGGCGCTCGCTGCCCTGCGTGCATTTGCTGATGAGGGCGTGCAGGTTCCCCGGGATATACGGGTTGTAGGTTATGACGACATCGAAATAGCCAACTGGGTACGGCCAACTTTGACAACGATTCATCAACCCAGAGAAGAGATTGCCCGGCTTGCAACAGATCGATTGTGTGCGCTTCTGAAAGGGGAGGGCAAGGGGCTTGAACAGCGGATGATTCCTCCCAATTTGGTAAGGCGGGAAAGCTGCTAGGTTTTTTAGGGTGGTTTGTGCAATCGGTTGCACATGATAAGGAGTGTATGTGAAAAGGACATGGTGGAAAGAGGGCGTTGTCTATCAGGTTTATCCGCGCAGCTTTTTGGATTCGAACGGCGACGGAATAGGCGATCTTGCAGGAATTACACAAAAGGCCGATTACTTGGCATCAATCGGCGTCGACATCGTCTGGCTTTGCCCAATCTATCGCTCTCCCAATAAGGACAATGGTTACGACATCAGCGATTACGAAGCGATAATGGAAGAGTTCGGAACAATGGAGGATTTTGATACCCTGCTCACCGAGTTCCATAAGAGGGGCTTAAAGGTTGTCATGGATATGGTCGTCAACCACAGTTCCGACGAGCATCCATGGTTTAAGGAGTCGCGCGCATCAAAGGACTCGCCTAAACGGGACTGGTATATCTGGAAGCCAGGTCGGAATAGTGGCCCACCCAACAATTGGCAGTCGTGTTTTGGCGGCAGTGCCTGGGAATTCGATCCGGCGACGCAGGAGTACTATCTACACCTTTTTGTACCGGGCCAGCCCGACCTCAACTGGGAAAACGCCGAGATGCGCAAGGCGGTGTTTGGCATGATGCGCCGCTGGCTTGAGCACGGCGTGGATGGATTCCGCTACGATACGGTAACGCTGTTTTCCAAAGACCCTTCTTTTCGGGACCTTTTGCCGACCGAAACCATGTTTTCAACCACTGCGCCCTATGTCTATGGACCGAGACTCCACGATTACATGCGGGAAATGCGCCGTGAGGCTCTGGAAGGCTTCGATGTCATGACCGTGGGAGAAGCTCCGGGTTCGACGGTTGAAAACGCGGTGGACTTGGTAGGCGAAGATCGGGGTGAGCTCGACATGCTCTTCCAATTCGAACTCATGGGTGTGGACAACACAGATGGCGACAAGTGGCGTCAAAAACCCATCGATCTGGTTGAGTTCAAACGCATAATCGAACGTTGGCAGGTCGGGCTTGCCGGGCGCGCATGGAATTCGAACTTCCTCATGAATCATGACCAGCCACGGGCGGTTTCCCGGTTTGGTGACGACAAGAGATACCGCAACGAATCGGCCAAAGCGCTTCTGTTGCTCAACCTTTCGCTTGGCGGCACACCCTACATTTACCAGGGGGAAGAGCTCGGCATGGCCAACGTAGCGTTCCCGTCGATCGACGATTATCGGGATGTGGAAACGCTCAATTATTACAAGCGCGCGTTGGACGAAGGTTTGAGCCCCGATGAGGCCATGAAATCGATCCACTATATGAGCCGCGATAACTCGCGGACTCCCATGCAGTGGAATTCCGGTCCGCACGCCGGCTTTACCACCGCCGAGCCCTGGATCGGCGTCAACCCCGACTACACCACCATCAATGCGGCGGCCGAAGAATCCGACCCCAACTCGGTGCTCAATTTCACAAGGTCCATGATCCGGTTCAGAAAAGAACACTTGAGTCTTGTTTATGGCTCCTTCGAGCTGCTCGCGCGCGACGATCCGCACCTTTTTGCCTTTATCCGCGAGGGCGGGGTGGACGAGGGCGTCACAGGTGGCGCAGCCGCCGCTCTTTCTGCCGGCGACAAGCACGAGG
>Ga0116192_1000155_pt1 | contig 54171 bp, 60 predicted proteins | sample AD_UKC113_MetaG_FD_89876 | JGI IMG/M metagenome (GOLD analysis project Ga0116192, IMG submission 89876) | Active sludge microbial communities of municipal wastewater-treating anaerobic digesters from Hong Kong - AD_UKC113_MetaG | ecosystem: Engineered > Bioreactor > Anaerobic > Digestate...
ATAAAGCTTTTCTCCTCTTTTTGACTGAATAATCTCATACTGATAATAAATTTCGACAGTTTCTACTAAGATCTTTAATTATTTTTCTTTAATTATTTTATAAAAACAAAATCCTGCATGAATTATTTGTGATAATTAACGATTATTACTACTAACAGCATATATTCTCGTTTCCCTGAACACCCTAAACCCTTGCTCCTACTGGCTAACCCCTCTGTTCGGCCCGCCTTCAGGCCCATTTCTTTTTCGCAAAGTAAAACCGGGCTTTAACCCGGCCTTAGTATTCGAGCTTCATCTTCCAGGAAAACCTAACCCGGCATAGCCGGAACCAAAAGGTTTTTAATATGCCATGCTGAAATATATCAGAAAATAATCTCAGAATGGAGACAAACAAATGTTACTCACAGAACGCTACAAAGAACAGATAGCTGGAGTAATCTCCTGCTATGACCGGCTGGTTATCCAGGGTACCCTACCAGGATGGTGTTTCGCCGGCGGAATGACATCGTTTCTCAATGCCAACAAGATCAGAGTCTTTGATTATCCTCAGTTCGCCAATGCTTTGAGGGAAGAAATCCGCTCTCATGCAGAGGCAATCGCCAGGGAAAATGATCTTGAGATCGAGTTTATCAGAAAGATCAAAGCCTTTCGTAAGGAGGAGCGCATCAAAGAGATCCTGAAAGAACGTGGGATGCATCCCGGTCTGGTGCATATCTTCTCGGCGATGGAGACATGCACGAGCTATAAACCCTGGCATGACAAAGCTACCGGCAAGACGTCTCTTCAAAATGATTCGGGCAAGTGCCTGCACTACTACTTCTACTTCATAGACAAGGAGTACGGTTTGTGTTATCTCAGGGTTCCCACCTGGTGCCCCTTCCGGCTGCAGTTCTATTTCAACGGGCATAACCTGCTTGCTGCAAAACTGTCCCAGCAAGGTATCAACTGCGAAATGAGGGAGAACGCCTTTTTAAAGATTGATGACTGGGAAAAAGCTCAAAGTTTATCGGACCACATCCGGACCGAAGACCTGCACCAGGTACTGGACATCCTGGTCTCACGATACGTCCCGTTTCTGCAAAGGTACGGGTTGATCTATAGATGGAGCATCATGCAGGCAGAATACGCAACGGATATTGTTTTCAAGAGACAGGCCGATCTCGGACCGCTTTATGAAACACTGGTGCGTACGGCCATCCACTCCGTAAAACCGGAGAACATCGCCTCCTTCCTGGGGCAGAAACTCCACTGGAACTACCAGGGCGAAATGGGCAACAACTTCAACACACGTATTCTCGGCACGAGAATCAAGCACCAGATGGGTGCGGTCTCCATCAAGATGTACGACAAGTTCGGGATCGTCTTGCGGATTGAAACAACCACCGACGATGTCTCCCAGTTCCGGCACTACCGTGAAGTTCAGCGCCATGACGGGAGCAGGGAGAGCAAAGTTGCCCCGATGAAAAAGAACATCTACAGCCCCTACATCCTGGCCCAGTTGCTCAAAAACTCTAACCGTCCTATCTTGAATTCATCTCCTCGTTCGATGATCCCAGCAATGGAATGAAGAAGCTTATTAAAATCTCCGATCCTGTCAAAGAGTATGACAGAAGCTACAAGGGTTTCAATTTCTTCAGCCAGACCGACCAGAAACTCTTTGAAGTCCTGGCGCGGGGTGAATTTAACATCAATGGTTTTCAAAACAAGATGATCCGTAAATTCATCCCTGACCTGAGCCCTTCATCCGTCACCAGAATCTTGAAGCGCCTTTTGCTCCACGGCCTCATTAAAAGAGTTGCGAGGTCCCGTAAATACTATCTCACCAAACTGGGAAAGGCAGTCATCACTGCCGGACTAAAGACAAGGGCGCTTTTTATCATCCCCAGTTTGGCTGGTTTAGAGCTCACTGTTGCGTAATTTTCTTTCCATTTTGCGAAGATCTTTGGAAGTAAGGGACTAAGAAAATCAAAGCTTCCAAACGGAACTGATCGCCTGTCTCCCATGGTATTAAATCGAGTAGGGTAATGCTGCAGTAATTTTCTGCAACATTATCCTCCGGGTAGAAGGGCCACCCAATTGGTGGCCCGAACCCCCACAGAACCCGGCGTGCGAATTTCCCGAACCGGGATCTTCAGAAATTGATTCACGGCATTGCATACATTTTCAATTTCTCATAAGGTATTGAAAGTTTTGGACGCAATAAAGAAAAAAACGATTTAACCTTTTGGAATTTATCCCAATTAATATAAGCTCCTGCTGCTACGACTGCTGAGCATTTTACGCCAGTAACTATCTCTTTAGCCCCCGTTTAGATTCTGCCTGACAATTCAATCCCCTCTTTAGAAAAACATATCTTCAATTTCATCCCTATTAAGTGACTCGATTTTATTTTGAAGACCAACATAACCTGTAGCGTGGGCAAAATCTACAGTTAGTTTTTTTGCCAGGTTATCTGGTGCTTCCGGCAACAAAACGTTTATTGAGTTTTCTATCAATATATCTCCTGGCCCAAACGTTCTCTCCGGCCCGTAAAACATGTTTTCAAACGGTGAGGCCGATAGATTTATTGAATCACCGGCCGAGTTAAATACTCGAAAAAATACGTTAGCTTTCCCCTCTGTGCGAAAGACCTTTTGGTAACATTTCAAAACCTGCTCCCGAAGAAAAGTATCGGCCAGGGAAAAAACCACCTTGAAAATCGTTCCTATGGCAATTTCCTTGTATTGGTGCTTGGAAAATCCCACCGTCCCTGACATATAGCCGCGGGAAGAGAAGAGTAATCTGTAACATTTCTTAATCTCGCTTCTCCTTCCCGAAAATTCTTCTTCAACCATCAAAGGCGTAAAACAAACAGATTCAAGGAATGAGTCTATTTTTACTTCTGGCAAGCCCTTTCTTGATAGACCATTATATCGCTCATACCCCGGATGAAAAACCTGTCTCCAAGGAAAAACCTTCCTGTATTCAGGGAAAGAGGCAAAAGGGCTTTCAATAACACTCTTCAACCTTCTCCTTTCTTCATCAGTCCATGGCTCCTCCTTGCAAAACCGCCGTTTATGCATTATCAGCCCCAGGGAGCACCAGATAAAAGGCTCCGCGTTGGGGCACAAGTGTAACATTGCTTCTTTCATTCTTAAGGGAATTTCATTGTCTACCCTACCTTCCGCTATTTTTACAATGTCATCCCAAGAAGGAAGGGCAATTTGCCGCCCACTACGAATAAAAAGCAGCCATTTATTTTCAGATATTTGGCACAGCAACGGGCGTTCGACTTTATCCGGGTCCACCCGGATTACAAAGACCCCTTTATCTCCTTCAGGAGCCTTTACCATCAACATTTCCGGAAACCAGCGCGGTTTAATTGTACTACTGCATTTATCTTCAATGCTCTGCTTTAATCGATTAGCTTCCGATACGGGTAGCGTCCCTACGATTCCGGGATAATCTCTCCGGCCTCCTTCAGGCTTATCTTTTTCTTCTTCTATGCCATTGAACCTCCCTCGACTAAAGTCGAAGGATTCCACCGATAAATACCGGCAGGCAGCCCCGTTCAACTGAGGCCACTTACAAAGAGCCGTCCGTGCGACGTAACGCATGGAAGACATACTCACCCCGTCGAGGACAGGGATTTCAACCGTTCCAGCGCCTCCTTGAAAGGAGCGCCGCCTTCCAACTCTTTGCCAAACCGGTACAAGTGATGGGTTTTGACGCCCTTCACCTGCCTCTGAAAGTAGCTCCAGTGCGCCCAGTGGTGCCGGCGCTTTATCTTCTCCGGTAAAGACGCCGACAGAACTGATGGAACCCTTTCCTTAAAACCCATGCCGCGGCGGGCTATGACAAGCGCCGCCGCAACGTGGATGGGAATGCCTCTTTGAGCCATGTACTTGAGCTTGCCCATGATTGAGGTGTAGGCGGGCTTTACTTTAAACACTGCCACACCCTCCCTGTCGGCACGGGCGATTATGGCGTTGGTCAAAGTGCGGTAAGCAAACAGGGTTATCTTCCGGTTCCGCTTCTTGTTCCCGTATTTGAGACGGAACTTAGAATCAGTAACGTCCAGGTCCTCAATGACAACGGGTTTCTTTTTCAACTTGGCAACGTTAACCATGTCGATGGCTGCCTGTTCTAATATCTTTACTGACTGGCCTTTGGTCATACCGTCCAGGTTATATGGAACGGTTGACCAGCCAACCAAATTCCCGCACTGGTTAATCTCTGCCAAAGCTGTGTGGTCATAGTTCATGTCCAGGCCGATTACGCCGCCGCCTATGTAGTGGTTGACATAAGGATTCTCTGGTACGTCCACGGTGACTTTGAAGATGTAGTATTCTCCGCAGTCCTCGATGGCCCAGGCGACAGGCTTGCGCCTCTCCTTACGGTATGCAATAGCGGCGTCTACCAGTTCCTGGCCGTACTTGAACACGACCGGCACTCTAACTGTGGTGCCGTCCGGCAGGCCGAAAGTGAGAACCTTCGTTTTCACGTCGTACCTGAATACGAAGTTGCCGTATTTTGCGTCCAGCCGGCCGGATATTCTCAAGGAAGAGTACCGAGTACCCCGCCACTCTGCCAGCCACAGTTCGTGGTCGTCCTTGTATTTCTCCACAGTGAACTGCTTCTTGAAAAGGTCTTTTGTCCCGAATACGCAGCCTTTTAAAAAACCGCTCTGGAGCTTTTCCAATTTCCCTTCCAGGCGGTCTACCGAATACTTGATTAGTTTGACACGGTTCTTGAGATTCTTTATCTCCGGGCGCAAATACTGGTGCTCGAAATCGTAGGTGTTAAAGAAAACGAGGGACTTCTTTTTGAAGTCCACGCTGATAATCCCGGAGTCGTGTTTGACAATGTTGGAGCCACGCCAGGTCTTGAACTTGCCCTTCACCACTGAGGAAAGCAGACCCTCCAGGCGGCTGACCTTTTGGTTCAACTCCTTGATTTTGTCCTGCTTGGTGTCAATCTGGTCTTCAATGCCAGCGGTGTACATCTTTAGCAACTCTTTCTGGGAAGAAACCTGCGCTCTAGCTTCTTGGACTGCGGAGTTGGCCCAGTAGTCGTCGAATCCGAATAACCCTTTTATCTGGAGGTGTACGGAAGGGTCGTACTTTGTCCTGTAGTTATGCTCGGCTAAAAGCATCCTGTACGCCTTGTGCTTCGCCCGGTTGAAGTCGATCAGGGCCTTGCCGGTGGAGTACACCTGGTTTATAGGGAGAGTATTTTTGTATACTCTGTTTGAAAAGTACGTCCTTTCCATGAAACATACACCTCAGGAATATTTTACTATCAAGAAGATGATTAGCACAAGTGTTCGGAAAAAGATTTGCCGCCTTTCATCACCTGACTGAAGTCAGATGTATTCCCGGCGGCATAATAAAAATTAAACCTCCGTTTGTATTTGCCATCGCTACAATTTCCTTAACTACCTTTTCTGAAAAACTCCCCAGATTAGAAGCATTATCGGATCTCCAACCCTTGTACTCGATTTCTTCACGTTCTGACAATCCATTTTCCGAAAAAGCGCCAACGAACCCCACAATATCTTGAAACTTGATTTCCAAATCATGGGCATAAAGCAATTTTTTAAACAAAGCGCGCCATTGTGCAGACATACCTTTACCTCCTACAATTGGCAAACTTTCTGTGCCACACCCCGCCAATCCTTAACCACATACCGCACAATTTCTACCACTTCCTCCGGCTTCAGGTGTGCCGCCGGGTTTTGCAAAGTATACAGCACCGGCGCAGTAGCGGCCTGCTCTACAACATACAGCCAGTATTCATCTCCCAGGCGATTAGCCATCAGCCATTCGTTCGGTGTCAAGGCGATGGCACCGCTTTTTGCCCTGGCTTTCACCTCAATGTAGCGGCAGTTCCCGGCTGTGTCGACCGAGCGGATATCGTAACCCAGAGCCTGCGCCGAGACGTCCTCGGGCACCCTCCCCTGCTCCCGCTCGTACCTCATGGCCAGTTCCATTCCCACCTGCTCGATTGCTTCGTCGCCAGCCATTCCCCCAGGCAGGGGCGGCCCCGGCAAGACACGGATAACGGCCAGAACCTCCGGTTCGGAAGGGTAAAGACTGGTCTGGGCGCGGATTTCATCCTGCAGCCTGATTTTTTTCTGCTCCAAGTCTTCTCTTTTACGGACTTCCTGGATGACCATTACTTCCGGTATATTTTCGCCTTTTATCTTCCTCGTCTCGTATTCGGCAAGTTTGGCTTCGGACTCTAAAATCAAAGATTCAATGGACATAAGCCCGTATTTTTCTTTGAGAGCGGCATCCCGTTGCCTTTGCTGCAATAATTCTTCACGGTACGGAAGCAATTGGTGATTCAAAGAGAAAGCAATAACGTTTTCTTTGGGAGCAGGCAAGACCGCTGTCTCCGGTTCAGCAGGCGTCTCTTTCAAAGGTTTGAGATCCCAGAGCAGCGAGGGGTTAACCGAAGATAATTTGCCGTCAGCAGCCTGATAGATGCAGAGCAGGCGACGGCCGGCAACTTCCCCTTTACCTTCTTTAATCTCGCCGGTTAAAAACCACAACAGCCCGTTCTTCCTGCCGTCAGGGTCGATAAAGACCGCGCCACGGGCGGCGTCCTGCTGGTATTTTTTAAAAATGGTCTCCAACACGGCTTCCATTAAGGGATGTCCCATCGTGACAAACTCGGCCTGGGCATTAAAAGCCACTTCTTTATCAAAAGCCACTTTCAGGTACTCCCGGTGCACCTCACCGTGTTTGATTTTGAATTCATAGGGCTGGTTTCGCACTTCAAAAGGAACTGAACTTATACGCCAGAAGCTGTCATGGCGTTTTTCGCATTTAATTTCGATTTTTTGAGCAGCCCGCAGGAAAAATTTTTCAATATATTCAGGCACCAGCCGGTTTTCCTTAGCAGTCCTTTGCTCGCCAACAATCCGGGAAAGATCGAGGTGGCGGGTGGCCAGGGCCTCCATGGTCGCTTCTTTTACCCGGCGGATAGCCTCTTCGTCAGGCACCCGCTCTATCTCGGCCAGGATTTCGTCCATCGTCCGCTTACCTGCAATTGCTTCCAGAATAAGGTCTTTTAAGCTGGTCCCCGGCAGGATGTCGCCGATGACGTCGAAAACCCGGTCGGAACCAAGGTGCTCTTTCATGCGGTTAAGTTTTTCAAAGAGCGTTTCTAAAATTCTCCCTTCCCGAGTATCAGCGGCTACCAAGTTGTAAATGTGCACTTCGTTGCGCTGCCCGTAGCGGTGGATGCGTCCCATTCTTTGCTCCAAGCGGTTCGGGTTCCAGGGAATGTCGTAATTCACCATCAACCAGCAGAACTGCAGGTTGATCCCTTCTCCAGCCGCCTCAGTGGCCACCATCACCTGGGTGCGGTGCTCAAATTCGTGTTCCGCCCGGATACGGGCATCCATACCCATGCCGCCGTGAACGGTGGTAACGGTGTATCCCCACTTTTTACCGATTTTTTCGGACAGGTATTCCAGCGTGTCCCTCGATTCGGTAAAAATGAGGAGTTTGGTATCGGTCTCCCGCAGCCTTTCTTCATTAATTACTTCTTCTAAGCGGTTCAGTTTAGTCTCGATTTCCTGTTTTTCCACTTCTTTAGCCAGGTGCACAAGGCTATCGAGCTTTTCTATTTCTTCCTTCAACTCCTCCAATGTTTCTGCCGAGGTAAGTTTCTCAAGAAGCTCTTCTTCCTTCTGCCAGCGTATTTTTTCTTCCAGGTCTTCCAGATATTCTTCGGTATAGCCCAGATCCTGGAGCAACTGTCCCTTTTTATATAGTTCCTGCAGCCGGTTCAGGCGGCGCTCCAGGGATTTGCGGGCAGCCCTGACGCTGGAAGCCAGTCTGCGCTGAAGGATGGTCAGGGCAAAAGCAACGTTGCGCTTTTCTTTCTGGAGGGCCTTGTTGAAGTTTTGCTCCACATAGGCTGTTACGGCATTGTATAGTTCTTTTTCAGCTTCGCTAAGCCTGTATTTGATGGTCTCCACCCGCCGGGGCGGAAAAAGCGGGGCGTTATCGAAACCTTTTAAGTCTTCTTTCAGCCTCCGCAAAAAAAGCGGGTTGTCCTTGTTATGAATAGAGGCGGCCAGCATTTCAGTATTGGCAAAAAAGCCGGGCTGCAGGAGGTCCAGAAAAAGGCGGAAATTCTCCGGATCCCCGCGGTGAGGGGTGGCCGTGAGGAAAAGAAGGTATTTAGTTATCTGGGAAATCAGTTCACCAAACTGGTAACGGGCTGTTTTGCTGATCTTGTCGCCGTACCTGTAGGCGGACATTTTATGGGCCTCGTCCACGATCACCAGGTCCCAGGAGGAATCTTTTAAAGCAAACATAACGTCGTCTTGTTTGGCAAAATCCAGGGAGGTGATGACCTGGTGGTTTTCGGTCCAGATGTTCTGGCCCCAGCCGGCATTCACCACGCCGCGGTCGACGACCAGGAATTTTTCAGAAAAGCGCTCTTTCATTTCCCGAAGCCACTGTTCTTTTAAGTGGCCGGGAACGATGATCAGGATGCGGCTGATCAGGCCCCGGTACTTCAACTCTTTAATGAGAAGCCCGGCCATTATGGTTTTGCCGGCGCCGGGGTCGTCAGCCAAAAGAAAGCGGATGTTCGGGTTTTTCAGAATGTGGTGATATACTGCTTCAATCTGGTGCGGCAGGGGGTGAATCTGGGATACGCTTATCCCGTACAGGGGATCAAATTGAAAAGCGTTGCGGATGCGCATACCTTCCAGGTACAGAAAAGCGTGCTCGGCCTCACCTGTAAACTCAATTTGCTGATCCGAAGATTTAATAAGTGTGGTTAATTCGACGGGACCGAGGACGGGATCATAATATTTCTTTGACTTAATTCCGACGGCTTCGATCTTGGTCAGCTCCGGGCCGATCGTTCTGTACGCCAGAACCTTAACAGGTTCAGGAAAGATAGAACCGGTTATTATATCTCCCGGTTGTGGGTTCACTTTCTTTAGCCTCCCCGTCATGCGCACGTTAAACCAATGTTCATTCAACACATTTGTCTTACTAGCTAATATCCCTTTTTTCTTCTTCGACTCTTGCTCTTTCAATATCGTAATCCAGGGATTTTATGTATTCATCGAGTCACTTCAAAACGTTTACATCTGTCTCATCATTTTTAAAGTTCATGAGAAGTCTCTTTTTTTGCTTGTAATGTTCACTGGCCGGACCGGTCCATCCTTCAGTGCTAAAATTTGCGCTTAAATTATCACGAACATCTTTTCGCTCTCCATATCGCACCAATAGTTCCCTTGCCAGACATATTTCGCTCTCCGACCTGAATAATTGGGGCGGTACAAAGGTCGCCAGATACCAGGATCTTTTTTCAACATCCTCTTCCACCCATCCCCATATGTCTTGAGGATCAAAGAAAGAGAGAACTCCACTTCTGCTCCTAATCCCCTCAGTATCTCCTCTCAGCCATTGAGTTAACCAGAAGGCCCTGGTATCAATAGGTGGGCCTAAGTAAGCAGCTATTTTTTTCCACATCAATTTAGGATTTTTATGGGCAATTTCATTTAAAACAGTTATTGTTTCAGAAAAATCATTTGGAATAATGCTTTTTTCTATCCCAAAGTACTTTAATAATGTATCGGCAAGGTCCTCCCAGGTTTCAGGATACTGATAAAGCAGAGAAAGAGCTGTTTTCTGCCAGTAGTACTCGACCATTTGACCTTTTTGCACCTTGCCAGGGTTTTCAAAAAAAGCTGGGTGGCATAGAAGTTGCAGGCCAAGTTCTTTTGGAATGATTTTATCTTCTTCTTGTTTATGTGCATAATAAAAAGAAAATAAATTTAACAAAATGTAGGCTCCAAGGCCGGTAGGTTCCTGTAATAAATACTCTGCCCACTGGGAAAAAACCGGCTCGGAAACTCTTTTAATAACGCCCCCATAGGCAAACATTCCAAAGTGCCCGATTTCAATATCACCTTTTTGAGCCAGTTCTAATATGCGTAAAGCTGCCCGGTCACTCATACCGGAGCGCCAGGTCATCTCTGGCACCCACTTGCGGAGATTTTCATTTGAAGTTGCAGAATCAAGAACATCCTCCCATAATTGTGGATTTTTTTCGAACAACGCTCTAAGATATCCTCCCAGAAAAGCTGCGCTTCCCTTCTCGCCGGCTTTTTCCTGCTCAATTAAAAGGGTAGACAAGAGAGAAAATTCTGCATCCGCCTTTCCCAGCTCATATCCAAACGCATACCCTTCTCTGGCCTCATCTGTGGTCAGCCAAGAGTATTCCGTCACTAGCAGGGCCGGTTCCCGGACGGCCTCCAGGGCCAGTTCCCTGATTTTTACTTCTGCCAGGTTAATTCGCTTTCCTTCATCATCAAAATGGTCTTCCAGAAGACCCATACCAACGAAACGCCTTAACAACTCAGGATAACTCTTACCTGTCAATTCATCCCGTAAAGCAATCCACTTTTGTAAATCCTCAAAAGGCATTTCTTTCCCGTCATAGTGAATTATTCTGATAACAACAGCAAGAAGTTCTCTTTTGTCAGTCCACGGACAGGCAGCCAGCCTTCTTAACGTACCCATGACCATTTCAGAAAGATTAGGTATTGAAACTAAACCCCTTGCTGCCTCAAGAAGGATTTTTTCTGCTTCATTCCGAATTTCTTCATCGAAGTTTTCCAGGTTTTCATCAAGATAACTCCAGGCTCTACGATACGCGTCAAAGAGTTCACCATAAGTCTTGGGCTGCCAGAGTTCAGGGGGTTTCTTCCCTCCCTGATATTCCGCGCCACCCAAACGGCTAAAGTGGCCACTCTGTAAAGCACATTCAAAGGCCCGCAAAGCCAGCTTTTTCCGTTCAATTGAACCGGAGCTCATTGCTTCAACCAAAACAGGGAACCGTTCCGCAGGTGAAGCCTCCGTTGGAGCTACCAGACCAGGTCCCGGCGAAAAGAGCCCTGCAAACACACCACTGGCGTTATTGGCGTAAGATTCGTTTTCTGCCTCGCCAAGCGCAAGCAGTAACCTCGCCGCACCGGCAAAAAGTTCTTTCCACACGGCGATTTTCTCCAGCGCCCAGACTACCCCGCGTCGCCCCGCGGTAAAGGCGAGCATTTCTTCCTTAGACCAGGTTCCGACTGTCCTTTTTAGACAGTCCAGGGCAGCCTCCGGATCAGCCTCAGTAAGTTCTAGAAAAAAACGTGCTCCCAACTCCGTTTTCAACAGTGAGCCGTCAGAAAAAATCCCGTTTTCATGAAGAAGGTTTTTAACCAGTCTCCTTCCTGGTTCGGTGGTAGCGATAAAAGGCACACGGGTAAAAAAACGGGGCAAAAGGTCGACCGGAATGTCTTTTATAAATTCTTCGAAATCAAGTCTATTGCCATAGATATTCCACCATTTTCTATTTAGATGAGTAGCAAGCAAAAAGGGGGTTACGTAAATGTAATATTCACCCTGGACAACTCCCCTCTGTTTTTGTTCCTCGACAATTTCCTGGAAATCAAGCCAATCTATCTTCATCAGCCCGGCAATCCATTTTGCTTCCTGTGATAAAGGATAACAATTTAATGATAAAGAATCTTTATATCCGACTTTTTCAAATAAAGCCAGGCCCATCATCACCCTTTTTACTTTGGTGAATTTCTCTGAATTAATATCCATTCGTCCTGCTAGCAGACGATTTAGCAAGTCATCATCGTTAATTGCCAAAAGATCGTCCAGGGAACTGCCCGGACTTGCCTGAAAATTTTCGGCCAATAACATTGCAAATCTCGGGTAACCATCAGCAAATACAGCAATCCTGTCGGTAATAATTTGGGGAAGCAAAGGCATTTCGTTTTTGATAATCTCTTTTATGTGTTCTTTACTTAAGGGGTCTAGCTTGTAATGCAGAGCTGAGGGTGGAATGCGACCTGGCTCATAAGAAAGTGTAATCAGGGCAAGTCTATCTCCCCGGTTGGAAAAAGCTCTTACAAATTCCTCATGTTGCCCCAGGTCGCATTCGTCAACAACAATTATGGCCGACAAATTGCTGTTTGACTGCAAGGTATAGCATAGCTCGCTTCCTTTTAAATCATCTGCCTTTACATAAATAACCCTGTTTTTTAGGTCATCAGGGGCCAGGGTTTCAAAGATAAATCTTGTTTTCCCCAGGCCGGATAACCCGGTGATCCGGAATACCGGACATCTACCTTCAGGGTTACGGATTTTGTCTTGAATTTCCTTCATAAACTTCTGTCTAGACTCATCTTGAACATAAAGCGCAGGTTTACTAACATCTCCTCTTTTCGACCAAGCATCGTAAGATAAACACTGGTGAGGTATATTCTTCAACCAGCAAACGAGGGGGGAAAACGTTCAACAAAGCCAACTAACTGGCTTATAGAGTAAATGCGGACTTTGGGTTCTTTGTAACCATATTTTTGCAATTCCTCAATTATTGCTTGTTTGCGTCTCTCTACCTGTTCTCCTGATAAGTCAGCATACAAAACAAGGATATAGGTGCCATCCTGATCTAATGTTTTTTTAACTCCTGGTTTTAAGGGTCTTGTTAAATCCTGGCCTTGATGAAGCTCTTTTTTACACTTTGCGGGTTGCAGGTCAGAAGCTTTTATCTGGTAACCTGACCAACCATAAGGAATAACATCAGGAATAACATCTTTATCAGAAGGGGAAACGCTTTCAACAAAAGCATCTAATCCTCCATCACCTACATTAATACACTGCGGCACATTGATTAGGTACAAGCCTATACCAACTCTTGCGGCCTCAGCCCATAAAAGCCGGCGAAAAAAGTCTACCGTGCGCCCTGAAGATAGATTTTTAAGATCGCTATTTTGTAATGAGAAAAAATTCATCTTGCAATTTCCTCCGATTTTCCCCAATCAAAATAAAACATTATTTAGACTCTACCAAGCAAAATCCAATACCTGCTCTACTTATTAGCCTTCATATCTCCGTATAATATCTTTATTCCCACGCAATCTTCTCCACCGCCGCCTCCAGGTCGGCCCTGCCGGGCCTGGTGTACCTGGAAGTCGTGTTCAGGTTCTCATGTCCGGCCAGCATCGCGATCCTGTCCAACCCCTCCCCCGCGTCCGCCAGCATTTTGCAAAACGTGTGCCGCAGACGGTGTGGAGTAGCTTCAACCCCGGACAGCCGGGCGAATTTAGCCAGAACCTTTTCAGCCGCCCGCCTGGTCATATAACCGTCCTTGCCGGGGAAAAGCCAGTCCCCGGAAAGGCTGGTCAAATAATCTCCCAAGATACGCCTTGCCGTCGCGTTTAACGGCACTTCACGGTACTTGCCTCCCTTGCCCTGCCTGACAACCACGTGGCCGGACCGTTCCCTGATAACTACGTCTGCCGCGCTCAGGGATACCGCTTCAGAAACTCTTAGCCCAGTGTGCAGCAGCAGAGCGATCAAAGCCTGCTCTTTCTTGCTCCCGTACTTCTGCGCCGCCCGCACCAGAGCGGCCACTTCCTGCCGTGAAAGCCACTTCGGAGCGCCTTTCTGCTCCTTCAGGCGCTTCACTCCCTCGGTCGGGTCGGTCTCGACAAGTCCTGCCCCTTTAGCCCAGGCAAAAAAGCTGCCTATCGCGTCCAGGGCGTTGTTGACCATGGCGGGCTTCCTGTTTTTGCTCACCATAAAGCGCCGGTAGTCGGCCACGTCTAAAGGAGTGACCGCCGCAGGGTCAAAGTCGCCGTATGTCCCTTCCATCCAGGAAAAGAACCTGCGCAGGTGCCCTAAGTATATTGCCGCCGTGCCGGGGGACAACCCCCGGCCCAGCAGGTAATTTTCAAAACTGGTCAGTATATCCATTCGACGTTTTCCTCCTTTTTCCTTTTGCGAACCAAAATTTTGCCTTTAACAGTATTCTACAACCTGCCTTTTGCGTCCTTTTTTGCCTGTTTAGTACACAAAAGATGTATTTTGCGAACTAAGGGGGTGAGAATGATTTAAAAGTTTTGGCCACAAAAAAAGCCTGCCGCAGATAATTGCAGCAGGCTTTATGAAGCCTTCCCTTCCTGAAGAAAAAGATTTTACGGCAGTCAGTTAAATCATGGATTGATTTAACAAATTCGCCAACCTTTTTAGTTCATTACCGGTCAATTCCCTGTATTCAGCGATGCGTTTGGCAGCCGTCTTATAAATTCCCATGCCTTCACGTTTACCAACAGCTACTACTGCCACGAAAACGGTTTCTTTTTCTGGCAGATAGACCAACCGGTGGCCTTCGATAGCAATTTTTCTTAAACCTACGAGATCGATGTCCAGTTTTTCTCCTAAAGGTTTCCCATAATGCAAAGGGTCAATTTCCAGTTTTAGCGCAGCTTTAAGCACCTTTTTTCGGATACTGTTGTCGAGGTTTTCGAGGTCGTTTACAGCCTCCTCAAGCCATTTAACCGTCCACCGCATCGTCGGGGATCCTTTCCAATTCTTCGCGAGTTATTCCGAAGCGTTTTAAGACATCTTCCGTATCCACCAATTCCTTGGGGGATTTAAGATGTTCAACCAAGCGGCGGATCGCCAGCACGGCAAGATAGAGCTCTTCTACTTTTTGTTCTTCGATAAGAAGATCTCTATAATCATCGATATTCATCAGCACAGCTTCCACTTCTTGTTCTCTGGTGACAAAAACTGGACGTTTTCGTACTCTATCAAGGTATGCACCGAGATTTTTGCTCAGTTTTGACGATGAAACCAATTGAGCCGGGCTGAACAAAACGGGATCGTTTACATCGTCTATGGTCACAGTAGTCATCTCCTTAAATCGTCTCCTTTCCGTATATATTATATTAATATTGTACGTAAATTATACACTCAATTAATACGTTTTTCAATCTTTAAATCTGTCCTTTCAAGCCTCTCGGCAATAGTATTGCTCTTAACAGCTTCCTTGAACTACTCCCGCCTACGCTTCGCTAAGAGGCGGGAGATTCCGGATCTAGCCCGGAAATCCCGATAAAAATCGCGGCCTGGGGACCCGCCTCCTTTAGGGGGCGGGTGCGGTGACTAGCAATAGCTTTGCAAGGCAGCCCCAGCTTTGCGCCGGGCCTGCATCAGAGTGAACCGCACCGCCTGAACGTTTCGCTTTCCAACAGGTTAACGAAACTGTTCCGGCCGGTTTTCTGCAGGCCCAGCTCACCGAAAATCCTTTCTTCAAGCCATCCTACCGCTTCGCCCCGCCTCCAAGCCGAATACGCCCTGACCAGCGAGTTGCGGGTTACCGAGGATATCCTTACGTCCACCACCCTGACGGCCACCCGCTCGGTTCCCTGATATACGTCTATGTACGGGGTAACCGCAGCGTGGACGACCTGGCCGGCAGCAACCGGAAAATCAGACGGGACGAAAAAGTTCATGTTATTGACCGAGAGCATTTTCCACCCGTCGCCTTCCCGCAGGATACTCGCCGGACCGGTAAGCGCAAATACTGGGGCCGGGTTGTCGAAACCGCAGGGCTCTAAGACATCCAGTTCTTTAACCTCATCGAGCGAAGGCACCCTGTTTATGAAGCCGTCCAGGTCAACCCATTCCACAATATCTTCCGGCCTGAGCCTGGACTTCGCTATTCCGTTCAGGGCGCTCTGTATTTTGGGCAGGTCCCTGGCATCGAAACTCAAACCCGCCGCCTGCCTGTGACCGCCGTATTTTTCTGGCAGCCCTGTCGACCGACGGCAATCGTCCAAAGCGCCGAGCAGGTTGAATTCCCCGATGGAACGCCCGGACGCAGTGACAAGCCCACCGTTGTTAGCGCCGACAATCACCGGACGTCTTATCTCCTGTGCCACCCGCCCGGCCACAATTCCAGCTATCCCGTGGGGGTGTTCAGTGACAATAACGGGGAAATATGAACCGTCATACTTTTTCATACAATCATCTACTGCTGATTTAACCAGCTCTTGCCGTTCACGGTTCAGCCTGTCCAGACTCTCGGCTATCGCAGCTACTTTGTCAGCGTTATTAGATGTAATTAATTCATACGCTGCGTAAGGGCTGTCTAACCTGCCGGCAGTATTGATTCTCGGACCAATCTGCCACGCCAGCGAATTCCCATCGAATCTGCTGGTTCTGGCTATTTCAGCAAGTGTTTTAATCCCCAATCTTGGGCTCTTTCTTATTTTTAACAACCCTTCACGTGCCAGGTAGTAGTTAGGCCCAGTAACAGGACACACATCTACTATAGTTGCCAAAGACACCAGTTCCAGCAGGTTTTCAGGTTCCGGCCTGCCGCAGGCCTGGCTGATGGCACAGGCCAAAAGGTAAGCCACGCCGGTGCCGGAATAATCCCCGTAATTACTGCCGGGCAGCTTCGGATTGACAACGGGGCATTCAGGCAACCTGCTCTTTGGTTCGTGATGGTCGGTAACCACCATTGACACGCCCAGTTCTTTTGCCGCAGCGACCGCTTTATGGGCGGTGATGCCGTTGTCCACGGTGATGATTAACTTGATACCGTGGTCAGCCAACTCTTTTATCTGTTCTGGCCTGATACCGTAGCCTTCATCGCGCCGCGGCAGGCGCACCAACGGCTCCGCACCGAGCATTTGCAGCGTTTCGACAAGTACTGCGGCGCCGCAAATACCGTCACAGTCGTAGTCGCCAAAAACTGCTATTTTGGATTTTTTATTAACGGCATGAAGGACACGGGTTACCGCGTCCTTCATGCCAGGAACAGAAAAAGGGTCTAGCTGAACAGTGTCTGTAACTGTAAGGTTGCGTGAAACCCTGACCTGTTCCAGTAAAGATAAACTGGAATTTGTTTTGGGCAAACGCCATACGGCCATGTGAAATCACCCCTTATTTATTGAACCGAAACTCGAACACCTTAAATTTGTCCACCGACCAGTTGAACAAACAAGGATCAGTATACAGCAAGTAGGGGTTGACTTCTAATAATATTGCCTCGTTAACGACTACGTTCCCATGCTCCCGTATTTTGTAGACAAAATCTACTATCACGTCATCCGCCGGCAAAATTGGTGCAACCATTTCCACTTTCTTCCTCAGTGCCCATTCTATCCGGTCTGCGTTTTCCTGTATTTCTGGAAACACTTTTCGGTGTAGATAGTTATATTGGGAAATCCCTACCAATTTCCTATTTCGGATGAAACACCTGAATTCCTGCCAGGGGTGGATTACTATCCACTCTCGCACGGCAATATGAGGCGTATAGTCGTTGCTCTTTGCCAACCAGAGGTCATCGTTAACCCGCTCGCTGTCGCAAAGTGCCATAATTGCTTCTTTGCCGGTTTTGTAGCAGTATTTTTTAAGATATGCCTCGTAGCTGTCCTTCGGGCTGCGGCTACCCAGCCGGACGAAGGCGCCGCAAGGGAAGTGTTTTATGAACTTGTCGATTTTCCCTTCCAGCTTTTGAAGGATTTGCCTTTGTTCGTCTGTTGGTACTTCTCCGTTCTCCAGGGACATAATGTTGCAAGCTATAAGAGTATCAACTTCTTCTGTCGTCAATGGGAAGTGGATCGTTGCAACAGAGTGGTTGATCAGACCAACCGGCCAGTTTTCAATGTAAGTCGGTTTTACTTGCTCGAAATATTCGTTCACGCAGAATTTCCCCTTTCGTTTTTAAACTATAGGTGCAACCCCATGAGAGGTTGCACCGTACGACAATTCTGTAACCATAATACCTTAACTGGTTTGAACTTCTACCCATCCGATACTACAGCAATAATAATTAGAGAGATACTTTTGTTTTAATTGAAACAACTTGAAATCCATAAACAATACTTCCCTTCTTTTGTTAATTAACCAACGACTTTACTTTTTGCATAATTTTTTGCATTAAAGGTAAAGAAGCCATTGGTCCTTTTGCCTCATACTTCCGCGTAACAGTCTCTTCAACCGTCACACTTCCCTGCTCACTCGACGCCTTTACCGTCAACTTCCTAGTCTTTGTCTCAGTTACAGACAAGAAAACTTCCTCCGATAAAGACAAGGATCGTTTAGCGCGTATCAGACAAGCATCGTCAATGCCTTTTGGTATAACTCTGCCATCTTTAATTTTTACAGGCCAGATAGCGGGCACCACCTGAATGCCGACGGAGGATATGCCGACATCCAATTTTTCAACCTCTCTCTTGACATTCTGGTTAATTTGCTGGTCAGCATCGTATGCCATGACCACCTCTTCAATCCCCAGGCTTTTCAGGACAGAGACGAGGTTTTCAACTGAACAGTTGCCGGGAGTTGCCACAAAAGGTACCCTCATGAAATAAGAAGCAATGTCTGCTTTAAGGGCACCCTCTGTGAGCCATACCCTTTTCCCTATCTCTGTTCCGGGAGGAATTGCCAGGTGCAGCCATTGGCTTGCTTTCGTCCCGCACTCTCTGCCGATACTGGAAAACCAGGTATACTTGCCGCTGTGTTTTATTTTGTCATACGGCAGGACGCGGAACTGACAACCCTGGATCTGTCCTAAGTGGTTTCTAATAGGAATGAAATAACCGTCTGGATAAGGAGCAAAGTCCCATTTCCTCGATTTCTCATTGATACAGAAGCCGGGCACACCTTCTAAGTCATATTGTCCTGCCAGTTGATCGGCCACCTTTATGCGGAGGACAGATACTGCCGGGTATGACTTGTAGCCATTCCTCTTTATCACATCCTCCGGCAGTCCCCTTCTTAATAAGTCTTCTAAGTGCAAGGGGTATAACGGTAGCAACTCCAGCATGGCGGAATAAACTTCGTGCCGCCTTTCCAGGGGGGCCACCGGGTTTTCGACAATTCTGACGACGTTGTTTTTGTTAAGAACTATATCCGGAACCTTTCCAGTGAAGTTGAGCAGTTCTTTGTAGGCTGTTTTTGTATCAATCCCGTGTAGGTTCGCGTATAATCCTATTGTGAAACCTTTAGCATCGCATCCTGCATGGTGACATTTGTATTCACCAGTGTCAGGTTTTAAATACAGGTGGCCGTGCTTCGGATTTGCTGAATCCCCGCAAAAAGGGCAGCGGGCCAGCCACTGGCCGTTGCGCAGCGGTTTCAGTATCTGCACACCGCAACGCTGCGCTACCTCCAGGATGTCGAACTCAACATATTCGTTTTGCGCTAAAGCCATCGGACCACCACCCTCTCTTCTGTTTGTGCCGTCCAGTTTACCGGAATAATCTTATCGCCTGTGATACTGCTGTTGTACGGCCACTGGGGTACAAGAACAAGGAAATTTAATTTTTTAATTTCCTCCAATACCCTCGGGTCGTCTTCGATGATTAGGTGCGGCTTCAGGGAACTATAAATTTCCGCTTTCTCGTACCAATTGCAAAAAAAGATTTTCCCTTCAGGGTAGCCGCGTTTTGCAAGCCACCTTCTTGTTATAATTTCTGTTTTTAGAGGTCTAGTTGTTACGTATACAACCCCTCCAAACAACTCAGCCAGGCTATTTAATAACCTGGCTGAACCAGGAAACGGCTCTGCATCTCTAAAAGTGCGGAACCCTGAAAGAGATGTAAAGTAGCCGTCAGGAATCGGGAAAGGGTATTGGTTGTTACAATAACCCGAAATTTTTTTCTTTAACTGGCCGTCGATGTCTGCCAGGCTGTTACAGATGTCTGCGGCTATCACTTCACATCAACTCCTTTGCCTTCATAAAAATCTTCAATTTGAGCAACCTTTTTCGCAGGAGAAGCCGTATAAAACAAAAGTTCCTGCAGCCTCTCACGCAAAACGTCCAACCAGCGTTCTAAAAGCACATCTTTTTTTCCAATTTTGTTACCGAGAGCAATTGCGATTTCTAGTTTATTGATGCTTTTTCTTAGTGCACAAACAAGCGATTCTCGGTAATCTGGCACATCGCCATCATATGGGACAATGCTTGAGTTACCAAATTCCCACACATCACCAAAGCCAGCTGGTTTCCTCATCTTAAAACCTGCAGAATAATTGCTCAGACCTTGAACGGGGTATTCGGTAATTGCCAGGATTCTCACTTTGCCTCGCCACGGCCTGTGGTTAGTAATTTCTATTAGCGTGCCAATATAGGAGCCGCGTAACGCTGTCCAGCAGGCAACGGTTTTTCCAATAAACCTCTCAGCTTCTTGCCGTTTCAAGAACCACACCTCCTAAAATGAAAAGGCCGGGGATTTTGCAATCTTCCCGGTCTCTCTCGCGTAGTATTGCCGATAAATTGCCGTTATTTTGCCGATAAATTGCCGATAATAAGGTCAACAACTGTCTGAACAACTGTTCTCGATAAGCGAAAATCGCTTTTTACCAGCAGTTCAACGACTTTAACCGCTTCGTCTTTCTGCAAGATATTCCCCTTTACAGCCATTACCAATACGCCCAGCGTGCCAATAATTTCAATACCGGCTTGGCGGGCAATTTTTCTTGCTTTCTTGTCATCAATAAGAACGGCCTTTGCGCCTATTTCTCCCGCAAGGATGATACACTCGCACTCACCCTTGCCTCTCAAATCACTCCGCAAAAGCCGAACCATTTGCTGGTTTTGGACTTTTTGAACTTTAATCCAGCCTGCATCAACTGCTCCGTCAATTACGCTTTTTCCTGGAAGTCCTTTTGTCGCTTCAAGGTAAACAGCCTCGGGAATAACAATCGAACCCCAAAGCTTCTCTAACAGCCATAAGTACCCGGCACGGGCCAGAGCTATTAAAACAGTAGTATCACTTATCACCACCGCGCTCTAGCCTCCTTATAGTTTCCAAATCGTCCATTAACTCATCTTCGTCATAATCAAGGTAAACGCCAAAATCGCCCAATAACTCCATAAAAGAAGGATAGCTCACTCCTGAAAGTTCGACAGCCTTGCCTAAAGATATTTTTCTTTCCGCATAAAGAGAAACAGCCAGTCTTTTCATAATTTCTCCAGCAAGGTTTCGCTGGACACCCAAAACATCCTGTATTTCCTCAGGTATCTGTAAAACAACTTCTTTCACACTTAACACCCCTGACGCTATTATACCCCAGGGGCAGGCCACCTTTCCAGCGGTTTCACTCACCAAAATCCCTCCTTCCTCGCGGGAGAGAAGGCCGGGGATTAACCCGGCCTCTCAAGCAGCCTTCTCTCCTGCTTCTTCAGCTGCCCCCAGGATCACGTCCAGCACCTTTTCCACATCAGCCAGAACACCCATGACGGCCTTTAACGCCTGCTGGCCGTCTAGGGCGGCGTAGCGCCGGATGTATTCCCAACCGTGCCAGACGTAACCGCTGTAGCCGTACATCTCGCACAGGGCGCAGGCCACGGTCTCGGCAACGATCTCCTGTTCGGCGTACTGGCCGCCCTTGATACCGCTGGGCTTGACCTGGTGGTGGACGGCGTGGGCCAGTTCGTGGAAAAACGTCCTTGCGTCGTGGGTGTTAAGCACGATTTCTTTTGTGGCCGGTCGAAAATAGCCGTAATAACCTCCGACAAAGGGCCTGTACTTGACGTTTTCCACGAACCGCTTCGCCACGTCGAACAGCGGGGGCGGTTCGGGCGGGGCGTAGTCCGGCAGGGGTTCTCCCTCGGTGTCCTCTACTCGGAAAACAGGGATATCCCTGAAACCGACAGTGACCGTCCGCACTTGCTCGACCTCCCGCTCTTCCCCGGTTTCGGGGTCGGTTTCTATGCGGCGGGTGACTTTCTTTTTGACAACAGGGGCCAGGATATATATTGCCTTAGCCCCTTTCTTAACACGCCTGCCTACCTCCTGCCACTGGTTAAACCCCCTGGCGTCATCCGTGCCGGAAATCATCATGAGCAGCCGGTTTCCCAACGACCATTTGTCGCAGGGCTTAGCCTGGCCGCATATAACAGTCCTGGCGACGGCGGCTGGCAGGTTGCCGCTCTCAAACATATTCAAGAGGCGGGATAGCGCCTCTTTGGTTCTTTCTGTTTTTACCATAAATTGCGGGGCAGGCCCTCTCCGGCCCGCCCCGTTCCTCCTTTCAGAATGGTTTGGGCCGGATTAGCCCTTACCCTTCTACAACCGGAATCACTTGCTCCCCAGGGCAGAAGTGCACCGGAGCGCCGTATTCCAGATCCCTAGCGTTCCAGGGGGTTTCGTCCCCGCAGTCCTTGCACCTGCCGCCGAAGGGGAGGGGCTGGGGATCAGGAATTTTTCGGTAAGTTTCGTCGTCCAGCAAAAACAGGCCGTTTACCGGCACGTCCTTAAACAGCATTTGCGACCACCTCCGGGTCTTTCACCCAGCCGGGATGAAGCTCCACCATACCGGGGTGTCGGCCTCCGCCGGAAGGCCCGATGTTGGCCCACATCATGCCGACACCGATGCGGATATCTATTTCGTGCACCCCTGTAATGACGGTTTTGGCGTGTTCGATTTCTTTGCCCAGCATGGCTAACCAGTCGTCTTCAGTTAACCGCACCCTGGACGGATCGACAACTTTTTCGCCGTCCCAGCCTAACTTACGGTATAACTCTTTGAGGCGATCATGTGGTTCGCTTTCAGTAAGCTCAGGTATTGGCTTTGTTATCATAAATTGCGGGGCAGGCCTTAGACTTACCCCTTTACACCTCCCCCTGAAAGTTTCTGTAAGGTTAATCATCTATCGCCGACCAGATTTTACCCTCACCGAAAGCTGCCTTCAGTTGCTCAACGGCCCCCAGGATCATGTGGTTCCACTCGGAAACCTCTCTGGCGAGCGATTCGAAATCCCAGGTATCCCAGAATTTACCCTCATCGTTGACATCTTTCAATATGCCCATCTTTTTCGCTTCTTTCAGCAGCATGCAAACGGAATAGTGGCACCGCAAAAAATGTTCTATTGATATTTTGCTGGCGTATTGGGTCTTGCAGAAGGAATGCCACCTCCAGCCGCCGCCAAGCTTTGTCGGTATCTTTTCGCCGCGCACCGTTACCACAGCAGAATATTTTGCCAGCCCGAAATCGGCCTCTTCGCATTCTTCGCCCGGCCAGGTGCTGAAAAGATACACTTCTTTGGGCGGGACGCTGAGATACCTGCCGGGGCTATACTCTACATGTTCCGTAGACTGAATTAGCGGCCAGAAGAAATCGCTACTCTTGTCGTGGTTTTGGTAATCGGCGTCCCTGCCTTTAAAGTAATAAACTTCCGGCGACACTTTCGCGAAAGGAAGATCCATCGCTTTCTGGCGGAGCTGTTCTAAAACTTTTGCAGGCTCCTTGCCGCCGTACTCCAGATCGTAGTGAATTGTTAATCCCATAATTTCCAGGGGCGGGTCTCCGGCCTGCCGCCCCCTTCACCTCCTTGAATTGATTTTTGGTTTAGCGGGTGTCTGCCTCGCCGCAGTGCGCCTCAACCCATTCCGCAACTCTGTCGGCTAACTCGTCGAACGACAGGGAGAACGGGTACTTGTAGGCCAATTGATCCCACTCCCGCCCTCTAGCTGCTGCTAACAGGTCAAAAAACGCCCTGCGAAGCACCAGGAGAGCCAATCTGGTGCTTTTTGATAGCGCATTACGCTTATAGTAATCACCAGCGCATGGAAAGCTGGGATTATCCATCTTTACGCAATCGACGCAGTCCTCGCACCGCAGTTCATGCGGCTGGATTACGTCATCTTCCGGTCCCGCTTCGGGAGCGGGAGCCACGCTCTCAGCCAACTCCCTGACGGCTTCGATAAGGCTGTAAATCGCCTCATCGAACCTGCCGTCCAGCGCGTGAAGCCGGGCTTGCTTCAAATGTAGTTCCATGCTTATAAGGGCAGCATCCGGCCAGCCCCCTTCACTCTCCTTTCGGTTGGAAATTACGCAGGCCGGTTTACCTGGACCGGCCCGCAATTTCTTTGACTTTTCATGCCCTCAGAAGCAGGCCCCGACGGCTCGCTTCCTCCCACCTCCTTAGAGATTTTTGGACAAGGTGGGCCGGGCCGCCTAACAGCTTTATGCCACCTTTTCCAGCAGATGACGGTACTCCGCTGGGATATGGCCGGCCATGCCGTTTTCCATCCAATCCGTCCCATAGAACCCCCAGCAGGAATCTATGTGATTCCCCTGGGCGTCCTCCAGAACAAACCCGTACACGTCGCCCTCCAGCCACTGGCTGTAAGTTTCCACTTCAGATTTAAGCACGGAAATTACGCGCCTGCGCAACTCTTTGGTGACGCGCTTGACGCCGTACTCTTCCCGCACTTTTGCCTTAGTGACGTACACCCAGCCCACCTGACCGCTGTCCCATTCGGCGTGGTGGGCACGGCCTATAAAGCTTGTAGTGCTCATAGCCCGGACGCCGTGGTCATACAGATACAGCGGCAGAATGATGGCATTTTTACGCACGTACTCTTCCCGCTGGCTGGGCGTCATCTGCTCGGCCCGGTACGTCGAACCCGATATTTCCTCGGCCAGGTAAAACCAGAAATCTTCCTGGTCGCGGTAGTTATGCGGGTCGCCAAGATTGTACCGGCGGTGCCAGCAGACCATAGTTCCCAGGTTGTCCCAGTTACGGGGGCTTTCGCAGTCCTCATCGTGGTAAATCTTCAATACAGCATCTTCACTTCTGGCTTCGCAAACTTTATACATAAACAACAGAGGCAGGCTCCCGGCGGCCCGCCCCAATCACCTCCTTGAAATGATTTTGAGGCGGGCCGGGCCGCCTGAATTTCTATCAATAACTGTTTGTGAGCCTTCTTTAACAACACTTAATGAAGGCCAGTTCCTGCACTTAAAACCAACCCGATCATGTCGGGCAGGCCGTTTTTTGCCCATAAATTTCTAAAACTTATTGACTTAACCTATTAACACTTAGCTGTCTTGGCTGCCCGTTAAGGCACCCGCCCGGCACCAACGTGGAGGCGCAGCCAATTGCCGGGCATATAGTGCGGGCCCCAAAGGCCCGCTTGTGGTTTAACTCTCAGCGAAATGATACAGCGAAAACAGTAATCCTAGTAGGACCAAAGCTTACATACCCTGCCCTAACCCCGGCTGTATCAAATACCTTTTCAACAAAATCACAAACTTGAGAGTCAACCTGCTCCGAGTCAACAATATAGCGGGCTTTATGGTCAACCTGATCCAAGCAGGTTATCGCCAGCTTGGCTTCGTAGTCAAGCCCATCGGCAAAGCGCAGGTCATTCCTCACAGTTTCGGCCAGGAAGTCAAGATCAAGGAGGCCGTACCTCAAGGCCCCCTGGTACGGGTTGGGAATGTTCGTTAAATCCTCAATACCCGTGTACGGTTTGTCCGGCAACTCCGTGGGAAACGGCCCTGCACCGTGCCGGGTCATGTAGGTTCTAGTCACGTAGACTATCTCCACCGGGCACTCATTGAGACCAGCCTCCACAAGGAGTTCCGCTACATTCTGCATTCCCGTATTGGAGCGCGTCACGTGCGGGAAGAACTTATGGGACTGATCCAGCAGCAACCCCTGCGCGCCCTCAAACAGGACGGAGCTGAAAGATGAGAGGATGCGGGAGTCGGCCGGCGTCACCGCGCCAAGCAGCGTACCGACATCCTCAATGAAGTGGTCAATAACTGAGTCGCTGGCGAGGAGATCAGCATAAAGGTCGGGCACAGATGTTATTCCCAACTGGGCCAGACGCAGAGGGACATACTCTTCCTTGATCAACCAGAGCTTGTAGGCGAGTAGATCTTCATCCCCGATGTCACCAACGGTTAGCGAGAACAGGCCGGGTGACGGATCGTCAACCAGACTGCGGGTTATGGTTTCGTTAAAGCCGATGCCGCAGCTCCCATGCCTGGAGTCGCCCCTTATGATCTCGGCTATCTGGTTTAACATCATATCGTAAGGAGTGGTAACCAGGCAGGCACGGTCGACATACACCACGGGAGCAACACCCAACTTGTTCAACGAGGCGGCCTCCTTTACGAAAAGAGGAGGGTTAACAACAAAGAAGCGGCTGAGGTAGGTCGGGAACCCTACAAAAGTCCCCGACCCAAAGTGACCAAACACATGACGCCTTCCATCCGGTGTAACCACCGTGTGGGCTGCTTGGGCACCGCCGTTAAAGCGGACCACGATACCGGAATTCATTTTAGAGGCAAGGTAGTCGGTCATCAAACCCTTACCCTCATCGCCAAAGCCGGCTCCTATAACTACCTTGACTTCTGTCATAAAAAGCGGCCGGCAGTGCGCCGCCACACCTCCTCTCTAAAAACGCACAATGCCATTAGCCGAGATTTTGGCACTGTCCAAAGAGTTGACGGCCTTAGCAACCACAATGCCGGTAGTTCCGTCCCAACTGGATATGACATCGCGGACATCGGCTCCCTCAACGACCTGGAGAGTCGAGACAATAACTTCGCCCATCTTGGTATGGTCGGAAAGGCGAATGGCGCGTTGTCCGAGGAGTTCTGTCCACTTCTTAACGACGTTATTCCCGTGACTCCTGAAATGGCTGCCTTCTTCGACCATAATGTGAAATACCTCATATTGCCTGCTGACCATGGTAAGCAGGTCCTGCGCCGATATCCTGTCAAACTGTGGCCTGTGGCCGAATACTCTCTCAATATCGGAAGCCCGAAGGTAAGGAGTAGGTTGCTCATCACCCACAGTAAAGAGGTAGCCCTTCTTGCCGCGTTTTTCAAAACAATCAATTCTTGTATGCATAGCGGCAAAGTACCATGCCAGGGCGTATGACTCGTAGTTATTACCGCCGCCGCCCCTCTCCAAATAAATCTTGGTCAGTTGCTCAGCTATCCGTATGTCAGCCTCAAACTGGGTCACCTGCAACGGCGCTCGGTCACCCATTTCGACATCGCCGATACCCATAAACATGATGTGAGGATCGGTAATGGGCCTGCGGGCATAGACCTCTTCAGCCAGCGTCTTGAGGCCAGTACGGGCCATGGCGTCAAGCACCTTGTCCATTGACCCGGTAACATCCAAACCCACGATCAGAGCTGTCGAGTTTGGATTGTCGGCAGAGTCGCACGACTCTCTCACCGCAACTCCTTTCGGATCAAGTTCAGCTGCAAGTGATTTGGACGTATAGATATCATCCACAGTCGCCTTGCCGCTTACATGTGTCGAGGAATACCTTGCCCAGTCGTCAGCAGACCATCTTCCGCTTCCCATAAATAAAACCTCCTTTAGTAGTAAATTATTATTTACGGCCTTTAGGATAAATCATATCGGCCGTCAAAGCCATTTCAACAAACTTCGGCGGGCCAAAGCTGGCAGTCAGAACCTGTTTCCAGCGGGAGTAATCCTCCACAGCGCTGGTAGAAGGCGCTCCTCTCAACCAATCGATCATGGGGCGCGGCGCGGCGTTCATATCAAGCAGCCTAGTTCCTGTACGATCTCCAAGCAACTCCCTACCAACAAGCCGGATCATTTCCAGATCAGTCAAAATACTGCCGACCTTTTTGTTCTTGACTGCCGGAGGCATGACAGCAAACGTGGTTGCCGGAACACCGAGTAGCTTGTTACCCTGGGAGACAGCATACCACCATCCGCCAAGCAGTGCTCCGCTATGGAATTTAGGGGAGATAAAGTATGTGTCCAAGGATATCGCGTTATGTGAAAGCTTGGCGTAGTCGAGGTAGCAAGCCAGGTTGTGCAAGGTACTCTGGATCCACGCCACATGACGGTCGGGGAGCCTGCCCTTGTAGTAGCCAAGGACATCGCGGAGCAGGATCAAATCGGGCGTTTTCTCAATTACCATGCCGAGTCGGCCGTCTTTAGTCTCAAAGGTAGAGACGATGCGGGGAAGATAGCGGGACACCTCCTGACGCATAGTGTCGCTAGCATACCTAAATCCGTTGATGACTTTTCTGGCATTGTCAAATAGATCACGGTGTGTATCATAAATAAGATAAGCTACTATCTTATCGCCGATATACATTGTGCCCAGTTCAAAATCATGAGACGCACGAAACCCGAGTTCGTACCTGCTACCATTCTTACCTGGGAGACGAATAAATCCGGGTCCGGTCCAGAACCCAGATCGCAACATCTCCAGGCCTTTCTGATAGAGCATATTGATGTGGGCCATTACCAGATTGGATTCCCGGGAGTTCCCGTTGTGGTCAGGGTGCCAGCGCTTGGCGAGCTCATTGTATTCGGCCTTGATGGTGTCCTGATCATTCGTAAATAGCTCACCTGGTTCAGTAAGGCTTAGAATTTCATCAGCAGAAAGGTGTCGGAATTCTGCCATAGAAAAATGCGGCCTGGGGACCCGCCTCCTTCAGGGGGCGGGAGGAAAGGCCGCTAACTCACCTCCCAGACAATGGAATCGCGATTTTGTAGTTTCTTCAGCCTGTTGACGGATATGTTGGCCAACTCTTTTCCCTGCCAGTCGGCTATCCGGACGGAACCGGAGGAACGAAGGGTGTTGATATAGCCGACAACTTTTACACCTCCGGTTTTATATTCTACCAGGTCGTTCCGTATAAACCGGATGCCGTCTTTGTTAACCAGGTAGCGGTTGCTCTGGGCCTTTGCACGTCTCCCGCCTTTAGAGGGGTTAGCCCGATGAAGCTGGCGGTTTTTGGTGCGGACAAAACGGCCTCGAAAAAGAACTGGCAGGCCCTCCATGTCCGGTTTTATACCGAAGGCAGCGTAAACCAGGGCGGCCGCGTCGGCCCAATGTTCCTTACCCAAGCCAAGCTCTATGCGGGCCTTCTTGGTCTGGCTGGATACGACTTTCACTGCGTCGATGGCGTTGAATAAAGGGTTCAGGGCGTTCAGCCGGGCCGGCCAGCGATAAGATTCGACCACGGCCTCAATTTTAATTTCCCCGGCGGTCACTTTGTCGTGGCAACCTTTACAGAGCGTGACTAGGTTCTTCGGGCGGTCGCTGCCGCCACGGAAGCGCCAGACGATGTGGTGAGTCTCCAGGTCTTCGGGGTCGCCGCAGAGAACGCAGCGGTAAGAGTCCCGCTCCAACACGTACTGCCGGACGTCCTTTTTGCCTTTTAAAGGGCCTTCCTGGTAACCTTTCCCCTTCACTCCCGGGTCCCACATCATGCGGATGTCAAACTTGTTCACTTCTTCGGCCCAAGCGGTTACCGGAAGCATGGATTCTACCAGTTGCTTAGTTTTTTGATGTTCGTACCAGAGATGGGCCACCGAGGGCGCCAGCCAGCCATCCGGACGTTTGCGGTTCTTAATGCGGCACGGACGGTAGCCGGTCTTGCGGTTACGGCGGCCCCGGCGCAATGCGGCGCGCAGGTAAAGAAGTTCGGAAATATCTCTCCTGCCGGTCACCTGAAGGCGCAGGAGGGTTTTGCCGTCTTCCCGGCAGGCAAAGACGCCCTGGGTGAGGCCGCGGTCGCGACCGGCGTAAACCTTCTGGCGATAGCCGCTGGAGCCGTGGAGGAGCTGTATGGTAAATGGAATGTAGCGTACTACTTTGGCTTTTTCCTGTTTGAGCAGTACCCTTGCTCTGCGGGGTCCGCAGGGCATGAGGGGCTTGCCGTGCTTGTTGAGGACATAGGTAATGTTCATGCCGGTCTCCTTTTTTTGGCCCCTTTAGAGGATGGGCGTTTTACGCACGCTAAAACGAAACGTGCCGGGACCGCCCCCAACCCGTGTTTGTGCCCGTCGCCAGGGTTATCTCCAGTTTGTGCACCGCCTCACTGCCCCGTTCCCCCGGGGGCTGTTTAAAGCCGCCCGGCCTTCCAACCAGACGGGGACGACCCTTGCAGGACGCCCGCGGAGCCAGTACGGCAGACTCAGGCTACATCCGCCGGTGGCATCACCAGGATAACTCAGGCCCCAGGGAAACCTCAAAGGGCCTCTGCCGCTAAAACGACAGGAAGGGTATGCTCCCTTCAGGCTAGTCACCGGAAGCCAAATGGCTTGCTACCTTCAGAAACGGTCTTGCAGAACTAGTCCAGCAAGCCCGCCTCCTTCAGGGGGAGGGTGCGGTGACTACAGATGTTTTCATAAAAATTTACGGCGCTGGAACCCACGGCTTTGTGCCGTGGAAGGACGCACCGTTAAGCCACCTCCCTAAATTGCGTTGGGAGCTAATCTCCAACATGTCGCAGCAGCCTCAGTTATGGAGCGCCTGAGCTGGATTACAAGCAAAAATCCAGGCGGCTCCGGGGCCTCTCTACCTCTGCGCAGAATGGGTGCAACTGGAAGCCGCACCCCGGTAGCATACCCCGGAACGCTTTAGTCAGCTTAGCAGTATATAACGGCAGTTTTCCTTCAGCCGGGCAAGTATTCTGCCAACTTTCCCCCGACGGGTAGGCGGCCATTCCTACCTCGCCTGCGCGTCTACTCTTCCGCCAACCGCCTGGAATATTTAAGATTTTAGTTTTTATCAGGCGCCCAGGTCCAGATTCTCTCGCTGTTGCAGAGCAACTTACCGCCGGCCCGAATGGGAAGAGGCCGTTCGACCGCAAGGTCGTGGTCCTCAATATTGAGGTTCAGTTCCGCAGCCAGGGCTTCGGCAATTTTGACCGCTGACTCTTCAGTTCCCCGGACTATCCAGGTAGACGCCAGCAATCCTTTTTCGATAAGCGCGATAACAAAAGCGTCTCCGTACATGCTGAGGCCCCTTAAAGCATCCCTTTTGGCTATTTGGCAAATATCTTCGAGTTCTTTGTATATTGTTTCTGGTGCCAGATCGTTGAAGAAGCTGTTCCAAACTTTAAACCCGTCCCTATATACGACGAACGGGATACTAATCTGCTCATTATTATGACTCATAGCAATAGCGATTATATAGCTGCGATCTTCATAACTGGGTTCAATATAAAGCCCTATAATAGTGTTTGTTTCTTTTTCAACCTGGTCCATAAGCGGGCGGTAAAAACAGTAAAGTTTATCGTATATACCAGACTTTACATCCTCATCGTTATAAAATGCACCATCCAGGTGGGTAGAAGTGTGAGGATTCATTATATAGTCAAGACAATAAGCTGTAAATGCCCTGCGTAATTCATCGGGAACAGCAAGCGCTTCTGCAAGTTTTACACATGCACCTACATCATCTTTGAACAGCCATTCTTCCTCAATTTCATATGAATTGCTACGGAGATATTCAAGCTGCCTTAAAAACAGTAAACGACCGTTAAGCATTGAACACACCTCTTTCTCAAGAAATCAAAAAGCGCAAAGGGGGCCGCCGCCCCCTCCTGTTTCGACAAAACCCCTTTTACTTTTCCGGAACAGGTTAAGCGGGAAAGTCCCACTGGGAAAGATCGGCAATGTACCTGCCACACGCGGGGCAAAGAAAAAGCTCAACATATCCTTCGGCCTCATAGCAGCCACAGCTGTCAAAATAGTTGCCGTACTCCAAGAAAAAATGGCGACCTGTATCCTTAACGCCGGCATGACCACAGTAAGGGCAACAAGCTACCATCATAGATCCCCCTTGTCATATTCGCAATCATCTTCCCACCAGGGACAAGGTTCGTCACTTATTTCCCACGGAACAATAGAACGCACAATTCAGACACTTAGAATATGGGTAGTAAGGCATTATTAACACCTCCCTCAGGAGTCTATTTAGGATGCGGGAAGCTCCAACTGTTCGCACCTGGTTCTACTGTCACATACAAAGTGGACATCGACCATGATGTTCGCAACTCTGTACCTGCGCAGACATATCAATTCCACTTTCCCAGGCCTGATTGTCATACTGGCCGCTAACCGCCTGCGTTATATATTCTAATGCTTCGTTCGGAGTGCACCAGGTAAATGTGATACTCTCTACCTGTTTTCCATCCGACTCGCGAATAACCGCATACTCCTGGGCGGCATCTTCAGAAGTGGAATCGTTTAGAAACAAATAGCCATTACAACGGAAGCCCGTGCACAGCGTCCAGGTGTTTGAAGTAAGCTCATTAGCAAGGGTAGCGTGATCGCGGTCGACAACGCTCCAGCGTCTGTTTTTATGAAGCAAAACAAACCTCTCCTTTCTAAATTAGTAACCCATCTGCGGTATTAGAATCCCAATCTGTTTACATTGCTCTATTTCCCATTGATGCAGGTCCATATATCTTATTTCCTTCGCTGTTATCATACAGACCCAGCCGCAGACATAGCGCAGCTTTTCGTGGCCTACTTCAAAAACTGTTAGATTATCATAACCACCGATGGCAAACCTCTTAATGCCGTCGTCGCCGATTTGTTCCCAGATATCTACATCACCTAGTATACAATCAACAACCCTCCTGAACTCTTCTTCGTCCTTGACTCTGAAGTAGCTTGTTCTTGATATGCACAGATAATAGCCATCAATTTTTCCTCCTTTTGATAAAACATTTACGCCTGCTGGTTTGACTTCGATTCCCGACAGGCGTACTTCTTCTTCAGCGCCTTTTTGTTGGGCACTACCTGGGTTTGCGGCTTCCTCTGCCAGATCAGGCGCGGAAGGTGCATCGCAAATCACCCCTTTACTTCACCTCTTGAAGCTTAATGTCCATTAAATGTACTTTCTGAACACAGCATAGTCCGCATACGGTACCACGGTCCAGCCTTCAATCTTCACCGCCTGGCAGTAGTCCGCGGAATAATAGGTGAAACTGTCTTCCTGCACCGTCCCGTTGCAGAAGAAGTCACTAAAGTAATTGTGCACCACCTCTTCGGCAGGCACATCTCCGGTGAACGGGATTAGCTTAGAACATGCGAATTCCGCCTCACCGCTTATGCCGGTGTACCTGACGAGAATGGCACCAGGCTTTGTATGCTCTTCTGAGGACAGGTGCGGCAGAACGTCTGCCCATGTCCAGCCCTTGGGAAGTTCTACTACCAGTTCTTCCAAAGGTACGTCTAAAACCCGAGCAATATTTGAGGCAATTTCGCTGCATAACAGAGGATCTTTGCAACTGTCAACAGCTATAAGATGTCCATTCATAGCTACAGCCTAGCCTTCAATATTCTCGTAAACGGGCAGATTCCTATTTTTTACCTCTATATTGGTAATCTTCACTGTGCAATCACTCCTTTTCAAATGTAAACAGTATGAAGCAATTCCTTTGAGGCAATTCGCGCCAGATTCCCCCAGCTTCTCATTGACTGCCTGCTCTGACTGGAGAAACCTCTTTGCATCTTCTCCTTTAATAACAGGAGTAGTTCTCATATTTACCGGCATAACTTCATCCCTTCTAATCTTTCCATATTAATAATCTTAATAATCCATCTGCGGCACTGGCAGACCAAGTTGTTCACATTTCTCTATCGCCCACTGGTGCAGATCCATATACTGTATATCCTTCGGTGTTATCATACAGACCCAGCCGCAGACATAGCGCAGCTTTTCGTGGCCTACTTCAAAAATAAAGGCAACTTCATCTTCCGGCAGGCAGAGCTGGATGGCTTCCGCGGTCTCCGTTATGCCGCTGAACCTGTTACGGTAATCATTGTACTCACAAGTCTTGCAGCGCCTGGAATCTTCAGAGCTAGAACAGGAATCGCAGGCATAGCTGAACGCCGTCATATAGTCGTAGCCGGCGATGGCGAATCTCTTGACGCCATCGGTCCCAACCTGCTCCCAAATATCTACATCGCCAAGAATACTGCTGGCGACCTTCCTGAACTCTTCTTCGTCCCAGACTCTAAAATAGCTTGTTTTCGATACACACAAATAATCAGCCATCAATTTTTCCTCCTTTTACAAAAATATTCACGCCTGCCGGTTTGACTTAGATTTCCGACAGGCGTACTTCTTCTTCAGCGCCTTTTTGTTGGGCACTACCTGGGTTTGCGGCTTCCTCTGCCAGATCAGGCGCGGAAGGTGCATCGCAAATCACCCCTTTACTTCACTAACTTTAGCATGGCAAAAATTGCAGCAAGTTGTCCGACCCAGAATACAAACATCCACTTTAGCATTTCAGCCTTTGTTTCAGAGATACTTTTTTCTAAATCGAACTTTACTTCCACCAACTGTCTCTCGAATCTTTCAGCAATTACTTCAGAAACATTTTCCTTATTGGCTCGTGAATTTGCATTGAGAATTTCGACAAACTCTTTGGCTCCATCTTCGCCAAGCTTTTGCCTTAAAATTTCCGGCAGCAAGACGATATTTATGGAGCTCACCGCCCTTTCCACCTCCATTTTATCGTTTTTCCACAGGCGACTCAACTTCCCATTTCTTCTAAAATGGTTACTAATTCATCTTTACTCATGGCTAAAATCGGGACAGCCTCTTCACCCCTAGACTTACATACCCTGGCAATGGCTTCTTCTGATGTACGGGTACGGAAGACTATGTCTACAAAACTATCGCCATAGGTGTAGTCGTAGTATCCAAATACGGCAAAACAAGTACCTTCCGGCTCATCGAAATCCAATACTTCTTGATTACCTATGACGCGAGGATTGCCCGCGTCAATCGCCGCCCTGATTATGGCAGCGTGATCGTCAGGGTTGACACCATCCGGCACCGGCAGGTGTCGCACGTCAAAAGCGTCGTCACCTCCATCGCTACAGTAAATGCTGTTGCCATACCAATATGTTCGCCTGTCACCAAACACATCATTGCGATAGACGTGGTAAATGTTCACCCCGCGGTACCGGAGGAACACCTCCGGCTCGACCCATTTCACAGGCATTTTCAGCACCCTCCTTTTGATACTGGGTTTTTGTTTGTTGTTTTGAGCAAACCACCCTCTCGTTAAAAATAATAAGAGGCCCATAAAAGGTCCCGTTAACTCGGTTGAAGTGCTTTCACTATTCCAAAATGAAAGCCAGTTTACACAACGAAGTTGTTTCCTGGGTAAACAGAGATAGGGTAATTAACTGCTTTTTCGACCATCTCGAAGAACAGTTTTCCATCCTCATCAGTGGTGTGCCAACCGTTATCTGCGCCGGGCCATCCTGCAATTATACCGCAATTGTTATTTATTACTGTTTCTTTAGGTGCATAAAAATAAAATCCCAGTTCGTATTTGAAAAACTCTACTTGAACCCAAAAGCGTTTATCAATCGAACCAAAAGTAAAAAGGTAAGATTTATACATATTACTAAAATCGATGTTTTCGGGTCCTAAAAGATACAGAATTCTATATAACGCTTTTGGTGTGTCTGGTGCCTTGATACTTCCGCATTGACAAAAATTGTCCCCTTTCGCAGGCATACCTATAAAACAACATTGCTTAAATAGATCTTTTTCATCAAAACAATATGTTCTATAATGTTTTTCCCAATCATAATTTCTACTTGCAAATATTTCTATTAATTTTTGTAGCTTTTCGCGAAAAGTTACGAGTTCTTTTCCCATATAAATCATCCGCTCCTCGCGTAACATTTCTTCAACACCCCTTCTTAGAACAGCGTAAGCTGTACGGTTTCCTGAGCATCCACTTCTCGCTTCTTAATTTTACTGGCATCAGACTTTTTCTCTGGAACAGCTACGAGTCGCTTTTTGTTCCTGCCTGCCAGCACGTCGAGGTCGATCTTCCTGATCCCGAGTTCAGCCAGCTTCTTCCGCCCACTTTCCGCGTCAACTTCCAGCTTCAAGCTGTCAAAATCGACTTCAACCGGGCATTCGCAGTTGATCTTCGCCAGCTTGTATGACAGCAGCATCAAACTGCGCCCTTCTGTCAACACCTTCCCTGTCTTTCCGGGAATGTTTTCTGGAGCCAGATTAATTACTCTGTACTGCTTAACCAGCTCAAGCGCTGTCTTTTCACCTATGCCCGGCACGCCGGGAATATTGTCGGACTTGTCGCCAGCTAGAGCCTTAAAGTGAACCACCTGCCACGGCTCAATACCGTACTCGTCTCGAACGGCCTGCATATCTATTTCAGCATGTCCGCCGTTTTTGTACAGTATTAATCTGGTACGCGGATCAACTAACTGCACGCAGTCCCTGTCGCCCGTAGCTATCCTGGTGAGAAAACCGGCGGCTTTCGACGCAATGGTTCCCAGCAGATCGTCCGCTTCATACTCCGGATACTCGAAATACGGAATATTGAGGGCTGACAACACTTCCCTGATAAGGGGAAATTGCCTTGCCAGAGCCTGCGGCGCTGGCTTGCGGTTTGCTTTGTACTGCGGATACAGATTGTGCCGGAACGTCTGTTTTGAGACATCAAAACAAACTGCCAGGTGCGTCGGGGAAAACTCTCCGACGAGCTTTTCCAGCGTTTTCAGCATGCCATACACAGCGTTTGTCGGCAACCCGGCGGGGCTGGACATAAAGGGTAGGGCATGTAAGCACCTGTGAAGAAGCGAATTGCCGTCTACCAGCAAAAGTTCTCCGCGCTTCAGATAGTTAATCCCTTTAGACAGATTTTTTTCTGTGGTGCAAATACAGTTTTCAAGCGTTGCCCTAATTCACCTTTCTTTCTTCTCTGGTTTTAACAGCCTTTCTGGTCCTGGCAAATAATTTAGGTTGTCTGTCAGACAAGTGTTTTCTGTATTCCTGGGTAAGATCGAAAAGCCAGCAATTTCCGTTTGGTTGTGCTTGGATCTTGTGATCCTCAAGCAGAATTTTAAGCCGCTGAATAATGGTTTGGGCATCTAATCCGGTCCATATTGCCAAAAAACAGATGCAAGTTGGACCACTTTGTTCTTCGAAAAAATCATCAACTAGAAACTTGTCCATATCACCACTCCCTTTTAGATTAATATTTAAAAACTCCAGCTTCATAAAGCCAGAGTTTCGTTCACTCTTGCAAATACTGCCGATATATTCAGCAGTACTGGTTCACTGATATTGAAAAATCAAAAAGCATTATTCTGTCAAAAGCCGCTTCAGCCGCCTTTTCAGGCGCCCGCCCGGCACCACGGGGAGGTACGGCTTTAGGCCGGGCGTGAAAGAGGCAGGACTAGCCCGCCTTAACTTCTTCTTTTTAATCGTGCCAGGTTACCGTGCCCGGAGGCACCCATTTGAGCAGTGCTCCACGTGCTTCGGCAAGTTTTCTTAGCTGCACGAGAATACCCGTTCTGTTGGATGCAACAATGCCGCCGTTCGATTCGTCTAAAACAAATTGCCCGATATTAACAGAATACAGTCCATTTACTTTGTTAACTGAATAACTGGTTTTGCAAAGCGCTGAAAGTGTATTAACGGGCAGATAAGTTCTTCCATTAATGATTACCCCATGGTAAACACTCCCGGCTACAGATACGGACACAGGCTGTTCTACCGGCTCAATACTGCGGAACACCGCCCACAGGACATAGCTGCTGCCAACCGTTTCCATTGCGGTGCTTATTTCCAACGGCGTACCGGCCGTGTTTATAAACCGGAAATCGTACATGCCCCACTGCACGGCTGCGTCCATCCCTTCGGGAACATAGTCCACCGGCGGCGTGTGCGTGTATCTTTCCGTAACAGCCAATCCAGCCTTCAAAGCGGCTTGATAAAGCACGGTCGACGTGCGGCAGATGCCGCCACCCAAATCAGGCATGCCGGCTGAGTTGTGGCCTACGATAAAACCGCGTTCCTCCGTCCGGGGACCAACCACGTCATTGAAAGAAAATTCTTCTCCGGGTTGGACGACCGTTTCGTTGATGTAGCTGGCTGCTATCGAGGCGTTGTAATTGTTAGCTTCGTCTTTTCCTGCAGGCAATTCCAAACAGGCGGCAGATATGACTGACGCGCTGGACGGTGGAACAACCGTGAAAAAAACTGCGAATACCGCTAGAGGCATCGCAAACAATACGAGTTTTTTCATAGACATCCCCCTCTCGCTTAAGAAATTAAAGAGGCCCGGCATTTGGTCGCCGGACCTCTCGTTCATTTTGGCTGCAATGTTAAATTAAAGATAGAAATTGCCGATAAATGTACAATAACTCATCGGCATTTAGCGAACCTATTTTCTTTGCATATTTTACATTGATCGCGTAAGGTTTCGACAACCATATTTTTGACCGTTTCTTTAACCCGGCCTTTTCCCAATTAACTATTTGGTACTCGTTTTCCCTGGCAAGTTCCTTTGACGAGATACCTAGAACAATGACAAGACCGGCGTCTTGCAGTTTTTCTCTGCTAATCACGACCGCCGGTCTTATTTTTGAACCTATATCTTTGTCTGCCCACGGGATAGGGACGAGCACGACGTCACCGAAGCTGACGGTACATTTCTTCATACAACTCGTCAACTTCCTTGTCGTCCCAGTCATCCCATATCGTTTCCTCGTAACATGAGACTTTTTTGCCATTTTCTTCAAATATAAGCTTGTTAATTTTCTCAGTGGTATTATCGTTAATCATTATAATCACTCCAACCCCATTATAGCACCACCTCTTGGTTTTGAAAATTTTTTACGCTAACACTTCGCAAACCCACAGGCCAAGCAGACCATGCACCCTTCTGCCCTTGCCAGCGACTGTCCGCATTCCGGGCAGACAGCAGGGCTGACAGCGCCAGGTCTTGGCGTGGAAGTATTGCTGTTCAACTCCTTAAGTACTTCCTCCAGTTTGTGCGCTATGGCCGAAGCGCACGACTTCCCGGGCGACAACTTCTTACCTTTGCTCCTGGCCGCTATATACGACGGGCAGGAATGAGTGCTGACCAGTTGCTCAATCACCTGGTCAACCGGTATCCCACCTCGTATGGCAAGGCTGATCAACCTAGACGTGGCTTCGGTGTAAATCAGACACCCGCCGTCTGAACCGGTGGTGATAAACGTCTCTAAGATTTCTCCGCTCCCCGGCTGGTAGTTGACGGTCAAATAAATCTTGCCGCAGCCGCTGTCCAACCTGTGGGTTACACCGTGGGCGCTCCTGGGACGCGGCAGGATCTCACCCCGGCGAAGAGCCGATTTTTCGCCTTCTTCCTCTTTCCGGCCCACCGTAACCGTGCCTTTTTTGCAGCCGTCGCGGAAAACGGTAATGCCCTTGAGGTTAAGGCTCCAGGCCATGCGGTAGCACCTGTCGATATCATCAACGGAAGCGCTTTCCGGCAGGTTGATTGTTTTGCTCACGGCGTTGTCGACATATTTCTGAACCTCAGCCTGTATCAGGATATGGCCCTCCGGGCTGATATCCTGGGCGCCCTTGAACACCCGCGCTATTTCTCCCGGCACCCCGCGGACATTCTGGCAGGAGCCCCGCCTGGCAACCTCCGACAGCACTTCTTCCGGGATACCGTACTTTTTGCAAGCATCCAGGAACAGCGGAGAAAACACCTCGAATTCACCGGCCACGTTGGTCGCCTTCTTGTATGCAACTGCAAAGATGGGTTCGACGCCGTAACCTTCGCAGCCTGCCAGGGTGGTCACCGATCCAGTGGGAGCGATTGTTATACAAGCAGCATTGCGCCGCTTTTCCGCAGGATGAAAAACGCTGCGTTCCCACAGGGGAAAGCAACCTTTTTCTTCGGCCAGCTCTCGGGAAGCCGCGTGAGCAGCCTCCTGCATGAGCTTTGTTATTTCAGCGGCAAAGCTTCTGCCTTCTTCCGAATCGTAGGGAAGGCCGGCTTTGATTAAAACGTCGGCCAGCCCCGTAAATCCCAGTCCAATCTTCCTGGCAGCCCGCGTGGCCTCCGCAATCATGGGAAGCGGGTACTCGGCGACGTCGATGAGGTTATCCAAAAACCTCACCGCCACTGATACAGTCTCTCCCAGTAGGCTGCGGTTTAGCGAGCCGTCTTTCGCTAACATTTTCACCAGGTTGACACTCCCCAGAAGGCAGGACTCGCCGGGACTCAGCGGCTGTTCGCCGCAGGGATTGGTCGCGTTGATTGTATTGCCCGGAACGGGGTTGCTTTCCTGCAGCCTGTCGAGGAATATAATCCCCGGATCGCCACAGGCGTGCGCCGCTTTTACAATCATGTCCCACAATTCTTTTGCCTGCATTACCTTATGCACTCTGCCGCCAAACACCAGCGGCCATTCCCTGTCGTTCTCCAGGGCTTCCATAAAGACATCCGTAACCCCAACGGAAAGGTTGAAGTTGGTAATCCCCCCGTCCAGCTTCGCCTTGATGAAGTCTTCTATCTCAGGATGGTCGATGTTTAAGATGCCCATCGACGCTCCGCGCCTTACGCCGCCCTGCATGACCATATTAGAAGAGGCATCGTAGAGCTTGAGCAACTCCACCACCCCGGAAGCCCGTCCTTTGGTGGTGTTTACCAGGGAGCCTCTGGGCCTTATAGGGCTGAAGTTGTACCCCACTCCGCCGCCTGATTTGAATACCAACGCAGTGTGCTTGAGCGTCTCATACATGGACTCCAGGGAATCTTCCACGGACAGCACGAAGCAGGCCGCCGGCTGCCAGGGGCGGTCGGGTTTACCGACATTTGCCCAAATAGGAGTGGACGGTATAAACAACAGGTTGCCAATTATGTCGGCAAATATTTCTTCCCAATAATTTTGGTTTTCTTTTTCAGCTGAGGCTACCGCTTTAGCCAATCTGTAAACTGCCTGCTCGAAAGTTTCAATCACTTTTCCGTTTTCATCCCGAGCCGCGTAGCGGGCTTCGAATACTTTTTGGCCTGCAAGAGAAAGCTCTAACATACAACAAACACCTCTTTTTTCGAGTTAAAATCCTGCGACAACCAGGTGAACTGCCAAGTACAAGACAAACGCAACGAAAATGTACGGACAGCATTTTGTCATGGCAACGTCGATTTTTTGGAAGAGTATTAACTCTGAATTTCTGCTGTCAATATCTACAGTTTCGACAGGTTTCATCGTTTTACCTCCGGGGTGCACCCCTCCGGGGCGCTTTCGTCCCCGGAGGCCTGCACCCCCCTTTGGTTTTTTAGAATTATTTTGCTTTACGAGGCTTTTTGCGCTTCTTTTTTAGCAACATCTCTATCTTTTCTCGGCAACACCAAGCTGATAACAGAGCCGTCAGCGGTCATTAACATTATAGGATTGAGAGGGCCGACGAACCCAATCTGCACCTTCTTGCCGCCAGCCGCAGTGTTTTTGACTGCTTCAATAAGATATCTCGCACTGAAACATATCCTCATTTCATTACCGCAAACTTCGGCGTTGACTGTTTCATGCATTTTACAGCTTTCTCCTTGAAGAGATACTTCGATGAAATTATTTCTAAGATGCAGCATGACCGACTCATTGTTTATGGCCAACGTTTTTGCCCTTTCCAGGGTGTCTAAAAGAACAACCGGGTCTATTTCGACTGTCGTGATAAAATCTTTCGGCAGGACGGCTCTATAATTAGGAAACAATCCTTCGATGATGCGCGATACCACAGTCGTATTCCCGGATACGAAGCCTATCTGGTTACTGCCCATGACCACAGCCAGGTCGTCTTTTTTGTCCCTGTACAGTTTTACGATTTCTTCGACTGTCTTTTTAGGCACTATCACCGTTTTTTGCTGCGATACGCCTTCCAAAGCCAGCCTGCCTATTGAAAGACGGTGCGTGTCAGTGGCGGCCAGGACCAATTCCCCGTTTCCCACTTCAAAATTGACACCGCAAATCTGCGGTCTTGAATCTTTGTCGCTTGCAGCATATACCGTTCTGAACAGCATGTCGCAGAAATTTTTCGCGTTAACGACGAACTTCAGCTCTTCTTCCTGGACAGACAGTATTTCGGGATACTCGTCGGCAGGAAATACGCATATGTCTGCTTCAACCTTGCCGCTCTTTATCGTGAGCATCGCGCTGTCGGTGTCAGCGATGACGATGTCTTCGGCCAGTTTTTCTATAAAACCGATTGTTGTAACAGCAGGCAGCACCGCAGTGCCGGGTTCATCCACTTCGGCAGGGATTGTACAGGTTATTACTATTTCCAAATCAGTACCCGCAACGCTCAGCACGCCTTCTTCTAACGCTTCAAACTTCATGCCGGTAAGGATAGGCAGCGGACTTTTCGTCGATATTGCCCTGAAAGCACCTCTCAACGCCGGCAGTATTTCGCTTTTCTTGACTTTGACTTTCATTGATGCGGGACGGGACCGCCCTTTTCCTCCTTTCGTTTTTTAAATGCGGAAGGCAGGTTTTTAACCTGCCTCCCTAAAACTAACTGATTTTAGACAGCAAACAGCACAAGCTGTTCAGCGCCTTCCGGCAAAATGTTCTTCCTCCGCTTCCGCCTGGTTCGTTTAGGCATGAGAAGCAGCAGATCGGCGTATGTCGGCTTTTTAACAGCCTCTGCCGGTTTGGTTTCTTCTTCAATTTCTACTGTTTCCTCAATACCGCACAGGCGCAGCGTTCCATCCGCCAGTTCCTCCTGCGCTTTCCTTAAAACGGCCTGGAACTCTTCCTCGCCGTACATTTCCACGTCCTCCAGGTCTTTTTCCGCCAGATGCGTCCACTTGAGCCCGATGTCTTCAGTGGAAATACACTGAGCTATGTCAGCTGCCAGAGACATCCTGCTGTCCTTGACAAATTTCCACATTTCGCTTTTGTCCAGCCTGCCTTCGGTCATCAGAGCGTGCGCCCTCTTTTCCAGACAGGTCTGGAATTGTGCCATCTGCTGGGTGCCGTCGGCCACCAGGTAGTAGATGCGGCACTCTCTCGTTTGCCCCACACGCCACGCGCGGCGGGATGCTTGTCGAACTGAGTTGATGTCGTATGAAAGCTGGTGGAATATTATGGTGGGCCAGTGCAGCAGGTCGAGGCCGGTCTCCACCAAAGCCATGTTGCAAACAATGACTTTTGTCCCTTTCCTGGCCTGTTCGGCCAGCCAGACCACCCTTTCGTCGGGAGACACATTGCTTTCCAGCACAGCAACGCTGTCAATACCGTTTCTTTTGAGCACGTCCCGCACGCGATGGTGGACGGCGTAATAAGACGTGTAGTGGCAGTAGATCACGCAGCCCCGGTCGTCCGCAAGGTTTTCCCGCACGATTTCAACCAGCTTTTCTTCTTTAGCGCTCGTAAACTCTTCGCCGAGGCCGGGATAACAGACGATAGATTTGCCTACCTGCACCTCGATTTCCATGTCAGGCCGGTCAACCGCGTTTATGGTGCTCGGTATGAATTTTGCGAACGCCGCTTTGTTGCCGGCCATGTAGGAGTCCCGGCAGACTTTGTACAAGTCATCGTGAAACTCCTCGTACAGCTCTGCGTGCCAGTCGTCGAGTTGGACAATTACCGGTTTTTCAACCAGCTTGACCAGCGGCAACCCGAGATCGTTCAGTTCCAGGAACACCGTCTGGTGGAGCAGGTGGTTCGCCGCCAGCTCAGGCGATATGCCGGGCTTTTCCACAGGCTGCGCTTCTTGGTAGCGCTTGCGACGGGTATGCGAGCCGTCGTCGGTCTCGGTTATGCGGGTCGCTTTCTCAAGCACCCCGTACCGCCCGGCCCAGGCAACAGCCCCAGTTTTCGCGTCAAAACCGTCCTGAATAAGCGCCCCGGGATTAGTCCGCCAGAGAACCTCTTTTATACTTGTGGACATCCCGGTAACCAGGGTACCCGTGAGACAGAGGTTCTTCTTCGCGGCCCTGACGAGCGTGGCAAAGGCGAACCCGCGCCCGGAGTTCTCGGAACGGGTCTGGTGGACTTCGTCACTGATGTAAAGCGCAAAATGCTTCTTCAGCTTTTTGAGAACGAGGGCCGCGTACCAACGCGGGGCCTGGTTCGTTTCGCCCCTGCTCTTCAGCGCCGGGCGCACCAGAACAGCACCGCAGTGAGGGCACTTTTTGTGTTTCACTTTTTGTTTCCATTTTATAAAAGCGCCTGGCTTCTGGTAGCCGCTCAGGTTAAACGCGTCCGGCCTGTATGGGCTTTCTATAAAGTCGTTCCACGCCAGCGGGAGCGTAACCTTGTCAACCTGCTTGGTCAGCAGTTTCCCGCAGTCGGGGCAGTGCCAGCCCATCTGGCCTTCTCCGACTTTCACTCTCTTCCAGAGAGCTGCTCCGCGCCAGGAGGCAGGCCCAAGTTTCGCCCGGTCTATCGACATCACGACGAACTCCAGCTCCTCTGGTCGGCAGCCGCCCCGCACCCTGTTAAGGTACTGGGCCGCCGTAACCACTTCCCACCGGCCGCCTTTCTTTTTGTACCGGCTGGCGTCCTCCGCCGAGCTTATCTGGACGACCTTCGCTTCCGGCAGGGTAGCCCCGATCTCGTACTCGCACCACTTCGGAACAACCATGCCCGGCGCCGTGAGTAGCACGCTCATGGGTTTTTTGCCGCCTTCGTGGTATAGCACATTTGCGACGCCAGTGGAAATGATCGACTTGCCCGTACCCATTTCGCCGCATAGAACAGCGGTGTTCTTTTCTTTAAGCAGGTTCGCAAGTGCCTGAACGGCATGGGCCTGGGCAGGGAACGGTATCCTTTCCATAACAACGGCAGGGTGCAGTTTTTTAACTTTTTGCGGGTCATAGAGAGGCTTAACCTGGTTTACCTGTTCGGCAAACACCCGAGCATTTGCCTTGAGATATTCCTGAAGGTTTTGCCCCTCAATATATTTCCCCTGAACGAATGTTTTGGGTATTTTCAGCTGCCCGGAACGAAGAGCATTGGACACCACCGCATCGACTTTTTCGGGAGTTAGAACGAAATCGTGGCGGTTTATGCCTACTCTTACCGCTCTTAGCGAGTAATGCCAGAGCGACGGATCGCTTACAACGGCAAGGCTTTCGATGTAAAACAACTCGTGGTACTTGTTTACAAACTCCCACGGCAGGTCGAAATGTTTTGCAAGGTATTCTCCGGTAAGCTTTCTGATGTCGCTGCCGTCCCAGCTTATCACCACCACTTGACCGCCGTTTTCGCCGTTTTCTTTGACGTCAAAAAACAGCGACGTTTTTGGCACTGCTAGGACGTGAACCAGCCGGTTTACCCTTTTTTCAAAGTGCCGCATGGCTCCCATCGGCACATACTCTCTCTGTATGCCATTCCCGTCTATCACCGTTACCCGCCTTGAGCTGCATAGCGCGGCATCAACAGCCCAAGCCGCGCTCGGAAAACCGATGAAACTCGCGCCATACAAATAAGTATGTCTCGTGTCGGTGAGCAAAAAATGAAGAGCGCATTCGAATTTGCGCCCTTCACCATTAGTTAAAATTTTATACATCTTTTCTACCTCCAGATTGCCGGACTAAACCGTTTTTATCTGGCAGCTTTTCTTTCAGCAAAAAACTCGTCCACGACCTGTTTCGCAAACTCCGCGACCTCTATCCTTGAGTCGCTCCCTTTATATATGGGGTCGATGTCGTAGAGCCGGCAGAGTTTGTTAACGAGCTTGACAGAAACTATTAAGGAATCGTGGGCAATTTTTCTACTCTTGTCCAGGTTGACTAGATGCTCGCGGTATGCATCCGGTTCCAAGATGAACCTAGATACAGCAATCGCATTTTCCATGTTGACCACGGCGTCCACGTATTTCGAACAATCCTGCACGAACCCCTGAACAATTTCTATGTCTTCTGCGGCATCTTTCTCTTCCATTTTTTCTACAAGCCTGCTTATTTCTTTTTTGATCTTGATCATTTCAATACACTCCTGTTTTTCTTCGAATTATACAACAAGTTACTCTTTTTGCCTATTCCAAAACGTGAATTCCATTTCTGTCAAAAAGGCGCACGATGGACTTGCTTTCAGTCCTTTCGATACTTTTAATACTCGAACCATCTTCTGAGGGGATTTCTTGGGTATTCTTCACCCTCTTGGTTGAACCGACCAGTATGTGATCACCCATATTCCCGCCGACTGCTCCTGCGGCAATGGCAACCGCGATGTGCGTGCTCTTAAGCGGCATTACCGGTGACTTCATAATCGCCCTCGGCATCGGTTTGTATTTAGCCGCCATTTCCCACACCGGCGACGCAGCCAGGGCTTGAGCCACTTCCTCTTCCGTCAGGACATTGAGCAGGAATGTCTGCACGTCCCTCTCGGAAACAGGAACATGAAAGGTCCTGCCGTCGTCCACGTCCAGCGGGGGCAGGTCTGCCAGAGAAAGCTCCTTAAGCCTGTTGCCTTCCGGCGTCGGGTCGGGGTTCTTCTTCTCGCGCCGTTTTGCAAACACCACCACCTGGCGGAATGCCTGGTATTCATCATCTGTAAAACGGTAGACATGGATGTTTTCGAACCTGAGCGCGAGCAGCATAGCCGCGTTCCTCAACACTTTCTGCGGAATGCAGTACCCGAGGAGGCCGCTTGGCTGCAATTTCCCCGACACTGGGTCGGTGAGATCACGCAAGAAAGTGACTTCTGCGCGCTCAATACCGCGGTCGGTGTACGGCGGGTTCAGCCACATGAAGCTCATGCTGTGCGGTGTGACCCGTGCATCTTCGTAAGGCGACTGTAGCACGCGGTCGAGCTTGCCCCTGCATTTTTCGGCCCGCTCCTTTTCCAGCTCGATGCCGTAGCTCGTCACTGCGGCGCCCTGGCCGGACAGGAACCGGGCAAAACTGTGCAGGGCATCGCCTTCGCCGGCGCAGGGGTCGAAGATGTTGACCTTCGCTCCGGCTTCGACGCGCAAACGCTGCGTTATCAGGAGCACTTGGGACGGAGGCGTGGGATAGTAGCCGGCTTTTGCTTCGGATGCTATGCGGGCCACTTACCTCACCTCGCCCGACTTTACTTTACTCAAAGGCACGGGTTTCCAATAAAGATCGCGCTCGATCTTTAACCCGAACGGGCCCCGGATAGATTCTAACTCGTCCAGGCTGAAGTAGCCTAGTTCGTCTTCAAAACCAGTTACATACCCGAAGAACAGGCGTTCTTTAGGATCATATTCCAGCACATACCACGTCCAAAAAGACCAGGGAGTGAAGAATTTGGCTACTACTATTGGGTCACCCTGATCTTTTGTGGAATACGGTGGGGGAATTTGTTTTTCAATAACTTTTGTTAATAGCTTCATAAAAAAGTGCGGGTCTCCAGCCTGACCCGCACTGCATCACCTCCTAAAAGGGATTCTGCGGGCCTGCTGGCAGCCCTCTCTACTTAAACTACTTTGCTTTTTAGCAATTTATGTTTCCACGAATCTGGCCCCATGTCCACACAGGCGTTATACGGGCCGGGTATGAAAGTAGCTTCTTTCGCTAAACTGTCCGAACTATTCGGACAGTAAGGGTTCGTAACAGAAAGAAAGCCGTTCGATTTCCAGAACACTTTTGCTCCTTTAGGAAGAAGCTTCTCATACGAGGATAACGAATTGTACAGTTCTCGCTTTTTCCCAGCAACAAAAGCTGCCTGGTCGGCAACAACCGACAGGCTGTACAGGGTGAAATCTTTTTTATCCCGATTTTGGCGCAGGTGCGCGTCAATGGCTTTAGCTGCAGCCTTTTCGTACTTTGTCATCAAAATGAGGACAGGTTTTCCGGCAACCCGCCCCTTTTCACCTCCTTGCTTGAAGAAAGTAATTTTGAAGCGGGCCGGACCGCCTTGAAACTAAAAAGCAACCTGCTGAATATAAGGTTGCTTTTACCAGCAATTATTTTTGTTTTTTCTTAACTGCTCATTAGAATTCTTATTACCAGGATTAAAATACCGGTTTGCCCCGCAAGGAAAGCAAGCACTTTCCAAAAAAGCCGCGACTCGGCAGCGGCTATTTCTTTAACGATTTCTGTTTTAGTCTCAGAGATACGCCGCTCAATTCTTTCTGTTGCGGTCTCGCCGATATTGTCCTTTAAACTCCTTGCAGCTTGATTAATAAGATTAATCAGCTCTTTTGTGCCGTCTTCGCCCAACTTAGTCCGCAAGGCATCCGGAACGTAAAGGATTTCAGCCATTCCGCCCACTCTCCTTCACCTCCATGTTAACATAACCACTTGCCGGTCGGCAAGAAGCCTGGATTAACCGGCCTTTACCTTCTGGGCTTTTTATAAACGTTCAGCCTGATCTTAATTCCATCACAACCTGGCACATCAGCATTACCTTCGGTCGAAGCAATTATAATTGTCTTGCCTGATGACGACGGGCCGTATTCCTTGGTTAAATCTACCTTGACAGTCAGGATGTTGCCTTCTACACTCAGTTCCACGTTTTTCATTAGAAACCCTCCTTTTGTATTGCTGGATAACTAATTCACCTTTAGCCCATGTTTGGCAGCAATTGCCTTGCAAAGCTGAATCTCAGCCGCCTTTTCAGCTGCATCCAGCTCAGCGTAAATCTGCGGCGCCATCGCGGTTGCCAGATCGACCATATCGTTGTTGACATCGGCGTATTCCCCGCTTACCCAATGGTTCCAACTGGCAAATATCCTCGAATTCCGGTCGAAACGTTCCACAAACCTGCGGAAATCCCGGCCGCTGTACTCTGCCTTGAAACCGTGGATGCTGTAGTGCGCGATGAACCCACAGTGCAAGATCAGATGTTCGTATAAGTTTTTGTCCATTTTGTTGATGTCCCGCTCCCGGAGAACCCGGGCAAAACATTTGTATGCCTGCTCCTTCTGCTTGGCCGTGGAGAATTTTGTGTCTGAGTACTTCCTGCTTCCTTTAAAAATTGACCGGTTATCCCCATCTCTTTTTGCTTTTTCCAAAATATTTTTGGACGCAAAGCCCCGGCAGGCCCGCGTCCAGGATCACCTCCTGAATTTATTCTTTCGGGCCTCGCCGGCGGCCTATATCATCCCCTATTAGGGGTTGTTTTTTTGTAAAAAAACTCCCGCTATCGATCAGCCGGAGTTTGTTCGCTCTTCTATGCGCTGTCGGTCATGCCGGCAACGCCCTTTCCATGTTCCAAAAACACTAAGCTCTTAACAACGACGTTTTTATGGCCTGTCTCTGCCGTCCCGCAGGGGACGTCCGCCCGGCGCCAACGTGGAGGCGCAAGCCACGCCGGGCATGAAGGGCGGGCTAAACCCGCCGAGTTGCTTCATACTGTGTTCACGCGAAGGGATGAAAGGTAACCATTACCGCATCACGTACTTTTAACACCCCTTTCCTTTCTGTTGCGACAGAAGTCGAAGGCTTGAGCTTCGCTTTCTTTGGGGTCTTCCTCTAAAGGCCAGGCACTTTCCCCGGGATGGGTGCATTCGTTGCACCCATCATTATAAAGGCAACTCGTGATGTCATTTACACACCACCAGCCGTCGGGTGTTTTTTCGCGGTAACATTTGAGCATGCTCCCACCTCTTAAAAATTTTCTAAGTCTTGAATTGTAAAAAACAGATCGCTTGTTACAATTTCTTTCGTCCTAACATATCCAATCATAAGACGCAATTAAACTATTAAACAGCCTCCTGTTTCACAAAGACCCTCGGAACACGAACCAGCGGAGCTTGTGTTCCACCTTGCAACTCTTTCATCTCTTCCTCCGCAAACATCCGTACCTGCCGCGGTTTTAGCGGGATATACTCCTCGTTGGCAGCTTCTTCAATTTCTGCCATGCTCACGTCGCCCCGCACGGTGCGCGGCACGCGCCCGATAGAAAGTATCACCCGTGCCGCTTCGGAACGGATAGTCTGAATAACTTTGCGCACTTCCTCCGGATCACGATGCTCGGGAGCGGTTTCTACAATATCATTGATTTTTTTGAGCCAAACCTCTACTTCGGGGTCCGGCTTGATTATCAGGTTTCTGACTTTCTCAGTCAACCCCTTCAAGCTCTTTGTGTGCGCGCCGCTCAGACTGCCATTGAGCTTTATGGCCCTGTTCGCTTTGTCCACAGCATCGTAAATTATCCCGTGGACAGCCCCGGCCAGGTCGGCAAACACCTGCTCCATCCTGGGCAGATATTCCTCGCGTTTCTGAGCGATTGCTTCTTCAACGGCTCTTCTTTCCACCTGCAACCTAGCCAGCTCTATCTCCGCCCTTTCTTTCTCAATCTGGTTGCAAAGCACCATCTCCTGCCTGATCGCTTCCTCGCGCTCGCGGATCAGGCGGAGACGTACCTCCTGGTTGGAAAGGAACTCGGTTGTCTCTATGACTCCTACGTTGAGAGTCACATAGAAGCTACCGTAAATCTCTTTTTTGGAAGGGAAGTGGTTCATCGCGGACCGGACGAATTGCTCGGTTTCGTCATCCGAGGGGGAATAATAGGCGTTCTTTTTTATTAATCGATATACTTCCACTGCAAATTTCCGATACGACGCTTCGGTTTCCGCTGTAATGGCATCGTACCTGTCCAGGATTTCATCCCGGACAGCAAAATATTCTTCTTTGAGCTTTTCAATTTCTTCCTTCATCGGCTCAACGTTTTTAAAGGGAACAAAAGAGCCGGCCACTGTCGGCACGGCGTACTTTTCGTCCACTACCCTGCGGATTTTGCCTTCTAACTGGTCTAATCTTTTTAATATATCTGTTGGAAGTAAGAGCTTTCGGCCCAAAGAAAGATATCTTTTGACAAAATCCTTGTGAGCTTCGTTCTCGGGGTCAAGGCCCACATCTTCGGGCCGCAGCCTCGCAGTGAAACGACAGCGCCCAATGTGGACTTTATAGATGTATCCCTCTTGGGAGAGTTTGGTTGCGAGTACATCTTTTTGGATATATACGTTGTCAGCGCCGGTTTGGGCGGATATTTCCGATTTCCTGGCTTCCCATTCCTCCGGACAGCCGAATTCAGCGTTAAGACGCTCTAAAAACTCGTCCTTGTTTTGGCGAACAACTTCTTTTTCGGCCATATTAAAACCTCCTTATAAAATTAATGGTTCGCTATCCCCCTATGCCAGTTTTACTTTTGTCCTATTCACAATCAGGTACCACACGGGTTTAGCAACGTCCCTGTACGGAAGACTGATGCGGTAAATGCGGTCACAATTGCTGACAATTGCTTCGTGCCAGCCTACGGGTGTATGGATGGCATCTTAAGACAAAACCACCGTTGGCATTGCGGTAAATTTCGGTCTTGTTAATTTCGTCTACTTTTTCGAGCACCATACCAGTCACAAACACGGGGCGGCCAATGCCGCCCCATCCCTCCTTTGGAATGGAGCAGCCAGGCCGCCTCGTGATAAAAAAACTGGCTTTAAGTTGCCATTTTTCGGTTTGGCTATGCAGTTTAGTTATCTTTTAGGTCAGCAAAATTCCTTTTTGCAAAACTTCGTTGTGCAAGAACGTGCCTTCTACAGCCTGGTTGTATTCTTCCCTGGTGAAAACGTGAGGTTCCACTATCAAACCCGTACCCTCAAAAGCGTCCATTAAAAAAACTGTTTCTTGAACATAGTTTTTTCCAAATACTGGGGATATCACTGCAACATCAATGTCGCTGTACGGTTTAGGGGTTCCATTGGCGTAAGAACCAAACAAATATACACAGTCAATAGGTATTTTGTTGTTTATATAACTAATGGCTTCCTTTAATTTTCTGATGACTGTTTCCTTCGGTACAACCTCTCGTTTATTCTTTCTATTAACCATTTAAAATCACCTGTTTATGCAGTTGCACAAGCCAGTTCAAAATTAAACAGCGTTACTTCTTGGTTAACATTATCCTTGGCAGCAGATATTATTTTATCAACCCTGTTAAGCACTTCATCATCATAAAAAACAGCTTGGCATAATGGACACTCAAAAACCGGAATATTTGCAATTACCAATACCATATGCCCAATTTTATATTGTTCACAGGTCGTGGTTTCTACCAGCGAAGCTCCACATTCACACCTCATAATCAAACCTCCTTTTGCGTGTAATTCCATCGCTGTGAAATTGATCAAAGTCTACCCAATAAACGGTTACTACAGACGCCTTCGGTATATTATTTATTATACATACATGGACCGGAGTTTGTTTTCCAGGTGGAATACCAATATTCACAACAACTTTCTCTGGATAACCATAACTCCAAATAAAATCCACAAGCTGCATATTTCCTTCAGCCACTTGTTTGCGTATCCAAGTCCGATCAATTCCTCTGGCTTGCATCCTCTGTCTGGCATGTAGTTTCCAGAATATCTTACGCTCTTTGAATTTTGTTTGTATTTCATCCAACGTTTTTACCGGATCAAACAACGTTTCACCTGCTTCCATGATATTTTCTTTTTCTCGACCTGTCAAGGCACTATGGAATTGCCCCTTACTGTCCGCATGGCTGTTGCAGGCTTGCTTTCTTTCCGTCGCTCGTCCAGCATGTGCCTGTACGCCGGCGGCAGCAGGTCCTTGTCGTTACACTCCGCCAGCGCCAGCCTCACCTGCGCCTGAATGTCGCGGGTAGTCGGCACGTAAGCCTCCAGGGCGCGCGCCAGGTGCTCATCCGTAACCACTTTCGAACCGGCGTCTTCGGCTACTTCCAGGGCTTTCAGCACCAGGGCCTCGATTTCTGCACCAGTGTAGCCGTCGGTCTGCGCCGCTGCACCGGATAGATCTACCTGGTGAGCAATTCCGTACCTGTTGAACATTACCCGGAAGATATCCCGGCGCTCTTCCTCGTTCGGCGGCAGGACCGGTACTTTACGATCAAATCTGCCGGGACGCTTCAGGGCAGCGTCGAGAAGATCGGGCCGGTTGGTCAAGCCAATGAATACCACTCTTCCGCGGTGCTTTACATCCGACATATATTCCAACAACCGCTTAAACAAGCGGTTGGACACGCCGGAATCGCCTGAATTCTTGCGATTTAACCCAGCCTGGTCAATTTCGTCAACGATAACCAGGCAGGGTGCCAGCGCGTCCAGACATGTCAGCGCTTTTTCAAGCGCCCTCTCGCTGCTGCCCACCCACTTGTCGAATATTTTCGACAAGTTTAGGGCTGCGCAGTTGAGGCCGCTTTCCTTTGCCACACAGGTTGCTAACAAAGTTTTGCCAGTTCCTGGCGGGCCGGGGAGTAGGACGCCTAGCGGCACGCGCCGCAAGTTGCCCTGTTTGATCGGATTAATAATATTACGGTAAAAGAAATCCTTGACATGTTCCATGCCGCCAACGGTTTCGAACCCGCACTCGGGGTCTATCAGCTCCAACACTTCAGCAAACTCGGCGCGGACGATTTCGTCTTTGCGGGCTTTGATGAGGCCGGCATCGACCGTCCGGTTCTCCAGCCGGGCGCGAAGGACGATATCTTCAATGTGTACCCGCTTTAACCCTGCCGTCATGGCAGCGGCACGGTCAAAGTCGTCAACTGTGACATTGTGAGTGCAGGCAAGGGCTTTAATGTAAGCCCTGCGCTCCTCCAGCGTGGGATAGGGGATTTCGATTGCCTCCACCCGCGCCGACGCGCTTCTCAATGCGGGGTTAATTTCAGCCAGGTTTTCGGTAATCAAAAAAACCGGAGGCCCCACCTGGATAAACTCCGGTTCTCTTGCCCAGCGCTGGAGTGTTACCAGCACTGTTCTGTCTTCACTAGACATGCTCGATATATCATTTACCGGGATAATTGTTTCGGCAAACGATATTATTACTGCTGTCGCCGGAACACGTGTGCCATCCGGCCCTTCTTTAGTTAAAGTAAGCACCTGCTCGATTAACCTGAGCGCACTGGACGGGTCCCTTGGAAGCGCATAGTCATCTTCAGGGTCATCTTCACCAATAGCCCGGTAAAAGGCTGCCCGGTGAGACGCCAGGGGGAATGTTATGCCGCTTGACCGGTCGTACATAACAACAATGTTCCGGTCAATGCAGAGGCCACAGCGGGTGGTCAGGAACGTCTGAACGGTATTGCTGCCGTCAACTGTGTCACCCGTATTCCCGTGAAGGAGGAACACATGGGCAATGCCGGCGGTCCATTTGTCAGCGATTTCTTTGTACCATGACGTCACAGAGAACCACCCCCGGGAATTTTTTTGTTGTAAATGTCGCCGGCTATTTCTTCTAACATTCCACAGAGCGCATCACCAAGCAAAATCGTTTCTCCTGGATCAACTATGGAACGATAAACATTAACCAGCGAGTAAATAGCCAGCAAAATCTCAACCGGTCCAGCTCCAATGTAACTTCCGCTTACCACTCCGCTATCATCAACGGAGTTGACAATTACGGGCGCTTTGAATTCCCTGATTGATTGCCCGGGCACTTTGACCTCCACTACTGCATTTTTATACGTTTCTTTAGAAATTTCACTTGAAACCGACCTGAACACTTTTCTATCATCCCCTCCTGATTATCATCCGCAATAAGGGTTTGTGTTGACGCAAACCCAAAGCGTCATTGATAGTCCTTCCACTTCCCGTCGGCACCTGTCCGTCCCTTTCTTTCCGCAAAGTTCGCATATATACTCCGCAACTTCCGGACACCACCAGGATGACTCTACAGTACCGTCAGGTTTAATTCTTAGCTCGATTGCGGCTTTTGGCACCGGTTTTGACCATCCCTTCAGAGTAAATTTCTGGTTTTTTCTTTCTTGAAACAATTGACCCTAAAGCTTTTTCATAGGGACGGCTTGCTTCCAGACAGCTTGTTCCGCTGAAATCTATAGCTTCAAGTTTTACGGAACCGTCCGGCTTAATAACAAATACCAGTTCGGCCACCTAGTTCACCCCCTGGACTGGTATCCTCACTATGATATCTCCGCTGGGGCATTCTTCTTTGACCGGCTGACCGTGCCCCAGCCTTCCCATCTTCCGGTTTGTCTTGATAATTTGGCGAAGGCTATATTCCTGCAGAATCTTCTTCTTCAGGTTTTCACCTACACCCCACCAGTCAGCAATAA